>Ga0335394_10003320_pt1 | contig 18245 bp, 11 predicted proteins | sample MAT03_FD_205741 | JGI IMG/M metagenome (GOLD analysis project Ga0335394, IMG submission 205741) | Freshwater microbial communities from Lake Fryxell liftoff mats and glacier meltwater in Antarctica - MAT-03 (spades assembly) (version 2) ... | reverse complement strand
AATAAAAGTATTCAAGTTAGCAAAGAACCACTATCGTAGCCATTCTCGTTTTGGGCTTAGAGTTACTCTCATTGCCGCATTCGTTAATGCCAATGCAGCATAAAAGCACTTTCGCAAGAAGTCTAATCAACAAGCCCAGCAAATCAAGATTGCCCAAAAAGCCGATACCATTGCCCAACGGCGTTTGGACATCACCAAGCAACGCTATCTAATTGGTAAGCCGACCTCAACATTGCCCTCAACAAAACCGCCCAAGCCAAACAAAGCTACGTAAACGCACTGCGGAGCTATTGGACAACATTTTACACGCTCAAGCGACTAACTTTGTATGATTTTATTGAAAACAGAAAAATTTAGTAGCTTTGCTGTTCATAAAAGCAGTACGTTTTTTGATAAAAAAGAATAAGGTTGTATGGTACGCATTTTATAACCCACTACAAAACAGCACTAAAATAAGCTCGCATGAAGACTTTTCTAAAACGCCTTATTACTCCTTTTGAAGTACTCAAATCGCCGCACAATATTGCCCTCATTGCATTTTGGGTCTTTGCCGTTGTCGGCATTTGGTATCTTTCTACCACTGGCCAAAAGCACCTATTGCCGCCGCCCCAAGCTGTTTTGAGCGGTTTGTACGACCAATACCAAGAAGGCTTGCTCGAACATATTTTTAGTAGCCTGAGCCTTTGTTTTCAGGCCACGTTGTGGGCTTTGTTGGTCAGTCTGCCCTTGGTTTATCTTTCTACCTTGCCTTTGTTTCGGCCTTTGGTTCAGGGCATTAGCAAGTTTCGCTACTTGCCGCTGACGGGCATCACGTTCTATTTGGCCACTTCGCCGCTCATCAGCTCGGGCCGCGCCATGCAAGTAGGCGTGTTGGTTATTTTTATGTCGGTCTATTTTGTTACGTCGTTGTTGAGCGTCGTTGCCGATATTCCCGAAGAAGAATTTGACCACGCCCGCAGCCTCAAAATGAACCGCTGGGAAGTGCTTTGGCACCTCATTGTTAGGGGGCGCATTGACTACGCCATCGAAATTTTGCGCCAAAACCTGGCCATTGTCTGGATGATGTTGGTAACGGTAGAGAGCATCGTCATGTCGGCGGGGGGGGTGGGTACTATCATCAAAAATGCCGACCGCTATGCCAACCACGGGCGTATTTTTGCGGCTCAACTGGTGATTTTGCTCATCGGCATTTTGCTCGATTATTTATTGGCCCAACTTCGTTACTCATTTCCTTACGTTACCAGCGCCAACCGCAAATAAGCCATGAAATATACTTACAAAACCAACGGCACGGCTCTTTTGCTCGAAAACGTCTCGGTAACAATTGGTCAAAAAACCATCATCGAAAACATCAATATCCTCGAAAAAAATGTTGCTCGAGATGGCCTGCAACAAGGCCAAATGATTGCTGTAGTGGGACGTTCGGGGCGGGGCAAATCTACACTTTTCAAGGTCTTGACGGGGTTGCGCCAGCCCAGCACGGGGCGCGTGCTCATTCCAGGCAGCGACCCCGCGCAGCTCGTGGCCGTCAAAGAAGGCGACGTGGGTTTTGTGGATCAAAAATACACACTCCTGCGCCACCTAACGCTTTATGATCAACTCAAATTTGCGGCCAAAAAAGGCAATATTCCCCCAGCACACATCCAAGACAGGGTCATGGAACTCCTCACGCAATGGGGCCTCGAAAAAGCCAAAGATCAATATCCCGTTCACTGCTCGGGCGGGCAGCGGCAACGCGCCGCTATTTTGTCGCAGGTCTTGTCGTCGGGTTATTTTTTGGTGTTAGATGAGCCTTTTTCGGGCTTAGACGTGGGCAACGTAGAAGACGTGAAAGCCATGTTGCGCTTGGTCAATTCGTCGCACGATTTGAGCACCATTATTTTTTCGACACATGACATCGAACTGGCCGTTGAACTGGCCGACAAAATTTATGTAATGGGCTACGCCAACCTCAAACACCCCGTGGGCACCATCGTAGATTCTTTCGATTTGAAAGCATTGGGCTTGGCCTGGCAAAGTTTTGGTAAAGACCACCTTGACTTGCTCCAAATCGTAAAAAGACGTATTTTGGAAAGTTGAAACACAAAGGAGCAACAACGCCAAGCGTAAAAACCACCAAACGGCACTAATTGCTAACAAACAGCCATTTTTTATACAAATCTTCTTGGGCGGTAGTAATGCGGGGGATTCTATCAATTTTGAAACGTACAAAAGGCAACCGCCCCACTGCTACGTTCACCGTTTTGGCCAAACCGTCGCGTTTAATGGCAAAAGTTGCCACGTTACCTACTTGTTTGGTAGCCAGCCAGCCGTCTAACCCATCTAATGGGCGCGTTTGGCCGTCTATTTGCACAATTTCATCGCCTGGATTTAAACCAGCCAACGCGGCAGGGCTGTCGCGTACGATGCTCGTAAGCACCCAATGGTTGGCAGAGCTGGCGTTTGCACCCAAAAAAGGCGTACTATTGTTGGCGTTTTGGTCGGTTATGGTGAGGCCAACGGGCCGCAGATAACGGCCATAGTCAATGGGTTCGGTACCGTAAATGTGGTTTTGAAAAAAATCGTTCAGCGGCATTGCTGCCACTTGTTCGCAGGCTTTCTGGAATTCTTCGTCGGTAAAACCCCTTTTTTGTTTTTTATAATATTCTTGGTACAGCAGCCGCATCACGTCGTCCAGCGAGCGTTGCCCCTTGGTGTTGGCCAAAACAATGAGGTTGATTATGCTGCCTATTACCGCGCCTTTGTCGTAATAAGAAACCGTGCTATTCACCGAGTTTTCGTTGGGGCGGTAGTATTTTATCCAAGCGTCCCAACTGGCATCGGCCACGCTCTGCACGCGGTTGCCAGGCTTGTTTTCTACGCCCGAAATCTGAGCGGCCAGCATATTGAGGTAGTTTTCGGAGGTTCTAAAACCCGCTTTGAGCAAAATGTATTCTTGGTAAAACGACGTAAAACCCTCGCCCACCCACAGCAAGCGCGTGTAGTTTTCGTTTTCGTAGTCAAACGGGCCCAGGGCCATGGGCCTGATGCGCTTGATGTTCCAGAGGTGAAAATATTCGTGGGCTACCAAACTCAAAAATCCCCGATAGCTGCCCTCATTGGCATAGGCATTGCGGGCTACGTGGAGCGTAGTAGAGTTGCTATGTTCGAGGCCACCACCACCTTGGAGGGCGTTGAGTACCAAAAAAGTATAGTCGGTGCAGGGGTGTTCGCCCACCACAGTTGCGGCGGTTTCGCACACTTTTTGCATATCGGCGGCCAGCTTATTGGGGTCAAATTGCACCGCTCCGCTCATGGCCACAGTGTGCGGTATGCCGCTTGCCGTAAAATCAAAAACCTGCTGATTGCCAATGCTCACGGGCGAGTCCACGAGTACGTCATAATTGGCGGCTTCAAAAGTAGCGGGGCTATCGGCAACGCGCTTTAGTCCCGTGTTGATTTGTTTCCAGTCGGCGTATGGCTGCACTATGAGGCGCAGCGGGAGCGATTTGAGCTGGTCGTTGAATAAAAAAATACTCGCTCCGTTGAGATAGCCTTGCGCGTCGTCCAAGAAACTCGTTCTAACCGATAACTCGTAGGCATACACCCGATACTGAACCGTGATGTACTCGTCGGTGCTGAAAATCCGCCACGTGTTTTTACGAATTTTCTCCCACTTTACGGCCTGCCCACCGCTCAATACCCGAAAGTCCTCCACGTTTTTTGCGTATTCGCGTATGAGGTACGAGCCTGGCGTCCAAACGGGCATTTTCACGTCTAAGTAGCCATTTTTTTTAGATTCGGTGGCAGTGCCAATGTTACTGAGGCGCATTTCTACCTCAAAATAATGCGTTTGTGGCTGCGGCATTGACAGCGTATAAACTACCGTAGGAATCGCCGCTTGGGACGAAAAAACAACGGCAGAAAAAGCAAGCAATAGTACCGACAATACCGAGCGCATTGAATTTATCTTCATTTTTGAAAGTATTGCAGTGAATTGAGCAGCAAATAGGCAACTCGCCGCTCAATTCATTACCTATTAGTATAACGGCTAACTGTAACTGGTAAATTCTAAAAAAGCAAAAAGGATTACTTTCCCTCGGCCAGTTTCAAACAATCTTCGAGCGTCAGCGTGGTGGGTTCTACGCCCTTGGGAATCTTAATGTTGCGCTTGCCCACCGAAATATACGGGCCATATTGGCCGCGTAGCACCTTCACGGTGGCATTTTCGGGGTATTCGCAAATCACCTTGTTGCTTTCGGCTTCGCGTTTTTTATTGATTATTTCCAATGCCTCCTCGCGCGTAATGCCCTGCAAGTTCATCGTTTTGGGCAACGAATAGTATTTGTTGTCGTGCTTGATATAGGGGCCAAATTTGCCCGAACCCGTGGTGATGGGTTTCTCTTCCAATTCGCCCAAGCCGCCTGGCTCGGTGGCCATGTCGCCGCGTTTGAGGCGAATAACGGCAATGGCACGCTCTTCGGTAACGGTGTAGGGGTCGTCGTCGCGGTCTAATGAATAAAATTTTTCGTCAAACTTCACGTAAGGGCCGTATTTTCCTGCGCCAATAATGAGCGGTTTTTCTTCAAAAAAGCCCGCTTCGCGCGGCAACGAAAACAGCGTGAGGGCTTCTTCGAGCGTAACGCTCTCGATGAGTTGGCCTTTTTTGATGTCGGCGTAGCGGGGCTTGGGGTCGCTCGAACCCGCCTCTACGTTTTCGCCAATCTGCACGTAAGGCCCAAATTTACCTATTTTGGCGTACACCGTTTTGCCCGAAGCAGGGTCAATGCCCAGTTCGCGGTTGGCACTTTTGCTGTTGGGGGCAATTTTAGAACCGCCCACTTCGGTTATTTTTTCGTGAAAGCCCTGGTAAAAGCCGTCAATCATTTTTTGCCAAGGCAACTTTCCGTCGGCGATGTCATCAAATTCTTTTTCGACGTTTACGGTAAACGAAAAATCAACCACATCGGGGAATAGTTCCACCAAAAAATCGTTGACAATTACGCCCGTATTGGTAGGAAACAACTTCGCTTTCTCAGAGCCAAACATTTCTTGACCCACCGTTTCTTTGATTTGGTCGTTTTTCAAGACCATCTCTCTGATTTTTCGCTCTTGGCCAGGGCGGTCTTCTTTGATGACGTATTCGCGGCGGATAATCGTCGAAATGGTAGGCGCGTAGGTGGACGGTCGGCCAATGCCCATTTCTTCCAATTTTTTTACCAAACTTGCCTCGGTGTAGCGGGCGGGCGGGCGCGAAAACCGCTCGGTGCCTTTTAAGTTGTTCAAATCAACAATTTGCCCCACGTTGAGTGGTGGCAACATTCCTTTGGTATCTTCTTCTTCTTCGTCTTTCGATTCGAGATAAACCTTCAAAAAGCCATCAAATTTAATAACCTCGCCCTGCGCGATGAGGTCTTCGGGCGTGGTCGAGATGCCAATGGTGGCAATGGTGCGTTCGAACTGCGCATCGGCCATCTGCGAAGCAATGGCGCGTTTCCAGATGAGTTCGTAGAGCCGTTGCTCGTTGCGGTCGTTGCCCGCGCTGGCGGCCGCAAAGTCGGTGGGCCTGATGGCCTCGTGGGCTTCTTGCGCCGACTCCGACTTGGTTTTAAACACCCTTTGGAAGTGATATTTCGGCCCGTATTCGGTTGTAATCTGGCTTTTAGCTTTTTCCAAGGCTTCTTCCGACAGGTTGGTCGAGTCGGTTCGCATGTACGAAATACGCCCAGCTTCGTACAACTTTTGGGCCAATGTCATGGTTTGCGACACCGAAAAACTCAACTTCCGTGAGGCTTCTTGCTGCAACGTAGAAGTAGTAAAGGGCGGCGCGGGGGTTTTTTTGGCGGGCTTTACTTCAAGGTTTTTGATGGTAAACGTGGCACCTTTGCAGCGTTCCAGAAAAGCCCTTGCTTGGTCTTCGGTATCAAAGTTTTTGGGTAGCTCGGCCGTCAATGCTTTGCCGCCAACGAGGTCAAACAAAGCAGTTATTTTAAAAGATGATTTGCTGTCGTGGGCATCAATTTCGCGCTCGCGCTCTACCACAATACGCACCGCCACCGACTGCACGCGCCCTGCCGACAGGGCCGACGTGCCACCTGCTTTTACTTTTTTCCACAACACGGGCGAAAGTTCGTAGCCCACCAAACGGTCGAGAATACGACGGGCTTGTTGGGCATTTACCAAGTCCAAGTCAATGCTTCGGGGACTTTCAATGGCCTTTTGGAGGGCTTTCTTAGTAATTTCTCGAAAAACAATGCGCTTGGTGTCATCTTTCAAGCCCAATGCTTCTTTCAAGTGCCAAGAAATGGCTTCGCCTTCGCGGTCGTCGTCAGTGGCCAGCCATACTTCGTCGGCAGCTTTGGCCAATTTTTTGAGTTCATTGATTACTTTCACCTTGTCGGCGGTGATTTCGTAGGCGGGTTTAAAACCGTTGGCTACGTCAATGCCGAGGTCTTTTTCGGGCAAGTCGCGGACGTGACCGAAACTCGATTTTACCGTGAAATCTTTACCGAGATACCCTTCGATGGTTTTGGCCTTCGCAGGCGACTCTACAATGACTAAGTTTTTGGACATTCGGTGGTGGGTGAGGTTTTATACAACTCAATGCGCCAAATATAGGGCAGTTTTTGCATATCTAAACTTTTGAAGCAGTTAGAATGTTTCCATTGTGCTTAAAATTGTGCTTAACAAAAAACAGAATTACCAAAAAACCTGCGACCAAATGCAGATTATTTGTAGTTTTACGCTTAATTCAAAAAACAGTCCGTTCCTTTTTATATTTATTCATTATGGCATTCGATTTAGGTATGATTAAAGGGCTTTATGCCCAAATGGGCGAGCGAATTAGTGCTGCTCGTGCCGTGGTAGGGCGCCCGCTGACGCTCTCCGAGAAAATTTTGTACAGCCACCTCACCCAAGGTGCGGCCAGCAACGCCTACGAGCGCGGCAAAGACTACGTGGACTTCGCGCCCGACCGCGTGGCCATGCAAGATGCCACGGCTCAAATGGCCCTTTTGCAATTTATGCAAGCGGGCCGTCCCAAAGTGGCTGTTCCTTCTACTGTTCACTGCGACCACCTTATTCAGGCCAAAATAGGCGCCGATGCCGACTTGGCTACGGCCAAATCGGCAAACAAAGAAGTCTATGATTTTTTGGCTTCGGTTTCTGATAAATATGGCCTCGGTTTTTGGAAGCCAGGCGCGGGTATTATTCACCAAGTAGTGTTAGAAAACTACGCTTTTCCAGGCGGCATGATGATTGGCACCGACTCGCACACGCCCAACGCGGGTGGTTTGGGCATGGTGGCCATTGGCGTGGGCGGAGCAGATGCCTGCGACGTGATGGCGGGCTTGCCTTGGGAACTAAAAATGCCCAAATTGATTGGTATAAAGCTCACTGGTAAACTCAGCGGCTGGGTTTCGGCCAAAGACGTGATTTTGTGGGTAGCAGGCCAACTGACCGTAAAAGGCGGTACGGGTGCTATTGTCGAATATTTTGGGCCCGGTGCCGAAAGCCTTTCGGCAACGGGTAAAGGCACGATTTGCAACATGGGAGCCGAAATTGGGGCCACAACCTCTATTTTTGCCTATGATCCCAAAATGGCCGACTATTTGAGCGGAACAGGACGCGCCGACGTGGCTGAGTTGGCCAACGGCGTGGCGGCTCATTTGCGCTCCGACGACGAAGTGTATGCCAATCCTGCCCTTTATTTTGACCAACTTATAGAACTAGACCTGTCGACCCTCGAACCGCACATCAACGGGCCATTTACGCCCGACTTGGCTTGGCCCATTTCTAAGTTTGCGGCGGCGGTCAGAGAAAACGGCTGGCCCCAGGTGCTGGCAGTGGGTTTGATTGGTTCTTGTACCAACTCTTCCTACGAAGACATCAGCCGCGCGGCTTCGTTGGCGCAGCAAGCCGTTGATAAAAAATTGAAGGTAACCTCTGAATATACCATCACACCTGGTTCAGAGCAAGTGCGTTTCACGGTTGAGCGCGACGGGTTCTTGGATACTTTTGGCCAAATGGGCGGTGTGGTGCTGGCCAACGCTTGCGGGCCTTGCATTGGCCAGTGGGCGCGGCACGGGGCCGAAAAACAGGAGAAAAACTCCATTATTACGTCGTTCAACCGCAATTTCTCGAAACGCGCCGATGGCAACCCCAACACGCACTCGTTTGTGGCTTCGCCCGAGATTGTAACGGCCATGGCCATTGCAGGAAACTTGACTTTCAACCCCCTCACCGACTCGCTCACCAACGCCGACGGCGACCAAGTGAAGCTCGACGAGCCAACCGGCTTAGAATTGCCACCGCGTGGTTTTGACGTAGAAGATGCTGGTTTTCAGGCACCCGCCGAAGATGGCTTAAGCGTGAACGTCATCGTGTCGCCTACTTCTGACCGCCTGCAACTGCTCGACCCATTCAAAGCTTGGGAAGGAACAGACCTAAAAGGGTTAAAGTTGCTCATAAAGGCCAAAGGAAAATGTACTACCGACCATATTTCGATGGCGGGGCCGTGGCTCAAATACCGGGGACATTTGGATAATATTTCTAATAATTTGCTGATTGGGGCCGTTAATTTTGCCAACGACCAAGCCAACACCGTCAAAAACCAATTGACGGGCGAATATGGCGCCGTGCCAGCCGTGCAGCGTGCCTACAAAGCAGCGGGCATTGGAAGCATTGTGGTGGGCGACGAAAACTACGGCGAAGGCTCCTCGCGTGAACACGCCGCCATGGAACCTCGGCACCTGGGCGTGCGGGCCATCTTGGTAAAATCGTTTGCCAGGATTCACGAAACAAACCTTAAAAAACAAGGAATGTTGGCTTTGACCTTCGCCAATCCTGCCGACTACGACAAAGTGCAAGAAAACGATTCGATTGACATTTTGGGACTCACTACTTTTGCACCAGGTCAATCTTTGACGGTTGTTTTCAACCACGCCGACGGCTCGAAAGACGCAATAGTGGTAAACCATACCTACAACGATGCGCAAGTGGAGTGGTTTAAAGAAGGCGGTGCTTTGAATATTATTCGCAAACAGGTAATTGCTGAATAATCGAAATGTAGGAATAAAAATAGGAGTCGGCCAGTCAAAATAGATTGGCCGACTCCTATTTTTTGTCAGCAGATAGATTAGTTTGGATTTCTAACAAACCAGCTCATCAAGAGCATGGCTAAGGCGCAAATAGCCAGCCCCAACGACTCGCGGGCAAGCTCAATATTGAGGCTGCGCATTTTCATTTCGCCAAACAAAAGGCCTTCGTACTCGGGGGGCCATTGGTTAAACGCGGCAATCAAATAGGCGGCGGCCATGACTATAAACACATAATAGCGCGGCGTACGGCCCAAAAATACCGACAGACAAGCCGCTGCTGCCAAGCCATAAATAGGCACCCAAGACGCTGGGTCGGGGTCATTGAGTTGAAAATAGGCGAACAATACAAACAACAGCGTTAAGGCCAGTGAAACGATTTTAGGTAAAGACATTTGAATGAACTTTTAATAGATTATTTGATTTGTAATAGCAATGAAAAGTTACTTTTTTGTGGCCTACTTGGTGCTACGTTAGAAAAGCAAGATAACAGCCTTTCTTACCCAATCCTAATCAATCTAACGGGAGAACAATTGGCCAAACACTACGGTGTGGGTTGCCAGGTTTTTGCTGAACCTGCCTTGCTCGACAAGCAAAACGGGACAAAAGGTGTGCTGCCAGAAATGGCTGCTCGGTTGGGGGTAAAGTTGCCCAATTTTGGCAAGAATGTACCTATCAAGCCCCCCCCACAAACTACAACGCCCCGTTGAAGTAAAATAGGTAGATTTGAATAGAACCATTGAAAAAAAATGGCGTAGTACAAAGAAGGACTTGCTCATATTACAAAATCAAAAATTTTGATAATAAGTAGTATGCTCTAATTATTTTTTGCTATTTTTAGCCTTTGATTTATTAAACATAGTTCATTCACATGAAAATTTCTACGGCTAATTCTATTAGCTGGCTGTTGATGGTATTGCTACTGTTGCATTTGTCAAATCAGTCCGTTGCTCAAACTTGTCCTGCCAATTTACCCAGCAATCAATGGGTGCGCGGCGGCTTTTTGGTTCCTATTACTACCTGTATAAATCAGCAAGTTACGGCCATGGACATCAGCCGAGGAAGCAACTTGAAGTATGTGTTCGATTACAATGGACGCTTGGCCGATACCAGTCGGGCAACCACCAGAAATACTTTTACTTATCCACGTGCGGGTACATTTTTGATTATTCAGATTGGCCGACTAAACAACCGCCCGTCTTTTGCCTGCACCCAAATAAGGGTTATTGAAACACCCAAGCCTAATTTTACCATTACTTCGTGCGGCAACGCCACGGCGCGGCTGGTGGTGCAAACACCAACTCCTTACACTGCTTTTCAAATCAACTGGGGCGACGGGAGCGCGGCCCAGACCTATTTGCCAGGCCAGGCTGCTCCTACGCATGTCTATGCCCGCAGCCAAGTATATATGGTGCGTATCACTGGCAACATAAATGGGGTAAGCTGCACAGGCACAAGCGATCCACGCTCGTTTACACCCACAGGTATGCCTCCTACCTTACCCGTTTTTACAAAACTTGACGTTTTGGACGAAGCCACTGCCGAACTTACCTACCTCAATGCCGACAAAGGCACTAATTATACGCTGCAACAGCGCGTTCTTCCGTCGCCTACTTTTGTCAATGCGCCCAATGCCGCTATTACCCCAGCTATCACCGATTGGAAAGTAAAAACGACAGGTTTGCGCACTTCAACCAATATGTACTGTTATCAATTTGCGCGCTCGGTGGGCTGCGTAGGTGCTACCGTTACGCTGACTTCCAATGAGGTATGCACCCTGCCACTCAACTTAACGGCCCAGCCTTATCAGAATGTATTGGCGTGGAGACCCTACCCTTCGTCTCGATTCAGGCAGTATGTCGTCAAGCGCGACGGCGCAACAATCGCCACCATCACAGCCAATGGTACTTTTACCTATACTGATACCAAAGTAGAATGCGGGCGGGCTTACAAATATCAGATGGTAGTCGAATTTAACGGCACGCCTGCGCTGGTGTCTTCATCGGCTATCAAAGACATAACAACGCAGCCCGTAGTGCCGCCTGCTGCGCTTACAAACGTAGTGGTTTCTATACGCGACGACAAAACCACTCAAATAGTAGCTGTAGCCCCCACGGGAGTACGGGTAAAAAGGTACATTCTAAAAACACCAACTACCGAATTGAGCAGCACCCAACGCACCGTTTTAGACACCCTTAGTAAGCCCAAAGAGGGGCCGGTTTGCTACCAAATGGCCTACGAAGATGTGTGCGGGCGCGTTACTCCGCTCTCAACGTCGGTGTGCACCATTCACCTTGAAGCACGCGGCGAAACCCTTCGTTGGACTTCTCAAATGCCATTTACGGCTCCTCTGCGCGAATACGTAGTGCAACGAATAGATGCGCAAGGGCGCGTGCTGCGTACCGAATACAGACATAGAGCCACCGCCGAGTGGGAGATGGCCAACACCACCGCACCCGAGCAAGATGTTATATACAGGGTGCAAGCCATTGCCACCAACGGAACCAGTAGCCTCTCAAACGTGGTGCGGTATTTTAGAACCATGAAAATTTTTGCACCTTCGGCTTTTACGCCCAACGGCGACAATACCAACGAAACCTTTCAAATACAAGGCCAATTTATAACTACAGCCTCATTGACCATTCTAAACCGCTGGGGGCAAGTTATTTATCAAACCAATGACTTAAAAACAGGCTGGAACGGAAAGGACAACAGCGACCAACTCGTCCCAGTTGGCTCTTATTCGTACGTTGTTGCCGCCACCGACACCAAAGGCAATGCCGCAACCCAAAGTGGCGTAGTTGAACTGCTGCGTTAGCGAATGTACACTACCTTTTCTTGCTTAGATAAGCATTTTCCGAGTACCTGCAAATCAAAACCTTTTTCTTGCATCAATGCCTCAAATTCAATTTGATTTTGGGGCAAAACAGCTATCAAAAGACCGCCACTGGTTTGAGGGTCGGCCAAAATATACTTTTGTAGTTCGGTTAGTTCCGCAATTTTGTGGCCGTAACTATCCCAGTTTCTAATTGTCCCGCCTGGAAAAGATTTTTGGGCCAAGTAATCTTCAATAAATGGCAACTTGGGAACTTTATTGAAGGCTATTTCGGCACTTAAACCACTCCCTTCGGCCATTTCGCACAGGTGTCCCAGCAGCCCAAAGCCCGTTACGTCGGTGAGTGCCATGACGTAGGACAATTGACCCAATACAGCCCCAATCTTATTTAATTGTACCATTTGGTGGGGTGCAATGGCTGCGTGTTCTGGCTTCAAAATACCTTTTTTCTGGGCCGTACTCAAAATACCCACGCCCAGCGGCTTGGTCAAGTACAGCAAGCAGCCTTCGGTGGCCGTATTGTTTTGTTTGAGGTGTTCAATCTTTACTTTGCCCGTTACGGCCAGCCCAAAAATAGGCTCGGGACTATCAATGCTGTGGCCTCCCGCCAGCGGAATACCCGCCTCGGCACACACCGCGCGGCTACCTGCCAGCACCTGCGCGGCCACTTCGGGCGGGAGCTTGTCGATGGGCCAGCCCAAAATGGCAATGGCCAGCAGGGGCGTTCCGCCCATGGCATACACGTCAGAAATGGCATTTGCGGAGGCAATACGCCCAAAGTCGTAGGCATCGTCCACAATCGGCATAAAAAAATCGGTGGTGCTGATAATGGCCTCGCCGTTGCCCAAATCCATGACGGCGGCATCGTCGCGGGAGTCATTGCCAACCAAAAGCCGAGCTCCCCCTGCCTGCGCGGCGTACCGTCCCAGGGGGGCTGTTAGTATCACATCAAGCACTTTGGGCGATATTTTGCAGCCGCACCCTGCTCCGTGACTGTATTGGGTCAATTTGTACGATTTGAAGTCTAAGCTCATTGCTATTTGTTCAATTGAATACCTGTTATGTCTTTTTCAAACCTTTTTCTACCAAAGAAGTTCAATAACTGGCTTGCTACCTTGTGTAGTTGGGTTATTTAACAATTACTTAATCTGCTGTTTTTGAATAGTACGGATAAATAAATGTATTATTTTGATAAATAAAAGTACTAATGGCCAATTGGTAGTATTTTAACAAGAACCCAGTATTGTTAAATCAATTAAAAACTTGTTTCTTTGTGCCAAATTTAGAGAAGCAAATCACAAAATCAATTAAAACAGAAATTCAACCTAACAAACTAAATTTATGAGTCTCAGATTTTTACGGACGATGAGGGCGGCTTTTGGACTTTTCGGAGTCATGGCCGCTATTTTTATGGGTGCTACGGCCTACGGACAAGGCGTAACCACCTCTTCAATAAACGGCGTTGTAACCGACGCAAAAGGCGACGTGCTCCCCGGAGCAACCGTCGTAGCCATTCACGGGCCATCTGGCACCAAGTATGGCACTGTTACCAACGAAAAAGGCCGCTACAACTTTCCTGCGGTGCGGGTGGGCGGGCCTTACAAACTAACAACCACTTTTATTGGATTTCAAGAGCAAGTCCAAGGCGATGTTTTTGCCGATTTGGGTGCCAACTCAACGGTCAATTTTAAAGTAACCGAAGAAGGCAAGCAACTCCAAGAAGTAGTAGTAACGGCAGGACGCGGCGCAGTAATCAGTGGCGACCGCACGGGCGCATCAACCAACATCAAACGTGAGTCGTTTGAGCGTTTGCCTACGCTGTCGCGGAGTTTCACCGACTTCTCGGCCCTGACTCCCCAGGCAGGCCCTGGTTTCTCATTTGGCGGTCGTAGTTCACTTTACAACAACTTTTCTATTGACGGTGCTACCTCCAACAACGTGTTTGGTTTGAGTGCCTTGCCTGGTGGTCAGTCAAATGCGCAACCCATATCGGTAGATGCCATTCAAGAGTTGCAGGTGTCGCTTTCGCCTTACGATGTGTCGCAGGGCTCGTTTACGGGTGCGGGCGTAAACGCCGTAACGCGCTCAGGAACCAACGAAACGCAGGGCTCTGCTTATTATTTTGTACGTAACCAAAACTACGTAAACAAGAAAATAGGCAGTGTAAATGCGCCAATCGTTGATTTTAATAGTGGCAACTTTGGTGCCCGTTTGGGTGGTGCAATCGTTAAAAACAAACTGTTTTATTTTGTAAACGTAGAGCGCGAAACCCGTACCGACCCCGCCGTTTTGTTTGCTGCCGATGGCACCGACTCACAGGGCCGTCCATTTCAGCAAACTTCTGCCGAATTGAGCCGTTTGCAAAATTTCTTAACCACAACCACAACTGGTAAAGATTGGACGTTTGACCCAGGTACTTTCAATAACTTTGACGTGCAAACTGCCAGTACGAAGTTTTTGATTAAACTGGACTGGAACATCAGCGACAACCACAAGTTTACGATTCGTTACAATCAGATGCAGTCGTTCCGCGATGTGGGGCCTTCTGGCTCAGGAGGCTTTGCCGCAGCCCCTCCTGGGGGTCGTTCAAACAACAACAACACGTTGCCTTTCTCGGGCATTTGGTACCGCATCAACAACAACTTGACCAACATCATTGCCGAATTGAACTCCACTTTTGGTAAAGGTAAATTTGCCAATAATTTACAGGTAGGTTATTCGGCATTCCGCGATTTCCGCCAAGCACAAGGTGGTGCCGAAAACCCCAATTTTCCAACGGTGGACATTGTAGGCCCAACTGGGCAAATGCTCTCCGCTTTTGGTGCAGAGCCTTTTTCGCCCAACAACCGTTTGGACCAAAATATTTTTCAGTTGAATGACAAATTCGACATCTTTGCAGGAAACCACACGCTCACCATTGGTACAGCCAACGAGTTTTATGGTTTTTTCAACGTCTTTACGCCCTTGATTCGGGGCAATTACCGCTTCAATAGCATCAACGATTTTATTGCCAACGTTACCAATGCCCCTGGCACGACAGGTTTTGTGGCTCCCGCCGCTTACAATATCCAGTATTCGGCCTTGCAGGGAGTAGATGCTCCAGCTGCTGAGTTTAAATCGGCCCAGTATGGCTTCTATGCCCAAGACAAATACACGGGTATCAAGAATGTAACCATTACGGCGGGCATTCGGGTAGATATTCCTACTTTCGATGGTTCGAGCGTAGTAGGAAACCCCGTAACCGACGAAATGACTTTTGCCAAAGGTGAAAGAATAAAAGTAAATCAATTGCCACAGTCAACCCTACTTTGGTCGCCTCGTGTAGGCTTCAACTGGGATTTGAGCGGCAACAAAAAGATTCAGTTGCGCGGTGGCACGGGGATTTTTACGGGCCGTGTACCATTCGTTTGGATTTCAAACCAAGTGTCGAACACGGGTGCTTTGTTTGGTACGCTCGCTACATCGGCCAGCTCAACTCCTGTTATCAGTCAGGTGCGCTTTAACCCCAACTCAGCCACTTATTTGCCAACAGTTACCGGAACTGCTGGCAACCCAGTTATTCCACCCACGTTTGCGGTCAATGCCACCGTACCCAACTTTAAATTCCCCCAAGTATGGCGTACCAATTTTGCCGCCGATGTAAAATTGCCAGGCGGATTTATTGCAACGGGCGAGTTGATTTATACCAAAGATGTCAATGCCGTGTTTATCCGCGATGCCAACTTGTCTGACCCAGTGGGTACTGTGCCAGGCGATGGCCGCCCGCTGTTTGGTGCTGCCAACGGCGATGCCACCCAACCCACAGGCCCCGACCGCCGCATCAACGACCGCGTGGTGCAAGCCTTGATGATTGACAACATCAGCGAAGGCTACTCGACGAGTTTTACGGCGCAATTGCAAAAAACAACGGGTGCTGTTCAAGGGTCAATTGCCTACACTTACACCGATTCAAAAGACATTAACGGTCAAAGTGGTTCAACGGCAGGGGGTTTGTTTACGGGCAACAGCGTTGTTTCTACGCTCAACTTACCCAACTTGGCCTACTCAAACAATGTAGTGCCACACCGCGTTAATGGCTTTGTGTCTTGGCGTAAAGAGTGGGTGAAAAATTTCTTGGCCACTTCGCTTTCCTTTGTTTATACGGGCTTTACGGGTTCAAACTTCAGCTACAACTACGTGGGTAATTTGAACAGCGATGGATATAACAACAAAGACTTGATGTATATTCCGCGCAATCAAAACGAGATTATTTTGGCACCTACCAACGCACTCGACCCGCGCACCCCCCAAGAAATTTGGAATCAATTGGACGCTTACATTAGCCAAGACGAATACTTGAACAGCCGTCGTGGACAGTATGCTGAGCGCAATGGTGCATTTATGCCGTGGGTCAATCGTTTGGATATGCGTTTGTTGGTAGACATTACGCCTTTCAAAGTAGCTGGCCACAAAATGACGCTTCAGCTTTCGGGAGAAGTACAAAACTTCTTGAATTTGCTCAATACTGAATGGGGCTTGGTGAAAGTACCTACGCGCTCACAGATTTTGTCTTTCGCTGGTTACGAAACGCCACATACCGCAGCTGCACCTACTACGGGACGCCCTGTCTTTACATTCCCATTAAATACCGACAGTACCCCCGTAAATCAAACCTTTATCAACAGTACTGGTTTGGGGTCGCGTTGGCAGGCACAGTTCGGTTTGCGGGTGTCATTTTAATTAAAACGTTGAAAGCTAATATTTTAAAAGAAAATCAACATGAATTTTTCATACAAAACCATTTTTTTAGTAGCTGCCGCTGCTCTTATGACGGTGGCCATGGTAAGCTGTAAGGATACCGAATATCCTACACCTGTGCCCGCTACTGCTGCCTCTACGCTTACGGCGCGGGTGTTGTTTATCAATGCTGCACCGAGCACCACGCTCAACTTTTTTGCGTCCAATGTTCCGGCGGGTTCAAACGTGGCAATCGGAGGCAGTACCGCCTACAACACCGTACCGGTGGGGCCTTTGCAAGTACGCGCCAAAGCCACATCGGGTTCTATTGGCGGGGTATTGGGCGCGGCCGATATTTTGTTTCGGGCGGGTGCTACCAACCAAACCAATTTTACGGCGGTTGCAGGTACTAATTATACCTTTTTTGTAACCGACACCCTCAATCGGGTCAGATCCACTGCCATCGGTGCTACCGACCCAGGTGGCCCGCGCTTTTTGAGCGTAATCGACAACCTGACAGCACCAGCGGCGGGCAATACCCACGTGCGGTTCTTTCATTTATCGCCCAACGCCGCCCCTGCGGTGTGGGTAAACATACTGCGTGCTGGCACAGCAACGCCCGTTACCTCATTTGCAAACCGCGCCTACCGCGCCGTTTCTGCCGGTACTGGAACTACGCTGGTAAACTTTTTCAACTTTACGCCAATTACTGCGGGTACTTACAACATTGAAGTTCGCACGGGTAGTGCTACTGGCCCAGTGGCGCTCACAGTACCAAACGTAGCACTTGCCGACGGCAAAATTTACACGATTTTTGCCCGTGGTCTGCTACGTGGCACGGGCACAGATGCCCTTGGTGCAAGCATAGTTGCGCACAACTAAAGAAATAAAGTGCTTTTAGTTTTAAAGAATCCCGTGCCTTGGTACGGGATTCTTTGTGTATTTTTGTAAAAAAATGAAAGCCGTAAGTTAGTAATCATTATAAAAAACGACGGAACGTGGTAATTACAACAAAAAAATAAATGCTAAAATGGGACAGTTAGTAATCCGAAAAGCCAAATTAGAAGATGCAGCATTTATTTCGTTGTTAGCCAGAGTTACATTTGCTGAAACATTTGGACAATATTTTAGAGACAATCAGGACTTATTGGACTATCACGACAAAACTTTTGGGGTGTCAAAAATCAGAACAAGTTTAAAGAAAGACAATAATGTTTTTTGGATTGCTTTCTTCGACGAATTACCCGTAGGTTATGCAAAACTAAAAAAAATTTCAAAATCGGATTTTATCAATTCTGACAGTGTTTCCCAGTTACAGAAAATCTATGTTCTTAAAGATTTTCTGTCAAAAAAAATTGGACATAAAATGCAGGCTGAAATGTTTGAAGAAACGATTAAACTTGGTAATAAATTTATGTGGCTATCGGTTTTAAAATCCAATGAGAGAGCGATTTCGTTTTACAATAAAAATGGGTTTATGGAAATTGGGAAACTACTATACCCTACTAAAAAAGGGTCAAATTAGGTAAAATAAGAAGGAAGTAAGAGTTTTGTAGTTACCAAGCTCCAAAACTTCTCACTTCCCATGAACCAAAGGCTCGAAAGCGAAATTACAAGTG
>Ga0335394_10003308_pt1 | contig 18277 bp, 17 predicted proteins | sample MAT03_FD_205741 | JGI IMG/M metagenome (GOLD analysis project Ga0335394, IMG submission 205741) | Freshwater microbial communities from Lake Fryxell liftoff mats and glacier meltwater in Antarctica - MAT-03 (spades assembly) (version 2) ... | reverse complement strand
CAGAAGAATCGCGCGAAGTCCGACGGGAAGTTCCAGCTTCTGCAACTGAAACCAACCGGCGTCCAGAGTCGTCGTCATCCAGAAGACAACCGCCGCACAGCACACAAGAAACAACAACCCCGAAACCATTGCATCCCGCCGCAGCCGCAGCCGGACACGACGCAGCAATCCTCGAATGGAAGTCGGCAAAGCAATTCGGGTGACAGTATTCGATGACGGCATGTGAAAATGTTGGAGAGAAAACGGTAAGTGACGGTAAAATCGCATTTGCTGAACCCAGCCAGTCGCTGCGCCATTGGGTGCAGTGTAGCAGTCGCGTTGCCAGTCACAAATAAGAGCGTCGGTCCTGCGTCTGGGCGGCTTGTAGTGAGGAATTAACGCCGATAGAATCCATTGGCTCTGTTGGTGTCGTCGCAGGGTCAGAGCAAACGCAAACCCAACTGTAGAAAAAGGTTCCTGAAATGTTTGAAAGATCTTTGCGCTTCGCCTGGCTTGCTGGTTTCAGCGTTGTTTTTCTTGTTGGATGTACCGAGAGCCGCGATTCGACGGGCTCCGGCAATAAGAACGCAGGTTCAGGTGCCGGAACCGATTCTGGAGCTGGAGCGGAAACCAGTGCAGCGGCGCGGGGCACGCGGCGTATCATTCTTCTGAACAATACCGAATCACCGTTCTGGGATGCGGCCCGTGCCGGGATTGCGAAGGCGGCGGAAGACCTGAAGCTTGAGGATCATGGTTTCACTGCCGGCATGGACAGCAACACGAACGCTGAAGAAGGACAGATTGAGAAACTGCGTCAGTACGGAACTCAGAGCGACATCGCAGCAGTCATCATCTCTCCAACGTCCGCCACAAATCCAGCGATCGCCGATGAGCTGAAGAAGCTCAAGGAGAAAGGGGTCATTATCGGAACATTTGACAGCGATCTCGACGAGAAATTCCAGAACATTCGTGAGTTCTATGTTGGCACAAATAACACTCGTGGTGGCGAGGTTTTAGGAACCGCCGCAAAGAACATCAAGCCGGACGGCGGAGAGTATGTTCAGTTCGTTGGTTATGACAGTATGCAGAACGCCGTCCAGCGAATGGATGGATTCACGAGTGCGGTCGGCGACAAATTCGTTCAGAAGGGTCGCCGTACCGATGACACCGACAGGCCACGAGCAAGAGACAACGTTCGAGATTCGATCGACCAAAATGCAAACCTCAGCGTTCTGGTCGGGATTTGGTCATACAACGCTCCGGCAATCGTTGATGTTGTCAAGGAGAAGAACGTCCGCAAAAAATTCACCATCGTCACGTTTGATGCAGAGCCGCTTGCGATCGAACAGATGTCCGACGGAATGATTGACGCGATGGTCGTGCAGAATCCGTTTGGCATGGGATACGACTCTGTCAAATATGTCTTCGCAAAGCTCAACGGCGACGCCGCGACCGTTGCGGAAATGTTTCCAAAGATGGAGGAACCGGGCGGCAACATCCGGGACACCGGCCTGAAAATCGTCGTCCCGGATGCCGATTCGCCGCTGACAACAGAGATGTTCAAAAACTTCGGACCATCAGTTGAATTCCTGAAGCTGTCTGACTTCAAGGCGTGGCTCAGGAAATACAACCTGACAAGCTCGTAATTGCTGCGTGCTCAATTTGATACGTTGTACACGACAGACTTCTCAGGTCGTCTGGTTTTTCATTGGCAATCCCGGCATGAATTTCAGCAATCCGACTTTCATCCGCCGACTCTGGACGTCCGTTGAGTTCAAGCTGATCCTTGCATGGTTCGCCGTGGTCGTAGCGACAATATTGCTTGATCCCGGTCATACCTATTGGAACAACCCCAGCGCGACTGCTGAGCTGATCATTCGCAACACTGTGCTTCTGGGTGTGTTCGCGCTCGGTAGTGCGGTGATCATCATTTCCGGCGGCATAGACCTGTCAAGCGGTTCCGTGATTGCGATGAGTGCGACGGTATTCGGGAGTCTACTGGTCATAATCGATCCGGAGGGATTCAAAGCGGGGGACCTGGCCACGTCCGCGATCACGATCGCGACAGTCGGAGCTTTACTTGCCGGAGTCATGGTGGGGACTCTGCACGCATGGCTGATTACGTGCGTTGGTTTGCCTCCCTTTATCGCAACGCTTGCCACACTTGTGGGCCTGCGCAGTTTCAGCCGTGGACTGACTCAAGCCGTGATGGATGGTAAGTCGCAGATCGACTTTCCGGACCCTGGTCTGCGGGATTCGATTAAGAATGTCAAGTATGTTTCAATAGCATTCGTGATCCTCGCGCTGGCCATCTGGTTTCTGATGAGTCGCACGATGATCGGACGACACCTTCACGCAATGGGAGGCAATGAGCAGGCCGCGAAGCTGAGTGGTATCCGGACAGAACGCCTGAAATGGCTGGCGTATGTCATCGGTTCGGTGACCGCATCCATGGTCGGGATCGTCTATTTCGCAGACACTGGTTCTGCTAAGCCCGATACCCTTGCTCGAGGCTACGAACTGAACGCGATCGCGGCGTCGGTCATTGGTGGATGTTCGCTGCAGGGCGGCGTCGGAACAATTTTTGGCACGGTGCTGGGTTGTCTGTTTCTTAGAACGATTATTGACGCAGTTAACAAGATAGTCGGCACCGGTGCCGATGTTTACGAAGGTATGATCGTGGGAATCGTCGTCGTGCTGGCTGTGACTTTCAGCCAGCGAGGTGTCAGTTCGCTGCGGCGTCCATTCTTCGGAACGATGATTGGCTGGGCGGCGATCCCTGTTCTCAGTCTGCTTGCAGGTCTGTCATTCATGCTCTTCTTCCGAGATAAGCCGTGGTTCGGCTCATGGTACGCAGTTGTGTTTGGAGTCGTCGTTGCCGGAATACTGTTCGTCCGCGGTGTTGTTGAGGTGGTACAGAAGCGTGCGTAAGCATCGGGCGGTTTATTACTGTCGCATTAGCCGGAACGCGTTAGCGTCCGGTTCCGTGAAAACCGTGAGCTAACGCTCAACGGCTGATTTCGACGAGCCATCCGCGCAAAAAAGCAAAATGCCATGGAACCTGTCATCTCCATCCGCAACGTTGGCAAACGGTTTGGCGCCGTGCATGCATTGAATGACGTCAGCTTCGATGTCACGCCTGGCGAACTGCATGCCGTGATGGGGGAGAACGGAGCGGGCAAGAGCACGCTCATGAAGATTCTCTCCGGAGTCATCAGTGGCTTTGAAGGTGAATTGCTGCTGCGAGGCACGCCCGTTCAGTTTTCCAGCACGCGCGATGCGGAGAATGCCGGGATCAGTATTATTCACCAGGAACTGAATCTGGTCGAGCAATTGTCTGTCGCTGCCAACATCTTTCTGGGACGCGAATCGCGATCATGGCTGGGGATTCTGAATCAACGGGAAATGGATGACCGCGCAGCCGCTCTGCTGTCTGAGCTGGATACGAACATTTCCCCGCGCGCCCCGGTGAGCACGCTCCGCGTCGGCGATCAGCAGCTGGTGGAAATCGCGAAAGCGCTGTCGCGGCAGTCCGATATCCTGATCATGGACGAACCGACCAGCGCGCTCACTGAATCCGAAGTGGCCAGGTTGTATCGAGTGATCGACAAGCTCCGCACAAGCGGTGTGACGATTCTGTATATCTCACACAAGATGAATGAAGTGTTCCGACTGGCAGATCGCATCACCGTACTGCGCGACGGAAAGTTCGTCCAGTCCGTGAACCGCGCCGACACCACGCCTCGCGCGATTGCCCACTTAATGGTCGGAAGAGATCTTGAGCCGAGGAAAAAGCATACGACCGAACGCGCCGCGTCTGTCGTGCTGGAAACTCGGCATCTATCGTTGCCCTGGCCGGGGCATTCGCGCGGTTGGCGACTCAAAGATGTCAGTCTGAAACTGCATCGAGGCGAAATACTTGGCATCGCCGGTCTGATGGGCGCGGGGCGTACCGAATTGCTGGAGTGCCTGTTTGGTGCGACCGATCTGCCGCCGCAGGGTGAAATCCTGATTGCAGGCAAATCACGTCGCTTCAGTCATCCGTCACAGGCGATGCGGGCCGGAATCGCAATGGTGACAGAAGATCGCAAACGACTTGGCCTGTTTGCCCACATGACCGTTCGCGAGAATATCACGGTGTGTTCGCTGAGCGACGTGTCGTCCGCCGGAGTCATCGGTCACGGGCGTGAAACGTCGGCAGCGATGAGTCAGATCAGGTCGATGTCCGTCAAGACCAATGGCCCGGAAGCCATGATCACAACGTTGAGCGGCGGGAACCAGCAGAAGTGCATCATTGGTCGCTGCATGTTGACGAATCCCAAAGTCCTGCTGCTCGACGACCCCACGCGCGGCGTGGATATCGGCGCGAAAGCAGAGCTCTATCTGCTGATGGAACAATTGGCTTCGGAAGGCATGGCAATCGTCGTAACGTCAAGTGAACTGCCGGAGCTATTGACCGTCAGCGACCGAATTCTGGTACTCAGCGAAGGCGTGTTGACCGGCGAATTCAGCCGCTCAGAAGCCACGGAACAATGCATCATGGAAGCCGCCACGAAGGCTCACGTGTAGTTTGCCGCTGGAAGGATGTTCTTGTCAGCCGGTCAACTCATCCCGCGAATCGCGATGAATTTTCCGGTTTGGATGTGGAATTCCTGGAAGACAGTCGCCATTGTGGCACTTCCAGCACGCGGTTATAGTCTGGGCCTCAACGGTTCACCTTCACCGACTGATTAAAAGTAGTAGGCACATTCCATGTGCCGTAACCCGCAAAACATCTCCCTTATTACATATTTCTGCGGACGGCACACTGAGAGTGCCTGCTACCAAGTTCTTCCTTTCCGAATTCTTCTCCATGTCGTACAGCCAACTTTTCGAACACGATCAACAGTTCATGCGACTGGTCCGTCGCGAAACTGACGTCGATCTTGTCACCGCCGCCCTTGAAATTGCTCGCGACGGGCAAACTGACCTGATGTTTGAACCGACGCGTGTGCGCCTGCAGCGTTCGGTCGCGCGGCTGACACATCCCGTCACGCAGGCTGGTTCCGATGTTGAAGAATTGAAACTGCTCGTTCGTTACATGACAGAAGAATTGAATCTTCGTGGCGATGACGACTGCTTTTCAGAACCCGACGCCAGTTACCTGAATCGCGTGCTGGAAACTGGTCGTGGCATTCCCATTTCTTTGTCGCTCATTTATCTGAACGTCGCCAATGAACTCGGAATTCCGCTCGAACCAATCGCCGCCCCGTCGCATTTTCTGACACGACTGCAGACGGATAGTGGAAATCTGTATGTCGATGCGTTCGACCATGGTCGGATCATGGATGAGGCAGAATGCCTTGAATGGCTGCACGGAATAACAGAACTGCCGGTCGCTGAAATTCGCCGGTCATTCAAGCCGGTGGACGAACGCACAATCATGATTCGCATGTTACACAATTTGAAAGCGTTGTTCGGCAATCAGGAAATGTGGGTGTCCGCATGGCGTGTTCAGTGCCGCCTGTCGATGCTGATCCCCGGCTCCTATCGCGAACGCCGCGATCATGCCATTTTGACTCTGCGCGCCGGTCGCCCTGGTGAAGCGATGGATCTGCTGCAAAGTTGCCTGAACGTCTGCCCTGCCGATGAACGCCCGGTGCTGAATCAGCATTTGACGCAGGCTAAACGCGATGTGCCGAACTGCAACTGATCGAGTTTCTCGCCTTCAAATCCCCATTGCGGCAAGCCCGTCGGTCAGCCGCTCCACCAAGCCACCGATGATAGGGTGACGCACCTCAAACTCGATGACCGATTCCTTCATCCGTTGAGACAGCGTGCTGGTCGCAGTTGAATCGACCGAAGTCACTGCATTTGCCGACGAATGCGAAGCCAGAGTTTGCTGTATCTCGTCTGTGAGGGTCTGCAGAGACTTTCGATGATCGGGATGAATCGATTCGGCGTCTGCGAGCTCCTCCTGCAATGACTTGAGGATGCTGAGCATTTCTTCCGGATTCATTTTCGACTCCTTAAATTGAATGACTTCGCTGCCTCCGGACTACCAGGAGACAAGGACCGATCAGCCTGATATTGTACCACCTTCTGTACCTCTTCGCTCGTAGATTCATCGATTTGTCGGGGCCATTATGATCACTCTGCCTGTTTCAACCGGCGCTGAATTGCCGTCTGTAGGATTCGGCTTCTGGAAAGTTGAAAAAGCCAGCACCGCTGAAGTGGCTCAGCAGGCCATCGCTGCCGGATACCGTCATCTGGATTGTGCGTGCGATTACGGCAATGAAGTCGAAGTCGGCCATGGGATCGCGCAGGCGATTGCTGGCGGTCTTTGCCAACGGGATGACCTGTGGGTGACGTCAAAATTGTGGAACACCTATCACTCTGCCGAACATGTGAAGATGGCTTGTGAAAAGTCATTGAAGGATCTCGGACTGAAACAACTGGATCTGTACCTGATCCACTTTCCGATTGCCCAGAAATATGTCCCGATCGACGTGCGCTATCCACCCGGATGGTTTTTTGATCCGGCTGCCGCAAAGCCCTGCATGGACGAAGTCCGCGTACCGATCAGCGAAACATGGGCTGCAATGGAGAACCTTGTGGCTGATGGACTGGTAAAACACATTGGCATCTGCAATTTCGGAACCAGCCTGCTGCGCGATCTGCTTTCGTATGCTCGGATTCGTCCGTCGGTGTTGCAGGTGGAATCACATCCGTTTCTCGTGCAATCGAAACTGCTTCGCTATTGCCAGCAGGAAGACATTGCTTTCACCGCATTTTCGCCGCTCGGAGCAGCCAGTTATTACAGTCTGGGCATGGCCAGCGCCTCAGAATCATTGCTCGATCATCGGATCGTGCAGTGCATCGCATTGGCGAAACACCGATCGGCCGCGCAGATCTTGCTGCGATGGGGCGTCCAGCGCGGGACTTCTGTGATCCCTAAGACTTCCGACGTCGCGAGGATGCAAGAGAATCTGCAACTGTTCGATTTTGAACTCAGTGAAGACGAAATGCAGTCAATCTCGGGGCTGGATCGCAATCGTCGCTTCAATGATCCGGGAGTCTTCTGCGAATCCGCCTTTAATACATTCTGTCCGATTTATGAATGAACCAATACCGTAACCTGAAGAAAACCTCTACGTGGCCTCTCAGGTCGCGGATATTTCAACTTCTGCGTCTGATCGCAGTCATCCAGGTGCCGTGGCGATCGTGTTTTCGGTCATGACGGGACTTGCCGTTGCTGTCCTCGCGTTTGCCGCTACGTTTTTCTTCACCTGCCTTGGCGTGAATTCCATTGACGGCCTAAGAGGCGATTTTGGAATGGCCCTTGTGTTTGTGACCACAGCCGTGACAACTGTCGCCGCATTCGTCTTTACCGTCTGGGGATGTCTGAAGATTGTTCGGTCGCTGAAGAGATGATGGGCGGTTCTGGGTTTGCAGGTCTGGATCTGTGGCGTGATGCTTTGGAATTGCCGAGAGTTCGATCCTGATAGTTCCTTCCTTGAATCGAATCGCGATGTTTTCCGTTGGGCGCTGACAGGAATGCGAGTCGCGGAGCGACGTCGCCTAAGCACCCATGCACAAGTTATCGAGCATAATTCGTTTAACGGCGAGCCGTAGGAGTAGGCGAATTACAAGTCCACTGGCACCTTTTCGGCCCCACTGGCCCTGTGCCAGTGGACCGCCGGTTTGGAAACTAAACAGGAGCGGCACGAACGCGACAGGTCTGTCCCCACTGGCTTTACGCCAGTGGAACAGAGGTTTGACAACTGCGATGAACGTCAGCGTGCAGCCTCTTTTTCATTCTCGGCGAATTGAACTTTGCTTCTGATGTTGACAGGACGATTATGGTCAGGACGATTAGAAACACAATTTGCGATTCATCGTCCTGTCCCCAATCGTCCTGTCAACCGTTGATAAGGGGACCGTTTGAATCAATGATCTGCGCCCGCTTAAGCACCAACCTTTACCTCGCGAAAGCGAGCGGCGTTGCCCACGCGGTTAAATGATGAAACTTGTGCATGGGTGCCTACGTAGCTCAGTCGCTCCGCCGACTGTGATTCATGGGGAAAAATGTTATCTTCAGATGCATAAACCGCGCTTGGAATCGTACCAACTCTGTGACTGGAAGCAGACATCCGTCTGTAACCACAATTCCAGAAGTCACCCGCTTTTCAAGGGATCAAAGTGTTGCCGGATTCATCCAATCCTTACGAAGTCGATGTTGGGCTACAGCAGGCACCGCGCCCCGGAATGACGTTTGGTCAAATTCTTGGTGGGATTGTGTTTGGGACAATTGCAGCAGCGACTGCGTTTGTTGCAACGTGCCTCAGTGGGCTTTATCTGGTAACGCCTGTGTTTCGACTGATCGGAATTGGATTAGCGGACGATGGGCAGGCAATTCTGCTCGTTGTAACGGCATTTGCGTGCGTGGTTTCTGCCGCGACGTTTATCAAGGTTTTCCGCGGGGCTCGGAGTTCATAGTCATGCCGACCTTCAGCGGGTTAAGTCTGCGAGGATTCTGGGAAACACAGCCTACCAATGGACGGCTGCAGTTTTGGTCTTACTGTTCGCGTGGTTGTGGTGGCGCGAAGCACGGTTGGATCATGGCAAGTTTTTGCGGTCGATGTCCTGATCTGTCACGGGATGATGATCATCATCATGCTGCGTGAGCTGATCATTAACAATGTAGCCGTCTCGCTCCAGCGAGACGAGCTTTTTGGGGCATCACGTTGTGTTTGAAATGGTGAATCGTCAATTAGGAGCGTCGAGCACTCCATGAAGGCTCATCACGCGGAGCGTGATTGCCACATTGTGAACGACGTCCGAGTCGGGTGACATTTGCTGCAAGTCTGTCACAATCCCCTCTTTGTAGATGTCTCACGACCCGATTTGCGAGTTTGACAATGGTTCCTGAAACCAACAGCGAGACAAGACGGTGATTCAACTGAACGAAGATAAGGCCATCCGCCGCGTCATGGATCTGATTGCGATTTCCGGAGGCAGTGGCCGGGAGCATGATGTTTCTGCGTGGATTCAAAAGGCAGTCATAGATGCCGGAATTCCGGCGTCGGCGATTTCGATCGACTCGGCCCACAAAAAGAGCCCCGCAGGCGGCACGACGGGCAATCTGATTGTGAAACTCAAAGGAACAGTCAAAGGACCTCGTCGATTGTTGATGGCGCACATGGACACGGTGCCATTGTGTGCCGGGTGTCAGCCCGTGCGTGAAGGAGACTGGATTCGACCAAAGTCACGGGACACAGCGCTGGGTGGTGACAATCGCGCGGGCTGTGCGGTGGTTCTCACGGCGATTCTCGAAACGCTCAGTCAGAGGCTCGACTATCCGCCACTGACGCTGCTGTTCACGGTCCAGGAAGAAACCGGACTGCGGGGGGCTCGGTTCCTGAACGCGGGCAAACTTGGTAAGCCGGAGTTATGCTTCAACTGGGACGGGCGAGATCCCAACAGTCTGATCACAGGAGCCGTAGGAGCGAACAATCTGTCGATTCGCATCGAAGGCATCGCCAGTCACGCCGGTGCTCATCCGGAGGACGGAGTTAATGCAGCGGTGGTGGCATCGATCGCGATGGCTCAACTGCAAAAGACCGGATGGCATGGACTTGTCCGAAAAGGAAAAAATCGCGGTTCGAGTAATCTCGGCATCGTGCAAGGCGGTGATGCGACCAACGTTGTGATGCCGTTGGTGAAAATTCAGGCAGAAGCACGCAGCCATGACAGTAAGTTCCGACAGAAAATTGTTGCCGCCTGGCGCGATGCCTTCGAAGCGGCCGTCAAGAGTGTCTCGAACGCAAGTGAGGAATGTGGCACTTTGAAATTCGAAGAAGACGTTCGATACGAAGCGTTCCGGATCGATGATCACAGTGAATGCGTGCTGGTCGCAAAATCAGCGTCTGAATCCGTCGGCCTGAAACCTGTCCCCCAAGTCTGCGACGGTGGCCTTGACGCCAACTGGATGGCTCTGCATGGCTACCCCGCTGTGACCATGGGTTGTGGTCAACACGAAATTCACACGGTTCAGGAACGACTGTTCATCCCGGAGTATCTTGCCGCCTGCAAGGTGGGCCTGACCCTTGCGACGGGGTCGTAATTCGTCACGAAGAGCGTTCATTTCTCACTTCAATTGATCGCTTTCCCGGAAGTGCTGCAAACCACTATGCTTCAGGTGTTTGGATACGACAGGGATGTTCTGCCGTACTTTCCGCTTCAAGGCCCGGCGTGTCATGACAAATTCGGCCTTCAAAGGATATCTGCACGAACTTCGAGCTGTGATTGAAGCTGCGCTGGTGGAAGAACTTGCCAGAGTGAATTGGCCGGGCAGTCTCAAGTCTGCTGTCGAATACAGTCTGATGGCAGGCGGAAAGCGTTTGCGACCGGTGTTGGTGTTGTTGGCGAATGAGGTATGTGGCGGCAAGCAGGAAGACGCAATTCCGGCGGCGTGTGCGATCGAAATGGTTCATACCTATTCTCTCATTCATGACGACCTGCCCTCGATGGATGATGACGACTTCCGCCGCGGTCGGCTGACAAGCCACAAAGTATTCGGCGAAGCTCTCGCAATTCTGGCGGGTGACTGCCTGCTGACGCTGGCGTTTGAAACCATTGCGACGCAAGTAACCGGGGCCGGAACCATGAGTGGCCTGCAGATCGCCGAACAGACGCGAATTCTGGCCTCAGCCGCTGGCGGATCAGGCATGGTGGGTGGTCAGGTGCTGGATCTGGAAGCGGAGCGCGGAGCCCTGGTAAACGTCGAAAATGCTGAAATGCACGTACAGAACACAGGGAAACACGGTTGCGAGTCGGGGGCGACTGCGGTTCAGAAGGCAGTGGATTCGGTGGGTTTCCCCAGTGTTCAAGGTGAAACATCGTCCTCAATCCCTGATTTTTGTCGGGACGATTCCAACCGAACGGCAGAGACCCGCGTAGTAGGACTCAGTCAAATCCATAGAATGAAGACTGGGGCGCTCATCGCAGGGGCCCTGGAACTGGGGGCAGCGACCGCATCGGCGGATCCGGACAGCAGGAATCGCCTTCGACATTTTGGCCATTGCATCGGATTCGCGTTTCAAATTACTGACGATCTGCTGGATGTAACGGGTGACCAATCGAGGCTCGGCAAAAAACCAGGCCGCGATGCAGATCTTGGAAAACTCACATATCCTGGTTTGCTGGGGATCGAAAGCAGCCGGGCGAAGGCTGAACAACTGGTGCAGGAAGCATGTGATGCGGTCGCCGTCTTTGGTAGTCGCAGCCGATGGCTGAGGGAACTGGCCAGATTTATTGTGGAACGAGATCACTAAGGTAAGACAAGAATGTCATTTGAAATTCTAAGCGGCATCCGATCGCCGAAAGATCTGAACCCACTGAGCGAAACGGATCTTGTCCAGTTGTCGGATGAGATTCGTGAAGCGTTGCTGACAATTGTGTCCGACCGCGCGGCGCACTTTGCCAGCAATCTGGGCGTGGTTGAACTCTGCATCGCGCTGCATCTGACATTTGATTTTTCAAAGGATCGTCTGATCTGGGACACAGGCCATCAGATTTATCCTCACAAGCTGATCACGGGACGCTTTGATCAGTTCTCAAGCATTCGTCGTCGCGGCGGTTTGATGGGATATCCGAACCCCGCTGAAAGTGAATACGATCTCTTCGTCACCGGGCACGCTGGCAGCAGCGTTTCGACGGTACTCGGCATGAAAGCTGCGGACGATCTGCTCTTCAAAGACGGTCGAAAATCTGTTGCCGTCATCGGTGATGGAGCGCTGCCTTCGGGGATTGTATTTGAAGCCATGAACAACGCCGCCGGTCTGAAGAAAGATCTGCTGGTGATTCTGAACGATAACAAAATGGGTATCTGTCCCCGCGTCGGCGGACTGGCAAGTTATCTGGACAAGGCAAGGATTGCGCCGTTCTACAATGGGCTGAAGCGAGATGTCTCATGGCTGCTGAATAAAGTACCGCTGGTTGGTGAATCCACGGAGAAGATGTTGGGTGGTTTCAAAGATGCATTGAAATCATTCCTCCACGGCGGGATGTTATTCGAAGAAATGGGATTCCGTTATATCGGTCCTGTCGATGGGCACGACATCAAATCGCTGCGTCGTTATCTGGAACTGGTTCGCGATGTGAAGGGCCCGGTTTTGCTGCATGTGTTCACCGAAAAAGGCCATGGCTTCGAGCCGGCATGCAAGGATCCGGTAAAGTTTCATACTCCTTCGCCGTTCAAACGAGATACCGACAATGAAATCGTACCCGTCAGGAAGTCGTCGGAGATTTCATACACTGAGATCATGTCGGATGCGATTCAGGAAGCGATGTGCGAAGACGAGCGGGTCTGCGTACTGACAGCCGCCATGTGTGCCGGTAATAAGCTGGAACGGATCCGCGACGAATTCCCCGATCGTTTCTTCGACACCGGTATCTGCGAGAGCCACGCTGTTGCGTTTGCCGGGGGCATGGCCAAGTCGGGTATGAAACCGATTGTGGACATCTACAGTACGTTCCTGCAGCGCAGCTTTGACCAGATCTTCCAGGAAGTCGCGCTCCAGAATCTGCCGGTCGTCTTCTGTCTCGATCGAGCTGGCCTGTGTGGCCCCGACGGCCCGACTCATCACGGTGTGTTCGACATCAGCTATATGCGAATCTTTCCAAATATGATCGTGACCGCACCTGGCGATGAACAGGAAATCCGAGCGATGCTGGATTTCGCCCTGGAAAGCACGTCACCAGTCTCGATTCGCTATCCGAAGACGAATGTGGAACAAGTCGCGCGCGACGTAGCGCCTGTTGAGCTCGGCAAGGCTGAAGTCCTGTCATGGGGCCAGGACGGGAATATTCTCTCCTGCGGCACAATGCTGTCTCAGGCCGTTGCTGCTGCGAAACAACTTCGCAGCGAAGGTCTCAGTGTCGGCGTTGTCAACGCGAGATTCGTCAAACCCATCGATGAGACCGTCATTGCCAAAGCGGCCGCCATGGGCTTCGTCATCACGATCGAAGAGAACGCCCTCATGGGGGGCTTTGGGAGTGCTGTCCTTGAATCTGCCAATCGCCAGGTGCTCAACACCGAACGCTTCCGCATTCTCGCCATCCCCGACGCATTCGTCGAACACGGCGACCGCGAAGAGTTGCTGGCTGATCTCGGCCTTGATGCCAATGGGCTCGTTCGGGCAGCAAAAGATCTCTGCCAGGACCCCCGCCTCAGCCGACTTCCGGCGATGAAGGAGCCGGAGCGGAGCCAGGCTGGATACATTCGCGAGTGACCTGGCGGGCGGCTTTCCATGCGTGTCGAATTGTGAATAATCGCGATTCGATCTGCTCGGCAGTGAAATAACGTCCGTGATCGCTGGGCGGCAGTCCGGCCAAATTCAAAGTCAGCGGAAGAAGGTCAAGGAACTCCTTATATTTTCGCTGAACGTCGCTGGGATCTGCCATGGCGTTGTTTCCAGGAATGAAGTCGTCAAATGACAACGGGCCTGGCGAACAGTTCGCAAAGCCCGTCGACGAATTATACAGGATCAACCGTTTTAGCGTCGCCCCATGTACTGTTTAATGATCGCATCCGCAGCGCCTGTTGGCTTGTCGGTATCCTTGTGCGATGATCCCGAGCTGCCCTTGGCTACGTCCGATTCTTTCGCGCCTGTGTCTTCGGGATTTGGCAGTATGATCGCTGGTCCCGCTGCTGCAGAAATCTCAGCTGCCGCCGGGGGAGCCTGCATGACTCCGCCCTGCATCGGATAGCCCATTTGCGGATACATTTGCCCGTAACCCGGCATCATTGGCTGCTGATACGGATAGCCGCCGTACATACCGCCGGGGTAACCCATCTGAGGCATCATCTGCTGATAGGGATACTGCCCCGGCATCATCTGTGGCATGTTCAGCATGGTGGTGTCGCCAGCATAGCCAGCCGGAACAGCCTGCATCAGAGCCGGCGGATTGTCAACCTTCGCAGCAACGACAGGTGACAATGCAGGCAATTCGTGAACGGTCTTGTCGGTGAATTGCGTATCTTCGTTGGAAACCGTCGAAGACGGCGCGGGCAACGGCGGCAGCACAGCACTGTCAGATTCGACGACAGTGACGCCTGGTCGGATGACAAGTTCAAATTCCAGATTGCCGATGACAATTTTGTCGCCGGCAACCAGGACAATGTCCTTCCGAATGCGCTCGCCATTCACCAAAGTGCCGTTTGTACTCCCTAAGTCTCTCAGGCGGACTGAATAATCGTCCACGCTGAAGACGCAATGATGGCGACTGACCATTTCACTGTTGGGACGCAGTTGGCAGTCCTGCTCTCGACCGATCAGAAACTTGCGGCGATTCAGTGGAATCACTTGGCCGACGTGCTTACCGCCGACAACTTTCAGTTCCGCAGAAACCATAAAAATGGTGCTCCGAAAGGGATGAAGACCTTTCCGAAATGCACGCGAACAGAGGATCTCGGAATGGCTGACAGGTTGAGTTCGCGTAATAGCACTGAATTTAACAATCCAGCCCACGTCTGCCAGCATCAAATACCATTCGCTGGCAACAAAATGCAATTTTCATTCGAGAATTGATCCCTTGATCGATCCCAGTCGTTAAAGTCTGCCAATGTGCAGTCAGCCGGCGAGGATACCGTTTCGGCGAAGTCGAAAGTTAAAAAACTGGCGAAATGCGAGTTTTTCAGGAGATCGAATCCGTTGTTGGGCTGAGTGCTGCACAGCATGTTGCGACTCCTTCTTTATTGTTTCGACAGTTGACTGGTCAGCCTTTGATGCCGAAACGGCCATTCTTCGAGTTCATACAGTAAAACTCCCAAAGGTTGACGTCAACAATTCTCATCTCATTTCCGCTGCAATTGTCGCGGCGAGTGATTTCTCCGCGTCTGTATAACTTCGAAAATTCATCGAATGACTGATAGCAGTGGCAATCATGCCGGGCAATGACTGCCGGAATTCGATGTCTGAAAAGTTCGGTTCAAGTTCTCCAATTCCCGGTATCTGCGGCGCCATTTTCGATGCCTTCAGAATGATGCTGCCATGTTGGAGCGTCACCCCTTTACGTCGTCGCTGTGCGCTGCCCACGATCTTATTGCCGGATGCATGCACGATATCGTTCGCGTTCTTTCGCAGGAAACAGAGAAACGGTTCGGCTGCGGTGCTGCCGCTGTTGACAGCCGTGTTGGAATTCATCACATCGAACTCGCTGCGAAGTTGACATGACACACCCGAATTGGACAGCAGCCTGATAATCGCACGATGGACTGTCTGATAAACGGCAGACGGATCCTGCCGCGATGGATGTGAAGCCGACAAGACCAGAGAGTAAGTAATCTCCTGATCGTGCAAAATCGCTCCACCACCGCTCAGTCGCCGGACGACCGGAAGCCCCGGAAATGGAGATTCTAATGCTTGCCCTGAGCCCTGAAAATATCCCAGCGTCACAGTCGGCCCGGACCATTGATAAATACGGACGACACTCCGTTCGCGTTCTGCTGCCAACTGGAGCAACGCGGCATCCATTGACATGTTGAAAACGCCACTGTACGGAATCGCATCGACAATGATATCGGCATCAGGAAGTTCCGTCGTGGCGCTGGTCATCAGGGTTACCGATCCAATACATTCCGTGAATGACAGATGCCACCGAACGCCACTTTGGGCCACAGCCGATCGCCGACCTTATGCAGCAACTGCAATTGAAGGTGCATGATCTTGTTGCGGCTTCCACCGAACAACTGACTCATAAGATGGTCGCGCGGGCCATCAAAGGCCGACGCCTGACCAGCAATAGTAAGGGCATCGTACAGCGGGCGATGAATCAGGCAACCGGCAACGTCTATAAGCAGGCGCAGTTGTTCAATTATTGAAATGCCCACGCAGATTGTCAGCGCGGAACGACGAATCAGGACCGCAGAAAATCGCTCAACTTTGCAAGGTCGTCTGTCCCGATGAGATCCACGCCTGCGTCCTTCAGCTCTTTCCAGAGAACAGGGTTCTCGGGTGTGGCCCAGAACCGAATTCGGCGGCCTTTGGAATGTGCCCGTGCAACCATGTCATGCAGCTTTTCCCGCTCCGCCTCCGGCATTGGTCCGACGCCACGGTAACGAAAGTGACTTGTCCAGTTGTCGCTGATCAATGGCAGCAGCGCCACCGGCTTGTCGCTGTCGAGATCCGCCACCCTCCCGTCGATTCCAACTCGCCGAGGTTTGGAGTCTTCGATCTCCCGAATCGGTCGATCGCCGCTGATGACCACCGTGACGGCTTTTTCGGTGTACTCCCCATCCTGCGTCGCAGAAATCAGTGAGTCGAATTGTTTCAGCAGATCGTGGAGCGCTGCGTAGGCAGCCGCGCCGTTGGTCTTGATGTCAACCAGCAGAGTGACCGTCGGGCCGTCCTTGTAGACACGACCGTGATTCGCCGTTGCGCGGTCCTGAAGTGGCTGAAGATACAGTTTTTCGAGCGTGCGATCTTTTGAGGCATCCAAAACGTTGTGTGCGACCAGCAACTGTCCGTCGATCAGAAAAATATCCGCCTCGATGCTCGTAAAACCGTGGTCCAGTGCGTCCAGCAGCGGCCGAGTGTGTTCGTAATCGTTGTGTGCGTGCGCGTTCGCCAAAGGCGTTGCGGACGCAGATCCCGTGTCGCGTGACTGCGCGTTCAGCGCCGCGCTGACCAGCGAGAGCATAGCCAGGTTCCAGACTAACCATAAAACTCTGATCATCGATTCATTCTCCTCTGCACAGTCTCGGAATCACAGGATCACCAATTTACAACATTCGTCAGGTCCGGTAAAACCACCACTTGATGCTTGGTTTCAAAGGTTCAGTTTCGGGTTTCTGTAGGCCGGACCAGGCGAAGCGCAGTTCCAGCACTCCGCGCGTCAGCCGGAACTCGCGATGCTCGGTCCGGCCTACAAACCGATTCAAGAGTTTCTGCCTTACCATCGCCCATCGAGCTACCTGCACCGAGTTACCCATGTCAACCGCTTCAGAAGACCAGCCGCGTCCAGCAAATGTGATCAAAGCCTGGGAGGACTTCGTCGAGGAACAGGTCTACCCCGTCCCGGATGCCAGGGCAAAGAGCGATTACCGCAACTACGAAAAACCAGCCCGGGACACGGTCCGCGAATTCTATCGCCAGAACCATCGACATCAGACGTACGACTTTGTCCGCCAGAAGCGCGATGAATTCCTGCGACTCGACCGTCGGCAGATGAGCATCTTCGAAGCGCTGGATTTCCTGAATACGCTGATTGATGACTCGGACCCCGATATCGATCTCGATCAGCTTCAGCATCTGCTGCAGACGGCTGAGTCCATCCGCAAAGACGGACATGAAGACTGGTTTGTCCTGACCGGGCTGATCCACGATCTCGGCAAAGTCCTGTGCCTGTATGGCGAACCGCAATGGGCGGTCGTGGGCGACACTTTTCCGGTCGGATGCCACTTCAGTGACCGCATCGTGTTCAGCGAGTTCTTCACTGATAACCCGGATCACGCCGATCCGAAACTGAGCCAGCAACTGGGCGTCTACGAAAAGAACTGCGGTCTGCGTCAAGTGTTGATGTCATGGGGCCACGACGAATACTTGTATCACGTGATGCAGGATCATCTTCCCGAACCCGCGCTGTACATGATCCGCTATCACTCGTTTTACGCATGGCATCGTGAATGCGAGTACGACTGGCTCTGTGACGACCACGATCGAGCGATGCTGCCGTGGGTCCGCAAGTTCAATCCGTACGACCTGTACTCAAAATCGCCAGAACCGCCCGATTGGAATAAACTCCGGCCCTACTATGCCGACCTGCTGGGAAAATACCTCCCCGAGAAACTGGCGTTCTGAGGCAAAGGAACTCGAATGGTCTCTATGGTTTCATGCGCAGGATGCGATTGTTGCCCATATCGACGACGTAGAGCCATCCATTTTCCCATGTGACTCCGTGAGGATGACTGAGCATAATCCGAGCATCACCCTGCCCTTTTCCGAGGATCGTCGTCACTTCGTGGGTTTGCGAATCGAATCGCCGGATGGCTGCATTTTCGTCATCGGCGATATAGACATTGTCGGCCTCGTCGACGCACAGATGTTTGGGCGATCCAAACTGTGCGGTCCGCCCCGGGCCGTCTGTAAATCCTTTCGTTCCGGTTCCGGCTACTGTCTTGATCGTTCCATCAGGTAACACTGCTCGAAGTGCATGGCCACCACGTTCCAGAATCCAGAGATTTCCCTTCGAATCCTGTGCGACGGCCCGCGGATCGACGAGGGGGCTTTGTATGGCCGGATCGCCGTCCTTCGGC
>Ga0335394_10003299_pt1 | contig 18297 bp, 19 predicted proteins | sample MAT03_FD_205741 | JGI IMG/M metagenome (GOLD analysis project Ga0335394, IMG submission 205741) | Freshwater microbial communities from Lake Fryxell liftoff mats and glacier meltwater in Antarctica - MAT-03 (spades assembly) (version 2) ... | reverse complement strand
GATCGCCATGGCGACGCCGTGGTCCGAGTTGCTGCGCGACGGAGGCAAGGCCACGCTGCGGCGGGCCTGGTGCGAGCAGATCGGTGGTCGGGTCGGTGGCGGAGGTCGTCGCCACCGAGGTGGAGCCGTCGGTGCCCGTGACCGCCGGGCGTCCGTCGTCGCCACACCCCCGCGCCCAGCGCCAAGCCACACCACCAGACGATCGATCGAGGAGACTTAATAACGGCAGGGTAACGCGGGGCGCGCGGGCGAAGGCGAGCATTTCGCTCGCCATCCCACGTGACTGACGGGAGACTGGGTGGACCTTGTGGGCCGGGGAACGTTGTGCTCTGTTCGCGGACCGCGCTGCCTCGCGGGCGACGCTGGCGCGGAGTATAAGGACCGCATGAGGGACGCGACCTTCACGACCACCCGGCATCGTCGCGGCCGCCGAGGACCCCTGGTATGAGGATCCTTCCTGGCGTCCAACTCGTGTTTCGCTGGGGTCATCAGACGCTTCATAATCTTTGGGGTATCGTCAATGTCCTCGATATCACCTGCTGGCGTCCGCTCTCGCCGGGTCTGCTCGCGGCGGACCATCCGCTGGTCACGGGGCTCGCCCCCGACGGCGCGCCGATCTGGCCGCGTAATATCGTCTTTGCGACGCCGCCGCGTCCGGGCGACGAGCGTGACGCCGCGATCGTGTCGGCCGTCGGCCGTCACCTCGCGCACATGGTGAGCCTGTCGGTGCCGAACGCGGCGTGGCCGGCGGGGCGCCCGAGCCGGATGCCGCCCGCGGTCAATTACCTCCACGCGGGGGTCCACTACGCGGGCGCGTGGCTGGTATTTTCGACCTTCGAGGAGGCGATCGGGCATTTCTCGGATCCGGCGTTCGTCGCCGAGTTCATGCGCATGGTCGCGGCCGAGGGCCGCGAACCGGTGACCGTATTTCGCGAGCGTCACTATACCCACGATGAGTTCGCCGACTTCGTCGGCTTCCTTCGCACCCAATTGCCGTGGTTCTCCAACTCCAACGGACCGCGTCGCCGGGTGCTGTGGGGTAATCCCTCGCCCTATCCGGCGGTCAATACGATCACCGGGAGCTGGATCCGTACGGTCCGGATGATCGCGGCCGGACGCGCCGACCAGGCCGTCCGCGGGGCGATCACTGCGCGCTACTTCGCCGGGCAGTACCGCGGACCACGAACTCGGGCCAACTGGACCGAGCACGCGCTCGCCCGCGTGACGTACTGGCGGATCAAGCTCCGCGGGCCGCGTGAGGGGCTGTTCTTCATCGACAAGCGCCTGCTCGACCGCGGCTGGCGCTTCGTCGGCAGGCGTCTGGTCGAGCCGGGCGCCCGGGAGCTGCGCAGCGACGAACCCGCTGAGCGCGTGCCATGACCGGGCGTGCTGGCGGCGCCGCCGGAGGTCGGCGAGCGCCCGCAGTTGAGCGCGCAGGCCACCCTGCGCCTGGCGAGCACGCTGGCCACCCGCAAGGCCGACGTGCCCCGCGCGTGCGCCCTGGTGGCTGCGGCCGGTGAGGGGCTGCCCGCCGACGACGACCGCCGCCGCGCCGAGCTGCGCGCGCTGGAGATCGCGACGTGCCCGGTGCGTCGGCAGCGTTGAAGTGCGGCCGTGGCGGGTCAGCGCGACAGGGTGCGGACGCGGCCGTTGCGACTGACGTGACGGCGCTGGCGGTTGCCGGCCTCGGTGATGATGAAGCCGGAGCCGTCGTCGGCGAGGGTGACGGCGGTCGGCAGCCAGAAGCGGGCGAGGCCGGGTTCGCCGTCGCACAGGCCCTGCTGTCCGGGCGCGCCAGCGAGGAGGCGCAGGCGGTGCTGGCCGATGTCGTAGGCCCAGACGATGTGGTTCTTGATATCGGTGATCGCCAGCAGGCCCTCGCCGTCGAAGGCGACGCCGCCGGGCGCGAACTCGTGGACGCCGGCGATCGCCCGGGCGTCATGGAGATTGACGAGGGTGTTGACGATGCGGACCTGCAAGTCGACGTGGCGGACCGCCTGGTTGCCGGTGTCGGCGACGAACAGGGCCCGGTGGGCCAGGTCGAGGGACAGCGAGCGCGGGCCGTTGAAGCGGGCCTTGCGGCAACTGGCGTTGATAATGCCGGGCGTGCCCCGAGAGCCCGCGAAGAGCTGGTCGGATTCGGCCGCGACCGCGCGCACGCCGATGATGTGTTCGGCGGCGTCGCAGAAGTATACGAGTCCCGTGGGATCTTCGACGGCGGCGTGCATGATCGGCGGATCGGCTGATTTGGTGGCTCGGATAGACCGGATGGCCGTGGCCGGACCGGCTGGGCCACCCACGACGCGAGATCCGGATCGCATATTTCCCGGGCGCCGTCGATTCATGCCCGGGCGCGCCAGATCCTTCGCAGTATTTCCTCGGCGTTCACCCGGGGTCCAGCCAACCGGGCCGCGCGAGGTCTGCGCTCGTGCATGTGCACTGGCCCGATCGGCCCGATCGGCCCGATCAGGTCGAGGTGATGGGCCGCGTTAGCCGAAGATCGGCAGGATCTCGCCTGGCAGCTTGAATTTCTGGGCCGGGGCGGCCTCGCTGATGCCGGCCATCTCGCGCAAGGCGAGGTGGATGTGGGCGCCCGTGACCACGACGCCGCTGTCGTCGTCGAGCGGGAGGGTCTCGAGGGTGACGGGGTCGATGCCGAGGGGGAGCTGGTCCTGGTCGTCGGTGCCGCCGATCACTCGACCGCCGCCGATCATGCCCGCGTTGCCGCTGAGGAACATCGCGCTGCTGACCGGCCAGTGATCCTTGCCGTCGCCCGCGTTGACGCCGTTGTAGCCCTTGCCGCGGCCGAAGTCGGAGCCGACCATGATCACCATGTCGCCATAGATGCCGGCGGCGGTGGCCTCCTTCACCACGAAGTCGATGCCGTGCATGAGCTTGGCGAGCTGGCGGACCTGCACGGTGTCATGATTGGCGTGGGTGTCGAAGCCACCCATCTCGAGGTTGACGCCGACGGCGAGGCCGGCCTTGAACGCGGCGATCGCGAGCTGTGTCTGCTGCATCATGCGCTCGAGGTCGCCGAGCTCGTTGGGGATGTCGACCAGGGTGTCGGGCAGCTCGACCTGCGAGAGCGCGTCGAGGTTGCCGCGGGCGACGTAGAGCTGGCCGGCGGAGTCGGACACGCGCGGCAGGTGCGAGTTGGCCTTGAACTCCGCGAGGCGGGCCTGCTGCGCCGCCTGCACGCGCTCGTAGGTGCTCGTGGGTACGTAGGTGTTGATGTTGTTGGGGTCGGTCGGGTTGATGCGGTTGGGCTCGGCGAGCTTACGAAACGAGGTGACCGAGTTGAGGCGCGTGACGGGGATCAGGTTGCCGGTGCCGTCGTAGCCGCCGGAGCTGATGAAGGTCAGCGGGTGTTCGGGGGCCCGCGTCGCTGCCACCAGCGCGGCGAAGTTGGGGTAGCCGCCGTCGCCGCGGCCCGACCAGGTCGTCACGACGCCGCGGTCGTGGTTGTTGGTCTGCATGTTGACGCCATTGAGCAAGACGAGGTTATTGCCGTGCGTGGCGAAGAAGTCGCCGGTCTTCATCAGGTACGCCGCGGCCATCGGGTCGGTGACGAGATTGGCGGCCAGCGGGATGTTGGCGAAGCTGAAGTTGCCGACCTTGTCGATCACCGGGTCGAAGTTGTAGAGCCGGTTGAACGGGCCGCCCTTGGGCTTGGGGTCGCAGAAGTACGTGGGGTCCCAGCCGCCGCGGGCCGAGATCATGACGTAGAAGGGCCCCCCGTAGGGCTTGAGTGCGGCGCGGGCGTTGCGGGGTGCGGCGGCGACGGCGAGCCCGGTCATCGCGGCGACTTTGAGGAAGCTTCGGCGGTCCATGTTTATCTCCGTGGGGCTCACTCGTAGATGAACTTGTAGTCCGAGAGCAGATAGATGATGACGGCCTGCCACGCGCGGACGGCGTAGGTGTCGTCGGTCTTGATCTGGCGCTCGATGGGGAGGTCGGTGTTGGTGGTCGGGTCCTTGACGGCGGGACAGGGGCCGAGGTTGTTGGTCTCGAGCTTGTCGACCATGTTCTGGGTGCCCTGCGCCCAGGTGTCGTAGAACAGCGCGAGGGTGGCGTCGACGGCGGGGTCGCCCGGCTCGAGGGTCTCGCCGAGGATGCGGTCGTGCAGGTGGACGATGTTCTTGCGGACCGCGGCCTCGTTGAAGTCGGGCGTGTCGGCGACCTCGACCAGCGGGAACAGCAGGCGCTCGGCCGCGGGCTTGCTGAAGTCGAAGGCGGTCGCGGAGCACGAGACCTCGACGGCCATGCGGGTGGCGACGCTGGCCATGATCTGGTTGATGTTGGTGAGGCGCTGGGTGACGTCGAAGGAGTCGATGCCACCGAACAGGAGCTTGTACTCGCCGGTGAGCAGGTCGGTGCCGGTGCCGCCCCAGCGCACGCCGGCGATCGCCTGGACCTTGCGGCTCAGCAGTTCGGGCGTCGAGAGCCTGCCGGTGCCGACGGCGATCAGCTCGGCGCGGCGCTGGGCGCTCGGCTCGCTGCCGAGGTTGCTGGCGCGGAAGTACGGCCCGGTGATGACCTCGCGGAAGATCAGCTTGAGGTCGTAGTTGGCCGCCTCGAACTCCCCGGAGATCGCGCGCAGGAGCTCGTCCTGGGTCTCCCACGCGGCCAACAGCGGCTTGTAGTCGGGATTGAGGGTGTCGGTCGGGTAGGCGAGCGGAGTGCGGCCGGTCAGCGCGCGGTAGATCGTATAGGTCGTGGCGACACTAAAGCGAGGGTCGGCGGCGACCCGCTCGGCGAGCCAGCGGATGCCGGTCGGGAACTGCTCGGTCGGCATCAGCTCGTTGCCGTAGCCGGGGGCGAACATCTCCGGGTACCAGGTCGGCGGGTCGAGCAGGAACTCCTGGTTGTTCTTGTCGAAGGCCTGGAAGGCGCCGGCGATCGGGTCGATGACGCGGTGGCACTTGGCGCACTCGGAGGCGTCGCGGGTCGGGTTTGCGAAGGTCGAACCGGCGGCGGGGTCGATCGCCTGGCTGGCGAGCGCGAGCACGTCGGTGGCGAGGAACTGGTCGTAGACCTTGCGCGCGCGGTTGCGGTTGCGGTTGGTCGGGGTGGTCGGGAAGCGGTTGAGCCACATCGGCGAGGTCAGCACGCCGGCGTGCGGGAACTCGAGCGATTGACCGTTGCGGGTGATCTTGAGGACGCCCGGTTGCAGCTCGTTGGCGTCGGCGGGGTTGGTGAACTTGACGTCGACGCCGTAGAGAAACGCCGAGTCCGGCGTGAACACGGTGTAGGGCGCGAGCAGCAGGTCGGTGAAGGGCTTGTCGTTACGGACGATGTACTGGACCAGGTACAGCGGCTCACGCGAGACGGCGCGGTTGATCCGCGCGATCTGGTCGGGCGGCATCGGGTTGACCTTGTCGAACACCTTGAGGACGTTCGGGAAGTCGGGCGTGGCGGTGTTGAGGGTCTGGATGCCGTTGCGGGTCAGGTACGTGTCGGTGAAGAAGACGTCGTTGTAGATGTCGGCGAGCCGGTCGTAAAACGGGTTCTCCGTCATGTAGGCGTCGAGCGCGGTGACCAGCGCCGCCTCGCCGCCGGCCTCGACGGCCATCCGCTCCTCCGGCGTCGGCAGGCGGCCGAGCAGGTGCAGGGCGGCCTTACGCAGCGTCTGCGCGGGCGTCAGCATCTCGACGTCCGGGAAGGCGGCGGCCGGCGGGGTCGGCGGACAGACGATCGGTGCGTCGAGCTGGGCGATGAGCTCGGCGAGGTTGTCGTAGGTCTCGGTGTCGTCTTGCAGTTGCAGGCCGCCGCCGTGGTCGACCAGCCCGGTCGGCTTGGCCAACAGCAGCGGGACGCCCTCGTACTCGTAGCCGGCGAGGCTCTTGATGTTCTCGAGGTTGGCCTCGATAAAGCCGGGGTACACGGCCGTGAGCAGGCGAAACTTGGCGCCCTTCTCGGCGGCGACGCCGGTCGGCTCGTGACACTGGGCGCAGTTGCCGGCCATCAGCGGGGCCCACACCTTATCGGCGAAGAAGTCGCGGGTCGAGTAGCAGTCGACGGGCTCGCCGGTGCTGCTCTCGCCGTCGGTGTGGGTCTCGCCGTCGGTCTCGCCATCGGTCGTGGTCGGCGTATTCGGGCCGCCGGTGGAGCCGGCAGCGGTGGTGGCCTCGGTGGCCGTCATCATGCCGGTCTCGGCCTCGGTGGCGAGCTCACTGCCACCATAACAGCCGGCGAGCAGCAGGGCGGCGGCGATCGGGGTCGCACGCGGGGTTCGTGGGGCTGTCGTTCGATTGTGCATCCGCGGCGATCCTCCACCCAACATCGACTGCATCTTACGCACAGCGCTCACCGGGACACAACGTCCGTCGGCGTACGCGGCCTGTCCGAAAGGACAGGATGCTCCGGCGCCGGGCGCCCCCTTTGGGGAAGATGGACCCCAGTCCGATCTCGCCGTCACGCCCTCGCGTGATGCTGCGTGATACTGCGTGATACTGCGTGATACTGCGTGAAAGTGCGCGCGACGGGGCGTGCGGGTCAACCGTCGATGACGGTCAGCTTGACCTCGATGTTGCCGCGGGTCGCGTTCGAGTACGGGCAGACCAGATGGGCGGCCTCGACGAGCGCCTGGGCGTCCTCGCGGGTGTGGCCGGGCACCGAGGCCTCGAGCTCGACGGCGAGCTGGAAGCCGCCGTCGTCGCGGGCACCGATCGTGACGTGCGCGGCGACCGAGGCGTTGTCGACGTTTTGTTTGCGTGAGCGAGCCACCAGGCGCAGGGCGCTCTCGAAGCAGGCGGCGTAGGCGGCCGCGAACAATTGCTCGGGGTTGGTCGCCGCGCCGCCTGGGCCGCCGAGCGCCGTGGGCATCGCGAGGGGCAAGTCGAGCACGCCGTCCGCGGAGCGGACGTGGCCCGTTCGGCCACCGTGGGCGGTGGCGACGGCGGTGTAGAGCGGCTTCATGGCGACGACTCTAACACGGGCCTTCGGGGGGTCCGAGGCGTGGGCGGTGGTGACGGGCCGCGTCTGCGCATGGTAGGGTCGCGGGGATGCGAGGCCTGGCGTTCACGGTTTCAAGGGCGCTGGCTGGCGCCGCAGCGGCGGGCCTGATCGCTGGCGCCTGCGCGAGCACCCCCGGGTCGGGGCGCTGCCCACGGACGAGTTGGTGCGCGGCGGCCACGGAAGCCGCCGCGGTCGCCGAGCCGGCGACCGGCACGACCTTCACCTGCCCGATCGGCCTGCACGCCGGGGTGGCCCGCGAGGCCGGCCAGACGCCGCCGCCGGGGTTGCCCGCCGACTTCCGCGTCACCCTCGACGAGCAGGCCACCGGCGCCAAGCGCAACGCTGGCGACGCGACCACCTGCTGTTACGCGTGGACCGAGCCGTGCAAGGATTGAGCGGGATCGACACGCCTGGCCTTGCGGACATGTCCCTGAGGCCAGAACGGATCCTGCACCGCGACGACGCGCTGGTGGTGGTCGACAAGCCGGCGGGGCTGGTGGTGCATCGCGGGTGGGCCGACGACGAGGTGGCGCTGCTCGGGCTGGTGCGCGACGCGGTCGGGGCGTGGGTGTACCCGGTGCACCGGCTCGACCGGGGGGCCAGCGGGGTGCTGGTGTTCGCGCTGTCGTCGGCGATGGCGCGCGCGCTGCAAGAGCAGTGGACGGCCGGGGCGGTATACAAGCGCTACCTGGCGATCGTCCGCGGTGCGCCCCCGGACGCGCTGGAGATCGACAGCCCCGTGCCGCGCAGCGAGGATGGTCCGCGTGTGCCGGCGGTGACGAGTGTGCGGACGTTGCACCGCGCCGGCCGCTACGCGGTGGTGGCAGCCGCGCCCCGGACCGGCCGCCTGCATCAGATCCGTCGCCATCTCAAGCACATCAGTTGCCCGCTGATCGGCGACGTGCGCTACGGGAAGGGCGAACATAACCGGCTGTTCCGCGAGCGCCACGACCTGCATCGCCTGGCCCTGCACGCCCGTTCGCTGCGCCTCCACCACCCGGCGACCGGCGAGCCGCTGCTGTTCACCGCGCCGGTGCCGGAGGACCTGCGGCGGGCGATGACCGGCCTGGGTGCGCCCGCGAGCGTCTTCGAGGATGTCCTGGACGACATGCCGCGGTGACCGCTGCAGACCCGGTCGGTGAACGCGCGAAACGCATCGTGGTACTCGGGGGCGAGCACGGAGTAGACGCTGTGGCCGAGGACGGTCGCCGCGTCGGTCTCGAGCATCTCGAGGCCGGCGGGGTTCATCTGCAGCAAGGTGGTTGGCGAGGCCGACGACGACGCCCTCGCGGATCGCCCGTAGGGCCGGGTTGTGGACCGGGTCGCGGGTGTACTCGTGGACGATCTGGAAGACCTCGGTCAGCGGCCGGCCTGCGGCCACCCGGTCCGTTGCTCGGCGACGCGGTTGAGGAAGATGACGCGGCCGTCGATGTCGGTGCTAATGACGGCGTCGCCGGTGCTGGCGAGCGTGATGCGCAGGCGCTCGCGCTCCTTGGCGAGCTCACGCTCGGCCCGCTGGCGGGCGGGCACGATGGCGTTGGCGTTCTGGAGCGCGACAGAGCGAAGCTGCCGGTCCTCGTCCTCATCGTCGTCGTCGTGGGTCATCACGCGATCCCGAGGGCCTCGGACGCGAGGGCGGTGTCGCGGACGGCGGCGTCGTGGAGGGCGTCCAGCTCGGCCATGGTGGCGGTGCCGGCGGTGCAGGCCGCGATCAACTCCGGGGGTCTCGGGATGCTGCCGATCGGCTCGGTCGGGAGCGTCATGGGCGATTCGGGGTCGGGGCGGGGCTGGCGATGCTATCGAAGTTTGCCGGCCCGGGGACGGTTTCGCGGCGCGTTTTACGGCCTGCGCGATCGCGCAACACGGCCTGGAAGGCCGCCGTACGCCGGTCCGCGCCGATCCCGGCGGAACGGCGGGCCCGCCCCGGGGTGCGGCTGCGTGGGTCTTGTCACCAGCGGGCTGGTGGTCGACACTGCACCGGCTCGCGGGGGCCCCTGCTCTCGCCACATCTCACGAGGAACGGCACAAAGTCATGGGTCTACTCTCCAAACTCACCGGTAAGGTCACCCCGCAGAAGAAGCCGGCGGATGACGCCCTGCTCTTGCACGCGATGCTGCTGATGTGCGGCGCCGACGGCAGCTTCGACGAGCAGGAGATCCCGACCGTCGAGGCTTACTTCAATTCGTTGCCCGAGTTCGAGGGCAAGGACTTCGGCTCGGTGTATCAGGAGGCCGCGAAGGTGCTCAAGCGGTTCCCGGGCCTCAAGGACTCGGTGAAGGCGCTCGGCGACCTCTCGACCCAGACGGTCAAGAACAAGTGCTACCTGCTGGCGGCCGACATCGCGATGGCGAGCGGCGACGTCGACGAGGCCGAGGACGCGATGCTCGACGCGATGCAGCGGGTGTTGCAGGTCGAGGACGCGCTGGCGACCAAGATCCTCGAGGTCTTGACGCTGAAGTACGCGCGCTCGTAGTGCGCATGAGGCCTGCACCGAGGATCCCCGGTGCAGGCGTTTCGGGTGAGGGACCGGCGAGGGGTGGGAGCCATGCAGATCGAACCGAAGCATTTTCAGGTGCGGCGTGAGCAACAGTTGCGCGACGAGGTCGTCGGCGACTTCGGGGTGCGCAAGGCGCTGGCGAAGATCCGCGAGGTCCGCGGCGGCAAGGGCTACGGCTATCGCCGCAGCCTGCTCAGCTCGACGCTGCGGCTGACCCGCTCGATGGCGCCGGAGATCGCCGACACGGTCGCGCAGTGCAAGGCGCTCATCGGCCACGAGGGCCCGGTCGAGGTCTATGTCACCCCCGAGCACCAGTTCAACGCGACTTGCTACCGCGAGATCCGCGGGCCGACCGTGCTGACGCTGTCGAGCCGGCTGCTCGAGGCGTTCTCGCCGGCGGAGCTGCGCTTCGTCATCGGCCACGAGCTCGGCCACGCCGCGTTCGACCACTACGGCCTGCCGATGCCGGTGACGGCGATGGTCGAGGAGCTCGGGATCCCGTTCGTGTCGCGGCACATGTCGCTCAAGCTGTATGCGTGGTGTCGCAGCGCCGAGCTGTCGGCGGACCGCATTGGTCTGTTGTGCGCCCAGGACCCGCAGGCGGCCGCCAGCGGGTTCTTCAAGCTGGCCAGCGGGATGGCGAGCGCGCGGGTGGTGCCCGACCTCGCGACCTTCGCGCGGCAGGTGGAGAGCCTGGCGTCGGCCCCGGAGGCGCGCGAGAAGGAGTACGACGAGGACACGCTCGACTGCTTCAGCACGCACCCCTACAACCCGGTGCGTGTGCGTGCGGTGTGGGCGTTTAGCCGCAGCAAGCCGTTCCTCGACGCGATGGGCAAGTCGAGCCTGGACGCGTGGACGCTGGACGAGGTCGAGGCGATGGTCGACCGCGACATGCAGTTGATGGAGCCGACGTATCTTCAGGAGAAGAACCAGACCTCGGACACGCTGCGGCGGCTGCTGTACACGGCGGGCGTGGCGGTGGCGGCGGCCTCGGGCGGGGTCGAGGCGAGCGAGCTGGACGCGATCGGCCGGCTGCTGGGGAGCGACCACGCAGATACGCCGACCGACGTCGACAAGGTGCTACGCGACCTCGACGGCCGGATTAATGATGCGCTCGCGGTGCCGCTGCTGTACCGCGCGCAGTTGGTCCAGCACCTGACGATCGTCGCGGCGGCGGACGGCGTCGTCAGCGACGACGAGCTGCACGTGATGGAGGACATCGCGCGCCGGCTCGAGGTCGGCGCGGGCGTGGTCCACGAGACGATCCGCGGGGCGATGCACCCGCTCGACTGACAAAGCCGACGAGGCCCCGCCTACTTCCTGAAGCCGGTCACACCTGCACGGCGAGGGCTCCCTCGAGCCTCGCTGTCAGGCGTGCGCGTGCATCCTTCGGCAGGGCGTCGAGGTTTTGCTGCCGCCACTTCACTGCAGGGAGCTCTGCTGCCGCGGCCACACCGAGCAGACCCCATTCGGGCGTCCCGCGCTCGAATGACAGCAGAAATGTCCGATGTGTTTCGGGCATGCGCGCGACGAGCTCGGCAAGTAGCGCCTCGCGGGCCGCCAGTAGCCCGGCGAGCGATAATCGTGACTGATGAGGTAGACGAGGAAGGCCTCGCGGAGATCGTTGTCGATACCCTCCGCGGCCAGCAGCGCACGCGCGTCGAATAGATCCCGGGGGTGCTGGCGATCGAGTGCAGCGACGAGCTTGCCGCCGTAGAGGTCGGCGAAGGAGACAATTCGTGCCTCGGCGAACCCAAACGAACTCTCGACGGAAGGCGCGACCGCCCGCATCTCCGGCGCGAAAACGCAGCCGCGCAGCACCGGCGTGACCTCGATCTTTATCTGCACATCGCCTGCCCGCACGATCAACTTGGTGACGACGCCCTCCCTCGACCGGCCAGCATGGGCCCGGACGTCGTGAAGCTGCTCGCGCAAGCGGTCACCGATCCGATTCATCGCAGCATCGATATCGGCGAGCGACTCGCGGCGCGGCTTGACCGGCAGGTAGGTGAGATCGATGTCGACCGAGAGTCGGGGCAGGTCGCGGATGAACAGATTGATCGCAGTCCCACCCTTCAGAGCGAAGCATTCCTCCTCCGTGACGAAGGGGAGCACACGCACGAGCAGCACGACCTGCCGGCGATAGAGGTCATTGAACGCCATAGAGGTCCTCCGGCACGGTAATCTGGTAAACGGCATCGAATCGACCGCCCCGGACGATCATGCGGTGGCCGCGCCCGAGGTCGACGGTCGCGCGGTCGAGCCGCTTGAGCCACGCGTGCTGGTGGCGATCGGCGAAGAAGAAGAACAGCCGTTTCACCTTCACGCTGCGACAGCCGACCAGGAGCCTCTGCAGCCGTCGCGGACTCAGACCGCCGAGCCCCTCCATAAGCACGTCGACGTGATGAAAGCTCTCGCGCGCGGGAAGCTCGCTCAGCAGTTCCAGGACGGCGCGCTCGGGGGTGGAGACCGTCAGGGGCCAATTCCAGGTGCCCCACGGCAAGACCCTGAGTCCGGCCGCCTCGAGCCCGTCACCGAGCGAGAGCGTCTCGGTGTTCTCGCCGAGTTCCGGGAGCACGAGCCCGGACGACTCGTCGCCGAAGAGCGTGGCGCTGTTGTGGTGGATGAATCGCTCGGGCAGCGGCAACAACTTCACCCATCCCGGCAGTGGTCCCGGCCCGTAGAGCTGAATCTCCATCTGTTTTTGCGAGATGTAGTGGGCATACCCCTGGAGCTCGAGCGCGGTGCGGGCCCCGACCGTCGCTACCTGCCGCAGGAGGGTCTGAAGCGACACGACCACGTGCTGCCAGGCCAGCGGCCCAGCCGGGCGCCGGTAGACCCGCCGGGCAGGCTGCTCAAGCCAGCCCGCTGCCACGTAGTGACTGCGCAACGATGTGGAGAAGCCGTGCCGAGCCAGCCACTGCGCGTCGACCACGAGTCCCTCGGGGAGCGCCCGCAGGAGCCAGTTTAGCTTTCCCTCCGTTTGCGTCGCCACACTTGGCAAACTAAGCCCAAAGCTAAACTAAGAGCCAGTTTGAAGCTGAGCCGGAAAGCCAAGTCTGGCTTGGTAAATTGACCTGATGGTAAACTCGAATGCATCCGCGCGCTAACTGCGCCATCGCAACAGGCTTCGCCGGTGCACGAGACGATCCGCGGCGCGATGCACCCGATCGACTGAAGCAGCCGGTCAGCGCGGCGCCGCCTGAAGTTGGGTGCGGCGCCGCGGGGCGAGGCCCAGGCCGAGCAACGCGAGCAGGCCGAGCAGACCCGAGCCCTTCGCGTCGCCACCGTCACAGGCGCAGCCCTTGTCGACGAGGTCGTCCTGACCCGCGCTGCCCTCCGAGCTGCCCTCCGAGCTGCCCTCCGCGCTGCCCTCCGAGCCGCCGGACGTCGGTTCGCCCGAGGTCGGCGCCTCGGGCGAACCGGGCGGCCACGGCATGCACTTGTCCGGGTCCCAGGAATTGTTGGGCCCGTCGACTTCGCAGGTCTGGAGCGGCTCGGTACACGTGATCGCGAGGGCTGCGTCGATCTCGGTGGGGCCGACCTGATCGACCAGCGCGGCGCCGTGGCACTGCATCGGGGTCGTCAGCGTCTCACCGTTGGCGAGGTTGGTGACCTTGATCTGGCTGCAAAATTCCTCGAAGGAGCCGTATCCGAGCTGCGTATCGGTGCTGCGATACACCGGCTGGCCTTCGACGATCAGCTCGTAGGCCAACTGACCCGCTGTCGCGATCTCCGGCTGCGGCGTGATGTCCAGGGTGACCCCGAGGGAGGCGTGGCCGCTGTTCGTCGCGCACCCGCCCTCCGGATAATCGAGAGAGATGCTGACGCCCTCCCCGCAGCCGCCGAAGAGGGTCACGGGCACGATGCCCTCGCAGCACACCAGCGTCTCTAGCGAGTAGTCCGGGCTGACGTAGATCGCCTCGCTGGGGACGACCGCGGGCGCCGTCAGCGAGGCGGTCGCGCCGACGTCGGCGGCGAACTCGAAGTCGAGGGTGATGTCCGGCGCACAGACCTCGCCGTCGGCGGAGTTGTCGACCAGGCCGGTGACCTTGTAGGTCGCGCCGGGCTCGAGGGGCTGCGCCGGGCGCCAGGCGAACAACTGATACAGGCTGGTCTCCTCCAACGCGCCGGCGACCGGCTGCCCGGCGAGTGTCACCTCGAGCGAGACTTGTGTCGCCCATTCGCCGCTGTAGTAGCGGTTGTCGCCCTGCAGCAGGAGCACGCCGTCGACCGGGACCAGCGTCGCGTTAATCGGCGCGAAGCTGACCCAGTGGTCCGTGAAGTCGCAGTCGACCGGGCCACAGTCCTCGGCCTCGGCCTTCGGGATCGCGACGAAGCAGAGCGACAGGGCGAGCGCGGGCATCCAGATGTTCATGCGCCGATGCTAGCCGAACGCGTCGGCGCGTGGTTCGCCTCCGACGACCCGACGCGTTCGCATCACACCGCTACACCCGGACGCGGCGATGGCCTTGAGGGCACGCACGCGACCGCCGCAGCGGGTGATGTCGAGCGCCGACCTCGATGTGTCCGGCGCGGCCTTAGGCGGTGGAGATCGCCAGGCGGGTGCTGGCGGGCTGTCGCCCGGGGACGGTGCGGCTGGTGCCGCTATGCCGGCAGATCGTGACGGAGCAATTGGGGGCGCTGCTGCTGGGGCGGGGGCCCGGGGAGTATCTCGACGATATCGTGATGGTGGTGCGCTTCGCGTTGAATGCTCGCTTCACGCAGCAGTGGCCGGCGCAAATGTTGCTGCTGCCGAAGTATCAGCGGGCTCGGCGGCGATTCCTCGAGTTTGGCCGCGAGATCTTGAGCGGGCGCAATATGCCGGCGGGGCCGCTGCCGGCGCTGCTGGAGGACCTGCGGACGGCGCTGGCGGCGGAGCCAGGGTTTGTCTCGGAGGCCGACCAGGTGATGCTGGCGCTCGGGCCGTTCATCGCCGGGCTCGATACGGTGGCGAATACGGTGGCGTTCATGATCTCGGCGCTGCTGCGCCACCCGGAGGCCTATGCGCGCGCCGAGGCCGACGCGCATGTGCTGCTCGCGGACGATATGCCGACGGTGCCGGGGCTGGTCGCCGCGCGGGCGCTGCAGGGGGCGCTGCAGGAGGCGATGCGGCTGTACCCGGTGGCGCCGCTGACATACCGGCACGTCGCGCAGCCGCTCGAGTTCGCGGGATATCTGCTGCCAAAGGGCGAGCGGCTGCTGTTCGGGACGACGCTGTTTCATCGCATGGCGGAGCACTTCCCGGAGCCGGAGCGCTTCGACATCGACCGGTCGTTCCACGACAGCTCGCGCAAGCCGCCGGCGCTGGCGGCGTACGGGCTCGGGCCGCACACTTGCGCCGGCTCGGGGTTCGCGGAGGTGCAGATGCTGCTGGTGGCGGCGACGCTGCTACACCACGCCCGCTTCGCGCTCACGCCCGACGCGCCGGCGCCCCGGGTGACGCGGGACCCGGCGCCGACGCTGGGGCAGCGCTTCGCGGTGGAGCTGCTCGAGCTGCGGGTGTAGGGGCGGGGTTAGGGCGCCGCGCTCACCGGTATCAGCGCTCGCCGCACGAGCGCCAGCTCGACCACGCGACCGTCCCGCACGACGCTCACACGGACCTGCTCGCGCCGCGCCAGGTCGCGGACGGCGAGGCAGCGCGCCTGCGGCTCCTGCCCTTGCAAGTTGACGCCGTCAAGCGCGACGACCTGCTCGCCGAAGCGGAGCCCCGCCTCGCTGGCCGGTGAACCAGCGACCAGCCACGTCACGACCGCCCCGTCACCGCGCACACCGAGGCCGAGGCCGAAGCTCTCGAGCCCGCGGCGCAGCGGCTGCTCACCTGGCCAGAACGTGACGGTCCGGGCCTCGCGATCCATGCGCACGACGAAGCTGCGCAGCACGGCCAGACCGATGGTGGTCGAACCGGCGCCGCCGAGCGTCCACACCCCGGCGAGGTCGAGGCCCCCGACCGGCGTCCGCGGCCAGGGATAGATCCGCATTTGCACCGAATCCGGACTATCTCCGTGTACCCCGCCCACGGTCGTTTCGACCGCCAGCGCCGCCCCGACCCCGAGCTTGCGGTCCACCGCGCGCGTCACCGTGATCGCCATCGGCGAACCAGTATCCACGGCGACCGGACTTGGTATGAAGGTCGCCACTGCGGGCGGCAGGTTGATATTGTAGGTCGGCGGATAGGCCATACCCGAGCTGCCACCCGCGCGCGCGCCGAGCTCGGCCATGGAGCTGCCCAGGCGCACCCGACCGGCCCCGATGTCGAGCTCGACCGCGCCGCGCAGCACGTTGTTGCCGAGGATGCCGGCGATCGGCTTGCACTCGACCCGACTGCTCGCCGAGAGATCGCTGACCACCATGCCGACGTCTCGCACCTCCACGCCGCCAAGGCGCATGACCGGGACCCGCACGACCGGCAACCGCAGCCGCCGACCCTGAAAATCCGCGATCGGCGTGGTGCCGATCGGCGTGAGCCCGAGCGCCGCCGCGACCTCGTCGTCGATCACGCTGGTCGGCGCGCCGGTGTCGACGATGAAGTTTAGCGGCCGACCGGCGACCGCGACCTGGGCGACGAGGAAGCGGTCCGAGCTCACGGCGAGTTCGATGAGCCCGGGCTCCTCGGGCAGCATCGCTTCGTAGATCGCGGGGTGGGTCTGGCGCGCGAGGCAGCCGCAGAACAACAGCAGGGACGGCAGAGCGAGCGCGCGCGGCATCCTCACGACTGTATCAATTGTTCACCAATAACGCCGGCCCTCTGACCGTTCGCTACACCTTCCACCTCGGCGACAATACGGCCGTTCCCGGCAACCACGACTACGGTCCCCACGGCGACGCCACCACCCGCGGCTGACGGCCTCAATCTCGGCCACGGCGGTCTCGAGCCGCCCATCTCTTGTTCGCACGCGCCACCGTCAATAATACTTGGGCGCGCGATTTCACGCAGCACGGCGCTGCTGCCACAGTGAACAGCGTATCTTTGTGAATGCACATCGCTGCCGTCGTCGTCTGGGGCTTGACGTAGCTGCGAGGATGTCGTCTTCTGCCAGAAGTCTCATGCCCAAGCTCAGCGACGAAGAGCGGTTACTCTCATTTGTGCCGGAGGATGGTGCGAGTATCGGAAATGGGAACCTCTGCGGCCAGCTTGGTTGGGATGAGGAAAAGTACTGGCGAGTTCGTGAGCGACTTATCGAGAAGGGTATCGTCGTCAAAGCCCCTGGACGCGGTGGCGCTGTGAGGCGGACGTTAGCCGAAGACACGAGTGATTCGGAGCAGCCCGACGAGGCTGGCACGGAAACGCGCCATCGACGAACGCAGGAGGAAATCTTCCTTGACCTCGTCCCAGAAGATGGCTCAAGGGTTACCAACTCGGCGCTGAGTGAGTTACTCAAGTGGGATGCTGACAAGTACGAGAGAGTGCGCGAGCGACTCGTTGAGAAGAACCTGATCATCCGGGGCCCCGGCCCGGGCGGCACCATCCGACGTGCGGAAGAGTCGCTGGAGGAAGAGTCGTCCAAGGCGAGGCCCTCCGACCGACAGCGCCTCAGAGCTCTCCTCTCGCATGTCCCCGAAGATGGATCGTCGATCGGCAACCGGGCCCTCATGCAGGCGCTCGGCTGGGACGAGGAGACGTTCGCGGCAATCCGCGATCGAGGCGTCGAGAAAGAGGTCCTCCTGAAAGGCGGCGGTCCAGGGGGGACCGTCCGACGGGCGGAGACGACGCCGGAGCCGGTTTCGAGCAAGGAGTTGAGCGGCGCAACACAACTGTGATACACCAAGATGCTCCTATCCCGCGTCCCAGAGAATGGGAGCTCGATCGGTAATCGGGCATTGTTGGACGATCTGGCATGGGACGAGTCAACGTACACGAAGATCCAAAACGGCCTTGTTGCCGACGGACTCATCGTCAGGGGAGGTGGCCCCGGCGGCACTGTACGCCGGACGGCCGTCGTTCCGGCACCCCCGGAGCCCGATAATGCCAGGCCTCCGCCGATATCCGAGCGGGAGGTTGCCTCAGTTGAAGCCCACGCGCCTGAACGAACCGCCGGCAGACCGAGGGTATTCATCGGTTCATCAGTAGAAGGGCTCGATATCGCGGAGGTGATTCAACTCGGGCTGGACCACGTCGCAGAATGTACGATCTGGACTCAAGGTGTGTTCGGCCTGTCTTCAGTCACCATCGATTCTCTCATCGCGCAAGCGAAGCGCGCCGACTGGGCCGTCCTGGTGCTGACACCTGACGATCTAGTCCATAAACGCAACCGGCATGGCAAGATCCCCCGAGATAACGTAATCTTCGAGTTGGGCCTCTTCATGGGCGCCCTGGGCCGTGAGCACACTTTCATGGTCTACAATCGAGACCTCGAATTGGAACTGCCAAGCGACCTCCTCGGGGTTACGCCAGCGCTGTTCGGAAGTCGCTCTGACAACAACCTCGCGGCAGCTCTCGGGCCTGTGTGCACCACACTGAAGAAGGCTATCAGGTCCGATTGAGCGTTGACTGCGGTCGAGGTCGTCGGTGGAGCGGGTGACGTAGTCGAAGGGCCGCGGAGGTCGGTGTCTCCGTCCTTGTAGAAGCGGACGAGGCCGCCGGTGTGGCGGGCGTAGACCTTGACGTAGGTGGCGGGGAGTGGGGGTCTGGGTGGAGGCGCGCAGGACCCGGAGCTGGCCGTATTGTTGGGCGAGCTGGGTGGCGAGGTCGTGGGCGTAGTGGGTGATCGATCGCCGGGGGAGATTGCGAGGGCGGGCTGGCGGGCGGCGAGGGCGTCCATGCGCTGGTCGCGGCTGTCGGGGTCCTGCGCGGCGGCGGCGGCGGAGCCGTGGGCCTCGGCCTGCATGGCGACGAGGGC
>Ga0335394_10003292_pt1 | contig 18315 bp, 16 predicted proteins | sample MAT03_FD_205741 | JGI IMG/M metagenome (GOLD analysis project Ga0335394, IMG submission 205741) | Freshwater microbial communities from Lake Fryxell liftoff mats and glacier meltwater in Antarctica - MAT-03 (spades assembly) (version 2) ... | reverse complement strand
ACTGTTGCCTTGGATACTGTTCCCCTGGATACTGTTCCCTTGGATACTGTTCCCCTGGATACTGTTCCCCTGGATACTGTTCCCTTGGACTGCGGCAGCCTGCTGCCGCTTTCCTTAGCCAGCCTGCTGGCCCCGCACGGTCAGGCAGCGCCCCGTAACCAAGCCCAATCCCAAAGTCCCGCAGCAGGCTGCGAGCGCGAAAGCGGCAGCAGGCTGCCGCAGTCCCGGGCGTTGGTCTCGACTAACCCAGCGTAAACGAAGGCAATTTCACGATTTCACCACCTTTGTTGGCGGACTCATGCGCACAGATGCCGACGCATGTCCAGTTGGCACTGGTGACGGCGTTGGGGCGTGGATCGCGGCCTTCGATGAGAGCGCTCACGAATTCATGCACCAGATGCGGGTGTGAACCGCCGTGGCCACCGCCCTGCAGGAATGACAGATGATCGGCGTCATGAATTTCGGCTGGCTGAGTAAATCGACGGATCGGCTCCGGCAGCAGATGAGCGAAGTCGGGGATTGTGACTTTTTCCGGGATTTCAGGCTCAGGTTTTTTTGCTGTATGGATCACATGCGGCTCGTGTTCCACCAGAGTCCACTCGAAACTTTTCTTCGTGCCGTAAACATCGAAACTTTCACGATACTGACGTGCCACATCGTAGAGAAACCGCCAGATGTGTGCCGTCAGATCCGTGTTACGAATCTTGATATGACAGGTCTCCACAGCGAACTTGTTGCCGGACTTTTTCGCGATGTCGTCGCGAACGGCGCCTGAACCGAAGCAACTCACGTATTCAGCCAAACCATCAACCAGTCCCAGACAAGGGCTCACAACGTGGGTCGCATAATGCATCGGAATCATCTTTTCCCAGTAACTCGGCCAGCCGTCCATGTCCTGCGGATGCGATGCGGCGAGATGTTGAATTTTTCCGAATTCTCCTTTTTTATACATCTCTTTGATGAACAGAAACTCGCGGCTGTAAACCACGGTTTCGGCCATCATGTACTTCAGGCCGGTCTGCCGGACTTTTTCCACAATCTGGCGGCACTCGTCGATCGTGGTCGCCATGGGAACAGTACACATCACATGCTTACCGGCATTTAGTGCTTTGAGTGACATCCATGCGTGATCGGGAATCGGGCTGTTGATATGGACAGCGTCGATACTCTTGTCGGCCAGCACTTCGTCGTAGCTGGTGTATCGCTTTTCAATTCCGAACTGATCACCGCATTTCTGAAGTTCCGCAGGATCACGTCGGCAAATGGCTGCGACGTTGGCGTTTGGATGCGCCTGATAGATCGAAATAAACTCCGCGCCGAATCCAAGCCCGATCATCGCTACGTTGATTTGTTTCGCCATCGTTCACTCTCTGTCTGGATTAAAATACGGTCAGGATTGCATCAAGGTGACAGGGCGTAACTGTCTCGCGAAGTCTCCGGAAGTTCAACCATCGCGGCTTAAAAAAGGGGTCAGGAACCAATAGCCAAATGGCCCGGAGGGTGCTGCGCACTATTGGTTCCTGACCCTTTTTTTAAACGCCTGACCCCTTTTTGAAGCTTCTCGTTTCAGAGATTGAACCAGCGAACCTTGAGAGAGTCCGAAGGGCTCCCCAGCGAGTCGTACACTCGATGCTAGAATTTTGAGCTGTGCGACTCCTGCTTCCGAGCGGCCAGAATTCGCGTAATTCCTGATTCAGGTGCAAAATCCCATGCCGCATATGATCCAATCAATTTACTGCCGAATTTGCAGTTCGAGGAGCGGAATGTCGAGGTCCGCTTTCATTGCCGGCCTTGTGCTGTGGACGGTGGTGCTCGGAGCATTGTACTCTGTGGCAGTTCGAAACATGTCGGACGACGCAACTCCGGAGAATGCATCTGATAAAGAGGACTCAGAGGTACCTGGCGAAGTGGGAGAACAGGAGCCGATCACGGCAACTCAAAAAACTTTAATCATCAGCTTCCCGAGCCGTGAGCTTCCGGAGTTTGAGTTTCCTGAAAGCATGGGTGGAACTGTCAGTCGCGAAAGCATGAAGGGCAAACGTTGGCTCGCCAACTTCATTTTCACGCGATGTGCCGGACCGTGTCCTTTGATGACCAGGGATATTTCCGAACTTCATCGTCTCGTGGCGAAGTCGAATCCGGAATTTCGTTTTATCTCTTTCAGTGTTGATCCTGTATACGATACCGCGGAGGTGCTCAGGAAATATGCAGAGACTTTTCAGGCCGATCACGAACGCTGGAAGTTTGTCACCGGTGATGAAACCGCAATGCACAATCTGATTCGCAGCGGTTTTACGCAATATGTTCAGCCGAATCTGGGTGACCTGCGAATGCCGGGTATGGAGGTGGCCCATTCCAATCGAGCGGTGCTGGTCAATGAAGACGGCGTGCCGGTCGGTTCGTTCGTGATGACAATTGCTGAAGATGTCGTGAAACTTCGTCGCATCATTGAGGGCAAGGACGAATTTCCGAAACCGGGGCCATCACTTTCGTTTTCCGCGACGAGTGATGAGAACCCAACTGTGCCCCTGACGCTCGTTCCGGTGAAGGACGGCGCGGCGGCCATCAATGCTGGGGCAGAGGGCGATTCGAAGGCGAGCGAAGAACCGAACAGCAGGAAGCCCGACAATGCAAAGGCGGTTGAGACACCGCAGGCGAAGAATCAAAAGATTGACGAACTGTTGCCAGCCTGGGCCGCGAAAATGCCGTCGATCAATGCAGGTTTAAATTCGGCGTGTATCCTGCTGTTGCTGGCAGGACTGGCCGCGATCAAGTCCGGCAATAAAATCGCACATCGCAATTTCATGATTGTTTCGTTCCTTGTGTCGGTGGCGTTCCTGGTCTGCTACCTGACATATCACGAGGTGTTGCATCGGTTTACGGGTTACCGTGGCCGCGCGTTTGTGGGTAGTGTTTTGGCCACTCGCGTGTATTTCGGGATACTGATTCCACACGTGATTCTGGCGGCAATGGTTCCGATTCTCGCCCTTCGGGTTTTCTATCTTGCATTCAAAGAACGCTGGTCAGAACATCGACGACTTGCAAAAATCACGTTGCCGATCTGGTTGTTTGTGTCGATTACTGGTGTGGTCATCTATGGTATGCTGTACCACTGGCCCTGGTCGACCGCAGGTGTCGCGGAACATGGTTCGATAGTCTGAGGAGTCCGACTGATGAAATCCCTGATGCGACTGACACTTGCTGTCGGAGTTTTTGCTGCAACCGCTGGTGCTGTGCCTCACGCATGGCAATCTCAGGCAACGGCTTGCCCGAGCTGCAAAGCTGCAAACGAAACGGACTCGCGAAGACCGACTGCTTATATGTACAGCATTCTTTTTATGCTGGGAATGCCTGCCACAATCTTCAGTTGTTTCGGCATTGCCTTCTACCGGATGTCGCGCCGCGAAATGCTGGCACAGGAAGCAATGCTGGCGGAAGACACTCCCGCAGAAAACTCCTGATGCCAATGTTGGTTCCCGTGAAACTGTTTCGCTACATTCAGAAAGCATTCACCAACCACTGGAACCTCCTGGGGCTCGCTGGCGGCATTGGATTCTCCTTTCTGTCCGGAAGTCCCTTGATTGGTTTGCCGCTGGTCGCCGCCGCTGAGATTGCCTGGCTGGGAATCGTGGGGACTCACCCCCGATTCCAGCAATACGTGGACGTCACTGAGAACGAGATCGTGCGTGCGCAGGACGCCGCAACCACCGATGAGCGCATGCGCAAGATGTTTGCCGCGCTGCCCCGTGGACTGCAGAATCGGTTTTCTGAACTGCTCAAACAGTGTCACGAGCTGCGTGCAATCAGCCAGGGCTACCATGCCGCGAACAGCGCGACCGAAGATGGTACGGTCGCCGAACTTCGCATGAATGGTCTCGACAAGTTACTGTGGTTGTATTTGAAACTTCTTTACACAGAATACTCACTGAATCGTTTTTTTGAAACGACCGGTACCGAGCAGATTCAGCGAGATCTGAAACAGGTCCAGGAGCGGCTCAAACGAGAACAGGAGCGTCCTTCAGGTCCGCAACGCGATCGGATCATCGCGACGCTGCAGGACAATCTGCAGACTTGTGAGCAGCGGCTGGCCAATTTTGCACAGGCGCGCGACAGCTACGAACTGGTCCGTGCTGAACAACAGCGTCTGGAAACACGCATCCGCTCCCTGGCCGAAATGAGCATCAGCCAGGGTGACCCTGGAACAATTTCATCGCAGGTGGACACTGTCGCCGGAAGCGTCGCCGAAACGGAAAAGACGCTGGAAGATCTGAAGTTTGTCACCGGGCTTTCGTCACTGGATGAAACCGTGCCTGAGATCATTCCGCGACAAAAAGTGACGCAGTAGTGACGTATGAGCAAGCACTCTCAATCACGACTCTTGAGCCTGGAGAAATCACAACTCGTAGTGATTGATGTTCAGGAACGACTGCTGCCGGTGATTCACAATCACGTGAGCGTCGCCTCATCGATTCGTTTTCTGTTGGATGCGGCGGCGATGCTGAAGGTTCCCTCGATCGTTACAGAACAGTACCCAAAAGGACTTGGGGCTACGGTTGAACTCCTTCGCAACCATCCGGCGACGATCACGACCCTGGAAAAGTTGAAGTTCAGTGCTGCGGAGACATTGATGACGGTGTCGGACGTATCGGAAGGGGAACGCCCTCGCAGCACTTCGTTTGGCTTCAATATCTATGGCTCTGCTCAGGAGGCAACATCAGCACTGGAGCACCCTCGTCTCCGTGCGCAGCAAATTGTATTGGCGGGTATTGAAACGCATATCTGTGTGCAGCAAACGGCTCTGGAACTTTTCGAGAAGGGTTTTCAAGTCTTTGTGGCAGCAGATTGTGTTGGCAGCCGAAATATCGACGACCATCTATGGGCACTGAACCGCATGGCCAGCGCTGGTGTGATCATTACAACTGCGGAAGCAATCGCATTCGAATGGTGCGAACGAGCGGGCAACGATTCATTCAGGTCCCTCAGTCGCCTTGCCCGTGACCGCGATGCGCAGCGAAGTGATTCAACATCTGCCGCGAGCCGAGTTCCATAGACTCGGTCTACAATTGCGATTCCCGTAGCTTGGACATTCATGTCCGAGTCATTGGCCGGGCACCGTCGCATTGTCGAACGACCGACAAGTCACGATATCCTTCGCTGCGATTGTGTTTCATGGCCATGCGACGGACATGAATGCCCATCCTACACGCGCTCGTTCCTCAAAATCCTCTGCGATTCCCGTAGCTTGGACATTCATGTCCGAGTCATTGGCCGGGCACCGTCGCATTGTCGAACGACTGGCAAGTCACGATATCCTTCGCTGCGACTGTGTTCCATGGCCATGCGACGGACATGAATGTCCATCCTACACGCGCTCGTTCCACAAGCGCACCCAAAACCTGACTCAACTGCGACATGTTTTGAAAAGGAAGCAGGATACTAAGCACCCACGCACAAGTTATTGGGCATAATTCGTTTAACGGCGAGCCGGAGGCGTAGGCAAATTACCAGAAAACCAACGCCGTCGGCTTGCCGCTAAACGAAGAAACTTCTGCACGGGTGCTTAAACCAGTTCGTGCAGTGGCTTGTTGCCGGGATCGACGAGGTACTGAGGGACGCCGGACAAGTCGAAGATTCGAGTATTCTGAGCATCCACGCCGGCGCAATGGTATAGCGTGGCAAAGACCTCCTGAAACGTAACCGGGCGAAGTTGCGGCTGTTCGCCGTAGCGATTGGTGGAACCGATCGCCTGCCCCGTGCGCATGCCGCCCCCTGCCAGGACAGCCGTGTTGGCCTGCGGCCAGTGGTCACGACTGTTGTTACCGTTGATCTTTGGCGTACGACCAAATTCACCCCAGACAACGACTGACACATCCTGCTCGAGACCACGCTCGTGCAGGTCAGTGACAAGTGCTGCCAGACCCTGATCGAGTCGCGGACATTCTTCACGACATTTCGGGTAGTTCATGCCATCAGAACCATGCCAGTCCCAGCGGCTGAAGTTCAGCGACACGAACCGCGCTCCTGCTTCGACAAGTCGTCGCGCTATGCAAAAATTTTCTACCATAGGAGGCGCACCGTCGCGCTGAAATGCTTCACTGCTTTGGCCGTACCGTGCCACAATTCGCGGATCTTCTTTGGAGAGATCCAGAGCATCGATCAGACGGGACGTGGTCAAAATCCCCATCGCCTGTTGAGTGTAGATATCCAGACTGTCCATCTGCCCGCGTTGATCGGCGTCCCGTCGAAAGCGATCCAGCGATCTCATCAGGCTGGTACGATCCTGGAGCTTTTCGAGCGTGATTCCATTCAGCGTCATATTCTCAGGTCTGCTGCGAGCTTCCCGACCAATAAGGTTAAACGGGGCATGTGCCACGCCAAGGAAACCACCGTCACCAGGTTCGCCCCAAGTGCGGTTACCAGTCTTGTACATCAGAGCGACGTTGGCCGGAATGGCCGACGTGACCTGCCCCTGCATCTTTGAAACCCATGCACCTCCTGAGGGCCAGCCGCCCGGTGGTTGACGAGTCCCCTTGCGTCGTCCGGTCATGCACTGGTAGGCATCATGGGCGCCGTCAGAATCTGACAGAGATCGAACCAGCACAAATTTGTCCATCAGCTCAGCCATGCGGGGAAACATCTCACTGACGAAGATCCCCGGAACCTTTGTGGCAATCGCGGAGAATTCGCCACGAATCTCCACCGGCGCATCGGGTTTCGGGTCCCACATATCCAGATGCGGCGGCCCGCCCGGCAGATAGATATTGATGATCGCTTTGTGAGACCGTCCGGTGTTTGCCTCGGACTCTGCCCGCAACGTCTGTTCGAGACTGATCCCGCCGAGTGCCATGCCGCCAATCGTCAGAAAATCGCGGCGGGAAACACCATCGCAGAATCCCCGACGAGAGGAATTCTTTCGGCCAGAAATTGTCAACATGCGGGACACCCTGACAGTAATTCGACTGTCCCATGTTCGATGAAGGAAAGGGCCGGGAGTCTTTTTCGGACTGAAACGTCAGCGTTTTTCACTAAGCTACTCTCCGAAAAAGACTCCCGACCCTCTGCTCACACCACTTATCCCAGCCCATCGCGTGCTGATGAACGCCAGTAGCTTAGCCAGATCGACGGACAGCGGTCAAGAAAAGCCCGATCTGGATTCGCGGATTAGCTACGCTTAACTCTCCAAACATGTCGCATATGAGTCAAGTTTTGTGTGCGATGGCGGAAGGATCGAATGTAGGATGGACATTCATGTCCGTCGCATGGTTAGGATCTCGGACATGAATGTCCAAGCTACAGGAATCTCGCCTATGGACCGAGCTTCCGGAACTCGGCCCGTCTCCATTTCAGACTCCGCACGCGAAGCCGCCGGGACGAAAAGGAGGGGAGGTCACACATGGGCGATTTCCCTGGGTTCGTCCGCCTTGAAAGGAACTTTGCGTGCATTCGGCGATGCGGCATGCGTCAGCTTGCCGGCACATTTCGATGCCATGTGCATGATCGGACAGACTCCCGATGTAACGCAAGTCTGACGCCACACCACTCAGCGGCTGGAGAGAAACCAACTGGCCAAACTTTATTACTGGCAATGGCAGCCCTGTGATGTTGTTCTGGCCACTCCTTGACTTGCATGGTGAAAGTCAGGACTTACGACACCGGACTAAAAGAGTCGTTTCCGTCATGCCTGTGCGGAGTGACTCCCACCGACCGACTTTCCAGGCACAGTCAGTCGGGAGAAAAGCACAACGTAGAGAGCCATCGTGATGATCAGCAGGCAGAAGCAGCCGGGCCACAGGACTTGAGGTCCGAACCTTGCGAGAATCTCGCCTCCCAGTGGAGCACCGATCATCAGCGACAGGGAATGTGAGAGATTGAAAACTCCCATGTAACGGGCTCTCATTGCTGGAGGAGCAAGTTCAGAGACGATGGTCGGCTTGTACGGTGCCTGGAAAATTTCACCTATCGTCCACAGCACAATTGTCCCGACAAAGAACATGGCGGAATCCGCATAGACGGTTAATCCGAACCCGACTGCCAGGAATAACTCCCCGACGAGCAATACCAGTGCTCGATTGCAGCGATTCAACACATGCGTCAACGGCAACTGAAGCAGGACGATCATTCCGCCATTGACGCAGATCATCGTGCCGAATTCAAGCTTCGTAAATCCCATCTCCGTCACATAGAGCGGCAGAGTCGCAAAGCCCTGCATGAAGACAATACTGGTCAACAGATTACAGAAACAGAAAAGTAAAAACGTCCAGTCGCCTGCGACATGGCGCAAGGCCGCAAGCAGCGAACTCGGAGCGTCGCTATTCGTCATGACAACCGAACCCGGCTCAGACGCCGCAGTGTTGACCGATTCCAGAGAAGCCAGTCCTTCCGCAGCGGCAAGTTGCGTGAAACCCGCAGGGGATTGAGCTGCAGTTGCAAGTTGATCGAGAGGTGTTTCGTTGTTCGGAGCAGTCACACCGGTCCGGGCCGCGTGCAAAATCGGGTGAGTTTCACGGATCAGAAAAAACACAACTGCTCCAAACAGTGCCGTTGTCAAAGCATCGGCCAGGAACAGCCATGTGAAGGAGTAGATTGCCAGGAATCCACCAATCGGCGGAGCCACTGCAAATCCGAGGTTTACAGCGATATACATCAGGCCAAATGCATGGGGACGTTGTGTACCGGACGTCAGATCACCAATCATGGCCGCAGACGCGGGGCGATACATCTCCATGACGACCGCAAACATGAACAGCGTTGCCATGAACAGCCATTGGTTCGTAACCAGATTGAGGATCAATAACGCCGTGGCCCCGCCAAAGAGTGCCAGCAGCATCGTCGCCCGTCGCCCGAATTGATCGGCCAATTGACCACCGATCAGCGACGAAACGACTGATCCGAATCCAAAAGCTCCAATGCAGTAACTGGCAAACGCCTTGCCGGCACCAAGCTGCTCTGTGACATAAATTGTCAGAAACAGCATCACAAACGAGCCAGCGCGATTGATGAACGAACCAAAGCACAGCACATACACCATGCGCGGAAGATCGATGTAATTCCGCAGGATGATTCGTGAGGTGGCCAACAGGGGCAACATGAACAAGCTTTCTCAGAGCCAGGGCGGATGTCTGGCTGGCGGACACGCCGGACGGTACGCAGGATCGCTGAATTGTCCTGGAGATGCAGAAAACGTTCGAAGTAGTCAGTGATCCTCAGCCACCCATGTCTTTGTGCTCAGGACCTCACCGGTTGCGTCTGACGTGACGGTTGTCCTCCACTGCAGCACACCGAATGGAATCTCATCGCAGTACATCACGTCACAACGATGCCAGCATTTGCCAAATTGCGGATCATCGACAAGCACACGTGCTGCACCGCGCTCGACTTTCCATGCTTTCGTGGGATCAGTTGCCGATGGGACCCAGGTCGTCCCCGCTGCATTATAGCCGCTCCAGGAATTTTCAGGAGTAGGGAGCGATTCCAGGAACATCCCTGTAAGTTCTTTCCTGACCAACACTTCCACAGCAAAGATCTCCGACAATTTTGCAGAAATGAACGATTGATTCAGTCGATCATCCTTCTGCTCAGGCGCTGGAGCACCAAATGCGCGTGAAGTTTTCTGAAGCACCGTTCTTTGACTACCAACTTCCAACTCGATGGTCATCACAAAACCTTCAGGATTTCTTCCACTCCTGCGGATTCCTTCGGCCATCGGACTTTCAGCAGTCGTGACGATCAATCGTTCATTGCCGCTGCTGTGCCATGCCATCGACAAGCCGACTTTGTCAGGCCATGAGCCAAACACAGATGTTCGCGGTGGATCAAATGGTCTTGTTGCTGAGCGGTAGTTGATCCAGCCCGCCGCCTGCATCTGCTCATACAGCCACGAAGGGCGCCATGGGCGATGCAACGACCATGACACAGACGTGATCGAAACCAGCAGTAACAGACTTGCAATCATCTGCGGCGTGCGGGTCTTTAATCGCTCGGCAATTGGCACAATGCCAAGCCACCAGAACGGCGACAGCCACAGCATCCATCGCAGGGCGACTGAATTTCCGCCATAGTTATAGTTCTGAGTCCGCGTCAGATAGAATCCGAGCGTGACCACGGTGAGGGCCGCACCACTCAGAATGATCCACTTTCGGACAGCACCTGCATCCGGACGCAGCGTCAAGTACCAGCCACAGACGGAAAGAAACAGCACGGGCGTCAACGACAACAATCCATGATGGCCCAGCACGCAGTGAAACAGATAGACGAGGGGCGTTTCCTGATTGGCATCCAGATCTCGTGGATTCGTCCAGTAACTGGGGATGCCGTTGTGTTCATAAACGTATGTTTCGGAACCGTAAGTCGCGTAAAACGGCTTCACGCCACCGGTCGCCATCCAGTTGGTGACAAAGAAGGCCGCGAGCGGAATGACGGCGGCCGGAACGTAGCGCGCCAGTGTCAGGCGGCGATCGATCATCACCGCCAGGAAGAACGACAGAACTCCGAGCAACGCGGCAGGAAGTTCAAAACAACACGTCAGAGACGCGAAGAATCCGAGGGCAGCAAAGCGACGAGCCCGTACTGCCGTGTCTGCACCGCTCGTTTCAGCGCGCCGTCGGCTCGTCAGAATCTCCACTGCGGCGGTGATCGCAAACATTGCGGTCGCGGCAGCCGGTGTGTGGTTGTTGAGTGTCGTCAGATACGGATTCAGCATCGAACCAAATCCAGCAACTGCCAGGATAAACATCCGCGCTGGCAATGCCACATCCAACATAATCAGGCAGCGACACAATGATCGCAGCACAAACCAGAACGGGACTCCATTCACGATCAACAGCAGCATTCGCGTCACAAGTGCTGTATCGCTGAACAACCCATACCCCAGCGTCCAGCGTTCCGCAGCATAAAACCCTGCCACAATGATCGACAACAGTGGAGGCTTGGACGAGTAGAAGTGCCACGGTTCAGACGCACCCGATCGAAAACGCACTTTATCGATCGTTGACCACCGCGCGTAAGAATCAACTTCGTCAATCCGAAACGTTCCGCGTTCGACAACTGACCACACCGTGGCCCAGCGAGATCGATCATTGGCGCTTTGCAACGGTTCCGCCTGAAGAATTGCAGCGAAAATCAGCCCGGTCGCAGCCAGAATCAGAATGTGTTCTGCGGCGGACAGTGATCGTAAACTCATCGGGTCGCTGTCAGTCGTTGCCGGTTTTTTCATCAGGGGTCAGATTCTGCAGACGGTTGATCACTGAAGCGGAGAATAGACCGGAAGTGTGCCGGGTTCCGACACAGTCCTCAAGTGTAGCCGGGGCAGATGAACAAGTCAGCGCGGTCCGTGAACATCGATCCAGGGGCGATTCACGCCGGAAATATGCCGACGACCACTGTTTCTGTCTTCACGTCGGCAGCAAGCAGGCATGGATTCCTGTATCCTGCTTTCAGTTTGAACACTTCGGCGACAGACTTTGATCAGACAGGACCATGGGATTTCAGATGATATCAATTCACCAACCCCTGGTTCTTTTGGTGTTGCTTACCGGTCTGCTGCAGACATCCGTCGCACATGCCGCTGGCGCGTCACAGGAAAACGACGCGGCAGCGCTCGGCGCGGAGGTGACGGCATTGAGCGCTCAGGCTTTGGACGAAGACGCGATTCAACGGTTAATCACGATTGACCAGGCACTTGCAGGAGTGCCGACCGTCACAGCGGCTGCGGATCAAGAGCGCGTACTGATGGCTTTGGCGACGTCACAGGATGCAGGCGCGCTGGAACATGTTCGGTCGGTATTTGAAAATGCACCCGAACGACGTGGTTCGGCGGCCCGGGCGCTGGCAGCCGCCACGACTCTTCGCCCCACGGATCTGCAGGACTGGCGATACATGGTACGTTCACTTCCCGTCGTGCAGGGCGACGAAGCGGCCGATGTTCTGAATGCATTGCAGCGATTTCGTACACGTGCCAACAAAGGGCAATGGGTCCGGCAGGTCATCCTGATCGGCCTGCAGCTTCCTGCGGATCAGCAATCAGCAGCGACCGGTCTTCTGCGACACTGGACCGGTGTGCCACTCAAGAAATCCGAAATCGGCGAATGGACACTGAAAAAGTATCAAAAGTGGTTTTCCAACGAATACCCTGACCAACCTGAAGCCGTCCTGCCCGTTGATCCGGCAGGACGAAAGTGGACAATGGCAACTCTGGAGCCCGCTCTTCAGACATTCAGGACATCCGACGCCCTGATTCAGCAGGGAGCGCGGGTTTATCAAACCGTAGGATGTCAGAAATGTCATCGACGCGACAAAGCAGGCGAAGCCCTGGGACCAGACCTGACTTCACTCGGATGGCGCCGTCAGCGTCGTGAGATTCTGCATGCGACATTGTATCCGTCGCACGAACTCAATGAAGAATATCCCACGGTGACCATTGGACTGAAGAGCGGCAAATCGCTCACAGGCATGATGTCAGCCAGCGATGCGACTGCCTTGGCGATCGTTTCAAGTACCGGCATCCGTGAAGAGTTTTCTCGCACCGAAGTTGAAACCATCGTCCACCAGAAGATTTCCAATATGCCCGAAGCAATACTGGAACCGCTGAACGAAGACGAGATCATGTCTCTCATCGCATTCTTGTCGTCAGTGGATGGTATCCCCCGACCGCATACCGACGAAGGCCCATGATTCGTGCAGATGGCGGTCCTCTGTGTGTCCTTCTCTGTGGTCCGACGACGACGCAATCAGGCAATCAAAGCCTGAACGGACCCCTCCAAAAATTCACATTTCCCCATCAAACGCCCAGATTCTGACGATTGCTCCGTCAATTTCATGACTTTCTTCTCCGTTTTCTGGGGGAATTGTCCCACTCCTTGACGCTCAAACACTGGCTCCCAATAATTCCGCACACTCCAGGAGGCTGGTCAGCTTCCTAAACCGCTCTTGCCATAACTCGCTGGATATTGACAAAATGAAGCCGGAAGAACTGAAGGGTTTTCGGATGTTGCTCAGACTGCTTCAGGCACGCCTGCGAGGCGACGTCGAGCAATTGCAGGAAGAAGCATTTTCAACCTCGGAATCGGGCAGCGACCAACGGTCTTCCAATCATATGGCCGAAATGGGCTCAGACGCCTGGGATCTGGATTTCTCATTACAGCTTGTGGAAAACGATCAGGGCGTGCTGGAAGAAATTTCGCATGCTTTGAAGAAGGTCGATGAAGGCAGCTATGGACTCTGTGAACTTTGTCTGGAACAGGGACTTCCGGAAACCAAAGCGAAAATCCCCAAGGCGCGGCTGCAGGCGATTCCACATGCTCGAAACTGCATCGATTGTGAACGGAAAAAGGAATTGAGCCGTTGAAGCCGACTGTGCCCGGAAATCGAATTCCCATCTATGTCGCGATCACCATTCTGGCGTTGACCGCTGACCTGGGAAGCAAAGAATGGGCGTTTCAGTCACTGGGACTCCATGGCCGTTCCCGAATGCTGATCGATTCATGGCTCAAGTTTGAACTACTGACAAATCTGAATTACGGTGCCCTCTGGGGAATGGGACAGGGCATGGCTCCCGTTTTCGCATTCCTCAGTGTCGGTGCCTTTGCCGGCGTCATCTACTGGCTCTTTTTTTGTGGTGCGGCATCAAGTCTGTGGACAACCGTTGCGCTCGCACTGGTTTCCGGTGGCACGCTCGGCAATCTTTACGATCGCCTGGGACTGCACGGAGTCCAGCCGCCTGATGCAACGACTCCCGCGCTCGCAGTTCGCGACTTTCTGCATTTTCAATTTGGCAACTATGACTATCCGATTTTTAACATCGCCGACAGTTGTCTGGTCGCGGGAGCCATCATGCTGATGCTGCAATCGCTGAAACCCGTACCAACTGAGTCCTTGAGCAAAGCGATGACGAACGACGCTGCCTGATGACCAGTTCGCATAGCCGGTTCTCGTTCGCGAACATGTCGGCAAGGAAATGTGTCGCTTCAGTTTGTTCTGAAACGAAACTCCATTACTCTTCTTCCATAACCGGCCAGGTGGCGAAATAGGCAGACGCACGGGACTTAAAATCCCGGGACCCCAACGGGTCGTACGGGTTCGATTCCCGTCCTGGCTAATCAATTGATTGGGATTTCTGCGAATTCAGCATCCGAGCCGATAAACGTCAGGCAAAATCTTCAGGATCAAAGTCTTCAGAGAATGCCACGAACTCCAGATCTCCAGTCTCTCGCACTTTGACGGCAATCGATGGTTCACGCCGCACAATGAAGGCTTTTCGGGTTTGTTTGATTGCGATCTGATACGGGACGCTTTCTCTCGGGATACCATTGTCTGCTTTGATGCAAACATGCAGACGGTACTTTCCATTCGTGGATTTGTCGCAACGAAGTCCAGTCACCTGGACCTCGTAACCACGAACAAACATTGTCAATCCACTCCAATCAACGTGTGTCGTCATCATCAACTCACTACTTACAGTTCGGTGAGCGTGCACCGGTACATTGGAAGAAGGAACAAATGATTACGATGGATTGGCAGATAACGAAAGCAGGATTTCAAAAACGCACTGAAACTGCTGGTAATTGCTTAGTCAATGTGACACTGCGGCTGACTGCCGGATATCTGTCGGAGCGGCTAAAATCTGACAGCCGAAATTGTCTGCCATCAGAATGGCAGAAATCGGTCACCTATTTGCCAGCAAGGCGGCGGTAAGCAGCGAGAGCTTTGTTGCGAGCTTCGTCGGTGGCGAAACCAAGCGAATCATGAGCAAACAGCGTGTCGTGCGACGCGAGTGCTTTGAAGCCGATAACATTTGGCTTGATATCCCGCAGATACGCGGCAGCGACGACCGCAACGTCTCGAGTCCGGACGATATATGTCGCGCCAAACTGGTGCCTGACAACCTGACCGGGTTGCGGCCAAAGGAGCGTTTCATTGTCGAAAAGTGATTCAATCAGCGGCAGGTCTTCCGTACTCTTCAACTTCGCCAGACAGAGCAGCGACCGAATCATGTCAGGGCGATTCGATTTGCTTTCAATGATGCGAGTCGCGACTGTGCGACCAGACTTCAAGTCGTGCTGCATGGAAAAAAGCAGCGGTAGTTCTGCGGCAATATCGGTTCGTACGATCCAGGTTTCTGTGATCGCACGCAGTGTTTTCGCATGGACACCGTCTGTGATGAGTTCGCTGAAACGCGGTTCATCCAGAGCGCTCGAGATATTTGTCGATGTGTCACGCATGAGTCGTGTTTCCGGTTCGCTTCCAAGCAGCATGACTGCGGCGACCGAGGCAATGGGGAATTCTTCGTTCACTTGTCCGTTGAATTCCTGGGTAAGTTTGGCGGTGCGTTCATAGAGCAAGGCCGACAGCTCACGCGAGGCGAAAAGGCGCTCGGCGAAGAGTCGTGGTTCGGCGGCAAGGATCTCACCAAATATCTGCAATGCTTCGTCGTCGTGGCCTGATATTTTTTCGAATCGATCCCATTGAGGAAGTCGCCGAGCAATTTCAATCGAGGGTTCCGAAAGGAAGACTTCCAGTTGGTCGTCGAAAAGTCTTTTACGAACCTGTTTAAGAATCTCCCGGAGGCGTAACTGCATTTCTCCTGCAGATGAAGCGGCGACTGTTTCCAGCAGAATGACGGATTCCGCGTCCACGTTGAGCAGATATTTGGTGGCTTGCTGCCGTTCCTGAAAATTCGGACTGACCAGCTTTTCGATCATCGCCTTGACCTGCGATTCCGTGGAGTCCTCCGTTGCGATTTTCTTGTTCTCATTCTGTGCGTGGGCTGAAGTCGCCATGAAACTGGTGACTGCGATCGCGATAAATAAATTGAAAAACAGCCCGTGCATTTGCAGGTACACCGCGCGCGGTTGAGGATGGCACATTCGTTTAACCGCGTGGGCAACGCCCCGCGCTTGAACAGGGTCAGGAGCCAATAGTGCGGAGCACCCTCCGGGCCATTTGGCTATTGGTTTCTGACCCCTTTTTCATGGCCTGACAAAGCGCCAGTGCCTCGTCCAGCACCCGTCAGACGTGATTGTGGCCGTTTTCTATCGCTCCCGCAGCGGCATTTCACGGCGTTTGGCTGGAATCCAGAAACGATTTGACACAACTGGCTGATCGGGCAAAATCGGATGGCAATGATGGCGATTGCCCTACATGAAATATTCGATTCCACAGTTGAATTTTCGCTCACAGCAAGTGTACGTTTGTATAAGCAGGTCCAGCGATACTCCGTGCGGCAGCTAATGACACTTTTGCAAACACCGGACCGTAACCCGAAGCGTCAGCGAGGGATGGCGATTTGAGCCCCTCGCTGACGCTTCAGTTTCGTGTCACTTTCGACCGCGTGGGGTATATTCTGCTTTGCGAAGGAGTTATCGATGGCTCGAAAACGTTCAGGTCGTGGTTTTACCGGCATTGAAAATGTCAGCTCTGATGCCAAAGGGATCCGAAGCTCTGCCTTCCTTCAAAGTGCTGTATCGCAACAGCAACCGGATTCAGGAATTTGGAGGTCGGGAATCTGAGACCCTGCATGCGTTGTCCGCTTCGGCGCCAGCCAACGAGGCCAATGCTGCGTCGCTGCATGATGAAGGGCGGTTGCCGCAAAACGAAGACAGACTCAAACCAGCAGGCTGCGTGCATGGCGATTCAGTCGGAGTTCATGCCAGTGACGCCGCTAACGCATGGCGAAACCTGGCCCGTGTGAGCAGCGGTCGCAATATCTTTGCGTGTCTGATTATCGGAGTAGTTCCTAATCTTCCGCTCGCCTGGACCTGAGTATCCGTGAGAATACCGGGGATTCCGTCGCCGGAGCGACGGGATCCCTTTACGCTCGGCGTTTCGCCGACAGGATTCTTTGCCGTGTTGGCTGTCTCGACTCAAGAGAACCGGATTACTCTGCAATCGCGTCGCGAATGCGCTGCAAGTTTTGTTTCAGACGGTCGGCGAGTGGAGTAGATTCAGGGCTGGCGGTTTCGCACAAATCGATGCGGACGACAGTGCCCCCCGATTTGCGGACGAAGCCTTCTGTGTCTGCTGAGTGTCGGGAGTCCAGCAGAAAGATGTGACGGTTGCTTTGTGTCAAAGTGCCGCTTTTGTTCGACTTGAATGCGTCAAGCAGTTCCGTGCGATTGGCGGCTGTAAGCGTGTCGCCGAGGTCCCAGTGCAGATAGCTCAGCGTCCAGCCGAGGCGTCGAGTGAGATACTGATAATGTGGTGCATCGGAAAACACCACAAGCGCCTCACCATTGGCCGCCGTCCTGATGGAATCTATCATCACGTTCAGAGAGTTCAGTTCGACGGACAGTCCTGCTTCAGTCGCCTCAATAGACAGTTTCCGTTCAGGTAGAAGACGTCTACAGTGGACGCTCACATGATGCAGTTGAGCTGCACACAGTTCCGGATCAAGCCATGTTGCCCAGACGGTGCCTGGGTGACTGTGCGGACCTTCAGGCCCATGTTGATGTTTTACCGCATCCGGGATTCGGATGAGCTGATCGTAATAGCCCGCCGCCGTATCACGCATTCGCGATCCCGGCAGCGAAACCCGATCTTTCCACGGTTCGTATCCGGCACCATTGATAAAAATCAGTCGGGCCTGCTGCATGGTTTTTGCATCGTCGCCGGTTGGAGACCAGGCGGGCGACGAAGTGTCGGCAGGCACCACCAGCACCACATCGGCAGCGTCGCCTACGATGGCTTGTGTCATTTGCAGGAGTGGTTGACTTGTCACAACGATGCGCGGCACGCCCTTGCTTGCCGCCGCCGCTGGCGATGGTGGTAGATCCGACTGTGTGCATCCGATGACAACGCTCAGAAGTATCAGAATTGACAGTTGGAACCGCAGGCTGGAAAACATCAATACTGGCTCGCAAATCGCTGTGGATCTTTCGAAAACAGTGTCATTGTTTCGCGGGATCGGAACATGTACAAGCGGTCACGGTACCAAAGTGCATAATCCAACTGACCGACCTGTTCCTCGCCGCTGTTGACCAGCACCACGACGTCGCTGCCGCCCGCCGCTGGTGCGTAACGCGCGGGATCGGTGTCAAACGCAGCCTTGGATTCAGCGGAGGAAAACTTATACGTCTGCAGTCCGAATGTCGAAGTGAACTGGTCACTGGATTCGACAAGTTCGCGGCGTTCACGCAGAGCCACTGGACAGAATCCCTTGAATCCCGACTGACCGGGACGGGCCTGAATCTGTCGCTGCTGGAATTGACGCCGTTCCTGCTCGACTGTTTGCCGCAGTCGCGCTGTTTCGGTGGCACTCAACGCCTCCGGCACGTCCGGACTTATCGGTTCTGAATCGTCCACATTTGGCGGCAATTCGGCTCG
>Ga0335394_10003291_pt1 | contig 18316 bp, 15 predicted proteins | sample MAT03_FD_205741 | JGI IMG/M metagenome (GOLD analysis project Ga0335394, IMG submission 205741) | Freshwater microbial communities from Lake Fryxell liftoff mats and glacier meltwater in Antarctica - MAT-03 (spades assembly) (version 2) ... | reverse complement strand
CACCTGTGCCGCACACACCGAGCCCGCTGCCACCGACGCCGGTGGGGACGCGTGCTGCAGATTCCTTCCCGGTGTCCAGTCCCCCCGGTGTCATGGCCGCCCTGACCGACGCACTCATGCCTATTGTCCCAATCGCCACGCTGGCCCCCGGCAACGGTGCCGATGCCGTGGTGTTCCGCGCGCCGAATCCGCCAGTCGCATTCGGCGAACGGTTCATCTCTGACATCACGCCGTTGATCGGCTCACTTCGTGCGCGACTGGCGCCGCTCCGACAGGGCGCCATGCAGCACGCAAGTGCCGATATGGTGGCGGCGTTCCGCCCGATACTCACAGCGCTCCGCGAGATCTCGGCGAGCTATGAGCAGCTGGACATCAGCGACTTCTGCGACGCAGTGCTGACGGCGCAGGCGCCGCTCCCCGCCCCCGCCGCCGGCGCGTTGGACACCGCGCTCACCGTCATGCTGCAGCAGGACATTGCGGCACCGGTGCGTTCGCAGCGCCTCGCTGAGTTGCGACGCGTGGTCTTTGCCTCGACACCTCTCACCACGGCGGCGCAGTCGGAGCCGGCGTCGCGCGCGACGCGTGGTCTCACACCGGCTGGCCGCGCGCCGATGAATGTCACGATCATCCCCACGCCCACCGTCGCGCGCCCCACGCCGCCCGCGCCGCGCGGACGCGAACTCAACTCATTGCTGACAAGCAGTCTGCAGCGTGTGCGCGAACTCGACGCCACGCCGCTCGATCTGATTGCCGTTCCGGGCAACGGTGCGACGGCGACACCGGTCGCGCCTGGTGGAGAGCCAGATGTAGTTCCCATCGATTCGTTGCTCTATCGTGGGTCCCGTGCGCTGTCACGCGCGCGGCACATCGTGGGACACCTGCGCGGCAACGGCGCGCAGTACGATGCGGCGCTGATCGACGAGCTCCTCGATCTGGTGGAGTTGTCTGGGAGCGCCAGCTGACCGGTTTCGCGCAATGACCCGCGCGCGCTGGCAGACACTGATCGGGGCCGTGCTCACGCTGCTGCTGCTTGGGTGGACGTTGCGTGACGTTGAACCCGGCGCACTCCTGCAGCAGCTCCGCAACGCCAACGTCGCGCTCCTGTTGCTCTCGGCTCTCGTCGCGACCACCATCTTCCCGCTGCGTGCCTTGCGCTGGGTGGTGCTGCTGGAGCCGATTGCGCCGGGGTTGCGGTTCATGGACGCCTGGCGCGCGGTCGCCATCGGGATGATGATCAACAACGTCCTGCCGGCGCGCGCCGGCGAGCTCGCACGCGCCTATGCGCTCTCGCGCGAGACCCGCCGCGTGTCGTTCACCAGTGCGCTCGCGTCGATTGCGCTGGACCGCCTGTTTGATGCGCTGGTGGTCTTCACGCTGATGTTCGGCGCCATGCTGGCGCCGGGGTTTCCGGCCGGCGCAACGATCGCCGGCCGACCCGCCACCGCACTCGTGGGCACGTGGGGTGTCGCCATTCTGGTGCTGGTGTTCGGCGGTGCGATGATGGTCGCATTTCGACCCGATATCGCACGCAGCATCGCCACCCGTTTCGCTCGCGCCGTGACGCCCGGATGGGAGCCGCGCGTCGCCAGCTTTGTCGATCAGGCGACCGCCGGTCTGGCGGTGCTCCGCAGCCCCTCGCGGTTCGCCCGTGTCATCGGCTGGACCCTCGCGCACTGGCTCACCAACGCGCTCGCGTTCTGGATCGCCTTCCGCGCCGTGGGCATCGACACGCCATATACCGGCGCGCTCTTTCTGCAGGGACTGGTCGCGATCGGCGTGGCGATCCCGTCGTCGCCAGGCTTCTTTGGCCCGTTCGAGGCGTTTGCCAAGGCCGGCCTCCAGATCTATGGCGTTCCGGTCACCCTCGCCGTGACGTGGGCCGTCGGCTTTCACCTCCTCGCGTTTGTCCCCATCACCGCCCTCGGCGCGTACTACTTCTCGCGACTCGGCCTGTCGATGAGCGAACTGCGAGCGACCGCCAAACAACCCGCGCCAGCCGATGTCTGAACTGCACGCGCAGGTGCAGGCGTGGGCCAAGATCAACCTCGACCTTCGCATTCTCGCACGCGAAGAGAGCGGATTTCATCAGATCGAGACGATCTTTCAACGGATCTCGCTCGCCGATGCAATCGATCTGCGGGTGACGACAGGCGCAGGGATCGCGCTGACCTGTGCGCCACCGGTGAATGTGCCGGCGAGCAGGAACCTCGCCTATCGGGCCGCTGCCGCCTATCGCGCTGCGGCGGAGTGGCCCGCGTCCGATCGCTGCATCCAGATTGCGATCACGAAACACATTCCCACCGGTGCCGGACTCGGAGGCGGAAGCGCCGACGCCGGTGCCGTGCTGCGCGCGCTGAATGCACTCAACCCCGCACCGCTGCCCGCCACCACGCTCCTCACGATCGCCGCGACGTTGGGCGCAGATGTCCCCTTTCTCACCTCGGAGCGCGCCGCTGCGTTGGCGTGGGGCCGAGGCGAGCGACTCTTCGCGTTACCACCGTTGCCGCGTCGCGAGCTGCTGCTTGCCACCTTCCGCGATGGCGTGAATACGGCGTTGGCGTACCGGGCGCTCGCCGAATGGCGTGCACGCGGCGACGTCGCGGCAGTGGGTAGCGTGATGCACGACGCGCCAACGCTTGGGGACTGGAACAGCATCACGCAGTTCGCGCGCAACGACTTCGAGGGGCCGGTGTTCGCACTTCGACCAGATATTCTTGCCGTCCATCGTGCGCTCTCGTCGTCTGCACCGACGGCGCTGGTCCGGATGTCCGGCTCAGGCGCGACCGTCTTCGCCATTTTCGCCACGCCATCGAGTGCCGTTGCCAACGCACCGACGCCATGGCCTGCATCAGCGCAGATCACGCCCGTACACGCCGCAACACTCCAACAGGTACCGGCGGTGGCGATCTTGGCGCCGACGTCACGGCCCCGTTAGCCTTCAGTGCTGCTCCCCGATCGTCTAATGGCAGGACAGCGGCCTTTGAAGCCGTGAATCGTGGTTCGAATCCACGTCGGGGAACTCCTTCTGCCTTTATCAGTGCCAGCCGCGTGACCTCTCGCAACGCCGCGCGCCCTACCGCCGACATCCCCGCACAGCAGGCGCCGCTTACGGGGATAGACCTCGCGGCACTGGCGCGGCGATACGCCCTCTTTCTGCGGCTGTCGTATCTCGGCTGCATCGCCATCGCCACACTGCTGCATCTGGGATTCGACCCCACGCCGGCTGCCGCCGCGCGGCGGCTGCAGCGCGCGCTCGATCCGACGCTGAACTTCAAGGACATCGTCGACGCTGCGCGCAACATCGCGCTCTTTCTTGGATGGGGGGCTACCTGGGTCCTCACATCCCGTATGCCAGCGAGCCGACGCGACGTTTTGCTCGCCACCCTCCTCGGGCTCCTCGCGTCGGTTGCGGTGGAGTCGATCCAGCTCTTCTCGGCGTTCAGGCAGTCGAGCATCGTCGATGTGGCGACCAACACCCTCGGCTCACTCGTCGGTGCCGCAACGCTCTACTTCCTCGAGCGGCGAGCGGTTGGCGACATGCGTCGCGGTACCATAATTGGCATTCCAGCGTGGCTTCCTGCGGGGGCGTTGCTGCTGACCGCGTTTGGCCTCGCATTCGCGCCGTCCAATCGGCCATCGCTGGTGATCGGCTGGGTCCAGTCGCCGATCGAGCGCGCCCAGGAGGTGATCGCGGCAGCGGCGGCGAACGTCCCCTGGTCGGCGCTCGTCACCGATGCCGTGGCGTGGTGCGTTGCCGGGCTGGCGGTGGCGATCGCCGTCCGGGACCGAACCGGGAGGGTGCGTCTCGGGCAGTTGGCGGCGTGGCTGTTGATTGTTCCCACGCTGCTTCTGGTGGCGTTCTACGGACGCGCTGCCGCCGGATTGCAGCGCGAGGCCCACAGCTGGGAGGTTCAGGTTGTTTCGGTGCTGGTCGGACTGGCGGTGGGGATGGCACTCGTGCCTTGGTGGCGGCGGGCTGTCACGGCCAGGACCAGTCGTGCGGCGCAGCTGGGAGCGCTTGCCGCCCTGCTGGGCGCGGTCGTCATGTGGAGCCCGGCGGGGTGGGTGTTGGAGCGGGGAGCAGCCTCTGCACTGTCGTGGCGCCAGCTGGTGCCGATGCTGTCGCTCTACCAGCGCCAGGACCTCTCCAGCGTCTTCCTGGTACTGCAGAAGGCGGGGCTGGGCGCGGCGCTCGGGGCGTGTCTGGTGGCGAGGAAACGGATGGGTGCGCCGCGACCCGGCGTGCGGGCAGCGGTGATGTACGCCACGCTGCTCGAGCTCGGACAGGTGGTCGTGCCCGGGCGATATCCCGACATGACCGACATCCTGATCACGAGTTCGGCCGCCTGTCTGGTCGCGATCATGGTCGAGCGCGCTGACCGGGGCGCACGCGGGCCACAACCTGGCGCGGAGATGGCCTTGAACGGTTGAGGCCGAGCCGGTAGGTTTTAAGGCTCTGCCATATGGATACACTGCCGCTGGCGCCAGGCGCCAAGATCATTTCCGGGACCGCCAATCCGGCGCTTGCTGACGAGATTGCACGCCACCTCGGCGTCGACCTCGCGCGAACGACGATCACGCGTTTCAGCGACGGTGAGATCTTCGTACGGATCGATGAGAACATCCGCGGATCGGATATCTACATCGTGCAGTCGACGAATGCGCCGGCGGACAACATCCTCGAGATGCTTCTGCTGATCGATGCGGCACGCCGCGCGAGCGCGACGCGGATCACCTGTGTACTGCCCTACTTCGGCTATGCGCGGCAGGATCGGAAGGATCAGCCGCGCGTGGCCATCGGGGCGAAGCTGGTGGCGAACATGATCCAGGCGGCCGGCGCCGATCGCGTGCTCGGGATCGATTTCCACCAGCATCAGTTGCAAGGCTTTTTTGATGTTCCCGTCGATCATCTGTACGCAGCACCGGTGCTCACGGCGCATTATCGAAAGAAGGATTTGAAGGATCTCGTTGTCGTCGCACCGGATGTTGGTGCGGCGAAGATGGCCCGCGGGTTTGCCAAGCGGCTCGACGCATCGCTCGCGATCGTCGACAAGCGGCGCCCGAAGGCCAATGTGGCCGAGGTGCTGAATGTGGTGGGTGATGTCGAGGGGCGTGATTGCCTCATCGCCGACGACATGATCGACACGGCTGGTACGATGACGGAAGCGGCCCGCGCGCTGAAGGCGCTCGGTGCGGCAGACATTTACGTGTGCGCGACCCACGCATTGTTGAGCGGCCCTGCCAGGCAGCGCTTTGACGATGCGCCAATCAAGGAGGTGACGGTGACCGATTCCGTCGCCATCCCCGAGTCCCGTCGTCCCCATCAGCTGAACGTGCTGTCGGTGGGCGAGCTGCTGTCGAAGGCCATTCGATTCACCCACAGCGAGCAGTCGGTCAGCTCGTTGTTTGACTGACGCACTGCGCGTCTCCGAGGAACTGTCACGATGTCTACCGCCACGCTCTCCGCAACGATCCGCTCCGACTCCGGCAAGGGTGCCGCCCGCGCGCTCCGCCGCGCCGGCTCCATTCCGGCCGTCATCTACGGCCACAAGCGCCAGCCAATGTCGCTGTCCGTTTTGACGCGTGACCTCGAGCGCCTGCTCGAGCGCGTCTCCGCCGAGTCGACGGTGGTCGAGCTGAGCATCGACGGCACGGTATCGCGCACGCTCATTCGCGAGATCCAGAAGCACCCGTTCAAGAAGCAGCTCGTGCATGTGGACTTTCAGGAGCTGGTGGCCGGTGAGATGATCACCGTCAGCATCCCGCTCGTGATCGTCGGCGTCTCGGTTGGCGTTCGATCGTTCGGCGGCATCCTCGATCAGACGATGCGCGACCTCGAAGTCTCCGTTGACCCGTCGAACATCCCGAACCACATCGACCTCGATGTCTCGGCGCTTGGCCTCGGCGATTCGATCCACGTCCGCGACATCAAGCTGCCCGCCGGCGTGACCGTCCTTACCGATTCTGACGCGTCGGTGCTGGTGATTGCCGCGCCGCGTGTCAGCGCCGCCGATGCCGCAGCAGACGCCGCAGCAGCAGCGACAGCGGAGCCGGAAGTGCTCCGCGCCAAGAAGCTGGCCGACGACAAGTAGTCTCCACTCCAACGCAACGGGGCGCGGTGCGATTCAACGCGCCGCGCCCCGTTCGTGTCTCCCCATATGAAAGTATTTCTCGGCCTTGGCAATCCCGGTCCCGGGTACGAACGCACCAGGCATAACATCGGCTGGTGGGTGCTTGACCATCTCGCGAAACGATGGAGCGTCGACGGGTGGAAAAAAGACGGCAAGGCGATGGTGGCCACCGCTCGCGTTGGCGAGACCGTCGTCAAGCTCGTCAAACCGCAGACCTTCATGAACCTCAGCGGTGAAGTGTTGAAGCCGTTTCTGAATCGGCCGGGCTGGGACCCGGCGCAGGATCTGCTGGTCGTCGTCGATGAAGTGGCCCTGCCCTTCGCCGCGATGCGGTCCCGCGCGAGCGGCAGCGCCGGAGGCCACAACGGGCTCAAGTCCGTCCAGGCGCACGTCGGCTCGACGGCCTACCCGCGAATGCGTATCGGGATTGCACCGCTGCACCCGCGCGCCTCCGTCGGCGATCTCGCCGCCTACGTCCTCGGGCCCTTCGGTCGCGAAGAAACCGAGTTCATGGACGCGGCCCTGCCACGCTTCGGCGACGCCTGCGAGTCGTGGGTCCGCGATGGTCTCGCGCCAATGATGAATAAGTTCAACCCAGTCGCGTAGCTCGCCCCATGCGCTCCCCCCTCCCTTTCCGATTCATTCCGTGCTGAAGCTCGGCATCGTTGGCCTTCCGAACGTTGGTAAATCCACGTTGTTCAACGCACTCACGGCCGCCAAGGCCGAAGCGGCGAACTATCCGTTCTGTACCGTCGAGCCGAACGTCGGCATGGTGGAGGTGCCCGACACACGACTCACCGCGTTGGCCGAGGTGGTGCAACCCAGGCGCACCGTACCGGCCGTGGTGCAGTTCGTGGATATCGCCGGCCTGGTCAAGGGCGCCGCGCAGGGCGAAGGGCTGGGGAACAAGTTCCTCGCCAACATTCGTGAGACGGATGCGATCGTCCACGTGATCCGCTGCTTCGACGACGACGACATCACGCACGTCATGGGCGGTGTCGACCCGGTTCGCGACCGGGACGTGATCGACTTCGAACTCTGCTTCGCCGACATCAGCAGCGTCGAGAAGCGTCTGGACAAGCAGTCGCGAATCGCCAAGAGCGGCGACAAGGAAGCCATTGCCGAAATGCCCGCGCTGCAAAAGGCGCTGGCGTCGCTGCAGAATGGCATGCCCGTACGGCGTGCCGGCTTGAGCAGGGAGGAGTTGGCCCTGCTCGAACCGTTGATGCTGCTGACCGTGAAGCCGGTGCTCTACGCAGCAAACGTCACCGACGATGAGCTGGCCACCGGCCACGGAAAACACGTCGATGCGTTGCGCGCCGCAATTGCGGCCAGCGATGAAATCGCCGACGTGGTGACCTTCTCAGCGCGGATTGAAGCCGAGCTGGCGGAGTTGGCACCGGACGACAAGCTGGAGTTCCTCAGTTCACTCGGACTCGAAAGCGCGGGGCTCGACCGGCTGATTCATGCGGGATATCACCTGCTCGGATTGCACACGTACTTCACCGCCGGTGAGCAGGAGGTGCGGGCGTGGACGATTCATCGCGGCGACACCGCCCCGAAGGCGGCGGCGGTGATTCACACCGACTTCGAGAAGGGATTCATTCGCGCCGAAACGGCGGGGTTTGACGACTTCGTTCGCCTCAAGGGGTGGAAGGGCGCGAAGGAGGCTGGTGTCGTGCGCTCCGAAGGCAAGGAGTACGTCGTGCACGACGGCGATGTACTGCTGTTCCGTTTCAACGTCTGATCCCTCATCGTCCCCATCACTTCGAACGCGTCATGACTCTGCTCGCCTTGTTGCAGGATGCAGCGGCCTCGGTGCCCGCGCCGCTTCCATTCTTCCGCACTCAGCTCTTCTACAAGAGCCTGCACATCTTCGGTCTCTTCCTGTCATTCACGTCGCTCGGTGGCGTTGCGGTACACGCCGCCAACGGTGGAACGAAGGCGACCAGCACCACCCGTTCACTGACGGCCAGCGTGTTCGGCGTCGGGATGTTGCTGGCCCTGGCCGGCGGCTTTGGTCAGGCGGCGCGGCTCGGGATGACCAATACCGCGATTTTCCCGGGGTGGTTGTGGGCCAAGATCGCGATCTGGGTGATCGTGGCCGTTCTCTCGATCCTGCCGTATCGCATTCCGGCGCTTGCGAAGCCGATCTATCTGCTGGTGCCGGTCCTCGGTGGACTGGGTTCGTATCTGGCCATTTTCCACGGACTCTGAATGCGCGCCCCGATTCGTTTCGCGATTGCTTCGCTGACCTGTGCCGGCGCCATGCACGCGCAGCCCATCGTGGTACCGAGCGGCAACGCTGCGATGCGTTCGACGCTCGCGATGCTGAAGGCCGACAACGCCTGGACGCTCGCGCAACAGTCCTCGATCTGCGAGATCGCCGCTCCTCCGTTCAAGGAGGCGCTGCGCGCCGCCGAATTCAAACGTCGACTCGAATCGCATGGGATCACGAAGGTCCGGATCGATGCCACGGGAAACGTGATCGGCGAACGCGCCGGTGCGGGAAACGGACCGACCGTCGTCGTGTCGGCGCATCTCGACACCGTATTCCCCGAGGGCACAGCGGTGACCGTCACGCGCGACAGCACCGCCAGCGGTGGAACGCGTCTCCGCGGGCCTGGCATCGGTGACGACTGCCGTGGGCTGGCTGCGGTGCTGGCGGTCGCACGGGCGATGCACTCGTCCAATGTCCGGACTGCGGGCATGGTGTACTTCGTGGGCACCGTCGGCGAGGAGGGGGCCGGGAACCTGCGTGGTGTTCGCGCGCTCTTTGCCGGTGAGCTGAAGGGGAAGATCGATCACTTCATCTCCGTTGACGGCACGGGCTTTGGTGCGACCAGCGGCGCCGTGGGCAGCAACCGGTATCGGGTGTCGTACAAGGGGCCGGGTGGCCACAGCTACGGAGCCTTCGGTATGCCGAACCCGATCCACGCGATGGGCCGCGCGATCGCCAGGATCTCCGATCTCACCGTCCCCGATGCACCGAAGACGACCTTCAGCGTGAGCGTGGTGAAGGGTGGGACGTCGGTCAACTCGATTCCGGATCTGGGAGCATTCGAAGTCGACATGCGCTCCGAGAGCGCGGCATCGCTGGCAGCACTCGACGCAAAGTTTCAGGTCGCCATCCGGACGGCGCTGCGTGAAGAGCTGGCCCGCTGGCCGAACAGCCGCGTGCCGCTCACCATGACCATCGACACCATCGGCGTTCGTCCGGCAGGGTCGCAGCCAGACAGCGCACGCATCGTGCGGATCGCAGTCGAAACCGGCCGGGTACTCGGGTTCCCCGTGACTCCGAGCGCGTCGAGCACCGATGCCAATGTGCCGATCGGGCTTGGCATCCCCGCCATCACGCTCGACGCCGGCGGTCGCGGCACGGGCGCCCACGCGCTCACGGAATCGTACGAAGATGGGCCGAATGGTTTTCTTGGCCCGCAGTGGGTGGCGTTGATGGTCGCGACACTCTCCGGGCTGCGGTAGACTGGTTCTATTGACCAGCTACGGTGTGAGCTGCTCGAATCGCTGGTTGTCGATGCGGTATTGACGCCAGTCCCTGTAGTCGAAGTGCCACCATTCCGAAGGGTTTGCGATGAACCCTTCGGCCTCCATCGCGGCGCGCAATGTGTCGCGCAGTGCGCGCTGACGCGATGTGCCGCCGGGGTACTCGACGTACGATCGGTCGGACATTTCGTCGTACCCACCGGTCGTCGACATCGGTGTCCCGGTCCGCAGCTCGTACATCGTCAGGTCCACTGCCGCACCACGATTGTGCTTTGAGCCCGAGGCCGGGTCGGCCACAAACTCGTGCTGCGCGACTGGCGTGCCGTCCCAGAACATCCGCGTCACATACCACGGACGATAGCCGTCGTGGATCAGCAGTCCGTACCCCTGCGCAGCCAGTGCGCGATGGACGCGCACCAGCGCCTCGGCCGCCGGCCGCTGCAGGAACGCGCGCGCCTGCGTGTACATCGGCGTGCTGAGGAAGTTGCGATCGGAGGCGTAACGAATGTCCAGCCTGATGGTGGAATCGAGCGCGACCAGTTCCGTCAGCTCGGACGCGCGAAAAGCGCCCACTTCGGCCGGTGGTGTCGCCGCCAGTGCCGCAGAGCGCAGCTCCGACACCGGACGGAGCGGCGTCAGTCTGAAGATCCCGCCATCCTCACCGACCCACGTCCGGCGCGCGAACCGGATTCCCGCCGTCCGAGCCACACTTGCGCGGCCCGCACCATCGCGCTCGAACTCGATCCGTTCGCCTGCGTACAATCCGCGCTGCGGAAAGGCGTACACGTCTGGCGACACCTCGGTGAGCGGGTACTCGAAGAACCATTCGATGAGCACACACAACCGGCCGTTCCGCTCGAGTATGTACATGGTGTTGTGGTCCCATCCATACTCACCGATCAGGCCACGCCACGGCGCTGGTGCATCGGGTGGCAGAGCAGTGGACACGGTGTGCCGCTCGAATCGGCGTCCGTCGAGGACGAGCGCACCGGCCTGTAATGAGACGCGGCGACCAAAATGCACGCCATCGTCCACGATCAGCGTATCGCCCCGGAGATGCCGAAGTCCGAGCTGGGCGTCGAGGAACGACGCCTGCATCGTCACGGTCGAATCGTGTACCACTACCGTGACAGTGGAATCGGGTGGCCCATATGAACCGGCGAATGTCGATGCGAGGGCGCGTGGGATCGGTGTGTAGGATGGCGGCACCGTGATCGCTCCCCCCAAACGCGCGACGCGCATCAATCGCAGCGCTTCCCGGGCAATTCGCGTGGTGAGCGCATTGACGCCGTCCTTCGCCGCGCTGACCGCGACGCCCAGCTGCTGCGCTGGCATGGCGGAGAGTTGTGTTGCGAAGCCGTAGATCGCGCCACCATGCTCGACCACCTGCACGGAGTCGAGCATGCCCAGTGCGAAGCCGATGCCGTAGCCGGTCGTCGCACCAGGCGCGGCGAACTGCGGCCGCCACATCTCCTGCAGTGAGGTCGCGCGCAGCACGCGCCCGCGCGTTCCGACCCCGCCCGCGAAGAGCGCGCTCATGAAGCGCGCCAGATCGGGCATCGTGCTGTACATGCTGCCGGCCGGGGCCATGCCGAGTGCGAACGATGGCGCTGGAAACGTGCGCCCGTGCTGTGTCCACATCTCCGCCTCGGGAACGCGTGCGAGCTGCGCAGAAGTTGGCACGAAGGAGCTGGCCGTCATCCCCATCGGTACCAGCACGGCGCGCTGGAGATAGACGGCGAAGGGCTCGCCAGACAGCTGTTCAAGCACTGCACCAACGACGGCGATGCCGGCGTTGGAATACTTCACCGTGCTTCCCGGTGCATACACCAGCGATGTGTGGTTCAGGCTCGCCACCGTTGCGGACAGCGACGGACCTGTGTCGTCGAAGTAGTGACCCACCGGTGGTTCACGCACCACGCCGGCGCGGTGTGACATCAGCTGTCTCAACGACACCGATGAACCAAAGGGATTCGCTGGCGCAAACGCCGGCAGGAACCGCTGCACCGGTGCGTCCAGTTCGAGCAAACCCCGTTCGAGCAGCTGCATCACGCCGATGTCGGTGAAGAGCTTCGAGACCGATCCGACCCGGTACACCGTCTGTGCCGTGGCAGGCTGCTTTGACACGCCATGTTCGATGCCAAAGCCGCGCGACCAGACGATGCGCTGGGAATCCACCAGCGCAATCGAGAGGGCCGGCACGCCTTTGTCGCGCATTTCACGTTCGATGAACGTCGTCAGCGCCTTGCTCACGGCACGATACGGTTCGGTTGGCCCGATCACCGCAGGCGACTGTCCGGCAACCGATCCGTATGGTGTGAGCGCGATGGTGGCGCAGAGCAGCGCCAGCGTAACGCGGATCTCGCGCCTCACGGTGTGGCGTGCGTCAGCAGACACGGAACAGGGAGTTGGCAGACGCAGTTGCGCCGGTTTGCTACGATCTGCATCGTTCGCTGAGTGAAGTGTGTATCCGCTTTGACCTCGTTCAATCGATACGGCTCGACACCATTGGTCGCAAGAGTGCCCGCCTCCGACACCCCCACGCCCCACACCGCCAACGTTACCATCCGCGAGCTCAGCTCCCGCGCGGACGTGGACGCCTGTCTTGCGCTGCAGGACGATACGTGGGGCCACGGCTTCACCGAACGGGTGCCCGGCGCCATTCTGACGGTCGCACAGAAAATTGGCGGGGTGGCGGCGGGTGCGTTTGACGCGGACGACCGGATGCTCGGGTTCGTGTTTGGCATGACGGGTGTCAAGGATGGCCAGCTGGTGCATTGGTCCGACATGCTCGCCGTCACCCCGAACGCCCGCGGTGCTGGACTCGGAGACCGGCTCAAGCACTATCAGCGAGAGCGGGTGCAGGCGCTGGGCGTGACGGCCATGCTCTGGACCGCCGATCCGCTCGTGGCGCGCAACGCGCACTTCAATATCAATCACCTGGGCGCAGTGCCGGTGGAGTACGTTGAGAACATGTACGGTGAGCACACCGGCAGTGCGTTGCACGGCGGGCTGCCGACCGACCGGTGCGTCTACCGCTGGGAATTTGGTGTGGCTGAACGTGGGCGGGTGCGGCTCGAGCGCGCGGCCGACGACGCGATTCCAGCGGCGCTCAGCATCGACGCCGCCGGTGCACCCACTGCGGCCGACCTTCCTCTGGCGACGGCGTTACGCATTCACCTGCCGAACGACCTCGAAGCCATACAGCGCGACAGCACCGACCGCGCGCTCCGGTGGCGGCTCGCCGTCCGCATCGCGTTCACTGCCGGCTTTGCTCGTGGCCTGAGTGTGACGCGATTTGTACGCGGAACCGAGCACCTGCTGCCATACTACGTACTGACCGCCACACGCTGACCGCCACGCCGTTGCCGACGGCCCCGATGAACTCCGATGCTTGAACTCACCAGCCTCACGCTGCGCGAAATCCGACTGCCGCTCCGCGAGCCGTTCACCATCTCCTCCGGGACCATGGTGGACCGTCGCATCGCATTGCTCGAACTCCACGATGCCAGCGGTGCGCGTGCCTGGAGCGAGTGCGTCGCCGACGATCTGCCGAACTACACCTCGGAGACGGTCGACACGGCGTGGCTGGCCATCACCCGCTGGATCGCTCCGCGCGTCCTCGGCCGCCGCTTCGAGGGGCCGGGCGATGTGCACGCTGCGTTGGAGCTCGACTTCCGCGGGCACCTGATGGCGAAGGCGGCAGTCGAAATGGGAATGTGGGGGGTTGAAGCCACGCGCCTCGGTGTCTCGCTGGCGCGACTGCTCGGCGGGACGCAGCGCACGATTCCTGTCGGCATTTCGATCGGCGTCCAACCTTCACCGGCGCACCTCGTCGAGAAGGTGCGAAGTGCCCTCGCTGCCGGGTACCGTAAGGTGAAGCTGAAGATCATGCCGGGCCGAGACATCGCGTATGTGGAAGCAGTGCGCACGGCGTTCCCCGATGCCCCGCTGATGGCCGACGCCAACAACGCGTACATGCCCGACAACGTCGACGCGCTGATTGCCATGGATGATCTGAACCTGATGATGATCGAGCAGCCGCTGGCGTGGGAGGACATCGTCCGCCACGCCGACCTGCAGCGACGGCTGAAGACGCCGATCTGCCTCGACGAATCGATTACATCGCTCGATCGAGCACAGGACATGATCACACTCGGCGCCGGACGCATCATCAACATCAAGCCGGGCCGCGTTGGCGGGTTTGCAGAATCGCTCGCGATCCACGACTACTGTGAGTCGAATGGCGTTCCGGTATGGTGTGGTGGAATGTTGGAGAGTGGCATCGGTCGCGCGTACAACGTCGCACTGGCCTCGCTGAGCAACTTTCGGAAGCCGGGCGACCTCAGCCCGAGTTCACGCTACTGGGCGCAGGACGTGGTGACGCCCGAGTGGACCATGAGCCCCGACGGGCTGGTCACCGTTCCGTTTGATATTCCGGGTATCGGTGTCGCCGTCGATCGCGATCGCATCGACGCGCTCACCGTTCGAACAGAAACACTCTCCCGGTAATCGCTGGTGAACGCCTTGCATACCGCGCACGACATCCTTCCCACACGCGAAACACTCTTTGCACCTCACCGTGCGCTCGACCGTTTCACGGATGCCGATCTGAGCACCCTGATCGCGCTCCGGCGCACGCTGCATCAGTTCCCCGAACTCTCGAACGCAGAACACGTCACGGCGCAGCGTCTGTTCGACGCGTTGGAGTCGCTCGGCATTACCGAGATCACACGTGTGGCCGGTACGGGTGTCGTGGCGCGCATTCCCGGGTGTGATCGTCACGCACCAACCGTCGCGATCCGTGGCGATATCGATGCGCTCCCCATCGCCGAGGCGACCGGTCAGCCATTCGCGTCGACGGTTCCCGGTGTCATGCACGCCTGCGGTCACGATGTGCATGCCACGTGGACTGTGGGCGCGGCGATGGATCTGCTGCGGACCCCCGCCACCGGCGATGTATTGCTCATTCTGCAGCCGGCCGAGGAGATCGGAGCCGGGGCGAGTGCGATACTCGCCAGCGGCGTGTTGGACGGCGTGGCGGCGATCTTCGGCGGCCACGTGGACAGGCGGTTTCTGGTTGGTGAGGTAATCGCTGAGGCGGGGCCGTTGGCAGCGTCGGCCGACAGCTTCACCATTACGCTGCATGGGAGTGGCGCGCACGGCGCACGTCCCCATGAAGCCGCCGATCCGATCGTCGCTGCGGCGGCAGTGATCACCGCACTGCAAACGGTTGTTTCGCGGCGCATCGATCCCGCCCGCCCCGCCGTCTGCACCGTGGGCAGCATACACGCCGGCATCGCCTCCAACGTCATCCCCGAGAGCGCCACGCTCACCGGCACGCTGCGGGCGACGGACGCCGAGACGCGCGCGACGCTGGTGCAGGCGGTGACGCAGATCGCTACCGATGTGGCGAGCGGGTATGGGGTGCGCGCCGATGTGCAGACGGAACGCGGTACGCCGCCGATCGTCAACCCGCTGCGTGAGGCGGCGTGGGCGCGCGAGGCGGTGACGCGCTGCCTCGGAGCGGCGGCGATCGTGCCATTTGGCATCACCAACATGGGCGGCGAAGACTTCGCGTTCTATCTCGAGCAGATCCCCGGCTGCTTTCTGCGCGTGGGTGCCCGGGCGCCGGGCGAGGCGCCGACCGCCGCACATTCCCCGCGCTTCGACGTCTCTGAGGGGGCGATCGTCGTCGGCGCGGCGGTGTTGGCCGAGTGCGCGCGCGTCGCCAGCCGCGCATTGGCGTAGGCTCAGCGGCAGGAGAAGGCTCAAGCGGAGCGCGGAAGGTGCCGATGCTTATTTGAACAATCTCACGACCACCCGGCGGCTTGTAATGTTCTTTCGTAAAAAACCAGAAGCCGCTTCTTCTGCGCCCGCGCGGACATCCGCTGCCGACCCTGCGCGCGCGACGCCGCCGATGGCTCCGTCCGGAGGTGGCGACGTATCGCGCGGCGGGGACAGTTCCCTGGTGCTGGATGCTCTTGGCGGAGTGATCGCGACGTTGGCGCGGTTCCCGATCGAACTGCCAAATCGCCCCGCTGAGCAGACGGCGAAAGAGATGACGGCGTGGCAACGCCATGCCACGCTCGGGATGCCGGTCGATAACGAGTCCGAGGGGGCGGCAGTGGGGATCGGCGATCGCGACTGGCGCGGGCTCGTCCGCGCCGTGGCAACGGCGCGACGCGAAGAGCAGACGTCGATCGAATCGCTGGTCGCAGAACTGCGCGCGGCGCTGTGGACCTGCGTTGGCGCGGTGCACGAGGCGGTGCGCATCGACGATTCGGCGGAGGCCACGACGGGCAGCCAGCTGGCACAGGTGAAGCGCGCCGTGACGGCGTTCAATGCGAGCACGGTGAAGGACGACGTCCTGGTTGCGGTGAAGGAGATCGAGCGGACGATACGCGAACGGCGCGACGAGCAGCAGGCGCAGTACAAGAATCTCGCGAACTCGCTCGATTCGCTCGGCCGACAGCTCGAGGAGGCGCGCAAGGAGAGCGCCACCGATCCGCTCACCGGCGTAGGCAACCGCAAGCACTTTGATCTGATGTCCATGCGCGCGGTCCAAATTTACGCGCTGAGCCGTACGCCCGTGACGCTGCTCATGATCGATCTGAACAAACTCAAGATCATCAACGACTCGTATGGACACAACGCCGGCGATGCCGCAATCACAAGCGTCGCGAGCGCGTTGTGGCGCGTATTCCTGCGCCAGTCGGATGTACTCACTCGTTACGGCGGTGATGAGTTCGCCGTCATTCTGAACAACTGCGACCTCCTCGTCGCGCAGACGCTGGCCAAGCGACTGGTGGAGAGGGTCCGCTCAATGCCACTCCCGGACCCGGCGATGGAGTTCGCCCTCGGAGCGTCCGTTGGCGTGGCGCAGCTGCTGCCCGGGGAGGACGTTGTGCAGTGGGTCGCCCGCGCCGACCGAGCGATGTACGAAGCGAAAAAGCAGGCGATGAGCGGCGTGATGCTTGCAGATGGCGGCTTGGCACCGGTTAAGACGACACAGCTCCGCACGGCGTAGCCTCGGAGCACCTCCGCTCACTCCGACATTGCCGCTACATTAGTGGAAATCTGGTCGTGAGGGTGTGACCGCCTCCCGGTAGACGCCTACGCTCTGACCCTCGTCGAACGCGGGTACGTCTGAATGCACGGTGCATCATCTTCTGCACAGCCCACGCGGGCCGCTTACCGCGCATGGATGCTCGCTGCAGCGCTGATCGCGCTTCTCGCCGGATTTGCCACCGGACATCGGCGCAGCGAGCAGACACCACCGGTGGTGCTGATCTCACTCGACGGCTTTCGCTGGGATTATCTGCAGCGCCCAGCAGCGCAGCGGCTTCGCATGATGGCCGCAGGCGGTGTACGCGCCGAACGCCTCGTCCCCTCGTTCCCATCGAAGACGTTCCCGAATCACTACACGCTCGTGACGGGGCTCTACCCGGAACATCACGGCATCGCGGCCAACGTGATGCGTGACTCGGCGCTCGGTCGCTTTGCCACGGGCAACGATCCCGCCGTGCGCGATGGACGGTGGTTTGGCGGAGAGCCGATCTGGGTGACGGCGGAGCGGCAGGGGGTGCGGACGGCGACCTACTTCTGGCCTGGCTCGGAGGCGGAAATCGGCGGCATTCGTCCGTCGTGGTACTATGCATTCGATACGAGAACGACAATCGCCGCACGCGTCGAACGAGTGCTCGAGTGGCTGGCCATGCCGGAGCGCAGCGCGCCGCACTTCATCGGTGTGTACTTCAGTGATGTCGACACCGAGGGTCACAACCACGGTCCCGATTCGCCGCAGGTCGATTCCGCGATCGCGCGCGTCGACAGCGCAGTGGGCGCGATCATCGAAGGAATCACTCGGCTGGGCCTTACCGCTCGCGTCAATGTGATCGTGGTATCCGATCACGGCATGGCGGAGACCAGCGCCGATCGAACGATTGCGCTCGATGAGTTCGTGTCGATGGACAGCCTCGAGATCGGCGACATGAATCCCGTCGCGACCATCATCCCGAAGGGTGGCGCCGGCGACTACGTGTTCAACGCGCTGGTGCGTGCACATCCGCATCTGCGCGTGTATCGCAAGGGTGACCTTCCCGAGCGGCTGCACTACAACGCCGGAGCGCGCGTCACACCGCTGGTGGCGATTGCCGATGAAGGGTGGTCGATCGGTACCCGGAGCGCGCTGGCACGGATGGCGCCGGGTCGGACGTACGGCCAGCACGGTTACGACAACGCGCTCCCGTCGATGGGCGGGTTGTTCATCGCCAGTGGTCCACGCTTTCGCGTGGGCGCCGAGGTGCCCGCCTTCGCAAATGTGCATCTGTATCCGTTGCTTGCTGAACTGTTGAGCCTCCGTCCGGCCGTCACCGACGGTTCACTCGACTCGGTTCGCGCGCTGCTGCGATAGCCTGCAGGGTGGTGTCGCGCGCGTTTCGCTGCGAGACTGTGCGCATGACATTCCCGACGACTTCGCCCCCGTTCATGCGCGCCGCGGTAATCACGGCGGCGGGCGGACCCGATGTACTGGCGATCCAGGAGCGTCCCGTACCGGCACCAAACCGGGGCGAGCTGCTGATTCGCGTTCGAACCTCGGCGATCAATCGCGCCGATCTGCTGCAGCGCATCGGGCGCTACCCGGCGCCGGCCGGTGTGCCTGCCGACATCCCGGGCCT
>Ga0335394_10003288_pt1 | contig 18323 bp, 18 predicted proteins | sample MAT03_FD_205741 | JGI IMG/M metagenome (GOLD analysis project Ga0335394, IMG submission 205741) | Freshwater microbial communities from Lake Fryxell liftoff mats and glacier meltwater in Antarctica - MAT-03 (spades assembly) (version 2) ... | reverse complement strand
TCGAGCTCGGCGACGGCCTGCTCAAAGGATTGCACCGTCGGATTGCCGTGACGGGCATAGATGAAAGCCTGGCCCCGCGCCGCCTGATCTGCAGCCTGTGAATCGGCGTATTCGAAATTGCTGGTCAGGAAAAGCGGTGGGACATGGGGATGCTCACCGGCGCTGCCCGTTCCCCAAACTGCCTCGTCCCGAGGGGCGCCGCCATGGACGGCACGCGTCGAAAAACCCGTAGCCTGCTTGGGCAACGGCAACGATGTTTCCGCGATGGGCTTCCCGCGGTCTCCGTTTTGGCTCACCGCGAAAATTCCCGACCGGCGGCCTTATCGGCCAGGTCGACGTTTCATTTCACGACGGCGACGTTTGCGCGCTTCGCGCATCTTCCGTTTCTTCTTGACGGAAGGCTTCTCGTGATAGCGGCGACGCTTGATCTCTTGAAGAATACCTTCCTTCGACATCTTCTGTTTCAGCACTTTAACCGCCTTTTCAATCGAATCTCGAACTTCGACCTCAAGGGGTTTTCCGTGCAGCGTTTCCAAAGTTCGGGTCTCGGCGGTGGTCATCGTTTTGGGGGCGCGAGTAAAGCACTGCACCTGATACCGGTCAAGCCCGATCGCCGGGCGTGTCGCCGCGGGTCCGATCCTTTGGAGCCAGCGCCTTGGTCGACCGGGCTCGTGATCGGATTTACACAGCACAAAAAATACGTAAGCTTAAAAACATAAAAAATCATTGCTGAGCCAAGTCGGCTTGGGTTATGAAAGTGTTTGCTGCGAAAACAGGACCGCTTGTCGAGTGGGCAGAGCGGATAGAGAACAAGGAGTCGAACATGTTGGGCGCAAAGGTATTTACGGCGACGAAGGCAAGGGATCGGGAAGACTTGGGTGACGCTGTGACCCGCTGGATTCATGACAACCCCAAGGCCAAAATTGTGGACAAGGTCGTAACGCAGAGCTCCGATAGCGAATTTCACTGCCTGAGCATCACGATCTGGTACGAGGCCTAGGCTTCCCAGGTCGGATGACTGACCACGCGGCGCCATCTTGCCTGTGTCAAGATGGACGCCATGCGATTCGGGTTCCTTCTCAGGCGAAACAAGCCGGAGGCCATTGAGACCGCGCGAGAGCTCAGTTCGATACTGGCAGCGTCCGGTCACGCGTGTTTCCTTTGCGAAGAGCCGGCGGCGCCCTGGGAGGGTGTCACGCTGGTTCCGCGAGCCGCGCTGGGCGCATCGATAGACGTTTTGGTTGTGCTTGGCGGTGACGGTACATTTTTGGATGGCGCACAACTTGTTGCCGACCACGGCGTACCGCTGATTGGAATCAACCTGGGATCACTCGGGTTCATGACCCAGTTCGCTTTGCCCGAGGCACGATTGGCAATGGCTGCGGTCGTGGCAGGCGAGCTGCCAATCGCCGAGCGTATGCGAATGCGCGTCTCCCATCTCTCGAATGGCGTGGAACTGGCGAGCCAAAATGCCTTGAACGACGCTGCGGTTACCCAGGGCAAGCAGGCTCGGCTCCTGGATCTCACGACTGAGGTCGATGGCGAGATGATCAGCGCCATCAAGGCGGATGGGCTCGTCATCGCGACGCCCACGGGGTCAACGGCATATAGCCTCGCTGCCGGCGGGCCGGTGGTCACTCCGGGGATGGAGGCATTGGTCATGACGCCCATTTGCCCGCATGCGCTCACCTATCGTTCCGTGGTGCTGCCGGCCAAGGGGCTCATCCGTATTACCAACACGTCGGAACACCAGGCCTTGCTCACGGTGGATGGACAGTGGACCCGCGAACTGTCGCCGGGTGATCAGGTCGAGATTCGCCGGGCCTCCAAACCGTTGCGCATCTTTGCCGGGCCTCGCCCCTTCTTCACCGTCTTGCGGGAAAAGCTGCGCTGGGCTGAACGCTAGCCCGGATCGGCATCTACGTTCTACGTATTGCAGAAGATTTCGCCCGGGCCAGGTTCGAGAATACCAATTATTCCGATGGGTTGAGCCAGCGGTCGGCATGCCGTGAGGCGGCATGACCCCTGCAATGGGAATCCGGTACCCCAACCGGAGCCCACCCCATGCATCAACGAATTCCCGTCGCGTTTGCCGTTTGCCTCGTTCTTTTCGGCGCCATATCGGCCTGTAACCACCGCAGGTCCCAAAAGGCAAAGGACCCTCGCACGACGCCAGCGACTTCGCAGGGCGAACTGGAGGTCACGGCGCACACCTCGGGCGTCATTTCGGTTGCCGACGGCATTCGTGTTGCGTTTTCGGACAACCTTGGGCCCGCGCCCGGGCCGATTGCCACGCCCGCGCTCGTCTTGAATCCCAACCTACCCGGAACATTGGCTTTCATTCGTCGCGATGAGATTGAATTCAAACCGGACGCGCCCTTACCTGCCGGGCAGAAATTCGAGGTCACTGTGGACTTCTCGGCACTTGGGTTGTCCGCAAAACCCCCGTTCCATTTTTCGTTCGCGACTAGAAAACAGAGCGCTCAGTTGGTCTCCGAGGGGATTTCATTTTCGGACGACGATCCGGCCTCTTCGCTTGTCCTCACCGGTCTCGTGACCACCGCCGACATCGCTTCTGTTGAGGCGATTGAATCTGGATTCACAAGCAATCCAAAGTCACTACCGATTGCATGGCGACACGATTCCGAACATCTGAAACACCACTTTACGGTCACGGGAATCAAGCGCCGAGACGTTGATCAAAAGATCGTGTTGAGCTTCGACAGCAAGGGACTCGGCCAGTCGGGAACACAGTCGGTGACGCAGTCGGTTCCCGGTTTCGAAAACTTTTCCATTCTTTCAGCGCGTGCGGTTCAAGACAAGGGGCGCCACGTCGAGTTGCGTTTTTCCGATCGTCTTGACCGCAAACAAGATCTCGGGGGTTTGGTCACGTTCGACGGCCGCACCGATGCGAGGGTGGTGATTCGAGGCAACCTCGTCGAGGTTCATGCGCGAGGAGACCTTTCGGGCGAGGTGACAGTGAGCGTGCATCCCGGGGTCGAGAACGAGCGCGGGAAAAAACTGCGTTCGGGCGGAAGCTACCGCATCGAGTTTGTCCGATTGATGCCAGAAGCCCGATTTGTAGGTGCCGGCACGATTGTTCCGTCGTCAGAGAATCTATTGATTCCCATCGAGACCGCGAATCTTCGTCGTGTAACGGTTGAAGCGATGCGCGTGCCCGATAAAAATCTGCCGCAGTTTTTTCAGGTCAATCGCGTCTCTGGCAACAGCGAGTTGCGTCGCGTCGGCCGTGTGGTCTGGAAGAAGACCCTGACACTCGGGCACGACCGAGACCTGAAAGAAACCTGGACGCGACATGGCCTCGACCTCGCGAACCTCGTCAAGCAGGAGCGGGCAGGGCTCATCCGGTTGCGCCTGTCCTTTGGTCCTTCCGATGTCCTTTTCGATTGCTCGAAGGCCGAGAAAGCAAACCTCGAAGCCCCCTCTCTCGGTACCGACGATGCGCTTCTGAACGACAACGATGAGAACGAGGGGAGTTACTGGAACACCGTCTCCGGTGACTGGAACGAGATGTACAACAACCGCGGCAATCCCTGTCATGCGGGATACTATCGGAGTGAAGCGTATTACGGAGATGGCGACAGTCCACGATCACCAGGACGAAACGTCGTGTTGAGTGATCTGGGGATTTTGGCCAAGCGGGGCGAAGGCAAGGAGGTGCTCGTTGTCGTCACGGATCTCAAGACCACCAAGCCTCGCGCGGACGTGCTCGTGACCCTCGTTGACTATCAGCAACAGGTCCTTGCGACAGGTAGAACCTCGGCGTCGGGTCAAGTGCAACTCAACTCGCCCCAGGTCCCTTTCCTGGTGGTGGCGGAACACCATGGCGATCGCGGCTATTTGCGGATGGATGAAGGCGATTCGCTCAACACCGCGCATTTTGACACCGGTGGTGATGCTGTGTCGCGCGGGCTCAAGGGGTTTTTCTACGGTGAGCGGGGCGTGTGGCGGCCGGGCGACTTGATCCATTTGACCTTCGTGCTTTCGGATCGCGACAAGGTATTACCTGAAGGCCATCCGTTGCATTTTGTGCTCTCTGATCCGCGCGGCAAGATTGTTCGGCACCAGGTGGTGGCGCGGGCCCCGAGCGGATTTCACGTCTTCGAGTTGAGTACTTCGAGCGACGCCATGACCGGCCTGTATGTCGCCCGGGTCAAGGTGGGTGGGGTCGAGTTTAACCGGTCGTTGCGCGTCGAGGCGATTCGACCCAATCGGATGAAGATCGGCCTGGAAACGCAGCACAAGTTTCTGCGTCCCGCGATGTCGATGGATGGACGTCTGACGGCCAGCTGGTTGCATGGCTCTCCCGCAAGCGATCTACAGGCCAAGATCGAAGTGTCGCTGCAGTCGAAAGAAACGAAGTTTGCGAAGTATCAAGAGTACAGGTTTGACGATCCCACGCGCACATTTCAGTCCAAAGCCGAGATCCTTTTCGACGCCGCACTCGACGGGGAAGGCCGCGCGTCCATCGCGGCAAAGATTCCGTTTCAGGGTGAGGCGCCGGGCATGCTGACGGCAAATTTCGTTACCCGGGTTTTTGAGGAGAGTGGCGGATTCAGTGTTGACCGACACGAACTTCCTTTCTCGCCCTATTCGCGCTACGTCGGACTTCGATTGCCGCCCGGCGACAAGGCCCGCGGCATGTTGCTGACGGATGAGAAACACAAGGTTGATCTGGTTGCCGTGGATGCGTCCGGAAATCGACTCAAGCAGGATGTTGAACTTCATCTTGAGCTTCTGAAGGTGTCGTGGCGCTGGTGGTGGGAAAAAAGCGGCGAGGATCTCTCCACTTATGCAAGCGGCGAATCGATTGCCCCCATTCAAAGCGGCGACGTGAAATTGAGGAACGGTGCGGGGCAATGGTCATTCGAGATCAAGTATCCCGATTGGGGTCGCTACATTGTGGTTGCCACTGACAAAACCGGAAAACACCGCGCTGGATGGGTGTTCTACTGCGACTGGCCGGGATGGGCCGGCCGTGCCCGGAAGGATCAACCCGGTGGTGTCGGCGTCTTGCCGATCTCGACCGACAAAACGAGTTACATGCCAGGTGAAGTGGCCATCTTGACGATTCCCGCTGCGGTGTCTGGCCGTGCATTGGTCAGCCTCGAGAACGGCAGTCGCGTGCTTTCGGCCTCGTGGGTCGAGCTGCACGGCGAGTCGGTTCAGCATCGCATTCCTGTCACCCGGGAGATGAGTCCCAACGTCTATGCAAACGTTGTGCTGTTGCAGCCGCACGTCGGACGCGGCAATGATCTGCCCTTGCGCCTGCACGGCATCGCGGCCTTTTCGGTCGTGGATCCGGCGTCAAAACTCAACCCGGTGCTCAAAACACCACTGGAGTATCCGCCCGGTGGGCAGGCGCGTGTGACGGTTTCAGAATCCGCCGGGAGGGCGATGACCTATACCGTCGCGATCGTGGACGAGGGGCTTCTGGGTCTGACGCGTTTCCGCACCCCGAACCCCTGGAACACGTTTTTCGCGCGTGAGGCGCTTGGCGTGAAGACCTGGGATCTCTTCGACGATGTCGTGGGCACACAAAACGGCCGGGCCGCCAACCTGTTGGCAATCGGCGGGGGCGAGGACGAAGAGGGTGACGTCGAGACGACCCCTGACCAACAACGGGCCAATCGTTTCCCTCCGATGGTTTTGTTTGCAGGACCGTTCACCCTGAAGGCGGGGGAACACCGGGAACACACGTTCACGCTGCCACCGTATGTTGGCGCAGTTCGCACAATGGTGGTGGCAGGCGACGGAAAGGCCTATGGCGCCACCGAGGCCAACGTTTTCGTTCGCAAGCCTCTTTTTGTGCTGGCCGATCTGCCGCGGGTTCTCGGCCCTGGTGAAGAGTTGTCACTGCCCGTTGCGGTATTTGCCCTCGAAAAGCAGCTTCGCACTGTGTCGTTGCGGGTGTCGGGCAACGAGCGCGTGCAGTTCCAGGGACCGACCACCAAGGTCATCGCATTCAAATCGCCGGGTGACGAGTTGGTTCCTTTTCGTTTCAAGGTGGGTTCATCGCTTGGTGTGGCACGGTTCGAGATCGAGGCTACAAGCGGTGCCGAGCGGGCCACCCACGTTGTCGAGGTGGATGTACGTCACCCCGGGACCTCGGTGACCCGAGTCGTTGGCAAGTATCTGAAGCCGGGTGAATCCTGGACCGTGGACGCCTTGCCACTTCCCGGGATGCGTGGTACGAATCAGATCACGCTTGAACTGTCCCGGATACCGCCGCTCGATCTCGAGCGCCATCTTGGCTACCTGATACGCTATCCCCATGGTTGTGTTGAGCAGACAACCGCCGCGGCGTTTCCTCAGCTTTATCTTGGTGAACTGGTCCATCTCGACGATGCACGGGCATTTGCTGTTGACCACCACATCAAACAGGCGATCGAGCGGCTGGCACGGTTTCAGCAAGGCAACGGGGGATTTGGGTACTGGCCGACCGACAACGTTTCGCACGACTGGGCGTCATCCTGGGTTGGACATTTTCTGGTCGAGGCACGTCGCGCAGGGTATCGCGTGTCCGACCATCTCATCGAACGCTGGGTGGCGTTCCAACAGAATGCAGTGAACGCTTTTCGTCCGGGCGATTCGGATACGCACCAGGCCTACCGATTGTTTACGCTCGCCAACGCAGGGCAACCAGCCTTGCCCGCGATGAATCGACTGCGCCAGTCTACGGATCTGTCGGTCGCTGCGCGCTGGCGTCTAGCGGCTGCCTATCAACTCGCAGGTCAAGGTCCGGCGGCCAAGGCGCTCGTGGCGAACGCGCCTTTGGTTGCACTGGCTTCGCCAGCAACCGATACCTCGTTTTCCACCCCGATGCGCGAGAGTGCCATGATTCTCGAAACCCTTGCGCTGATGAACGATCCGCGTGCGGCTGAAGTAGCGCTCGCGGTGTCGGCAACGCTTACGACCGATGCGGTGCAGAATACCCAGGCTGCGGCGTTTGGACTTGTGGCCATGAATCGATGGGCGAAAGTACACGAAAAGCCCGGAGATCCGATTCGCTTTGTGACACAGATGGGTTCGCAACCTGCTGTCACCATCGACAGCGACAAGCTGTTGTCGCAAACCCCGGTGCCGATTTCGCCCGGCGCCGATCCGAAGCGACAGTCGTTTGTCGTGACCAATCGAGGCAGCGGTGGATTCGCCCGCGTGATCATGACCGGCATGCCGCCCGTGGGCGAGGAAAAAGCTGAGGCACACGGACTGAAACTTTCGACCCGCTATCAAACGCTCGGCGGACAGCCCGTGGACATCGCGCGTGTCACGCAGGGTACCGATATCAAGATCGAGGTGACCGTGTCGGGCGGCAATGGACGTCTCAACGAACTGGCGCTGACGCATCTGTTGCCGTCGGGTTTTGAGTTGCGAACGGAACGATTGTCAGCGACCCAGATGCGCGCATCTTCGTTTGACTACCAGGATTTGCGCGACGATAGGCTTTTGACCTACTTCGATCTCGATGCGGGAGCATCCAAGACCTTCGAGTTGATAGCCCACGCGGCCTATCCAGGACGGTACTACCTGCCACCCATTCACGTTGAAGCAATGTACACGCCGACGACCATGGCACACGAAGCCGGCAAGTGGATCTCGATCGTGGCGCGCGATGCCTCGGGGGTGCAGTGATGGAGCGCCGCCGTTCCTTTCGGTGGTTGATCACATCGGCAACCCTCGGATTGTTGTCTGGCATTGTCGTTGGGATATTGCCTGTGCCACGCTTCGCGACGATCGAGTCCACAGTGGTCTTCGATCGTGAGGGCAATCTATTGGCGGGTCAAGTTGCCCCTGATGGTCAGTGGCGATTTGGAACGCCCGCCGCGATTCCCGAGCGCTACCGTCGGGCTCTCTTGATGTTCGAGGACGAGCGGTTTTTGCTTCATCCTGGCGTCGATCCCATCGCGATCGTGCGCGCGACGGTCGCCAACGTTCGCCATGCGCACGTGGTCAGCGGGGCCAGCACCCTCACCATGCAGGTGGCGCGCATGGCCCGCAACGCACCCACGCGAAACCTGAGTGACAAAATCATCGAGGCCGCGCTCGCGTTGCGCACCGAGTGGTCGCTGTCGAAGGACGAGATTCTCGCGTTATACGCAACGCACGCGCCCTTCGGTGGCAACATCGTGGGCCTTGAAGCGGCAGCATGGCGGTATTTTGGGCGCCCGCCTGAAGATCTGACCTGGGCGGAAGCGGCAACCCTCGCGGTCTTGCCCAACAGTCCCGCCGTGATGCATCCGGGCCGCAACCGTGCGGCACTGACAGCAAAACGTGATCGCCTCTTGCGCCGACTCGCGGCGGATGGGGCGTTTGACACGGGAACGCTGGCGTTGGCCCTTGCTGAACCGATACCCGATAGACCTCGTGCCTTGTCCCAGCTTGCGCCACATCTGTTGAGTCACCTGCATCAACGGGGACGTGGTCGGACCCGAGCAACGATCGACACAGCCTTGCAGGCGGAAACGGGAACCGTGTTGACCCGACATCAACAAACGCTTGCGGCGCGTGGTATTCACAACCTTGCGGCGTTGATCGTGAACAACAGTTCGGGCGCCATTGTTGCGTATCACGGAAACGTGATCTCGGACGGTCACCATGAAGACCAAGTCAACATGGTGGAAAGTCCTCGCAGCACAGGGAGTCTACTCAAGCCGTTCATCTACGAGGCGCTCTTGAGCTCGGGTGATCTCTTGCCCGAACAACTGGTCGCCGATGCGCCGATCGTCGTCGGTGGATTCAAACCCGAGAACTTTGGCAAGGCGTTCGATGGCGCCGTTCCCGCCTCGGAAGCGCTGTCTCGCAGCCTGAATATTCCGGCCGTGCTCGAGTTGCAGAACCTCGGGATTGCCGCGTTTTTGGCCCATTTGCGGGGCCTTGGCGTCACGACGCTTTCCGACCGCGATGAAACGTACGGCCTTTCGCTGGCACTGGGTGGCGCCTCTGGCACCCTGCGCGAGATGGCTGGACTTTATGTGGCGCTCGCACGCTCGGCGCTTGGGATCGCGAATCCGGTGGTCACGCCCTGGGTTGAGGAAGGCGAGGCCCCCGTCCTTCATTCGGATCCGATGGCGCATTCTGCCGCGTATTTGACACTCGAAGCCCTGCGCACGGGCTTGCGAGCCGATGGTGAAGACGGCGCTGTCCCGCTCGGCAGCGGTCGGATGATTGCCTGGAAGACCGGGACAAGTCAGGGACACCGTGACGCGTGGGCGATTGGTGTTACACGTGGATACACGGTCGCGGTGTGGGCGGGCAATGCCGATGGGGAAGGGCGCAACGGTTTGACAGGAAAACTGGCCGCAGGCCCTGTCATGTTTGAGTTGTTTGACCATTTGCCGACTGAGCGATGGTTTGATCCGCCCGCTTCGCTCGCAACGGTCAAGGTGTGTTCCCAAAGCGGCATGAAGGCGTCCGAGAACTGTGCGCACACGCGGATGCAGGCCACGGCTCCCGCGGGCGTCAATTCGATGCCCTGTACATTCTGTCATACGCTTACGCTGGCCGCGGATCGCGACGAACAGGTTCATTCAGATTGTGCGGCGGTGGCATCGATGCGGCGCACACCATGGTTTGTATTGCCGCCCGACCAGGAGGTCATTTATCGACAGAACCATCCTGAATACCGTGCGCTTCCCCGTTGGCGCTCGGACTGTCACCCGGCCGATGGAGTGGAAAGGGGAACGCTTGCGATTCTCCGTCCGGCTCCCGGGGGGAAGGTTGTGATCCCCCTCGATCTGGATGGGCAAAGGGGCGAAACGATTTTCTCAGCAACCCATCGCGATACATCGGCGCGCGTCTTCTGGCATCTCGACAGCACGTTCCTGGGGACGACCGAGGGTCAACACAAGCTGGCTGTGTCCCCCGACCCCGGCCCGCACATGCTCACTCTGGTTGATGAGCACGGCGACCGCGTTGAACGTCGTTTTGAAATTCTGGCTGTTAACCAGCGGGTCACCCTGAGATAGATGTTCACGCACGAGAATCGGTTTGCCAGATACCGATGCGGCGCAGGAGAGCATCGTTGCGACGCAGACATGGTCCTTCGATGCAGCGCAGCCACGCTACTACACCGGCGATCCCGAATTGTTGCCGTGTCTGGGCAAGACCGTTTGTTGGAACACAGCAAAGCCATGCTGTAGCGCAAAATCACGCTGGTGCGCACCGACCACCCGCCAACGTACTATCGCAGGAAGGTGCCGTGTGTCTTTTCCACGATCATTAGCTGGCGCAGGTCAAACGAGGGTACGTGTTCCGGGATTTGTGCAGCACTTGGTCCGCGGTAGAAGCGCAGCGGCTCGAGATTGGTTGTACAACGGGTGTCCGGTGTGACGTCGGGTGCGTTTAGAAACTGTTCCATAATCCCAACCGCGCATTCACCATCGATGGCACCATGTGCTGCGTTGGAAACCTCAATGTGATAGCTGCGGGACAGCGACGCCTGCGCAAGTTGACCCCATGCAGGTGGTGTCACTGGGTCGAGTGTCCCGGATGCCACCAGCGTGGGAACGTCGCTGACCACCGCCGTATTGGCAGTGGGATCAGCAGGGGTCACTGGCCAATTCGCGCAAACGGAGATGAACGAAACATCAAATAGAAGCCGACGCCAGTCTTCCAGCCCCGCGAATGCCGCGTCGAATTTCCCCCTGTCTGTGAATGGCGCTTCATCCGCGCAGAGCACAGAAAAATACATCGGCAAGCTGATGCTATCCAAGTTGTTTGACACATCTATGAATTCAGCGACAGAATTCAATTGTCCCGCAGCCGCCGCCGCGATGATCAGAGGTGCGACCGAATGCCCAAAAGGCCGGTAAAGCGAGTGTTGCAAAGCCGCAACCAGTTCCCGTCCACCAATCTTATGCAAAGCACCTTGTTGAATTTCGACTGGGTTGGCGTCAAGCGCATCGATAGCGGCGAAAAATCTGTCGCGCAAATCAGGCATGCAATCCGCGCTTGCCGCACACCGCGTGAACAAACCTTCGAACGCAGCAGCCCACAGAGGCCCTGCCGTCGCAAGCAGATCCACTTGAGGCGGAAGAACAGAATCGATGACGGCGGATCGGACACCTCCAGAATGCCGCCGCATGACTTCAAGCGCCAAACGGGTTCCGTAGGATCCACCAAGTAGGTTCCACTGCCGGTAGCGGAGCGCCCGCCGCACCCAATCGATGTCATCCGCGTTTTCTACTGTTCGGTATGCGGACAAACTATGGTTCAACTCAGCGCTCAATTTCGCGTGGCATTGCACCAACTCGGCCCGATCCGATGCGGTGAGCTCATGTGCGTCTTGACCGGGAAGCAACGCGGCTCGATTGGGCGGCGCTGTTTCCGTAAAGGTGCAGCCAAGGCGGGGCAAACTATGACCCGTACCACGCTGATCGATGAACACCACGTCTCGCCCCCCGAACAGCGATGTTTGTTCCTGCGCCAATCTAGCCGCGCTGTCGACGGCTCCGCCGCCAGGGCCCCCAGCAAGCACCACGACGGCGTCAGGGAACGTGTTGCGGTTAGGTCCCTCAACGACGGCCACGGCCAGGTGCAAGATGGGTCCGTCCAATCCTTCCCCGCCTTCGTGAAATGCCGGTACCACGACGACACCACATTTCACGTGGTCACCTGCCATTCCAAAAGGACAAGTGGGGGTACGTACGAATTTGGGCTCGTCGCTGCCATTGCCGCCGCAACCTTGCCCCGACACTGTCAGGACCACGAATATGAGACCAATCCCTCCGCTACCCGTTGATCTACGCGCGGTCGTCATGGACTCGGCATCGTAGCAGGTTGGTCCAAGGATGATCTAGCCCTCCTTCGCCCTCGCGCTCCCGACGGTCGTGTGCGCAAAGCCTTCGACGGTGTCTCCCACTTGCCCCGCAGGCAGCAGGAAAAGATCATCGAAATCGTAGAGGCCTTGGTCGCTCAACACAATTAAAAGGCCAGCTTAGATCCGCGAGTGAATCAAAGGTGCCGACGAATCTCCGGGTTCGCAGCCAACTGGAGATTCTGCGTGCATAACTCATTCACAACCCGCCGCGAAAACGCCGCCGCCAGCGCCCCGAACTGGGCATGGGAAAGCCGAATTGAACCTGCCGCTTAGCTGGCGGTGATCTCTACATCAACGCCCAACCGTTCGAAGTTTAGGACAGCATCCGATTCTGTGAACTCGAACTTCGCGTTGGTATCTTCTTCTAGCGCTTCTGAAACCGCCTTTAAGCTTAAGGCGAAATCTAAGACTGGTACCCAACCCCATGGGGCGCTGAAATCAATCTGCTCCATGGATTCACGCAGGTAAACATTGCCGAGAAATAGTTCGTATCTCAGTTCTTCCGGCGCTGCATGAGCCAGATCAACGGCAGCGAGTTTTCTAGATGATGTTGGTTCCAAGCTGTAATCGAAAAGCAGCATGCGAGTTTGCCTAGAATGGAAATGCAGTAATGACTTCGCCCGAGGGCGAGGTCACAACACGAAGGTTACTAGCAGCGTTGCCGCCCATATCGACACCAATTTGCCGACCAAAATTGTGCTCGAAGATCGTCCCCGCTCTACCGAGACTGTTCGCGCGCGACGTTCCTTGCCATACTGCTTGGTCGATCATTGTCCGAAGTTCGCCCGCACCGGTGCCTTCCAGAAACTTTCCCGCCTTCGATGCACCACTGGTTGCCCGGTTGGCCAGTGTCGCGCGACGATATGCTCAAGTCCCTTTTGAGTAAGACGAACCTGGCGGGCAAGCTGCGCGACCCCTCTTGTGGCATAGACGCCGAGACGGCGACGGGGAGGCTCACTGGCGCTGGCGGGCAAGCTGCGCGACCCCTCTTGTGGCATAGGGGTTGTCGGTCTGGTGTTTGTGGAAGGGCCAGCCGCTGCCGAGCACGGAGAGCGTCACTGCTCGCCGCTGGCGTAGCGTAGTGCGTTCCTTCTCGTCCGCCTCGAACAAGACCCGTTGTCCGGGTAGCCTCAAGCTCAGCGCGCGACATCACGCGCTTTACGATTTCGGTTTCCCCTCTTGTGGCTTCTCATCACTGAAACTCGGCCGGAACGTTGCGAAACTGCGCCTCGAAATCCCAAACAACAGGCCGCTGATCAGGCGCGAACCAGGCACCACCCTTCCCTAGCCACTGCACCCTGTATGCGCGGACTGATGTAGGTTGTGAGTCCTCGTAGCCGAACTCCACGCCGCAGCACGAGCAGATTTCGTAGGTCGGAGTCCGGCCGTCCTCTCCCCATGGCGCATCCTCCTGGCCAAGCCCGCAAACCCTGCAGAAGAGCCGTTCCTCACTGCGCATTGAAGTAGTCCAAATTCGTGGGATAGCCGTGCTTGGCGGGATCCGGTCTGAACATTGTCCTCGGCACACCGTCGGCAGCACGCACTCCGAACGTATTGGTGGCGCCGTCATAGATGAGGACGTCACCATTTCCTCTAACCTTCGTGAGTGCACCAGAGGGAGGCGATCCTGTGAATCGTCGAGCTGCATCCACGTACTGCTTTGCGTTCTCGATGCCCGGGAACTCACCGCCATGCTTTTTGAAGTGCCCGAACGCATTCTCGACGCTGGAAAGCTTCTTCGTCGAGGACCAAATAGCACCTCTTGTGGCGAAAACTCCTTTGCCTTCGGGCAGGGCTTCGCCAGTCAGCATTCCCAGGTCCCCAGACTCTTGTCGGTCTTCAACCTCGCCAGTTGCTGTTCTAGTCGTAGTCGAACAGGCGTCTCTACCGGCAGCGACGGTGTGTAGAACGCGGGGCGCCGGCTCTCGGCCAACGTGCTCGCCGCTGGTGGAACCCTGCGCCAAGGACAGCACCCGGAACGCGGACGCATGAGCGATGTTGGCTACCAGAAGGACACACGCTACAAGAACCGTAAGCGCAGAAAGCAAACCTATGGCGATCCGCTGTTTCATGGTCAGTACCGCTCTGACTCTCGGTCGAGGTACATCTTCCACCTCTCAAGGAGCCGAGCTTCGTTTCCTTGCCGACCAAGATCTGGGTCAACCGACGGCATGTACCGAACAAATCCCACGACCGCCTCCGGGTACCCGAAATCGGCGTACACCTCTTCGACAGCTTGAAGAGCGTCAGGGTGATCATCTTTGCGATCGAAGAACCACGCGAGCACGAGATAGAGCCACTTTTGACCAATGGCGTCGGTTGGTTGCTCGGGCTCCCTCCCAGAGAGCGCTTTCACCAGCGGTCGGATATCGTGATTACCTACGATGCCAGCGAGTTCAACCAGCTCGAGAGAGGGATTCTCTTCCTCCATGAGTCGTTCAACTCCCATGTCTACCGGAGCGCGCTCGTCGAGCAGTTGTTGCTCTAGGCCGAAGAGGACCTCGCGCCACGTTAACCGCGCTAGGGGCCTCAAGAATTCGTACGGGATGCTCGTCCGAACCAGATCCATGACTACCTCACCACCTGATTCGGAATCCCAGTAATCGAGCCACCGGGGATGAACCGCTGATGTGACACCGCCCCAGCCTCGTTCAGGATGTATTCGAAGATCCCCGTCTGGCCGTTCACGCCCCCCGGCGTCTGTAGCAGCGTACGTTCGACCGCGTCGCCGCCTCGGATCGTGAAGACCTTGCCGGCCTCGAGTTGTTCGCGACTTAAGAAGCTAGCAGCTCGATGCAATGGGTCTGCCTTCAGCCCCGAGCCAACCCTCTCGGCGCTCATGATCTTGGCCGCGACGCTCTCCCCACCTCTTGTGGCGATGGACTCGGTCGTTCGGCGAGAGGATTCGGCGATCGTCGTACCGAAAAGCCTCGCGGTTCTTCTTTGCGACTTCGCAAGATGCCGCTCCCGTTCGCGAACACGCGCGACGGCGCCGCGTGAACCAGATCCCGACTTGTTTGGGTAGGCGTTATCTGCTGCGGTTCTGCTTAGCGCACGGCCTTTTTCCAGAGGGGATTCCGAAGCTTGAAACCGCTCGGCCCCGGCTGCGTGGGGAGCAAAATTTCTCGCGAGCCCTAGAGGCGGGTTTTCAGCCGCGAAGGCGAACTCGTGGACACGGGAGTGGGCCGGCGAGGCCAGGGCGCCGAGGAGCACGGCGAGCGCGCAAAGGGCTGCGTATACGTGTACCGCGGCGGACCGCATGGCGCGCGCTCCCGTGAGTGCGCGACGCGGGCGTCTCACGCGCGGAGTGACCGGTTTGGGGGCACCCACGTTACGCGGCACCTACTGCCGATTGGCGAACGTAGTGCGCGCTGAACTCACCGTAGTTCAGAACCAGTCGCCCGTCCCACGTGAAGCTGAACTGCGTTCGATCCTCCCGGGGAGCCGATGGCTGATCGGTGACCAGTTCGTCACCCTCGACCCGGTACCGAAGCAGCATAATCTGGTCTTGATCTCCCGCGCGGATCATGTACCTGAGCGAACCGTTTGCATCGAAGCACATCGCAACTTCTCCGAAACGGTCGCGCGCCACGTCGTCGGTGGGATCGACAACCCAGGTGCCCAGTAGTGCCTTTGTCATCATTAAACTGCGCCCACGTGCCGGAGATAATTCATGATCGCTGGCAGTGGATTCGACTCGTATACCTGCTTGAGCAGCTGAACCACCTCCTGCGCATCCTCCGCCGGACCTAGCCTCGACGTCAGTACTGCGAGATTGAGCAGCCGTTGCACATCCGTCAGACCTGGGCTTCGGCCAGAGAGCCATAGATCCCGAAGAGCTAAGTCGTTAGACAAAATTGAAACTGCCGGCAATCCCCGGTCGTGCAGGGCCTGCGCTACGGACGTCGCCGCCTCCTGTGCAGACCTGGCGTCATGGACAGACCACCATGAGTCTCCTGCCGGGTCACCAGCGCTGAGTCGCTGGCGCCAGTGACATTCCTCGGCCGTGACCGACGCCAAATCTACCTCCTCGCGCTGCAAGAGCTGCTTGGACGCCACCCCGAGGTTGACGGCGAACACGATCTGCTCGGTCGTGCTCTTTCGGCTCTTTTGGATGGCGATGACCTGTACAACCTCAGCATCCGAGCGTCTGAACGCAGCTCCTTTCTTGGAAAACCCCGCCTGCGCTAGGACAGGTTGAACGGTCTCACGCAGAGCCGACTGAAACGCTGACTCCAGTTTCATTGGTCGCGCACCACGTTCACGGGGTAGCCTTGCCTGCGTAGGTACTCGTCCTTTGCGCGTTGAGAGGGCAAGTACCGAGACCCGCCAACCTTGGTCTCGACTCCCCCGAGAACCTTCCCGCCCTGGCTGACCTCGATGTCGATAACGCGGCGACCGAAGGGTGTATTCTTCACCACCTCCTTCTCCACCTCTCGGCCAGCCGTCTTTAGGGCATCTGCTACCTTATCGCGGAACGCATCCCCTGCGGCCTTGTTCCTCAGGATGTTGGACGCACCTCTTGTGGCGATGGAGATGCGAGCGGAGACGAGATTGTTCCGGTCGTCGTAGTTGAACTGCGTGACGGCTAAGCGCTCCCTCTGAAAAGACCAGACCGAATGGATCACGCCTGACCCGGTCGAGAACAAATGTCGCTGGTCATGGCTCGCGGTAAGGCGCTCCTGCTGCGGCTCGAAGTCCCCATGCGGCTGCGAAAGGACCGTTGCGATGGTCGCGGCGGCAGGCGCCGCAATGCCCCTCACGTCGGGCATTTGGCCGAATGCCGCTCTGTCGGGCGCACTCGTCGTACCCCGAGCGGCAGTCTCGGTCCGCCAAGAGTTTGTGCCCGGCGATTGCGTTCCGCAGCAGACTTCTGCCCCGGAAGTGAGGAACGGGCTGGCTGGCGCCTGGGCCTGGCCGATCGTCGCAAGAGCCGCGATGAGAACAGCGATGAGGAGCCTCATCTACACCGCCCTAAGGTCCGCCCGCCAGGCACTAGGCATGACGCCCCAGAGACGATCGGCCTCTTTCAGCGCCTGCTCGCGCGTCTGATACCAACTGTCGAACTCCGAGCCCTCCTCCAGCGTCTGATGCCCAAGTAGAAGCCACCCCCCAGAACTCTCCTCCTGTTGAAGCACCAGCCAGCGAACTTCCTCGCGGCGCATGGCCGTTGGGATCTCGGCAACATATCGTCCTGGGCCGTTCATGGATCGAGGAGGGGGGTGTGGATGTTCTTGATTGGCTCGCCCGTCAGCGGATTGAACTTTTCGAAGTGGACGTGTGGTCCGACTTTTCCGTGGCTGCCGACTATGTCCGCCGCTGTCATTCGAAACTGCTTTGCACCGTCGGCAGACCGAAACACGCCCGGAGCTATTTCCTTGTATCCCGGTCCGACAAACTTCTCTCCCGTGGTGAGCGCCTTCTCAACTGTTCGCGGCGCCGAAGCTACGTTGACAGCGGCCTTAGCTCCCGCAACCCCTCTTGTGGCGTAAAGTGATGCCTGAGTGGCGGCAAGGTGCCCGCGGACATCTTCAGGACTTAAGATGTGAAGGGCGGTCGGTGCCCTTCTCCCGAGAATGTTCGGCGGTGAGTCGTAGGCGTACGCCGACGCGGTGGGATCAAATGTAGCGCCCGTTGGCCCCCCATGCAGATGGGTAGGGTCAACGGCTGCTATGGCAGCAAAGCGAACGAACACAAGGCCGGCAAGCGACGCGAACAGAATCGTCAGGAGGGACTGACGGGGTCGCAAGCTTCCCAAGAACCCTCGATTTTGAGTGGGCTTGCATGGAGCAAAACAGGGGCTTGCCATTCGTATGATGAACACCGAGCACGTGGCAATGGCAGCACAAGCTGCGACGAGAGCCATCAACTTAGACATCAATGCCGTACTTGCCCCGTGCTAATTCTGCCGACAGTTGACGAAGTGTCGGAGGCCCACCTCCCTGCAAGTCCGACTCAAGATAGACGAGCTCCCAGTAACGCAGGTCCAAAGGATCAATGTAGAGGACGTCCCAACCGCTTGGGTCCCTCGCCACTTCACGCAGATGTGTCGCGACTAACGTGTCGATCCGGCTGCAATTGGCGTCGGCGCTTATGCGACCGCCACGAGAGAGCCACCGACCCATAATTTCAATTTCTTCTGGCCGGATGGTCATGGACCCACTCTCCGAAGAGTCGCGCCTGGTGGAACAGACATATTAGGAAGCACGAACTCGCGTGCCCCACCAGCAGTGCGGCCGCCGCCGATAAAGCCGGGATTCGCGCGAAAAACTGGCGACGCCAGCCCTTCCGCCGGAGTGGCGAATTCAATGACGGTGAAGCTCTTGCTCTGCGGAATTGTCAGCCGCTCAGCGATTTGGGCCGGGCTCGTCATACCCGCAATGTCGTCCGCCGCTGTTACGAACACATCAGCTGTGCCAGGCCGCCCTAGAGTCGTTGGGTTCACCCCTCCCGGAATGACGCGGGCAAGACGGCCGGGGAG
>Ga0335394_10003285_pt1 | contig 18328 bp, 20 predicted proteins | sample MAT03_FD_205741 | JGI IMG/M metagenome (GOLD analysis project Ga0335394, IMG submission 205741) | Freshwater microbial communities from Lake Fryxell liftoff mats and glacier meltwater in Antarctica - MAT-03 (spades assembly) (version 2) ... | reverse complement strand
GCCGTTTCGCGACAGACTCGTTCGACGGCCGCTAATAGCGTATCGACCTGTCGCTCGGTCCCCGCGCGAATGGCCCGCACATGAAACGCGGCATCCAAACTGAAACTCCCCGCGAGAACTCGATCGCCCGGTCCACAGACGCGGGCGAATGGCTCACCGCTCATTGGCGTATCCTGAATGAACCCCTCGCCAAGCACGATTTCGCCATCGACCGCGATCGTCTCACCGGGACTGACTGCGACGAGGTCTCCCACGTTCACGGCCGAGACTTCTGAGGGATTCAGGTGGCCGTCGATGCCGATGACTCGGCACGTGGCGAGCCGCTCGGACCAGGTTCGAATCGCCTTTAATGCATCAGATCGACTCCGATCTGTCATGCGTTTTCCCACCGCCGAGACGACGAAGAGTACCGATATGACCTCGAAGTAGATCGGACCCTGGCCGGTGATGAGGGATTGAATAGACGCCCCCGCAGCGCCCAGCATGCCGGTGAGAAACAACGCATCCAGTGTGACTCGCTTTTGCCGCAACTCGACCACGGCTGACCGCGCGACCGGCCCTATCAGGAGTCCGACGACGGCAAGTGTCGCCAATAAAACTGCAAATTGCAGTACCCTCAATGTTTCCGGGTCGGGCGGAGAAAGATTGATCGCAAGGCCGAGCATCATCGACTGGCCTGCCAAAAGAATCGACACGGCCAGCCGAAGGTTCCCGGTGATCGTGAAACCATTCGCGATGGGCGAAGCGATTCGCCCGATCACACTCTGCACGGGATCACAACAACTCATCCCGCTTTCTCCACTGCGATGGGATCCGGCGGCAACGTTTTCAACTCGGATTCGGACCAGGGATTCGTCCTCTGCGCGAAAGCTTTACGCTGTGCGGCAATCGACTCGGGGAGAATGGGTGCGGCGGCGTTGCCCCATTCCTGTCGGATATACGAAAGAACCAACGACAGTTGATCGTCGCTCAGCCGAGCACCGAAGGCGGGCATGTTGCCGTTGTAAGACTGACCTTTGACTTTCAGTGGTCCTTGTAAGCCATGCAGCAGAATGTTTTTCAACATGGCGGGTTCACCCAGGACCCATTCCGAATCGGCCAATGGCGGAAATTGCCCGCTCACCCCCAAACCCGTCGGCTGATGGCAGGCCGCGCAATTCGCCGTATAGAGCCGTTTCCCAAGCACAACGGGGTCAACCGGTGCCGTAGACTTCGCGAGGGAATCACTCGCCCCATTTCGACGTTCGTCATATTCGGTGACCCGGAACCCGCCGTTGAAACTCGCCAGGTAGTAGCCACCCCAGAAGATGATGGCCCCGAAGACGAACGTCAGCCATGCGGGGATCGGTTCGAACCCATCGCGCGGCTCAGCCTGCTCGCGTAAAATTGCAGCGTGCAAATCCAGGACGTTGTGGTTCTCGCCAATGTCGGGTTGTGGCGTCGCTTTGTCGATCGACGACATCGTCGTGGCGTGTTTCATGGGCCTGGTTCCTCCAACGGACGACTCCGATCCATCGCGAGCAGATACGCTACCAACGCTTTGGCTTCGTTTGTCGGCACGACTTCGTACCCCGGTTTCACATCCCACTCTGGTGGAAACGTCAGCGCCGCGCTTGATCGCTGGCCGACGACCTTACGCTGCTCGTAGAGAAACGTGAAGCGGGGCATGATCGAACCGGGCGATGTGATCCGCGAATTGTAGAGATGCAGATGGTGCCAGGCCGCACTCGTTTGGCGCGTGCCAATATTCGCCAGATCCGGCCCGGTTCGCATCGTCCCGAGCATCACGGGCCGCTCGCCGACGTAGTCCTGAGCGACGGTTCGTCGCGGCCCCCAACCGCGAGCGATGTCCGAACCAAAGTTCTCTGGCCTGATCTGTTGACTGTGGCAATAGACGCAGCCGTTGGCTCGGTACACTTGACGACCCTGTGCGGCGAGACCTTCCATCGGCGTCTCGGGTGGCGCATCGACTTTCGCTGCATTCTGAGAACGCTGAGCTTCGAACTGCACATAAGGCGCCACTACCAAACCCAACCAGGCCGAGGCAAACGTCAGGAAGACGCCCAGAAAAATCGTGGGGCCTTGATTCATACTGTTCTCCCTGACGCGTCACCGATAACTGTCAAAGTGGCCGCATCGGGCCGATCGAAGAACAGCGTGGGACCGCTCCGCTGCTTGCCGATATGGAGTAGATTCATCACAAACAGCGCCGCAAAAGCAAGATGTCCGGCCGCCATCAATATCCCGGCCCATGACCGAACTTGTAAGTACGGAAGCGTGTTTCGCACGATTGTCATGAAGGGAACATCCGCACGATTCAGATCGAGACCTTGATACCAGCCGCCGAAGGTCAGTGCGATGAAGTACACCAAAACGCCCACTGATGTCGACCAGAAATGAAAACTGATCAGTCCGCCCGCTGCCCATTCCCAGCCGGTCAAACGGGGCACGATGTAGTAAATGCTGCCGAACATGATCATCGTGAAAAAGGCGTACGCCCCCATGTGCGCGTGAGCCACCGTGTAATGCGTAAAGTGCGTGACTTCGTTGATCGTCCGCAGCGACTGAAGCGAGCCCTGGATGCTGACGGCTGAATAGCTCATGGCTCCGAATACGATAAACCGCAGCGTCGGACTGTAGCGCAGTTGGCGAAAGCTGCCGAGCACCGTCATATGATGGTTGATCGCGACCGTAATCACCGGAATCAACATCATCACGCTGCCAACAATCGAGAGCGTGATCAACCATGCCGGAAGTGGCCCGCCGATCAGGTGGTGGACGCCCGCCCAATTGTAGAACAAGGCCAACGACCAGAATCCGAGCAGACTTAATTGGTAACTGTAGATTGGTCGACCCAGGACCTTCGGCAGAAGGTAATAGGTCGATCCCACTCCGATCGGTGTCATCCACAGTCCCAGCACGTTGTGGGCGTACCACCAGTTGATCGACGCTTGGGAAACTCCGCTGACGGAAGCGTAAATCACGAGCAAATTCGCGGCTGTGTAGAGCCACGGGAACCAGAACACGGCTCCGATCAAGTACCACTGTGTCACGTACACGTGCGGCTCGCGGCGATTGCTGAAGGTGACCATCGTGGACACAGTCACAATCGCGAAAGCCAAGGCAAAGAATGGAGGCGCGAAGGCGGGAAATTCGAGCCATTCGATGGACGTTCCCTCGCCCGCCAGGATTCCGATCGTGCCGACCAGCATTCCGATATTCCACAACAGCACGGCGAACATGAGTAACCGAGGATATCGCAGTTCGGTCCTCGACAACCTGGCCATCGACCACAGGGTGACGCCGATTCCTGCCTGAGAGGCCCAGCCATAAGCAACCGTGTTTAAATGCGCAGGGCGGATCCTCCCGAACGTTAACCATGACGGACCGTCGAGAAACTCGGGACTGTGCAGTTTGATGGAGGCGAGCAGAGCCAGCCCGGTGCCTACCAACAGCCAAACGACGGATCCCGTGAAGAACCCGAGCACTGGCCATCGTGCAGACGCGTCGATCGCGGCTCGTTGTCGGGCAAACGCCTGCCGCTGCGACTCCGTCTGAGCGGTGGAAATGGTTTGATCACTCATGCGATCCCTCCGGGGGCGGTTCCACGTGCGTAGCGGAGCCGGGGAACGAATCGGTGCGTGTGCCGAGCGGTTCATCCGGATCGAAGATCGCGGTTGCTCCGCGTTGAAAATTTTGCATTTGTCCGTGGCTCATGGCCCATCCCAGTGCGAACACCACACTGATGGCAAAGAGGACAAACGACGCGAAAATTACGATGTAGGCGAGTGTCATGGTTGAGGGTTTTGCTCCTGCGGGGGAACCGACTTCACTGGTTCCTCGGTGTTGGTTTCTTCGACCAACAGAGTCATGGCGCGGTCGATCGGTAGTCGAACGACTCCTTTGGGACGGTCGATCCAGCCGTAGCTCGACAAGCTCGTACGATCAGCGGCTTGAAGTTCTCGCAGCTTTTGCTCAGGGGTGTTGCCTTCGGAAGGCGACTCGCGGAAATTGACTCCGGTGAACCAGAACAGAATCCCCACGAGAACCACAAACAACGACAGGCTCAGGATGACGCCGATCAAAGTGATCCTCGACCAAGCCCTGCGATCCTGGACGGTGGAACCTTCAACTGAAACAGACATTTTTAGAGCCTCCTTCTATCGCTGCTACTCGCTCAGGCTTTGCAGCGAAGCTTGCAGTTGCGGGTCTCGAATGGGGATGAGCGCATCGCGTCGGGCTCCATGAAGAATCACGAGCCCGCAAGACGCGACAATTCCGACAAGTGTTGCCGCGTCGATCCAATGCAGGTCGGGGCCATGCGGCTGGAGTTCCGGCATAATCTGCCAGTAGAGATCCAGATAGTGAAAGCAGAGGACGACCACGGCCGCTGATCCCATGATGCTCGGGTTGCGCTTCGCGGATCGACTGAGGAGAATGATGAAGGGGATCACGAAATGACCCACGGAAAGTGCCACCGCGACGTACGACCAATTTCCCTTGAGACGCCGAATATACCAGATTGTCTCTTCCGGGATGTTGCCGTACCAAATCAGGAAATACTGAGAAAAGGCGATATACGCCCAGAAGATCGCGAATCCGAACAGCAGTTTTCCGAGATCGTGCAAATGTTCCTGCGTGACGACCCCAACGAGTAGACCGACACTTCGTAGAATCATGACAAGAGCCACAATGGCGGCCAGCGAGCCGACGATTGAGCCCGACCAAAAGTAAATCCCAAAAATTGTCGAGTACCAATGCGGATCGAGCGACATGATCCAATCGAAGGCGGCGAATGTCGAGGTCACCGCCAGCAACAGTACTCCCACGCCGCTGAGGTTTCGCATCCGTACTGTCCACTCGACATTCCCATCGAGATCCTGTCGCAGAGACCAATTGCTCATGCGGAGCGCTAGCCACGACCAAACCGCAAAATAACCCGTCGCTCGGATGAGGAAGAAGGGGACATTCAGGTACGGCTGTTTGGCCTGGAGCACGGGATCAGCGAGGTGTCCGGCGTCTGTCCATGAGTACAAGTGCGACATGCCGAATACGATCGGGAGGAACAGCAGGCCCAGCCAGGGGATCGTGCGGCAAAATTGCTCCATGACCCGCCGGATCACAACGGACCAGATCGCACCGGTGAGATGGTGGAGCATGACCCAAAACAAGGCCCCAAGGGCGATACTCAGTACGAACAACAGCGCCACCAGGTAAGACCCGAAAAATCGAGAGGGTTCATAAACGGCCCCTGCGACGCATCCGGCGCTCGCTGCAATTAAGGCAGCGAGCAGCGCGGTTTGAATTCGGGCGGCCAGGGCCGGAGCCAGTCGCACGGGGTCATTGTGAGACAAGGTCAGCGTGCTCATTTCTGTAGCTCCGTCCGGAAGGGTTCGGGCACGTCGTCCAGGCTCCCCCGCTGACTGCGTTGCAGCGCCCGCACATAGGCGATGATCGCCCAGCGGTCGGCGGTTGGTACCTGATGCCCATAGGCCATCATCACCCCTTTGCCGTTGGTGATCGTATTGAAGATCTCACCGTCTGCCATCTTCACCACGCGATCGGCGTGGTAGGTCGCCACGCCGATCATTCCGTATTGTGTCGTGATCCCGTTACCCACTCCGGTGGCACCGTGGCAAGCGGAACAGTGGATGTTGTACCGCTGTTGACCTCGTCGCAGCAGTGCCGAATCGGTTTTCACAGGGGACTTTGCGATCCAATCCGTTCCTTGTTTACCGCGATAATAACCGTCATCTGCCTGAAGAAAGTCAGGATTCTGCCGGGCTGAACCCGCGTCGTTGAAGTAGTCCGCCCCGCCGAAGGCGACTGTCCCAAGCGGCGGTGTTCGCGCGGATCGACCATCGGCGAAAAACGGACTTCCGCCTTGCGTGTGGTACCGCGACTGATCCTTCATATCATCGATGAACTGCAGCGGCTGCCGCGTGCTGCGCTGACCGCGCATACCGAACACCGCCACAACAGTGGCTATCAACACGATAAAACCGAGTAGGATCTGGCGCACGAATCAAACCTCGACGAGCGTAACGGGCTGTCCGCCCAGGGATTCCAACAGCCGAACCGTTTGATCCGGATCGAATCGGGGATCGCTGGCTTCGATCGCCAGAACGAAACCGTCGTCGGTCGTTCGAGCAAATTCCGCCGAGTTGAACAGTGGATGATGCAGGCGGGGGAGCCCGCAAAGGAAGAATGATCCAACGACAGCGGTGATCGCCGAAAATAGCACGCAGACTTCGAAAGTGATGGGGATCAGCGGTTCAATCGCCGCATGTGGCTTACCACCGGCGTTGATGGGGTACTCGATGACATTAATATACAACATCCCCCCCAGTGCCACTATTGCGCCAAGGATTCCGCCCGTCAGGACCATCCAGGGAAGAACCGATGGGCGTAGACCGAGCACTCGTCCCATCCCATGAATAGGAAACGGCGAGAAGGTGTCGAGACGCTCGTAACCCGCATCGCGTGTCTGGCGTGTCGCCTCCAACAACTCTGCCGGGCCAGCGAACGTGGCGATGACTCCGAACAATTCTCTTTGATTTCTCTCGATACTCATGTGACCACCAACTCCTTGTCCGAATGTGCGACTGATGGTTCGTCGGTCGCATGATCCGTCGAACCATGGTGTGACGAGTGGGGCAAAATCCCTTTGACCTCGCTCAGCGCGATCATGGGCAGAAACCGCAAGAAAAGAAGCATCAGTGTGAAAAAGAGTCCGAACACCCCAACCATCTGCAGGATATCCACCCAGGTCGGTACGAAACGACCCCAGCTCGAAGGCAGAAAGTCGCGTTCGAGACTCCCGACGATGATGACGAATCGCTCGAACCACATTCCCACGTTGACCAGGATCGAAATCGTTAACAGCATCCAGGGTTTCCCGCGGACGCGGCCAAACCACAGAAGTTGCGGAATCAAAACGTTACAGCTGACCATAATCGCATAACCCCAGGCGAGCGGTCCAAAAACGCGATTCATGAAGGCGAAGCGCTCGTAGAAATTGACGCTATACCAAGCGGTAAACAACTCGACTCCATACGCGTAGCCGACCATCAAGCTTGTCGCCAAAAGGACACGTGCCATCTTGTCCAGGTGCTGATTTGTCACCAGATCCCGAAGACCGAACAGCTCGCGAGCTGGAATCATCAGCGTGAGCACCATCGCGAACCCGGACAGAATTGCTCCGGCGACGAAGTATGGTGGAAATATGGTCGTGTGCCAGCCAGGGATCACCGACGTGGCGAAATCGAAACTGACGATCGTGTGGACACTCACGACTAACGGAGTGGCCAGGCCCGCTAACAACAAATAGGCGATTTCGTAGTGATGCCAGTGTCGCGCAGAACCTCGCCATCCCAATGCAAAGAAGCCGTAGATCCACTGACGCGGCCGCGTCGTTGCCCGATCACGCAGTGTGGCGAGATCGGGAATGAGGCCCACGTACCAGAACATGAGTGAAACAGTCGCATACGTCGAAACGGCAAACACGTCCCACAATAGGGGACTGCGGAAGTTGGGCCAAATCGCATTCGAATTGGGGATTGGAGCAAGATAAAAGACCATCCAAACCCGTCCTACGTGAATCAAGGGATAGACGCCCGCACACGCGACGGCGAACAGGGTCATCGCTTCGGCAAACCGATTGATACTCGTCCGCCACTTTTGCCGCAGCAAAAACAAAATCGCGGAGATGAGCGTACCGGCGTGGCCGATGCCGACCCAAAAGACGAAGTTCGTGATGTCAAACGCCCAACCTACAGGCTGGTTCTCTCCCCAGACTCCGACGCCCGTAGAAATCAGATACACTGCTGCAAAGAGAGCTCCGCTTGCTACCGTCAGGCTGATCAGGAACGCAGGCCACCACCAGCGCGGCACCGGACGCTCGACGATCCCGCAAACCAGTTCCGTCAAGCTGTGATTGTCATGATCGCCCAGGATGTAAGGGAGTCGTGGGTCTAAGGTGGTCACCGGTTGTGTTGTCACCGGTTGGGTCACGGCCTGTTGGGTCATGCCTTCGACTCCTCTTCCGCAACAATCGCGGCCAGCAGAGGATTCGGGTTGCGGACGCGTCCCTGATAACTCGTCCGCGGCAATGTCCCCAATTCACCGAGCAGGTCGTAGTCGCGGTTTCGTTTCTTGGCCTGAGAAACCTGGCTGTTCGGATCCAACAGATCTCCAAACCGAATCGCTTGCGCCGGGCAGGCCTGGGCACACGCCGGAACGATCGTGCCATCCGGTATGTTGGTATCACCCGAGCCCGGGGACTTGAGTTTCGAACCGACCTTACCGCGTTCAATCCGCTGCACGCAGTAGGTGCATTTTTCCATCACACCCCGCATGCGGACCGTCACGTCGGGATTCTTCTGCATTTTCAGCGTTTCGGGCATCCCGTGCTCGGCGAGAGGTCCCAAATGCAGCTGCACAAGGGGGACTTCGTTGTAATCGAGCCAATTGAACCGTCTCACTTTGTACGGGCAGTTGTTGGCGCAATAGCGGGTGCCGATGCAACGATTGTAGACCTGGAGATTGAGCCCCTCGGGACTGTGGACCGTGGCGTTCACGGGACAGACAGTCTCACATGGGGCATTCTCACAGTGCACGCAAGCGACAGGCTGATGAGCAAAACCAGGTTCGTCTTCGGTCCCCGTAAAGTAACGATCCAGGCGAATCCAGTGCATTTCTCGACCGAGCAGGACCTCTTCCTTCCCTACGATGGGGATGTTGTTTTCACTCTGGCACGCGACGACGCACGCGCTGCACCCGGTACACTGATTCAGGTCGACGACCATTCCCCACTGATGCTGACCTTCCAGTTCAGCGGGCTTGTAAAGTGGCAGCGAATGTCGGTGATCGTGAGGTTCTTCGGTCGGAAGTTTTTGAAAGTCTGCCAGCGTCAGAGTTCGGACCAGGTCACGGCCTTGCATGCTGCCGTGATTCTGCGTCGATGCCAATCGTTCCGTTTTTCCCGTCTTGCTGATCGTCACTCCGAGGCTTGACCAGAGGGCCGCAGTCGTCCGCATTTTGTAGGCATTGCAACCGACGCCGGTTCCGACGCGACCGACAACCGTGCGGCCGTAGCCGAGCGGCAGCGAGATTGAAAAATCGACTTGACCCGGAAGCACGAAGACGGGCACCTCAAGCGTCCGGCCGCCGATACTTAACTCAACGATTTCACCCGTCTCGACCCCAACTTTTTTCGCTGTCAACGGGCTGATCATGGCCGCGTTGCCCCAGGTCAATTTGGTAATCGGATCCGGAGTCTCTTGCAGCCAGCCGTTGTTGGCGAATCGACCATCCTGCAAGCAACGATCCGCCAGGAACGCGAGTTCCATGTTGTTCTCACCGATCGAGACGGCTCGGTCGCCCCGCTCTCCAACGACCTGGAGAACAGCAGTCCAATCAGGAACCACACCCATCGCGGGCCAGGAACTGCCGGGTCGAACGCCATCATGGAGAAACTTTCGAAAGGCTCCGATCCCGACGCCCGTCCGTTGGACAAACGACCGCTGAACAATTTCGTATGGCTCTGTTGTTTCATACCGAATCAGCCGAGCCACAATTTCCAGTGGAGATCGAGTCGCAAACAATGGAGCAATCAGAGGCTGGATCGGAGAGTACGTGCCATCAGAAGTCTCGGCATCCCCCCAGGACTCCAGAAAATGCGACATGGGGAGTTGCCAGAGTGACAGCGCAGACGTCTCATCGAGAGATTCGCTGACCCTTATCGTATGAGGCACGCGCGGTAGAAGTTGGTCAAGTTCCAGGTCAGCGGGGGCATCGTAAGCCGGGTTGCCGCCGATCATCACGAGGGTTCCGACCGCACCTCGCCGGATCGCCTCGGCCAGCGCGGGTAGAGTGGCGTTTTGTTCTTTGGGTCGCTCGCGAAGAACGATCGTCTGACCGAGATTGCCGAGTTCCCAATTCAGCAAGTGAGCCAGTGCATGAACCAGCGGTGGCTGACTCGGCCCCGCAAGAATCAGGCTTCGTCCGCGTGAAGCTCTCAGATCGTGGGCGACTTCGCGAACCCAGGCCGAAGGGACGCCGCTGGGGAGACGGGTCCCGTCGATGGCCTCCGCAAAATTCGTTGCTGGCTGATTCAGTGGTTGATCCTGAGCCGCGAGCGTGAGTAACTCGTTCGCCAGTGCGAGGGCGAACTCGATGACCTGGGCCGAGGCCAATCGCAACCGATGATCTGCCATCGCCCCCGTTGTCGTCGGGTGATTTTCGACCACATACAAGCGGTTCATCGTCGAGGATGTCTCTTCGACCTTTCTTCGTTCCGTGAAGGCGCGGGTCATGGCGACCGCCCCATCCTCAACGCCCAGGAAATCGCAGTCGAGGCTCACAATGACATCGGCCGTTTCGAATCGGTATTCGGTCGCATATGGCTTACTGAACGCCATTTCGTTACCAAACTGCCGGTTCTCGTCGCCGATCGCTTCATGAACGTGCCATACCGCCTCTGGCAGAGCGCGAACCACGTCTTCACGCAACATCCGCATCGCTGGAGAAGAAATGTTGCCACTCAGGAAGTGCAGACCCTTCCCCTGCCGCTCGGCGAATTCCTTAAAATGCGTGTCCGCGAATTGATCGAACGCTTCCCAGCTCGACGGCTGCCCTGACAGCAGCACCTCACGCGAGCGGTCCGGGTCGTACAGGTCGAGGATCGCCGCTTGCGCTTGAAGGTCGCTGGAGCCCAAACTCCACGGATGAAGCGGATTGCCTTCGATCTTCGTGGGCCGACCTTCGTGGCTCTCGACGAGAATCGGAAACGCAGAGCCGGGTCGAGGAATCGATGTCGCATACTGCGTGGGCAGTCCCGCGACGACTGCCTCAGGTGTCTTCGAGAACGGCAAAATCGGATATTCTGGCCGTCGACATCCGGCCAGTCCCGCCAAACCGATGGAGGCTGACATCAATTGCAGAAAACGTCGACGACTGACCGAACCCCCCAGCCATTCACTGGCATGATTCGGGAATTCACGTTCCAGCCACTCGCGAAATTCAGGCGTGTCAGACAATTCCTCAAGGCTTCGCCAGTAATCTTTGTTCGTCGAGATCGTGGGGGGGGCCGCGACGGAGGGCTCGTGCGAGGGACAGTTCATCATCGGTGACACCCCTGACAGTTCTGACCGGGATTGATATGAAATTGCTCGATCAGTTTGCGGCCCACGTCGGCTTGCGTCTCGCCAACGGGAGGCTTCCAGTCAAAATTCACGATTTCCTCTAAGGGACGCAGGTGGTTCTCAGGATTACGGTGGCAGTCGAGACACCAGCCCATGCTCAAGGGCTGGTCGTGGTGGACGACCTTCATTTCATTCACGCGTCCGTGGCAACTGATGCAGCCGACGCCACGATTAATGTGCAGTGAATGATTGAAATAAGCGTAGTCGGGAACCTTGTGAATTCGTTTCCAGGGAACAGGATCGCCACTGGCCCAACTTTCTCGGACAGGAGAAAGCAGCGGACTGGTTGCCTTGATCTGCGCGTGGCAGCTCATGCAGGTCTGCGTCGATGGGACATTCGAATGCGGCGAACGTTCGACATTCGTGTGGCAGTAGAGACACGACATCCCCAATTTTCCCGAGTGAAGTTCATGAGAGAAAGGAACAGGCTGCTCGGGTGCGTAACCTACGCGCGTGTACTTGGGTGTGAAGTAGTAGGAGATGCCACACGCCGCTCCAACGATTCCGAGAACCGCAATAAGTGTGAACTTCCGCAGGAGTATGTCCGCTTTTTTAGAAAAAATCATCGGCATGAAATCGTTCGCCATTCGGCGAACCCCGTTGTCTGGACCACGAAATCCGTTTTATTTGAAGAGACTGGTTCCAACGCAGATCATCGAAACAATTTGCGCCGTTTTTCAGCTCGCATTGTTATCCGATCACAAAAACTTTCCTCACAAGTAGCACGGATATTGTTTTGTATTCCCGCTGTTGTATCCTGGTAGGCTTTAATTCTGTATCCACCGCCTCGGGACAGGCGGTTTCGACGTGCTAATTCGAATGCCATGATCAAGTGGGTCGTGAAAAGCGTTAGCAATCCGAGAACACTTTTTTCTTTGACAACCGCGATGGGTCCAACAGAGTTAACAACGAAGTGCCCGAAAGGAACTGAAATGCGCGCGTGTCCGGTCAGCGGTTACGTACCGCGAAAGTCAGATTCAGGCCGTGTGCGAACTGTCGCGAACATCAAGTGTCGTCGATGCATTCAGTTGCTGACCGCTCAGGCGATGAGGTACGTCGGACCGAAGCGGAACAGCGGATTCAGCGGAACTGCGTCGGTCTGGGCGACCGAAGAAGCGAAACTCGTATCGATCGACGTGAAAAATCAACCGGCACCAGGGACGCTGTGAGAACAGCGAGTTAGTGGTGAACGCTGGCCACTGGAAGGCGACCGATACCGGCAGCCCTCGGGGAGGAGTCATTTTTTACTTGATTTCGAACGTGTATTATGGACGCCTTCGATCAAGAAGAAAAACGTCGTGGCCAACTGCACGTCTTACTTCTCGTCGTATCCTTTTTCGATGGCCTCGTGATACTTCCGGCGGATGTCAGCGATGTCGATGGTCAGATTTGGAAGCTCGATGCCCAAGTCTGTGTTAGCCTCCATGAGCAAAACCTGGGTAGTCCTGCGTTATTGATCAGCACGTCAATGCCACCCCAGCGACTATCAATCTCGGCAAACATTTTCTCGACAGCGGTCGCATCGGAGATATCGGCCTGGACCTTAAATGCCTCGCCTCCCGCATCCACGATCTTCTTCACCGTGTCCTCTGCCCCCTCCTCGCTGGACCGATAGTTGACTGCGACCCTGGCACCTGCCGCACCCATATGCTCGGCGATAGCGGCTCCGATGCCAGAGCTTGAACCAGTCACTAGAGTACGCTTTCCGGTGAGTTGAATTTCCATCCTATTTCCTTTCGAAATCTATTGTCCTGGTATTACGGGGTAATTCTGCTTGTGAGCGATGTCCATCGATTCGTGTGCATATCAGTCCATTCGTCGCCTGGCCATCCAGACCGCACTACAGTAGGGCTGCGGTGTCGCGATGGACGCTCGCTCATTGAGTTTATTTTCCAACATTCAAACGCATTAGAAGACCAAGCAGCCTCTTCGCCGTCGAGGTCAGGCGAGACTTGTTGAATTGGTCGCCAAGTTTGCGAATCGCTTCAGCCTGAGTCGGGTAAGGATGAATGGATGATGCAAGCTTGCCGAGCCCCAGCCCGTGCGTCATTGCGACGGTAACTTCCGAGATTAAGTCGCCTGCATTCTCCGCAACGATGGTTGCTCCCACGATCTCGTCGCTACCCTTCCTGGTGTGAATGCGGACGAAACCTTCGTCGCTGCCCTCGAGAATAGCACGGTCGATATCGGCCAACTGCTGGGTATACGTGTCGATCTCGATTCCCTTTTCCTTGGCATCCTTGGGATACATTCCTACGTGCGCGACTCCGGGTGAGGTATAGGTCGCCCAGGGAATGACTAGATCGCTGGCCTTTTTCCTGCCGAACGGTCCGATCGCAAACAGTGCATTCTGAATAGCGATTCGTGCGTGGAAGTCTGCTACGTGAGTGAATTGGTACGTGGTGCAGATATCCCCGGCGGCGAAGATGTTGGCATTACTTGTCTGTAAGTGATCGTGCATTTTAACTCCGAAGGCGACATTGTCTTCCTTCATCGCGATTGCTTGTTTGACCTGCTGTTAAGCGTCCAGTCATAGGGCAGCCACTGCGGTGCTCGAGTCTCCTCCTCGTCAACAGCATTCTGCAAAGCGCCTGAAAACTGAGCGACATAATTCAAGACACGACCGGAAGCCTGTTCAAAGTCTCCACCGTACCACTTGTAGAGTTTCGTAAGTTTCAAGGACGCCTTGTCCGCATCGAATTGGAACCATGTTGCATGACCATGGACATACTCGGCCTGATCTTGCAGTTGTTCCTCGATTCGCCTGGCGTCATAGGCTTCGTTGCGTAGTGGTGGGCAACCCACGGCGGCGCAGACGACGGCAAAGTGGATTCGCGGTTCCTTGAAATTAGGACGAATCTGTTCGTGCTCGATCTGGTTGAGGCTGTAAGTCTTGCCGCCAATCTCCCACTCTTTCAAATCCCAGCGATCCTCCGCTTTGATATCCATGATGGAGTCGAGGGGATAGTGATTCAAAATCAATTTCAGAGTTGAGGCGTTGTAGCCATTGATCAAAAGGGCCAACTTCTCATCCCGACCGAGTTCATCGAAGGGGGCTGAAGCGATCGTATCGAGATAGTCATCCAGTTCGTCTTCTTTGTTCAGCAGTCCCTCGTAATCGACCCAACCGTCCTCGTCGACGTGCTCACGTAGAATGGCGTCGAACTGGGAATGATCGAATGTTGGACCGTTTGGTTTCCTGGAATATGCTTCTTTCATCTCTACCACCGGCGGACCGAACAGGCCGCTAAGTGTTTGTTCAATCACATCGGCTTTGAACTGAACTCCACCAGCCGCAATCGCTATGACGACGGCGCTGGCAATCAGCACAGCGTGTTTGCGGAAGGGGTTCACGGCATCATCTGTTGTCTTTCGGGAAGCCTTGAGGTCTTCACCCGAGTGAGATTGTGGATCACTGTCAGCTCCGACTTCGTCATCATCCACTTCTTTGTTGAGTTTGCTTTTGGCCAACCGTGTGACGTAGACGGTGACCGCGATCGTGGCAAGCAGCCCGACGCCCAGCATCACCCATTCACCCGTTGACCGCTCTCGTTGCTCCCCGACAGCAGCTCCGGTAACGTGCCCAATGTAGACATACAAAAAGGTACCCGGCAGCATCGCGATCCAACTGGTCAACACGCAGGGCCAAAACTTGATCGGTGTCACTCCATACAAATAGTTTTGGACATTGAAGGGAATCGCAGGCGACAAACGCAGCAGGCCAACGACCTTCCAGCCGCCGTCGCCAATCGCCTTGTCGATGGCACCGAAGTGGCGATTGCCATCAGCCATTTTTGCAACACGGTCTCTTGCCAAATATCGCGCAATCAAGAATGCGAGAGCTGCACCGATTGTGGACGAAACCGAGACGACGGCTAGTCCGATCCAAAGCCCGAACAGGGCACCGGCAGCGAGTGTCAGGATGGTTCCGGGAATGAAGCAAATGGTGGCTACGACGTAGACCACCGCGAACGCAAGTGGCCCCCAGTAGCCAAGACCAGCGATCCAATCTTTTAGAGCAGACATCAACTGATCAAACGGCAGCGCTCGAAAAATGAAGAACAGCGAAGCCACGATAATCGCGATCGCGACCCACCAGATGATACGACCAGTGGTGCTCCCCGACCAAGAGGGACCATCCGCTTTGGAACTGTGATCACTGTCGTTTGTTTTGTCAGTGCTGTTTGTGTTTGCCATGATTATGTCCGATGAGTTGAGTCACATCGGACAACGCCGAGTGTGTCATAATCGCGAAGCAGATACAGGCTGACGCACGCCGCCAGCATCGGCCACGCGGCGAAGAAAAGCAGGTTGGGTCCCGCGAAAGGGGCGGCGTAGTGCTTGTATGCGGAAAGAGTCGAAATTCCATGCAGGACAAGGACCGCACCGTAGGTCCAGCGTTTGGCAATTCCCAGAATGAATGCGGCCAGCAAAGCCATCTCCAGAGCGCCAATCGTCAACGTCACGATACGGCTCAACCCGCCGACGAAATAGTAATTCTCATAAACCGAGGCTGCGTGGTCGGGACGGACAAACTTGTCCAACGTCCACATGAGCATCACGATGAAAATGGAGAGACGAAGCAGGAGCAGAGCGACGGGGATACGCCTGTCGGATGTCACGGTCAGGTTTGTATGGGTTGGGTTGTTCATGATCCATTGGCCCGATTTTGTAAGTCAGTTAACTCAGAAACGTGTTGAGTTGCGCTCCGACCTCGTCCGGCTTTTCTTCGATTAACCAATGGCCGGCGTCCTTAATCCAGATGAGCTCGGCATTGGGAATCGCTGCGGCCAGCTTGTCGGCGTATGCAGGTTTTTGGAACGGATCCTTATCACCCCACATCACCAGCGTTGGGTGGGAAAGATTCTTCAGTTCGTCGGCAATCGCCTGGGTATATTCCTTATTCAACCGCCTCAGATTGCGGAAAAAGGCCCGCTTGCCGTCTTCGCTCGACCAAGGCGCGAGATAAAGATCAATGACCTCGTCGGTCATCACACTTTTGTTGACAACGCCCGTGGGCATAAAGCCGCGCATCATGGTAATGAAGGCTTTCAAGCTCATCTCAGACTCAGCCTCCGGCTTCTGCAAAGGTTCGAACTCCGGGATGGGCCACGAGTCGAAACAGACACTATCTATGAGCACCAGCTTGCGAACGGCTTCCGGGGCGTTTACCGCGAGCAACTGCGCGATCCCGCCGCCGATGTCGTGCGCGACCACGTCGGCGCTCCGGATGCCCAAGGCATGCACGAAGTGAAGGATCATGCGGCTTTGCGCGTTGATGGAGATATCGGCGCTCAGCGGCTTATCGGATTGGCCGTAATTGAGCAGGTCCGGAGCGATCACGCGATGCGTGGCGGCGAGTTGCGGGATGATGGCCCGCCACATCTGGCTGTTGGTTGGGATCCCGTGAATCAGAATCACCGGGCTGCCGCTGCCTTGTTCCAGATAGGCGATTCTATGACCACCGACGTAGGTATGACCATCAGTTAAATTTGTGCTCATGGCAACTTATCTCCAGTCGTTTGCGTTTCTTTGGTTAAGCCGAGATTTCCCAGTTGAACTGCGGCCCGCGAACATCGCGGGCCAAGCTGAAATCGGTTTACCCGAAGATCATAGTGTGACGATGCACTAGTGTCTTCGGTGGTCATGATTGTCCTGATGAAGTTAGCTATTCCCTGAGTTTTTCGCCTTCGCTCTTCAGCGGGTGAAGCGTGACATCCTGATTGAGTCCACGATCGTCCTGCACGGCGGGCGACGAGCCTTCAGGCGCGTGGCCTGTGCGCATCATCATGCTGCGCCACCATAGTTTGACTTCATCCCAGCGCTTGGCAGGCGGCTCGTATCCGAAGGCACGGAATTCTCCCGGGGACACCGTGCCTTTGTTCGCTACGAATTTGGCAAATCGATCCGTCCACGCATCAATGTCGCGGTAGACATGAGCTTCCGAGGCCATGTCCTCCGCCTGGTTGTCGCTGTATTTCTTATGGTTGCCCATTTCTGTGTAGGTCCAAAGCTGGTCGGGAACTTCAATTCCGCCGTAACGGCATTGCCACACCAGCGGCGCATAAGCATCGCGCATTTCTTTGAACGGTTCCCGATCTGGGTTGAAGTATTCAGGATGTCGCAAAATGATCGGTCGGCCGTCTTTATCGAGTTCATCACCGCCGCCGTCGCCATAACAGAAAAAGCCTGCGGTGCGGCCCTCCAAGTGGTTCTGGCTGAGCGCTTTCCATCGTTCTTCGTGTTCGAGTTTCATCGCCAGTTCGGGGTTCTTGTGGTCGATGAGTTCTTCCTGCGGGTTGCCGCCATTCATGCAGACGAGACGGTCGAACAGCAATTTGAGGTTACTGGTGGACGCATACCAATTCACCGGGCCGACAATCGCCCAGGCATCCGCGAGATCGAGCCGCGAGTAGATATCCAAATCCCACAGAAGGTCCGGCTCTTTCTTACTGTTCTTCTCGTAGCAATTGCATGGCCAGACGCACAGTGCCATGGATGTCGAGACGCACGCATTGCACGACTGAATACGCGCACGACCGTAAACATTTCCCAAGTCTTCGTAATCGATTTCCCACTCCTGCGGCAGCCGGTCGGCGACGCGTAACATAAGTGATCGTGCCTTGGAATCCACGCCGGGGCAGTTGTATTGCCGACGACCGGATCCGGCGATAATCAGCACGCGGAAGGGTCGTTGTTCAGGGGGCAATTTGCCGTTGCTGTCGTCTGGTTTCATTGTGCAGAGTCCTTGTAGTCATTCCGATTGGTTGCTTTTCGGTAGTTGGAAAGGCGCCTCACCAAAGACTATCATTTCGACTTCTTCATGGCCCGAAAGCGCCGGATCAGGTTGCTGGTCGAATTGTCATGCGCCGGCTTGGGCACGGTGCGGCTTTCAAGGTCCGGGATGATGCGTTGGGCGAGTGCCTTGCCCAGTTCAACACCCCATTGGTCAAACGCTGTGTTCATAAAGCGCCACCAACGCGCCATAGGATCGCCGGCGTGAGCCCAATGGCACTCGTTTTAACAACAACGTAGCAGGCACACTCCGTGTGCCGTCCGCCAATTCGCGTGTTTTCAAGGGCTACGGCACTTGGAAAGTGCTTGCTACTTTCTAAATCGAGTGC
>Ga0335394_10003283_pt1 | contig 18329 bp, 8 predicted proteins | sample MAT03_FD_205741 | JGI IMG/M metagenome (GOLD analysis project Ga0335394, IMG submission 205741) | Freshwater microbial communities from Lake Fryxell liftoff mats and glacier meltwater in Antarctica - MAT-03 (spades assembly) (version 2) ... | reverse complement strand
CAACATACCAGCCCGGGGCAACGCCCCGGGTCACGTGTTCGTATCCCGGGACCAAGCCCTGTAGGGGCGCAACAACGGTGGTCATGGCCATGTTGTCGCGCCCCTTCAGGGCGACCGCTTCCGGTGCATTCCCTACCCGGGGCGATGCCCCGGGCTGGTATGTTGGGCCCCTTCGGGGCAAGAGGACCAACCCGAAGACTTGCGCGCCCCGTGTGGCCTCTGCGTCCCAACCCGCAAAGTTACAGCGCCGTCCCGGTTAGCCGCCCGGCGTGGGACTGTAAAACATACCACATCAACCCGCAAGGTTACACTTCTTCAGGTCGATAACAGGTAAGTTTTACAGTGCAACTCGAAAAGTTACAGGGCTGATGTCGATGTTTTCGACTCAACTCGAAAAGTTTACACGCTCGCCCCCGCGTCGAGGTCCACCTGCAAAGGTTGCAGTCAGAGCTTCGTGCGGACGCCAACCCGCAAAGTGACACGAGCGTCGGGAGGATGGGACGAGCAAAAGAATGCGCGCCCCTCACCCCGGCCCTCTCTCCAGTGGGGCGAGGGAGTAAGAGGCGCTCAACTCGAAAAGTTACACGGCACGGTGGCACGGGCAAGCGAAGTCTGCCCGTGCAGGTCGGCATTTTCGAAATGATGGCGTGGGTGAAGGATCTTCTTCGGGCAACGGCTCTGACGTGCCGGAGTTGGCGAGGGATTCAACCTCGAACGGCACGGGCAGACTGCGTTTGCCCAAGTTGCTCAGAGTCTCCGGCGGCGAGCGAATGGGAAGTCCCCGCGAACTGCTCGGGCAAACTCCGCTTGCCCGTGCCACGCAAACACGCAAAAAGCAAAAAGCCCGGCTCGTGAGGCACGAGCCGGGCTGGAAGTTCTGGAAAGCGCCTGGCCTAGCTCAACTGCCACAGGGCCATCTTCAACGTGTCGCCCAACTTGGGGCTCACACCCAAGGCCGCGGCCGGCTCGAAGCCGCAATGGACCATGCAGTTCTCGCAGCGGGCGTCTTTCCCACGGCCGAGTTTGTCCCAGTCGGTCTTGCCGACCAGATCCGCATAGGTCTTGTAGTGCTTGTCGGTGATCAGATAGCAGGGACCCTTCCAGCCGCGGATGTTGCGGGTGGGGTTCGCCCAAGCGGCGCACTTCAGCTCGCGCTCGCCGCGCAGGAACTCGAGATAGACGGGCGAGGTGTTGAGCTTGAACTGCTTCAGGATGTCCTTGGCCATGCGGAACTTGGCGTGTACGTCCTCGCGGGTCATGAAGATCTCTTGGGCCCCTTCGGGGTTGGTCTCGTGTACGGCCGTGTAGCCGTAGGCGGGCGAGAGCATGAAGCCGTCGACCTTCAGCTCGGTCAGGTAGGCGTACAGCACGGCGATCTCGTGCATGTCCGTCTCTTTGTAGATCGTGGTGTTCGTGCAGACCTTGAAGCCCGCGGCCTTGGCGGCCTTGATCCCCTCGATGGCCGCTTCAAAGACCCCTTCGCGCTCCACGGCCAGATCGTGCGACTTCTCCATGCCGTCCAGGTGGACGTTGAAGAAGAACGAGCTGCTGGGCTTAAAGCCGGCCAGCTTCTTCTTGATGAACATGCCGTTGGTGCACAGGTAGATGTGCTTGCCGCGCTCCAGGACCTTGGCGCAAAGCTCTTCGATCCAAGGGTAGATCATCGGCTCGCCGCCGCAGATGCTGACGATCGGCGCGCCGCACTCATCGACACTGGCCAGGCACTCCTCGACGGTCAGCTTGTCCTTGATGGTGCTCACGTATTCGCGAATCCGCCCGCAACCTGTGCAGGTGAGATTGCAGGCGTGCAGCGGCTCGAGCATCAGGACCAGCGGGAATTTGGATTGGCCGGAGAACTTCTTCTTGAAGATGTACGTGGCCATCTTGCGGGTGAGAGCGAAGGGGAATCGCATGGAAGGCTCCGGGGGGAGAATAGGGTGCGGGGGTCGGGAAGCGGGTAAGGGGCGAGTGAGAGTGCCAGGGGTTGGGTGTTAGGTGTTGGGCTGTCGCGGCGGCAGGGTGCGGGGTGGTGAGGTTGTGGGCGTTCGGGCGATTTCAAATTTGAGATCTGAGATTTGAGACTTTGGAGTTCGGATTCGGTTAGAGAGTCGAGGTCGGTATCGCGATGCGGGACGGGTGCCGAAGCGGCGGCCCAGCACCTAGCACCGATCACCTAACACCTCTTCCTCCCTCTCTGGCTGCTCCCTGCCACCTGCCTCACCCTGCCAGCAATGGCTCGCCGGTGGCTGCCAGCGCTCGCTCGCGGGGACGTTCGACTGCGGCAGGGGTTCGCCCCGCGCCGGACTTTTCGATGGCCACGGCCCAACGGCTCAGGGCCATCAACGGGAAATAGATGCGGTAGTACGTGTAGCGAAGGTAGAAGACCTGCGGGAAACCGGTGCCGGTGTAGTCGGTCTCTTCCCACGAGCCGTCGTCATCCTGCGTATCGAGCAGGTAGCGAACGCCGCGGGCGACGGCCGGATGCGTCTCGAGCCCGGCCGCGGTCAGACCCAACAAAGCCCAAGCGGTCTGCGAGGGAGTCGGGTTGCCTTGGCCGCGCAGCGAAGGCTCGGCGTAGCTGTTGGGGGTTTCGCCCCAGCCGCCGCAGGGTTGCTGATAGGCCAACAGCCAGGCGGCGGCCGCTTCGACCATAGGGTCGTTGTGCGGAATGCCGATGGCTTGCAGACCTTGCAGCACCTGCCAGGTGCCGTAGATGTAGTTCACGCCCCAGCGGCCGAACCAACTGCCGTCGGCCTCCTGCGTCTTGCGAAGATAGGCCAAGCCGCGATCGACGGCCGGATGGCCGGGGCCCAGGCCGCGCTGGCCCAGGGCCTCGAGCACGCGAGCACACAGGTCAGGCGTGCTGGGGTCGATCATTGCATTGTGATCGGCGAAGGGGACGTGGCAGAGGAACTTCCAATCGTTGTCACGATCGAACGCGCCCCAGCCGCCATCGCGGTTCTGCATGGCCAGCAGCCAGACTTCGGCTCGGGCCAAGGCCTCGGCCGTTTCGTGCGACGGGCTGCTGACTTCGCAAGCCTGCTCATCCTGGGCGACCGAGTCCTCGCTGACCACCGAGAAGCCCGGCGGCAGACCCGCACGCGACTTGCTTGCGGCCAGGCGGCGATTGAGCGCCATGCTGACCATGGCCGTGTCGTCGACGTCGGGATAGAAGTCGTTGGCGTACTCGAAGCACCAACCGCCCGGCTCGCAGGCGACGGTCTCGCTCCAGTCGCCAGGGCGTTTGATCTGCTGCGACAGGAGCCACTCGTAGCCGCGCCGCATGGCCGGATGATCGGCTTCCAGCCCGCTGTCGGAGAGGGCCAGCATCGAGATGGCCGAGTCCCAGACCGGCGACTTGCAAGGTTGCAGCCGACGCGTGTCGTTCTCGTCGATGGCCAGCCCTTCCAGACGCTCGCGGGCGTACTTCATCGGCGGGCTGTCGTTCTCGTAGCCCAGCGCCTTCATGGCGATGATGCTCCAGACCATCGGGGGAAAGATCGCCCCCAGCCCGTCACTCCGCTCGAAGCGGTCGAGCATCCACTTTTCGGCGGCCGCGATCGCACGCCGGCGAAGCGGCAGCAGCTTGTGACGCTCGCAGAACTTCATGCCGCGGTCGACCAGGTGGAAGAACTTGCCCCAACTGAACAGCGACTTCTTCTGCTCCAGGCCGGGGCAACGGGTGGCAGGCCACTCCGAGGCAGGCCGCAGAAAGAGCTCGCGGATGCCGTGCTTCACGTCGACCTGGGCGACGGGTCGGCGGGCCGACATCAGCGACAGGGTGACGATCATCGTTCGCGACCAGGCGCTCACCTGGTACAGATTGCCCGGCATCCACTTGGGTATAAGGACCATCTCGGGCGGAACGGTCGGGCAGTTGTCGTACGAGATCTGGCCCAACAAGGCCAGATAGAAGCGTGTGAAGCTATTCACGGCGTCGGCGCCGCCCCACGAGAGGATCGCGGCGCGGGCCCGCTGCATCGGCTCGTCGCTGGGGTCATGCCCGGTCAGCTTCAAGGCGAAGTAGGCTTTGACACTGGCGCTGATTTCGATCGGCCCGCCGGGGAAGATGGCCCAGCCCCCTTCGGGGAGCTGCTGCTGGAGGATATAGCGGCCGGCCCGCTTGGCGGCGGGCGTGTCGACCTCGCCCAGATAGGCGAGCAGCAGGATGTACTCGCTCTCGAGGATCGTGTCCCCTTCCAACTCGGCGACCCAATGGCCGTCGTCCTGTTGGTTCTCGAGGAGCCACTGACGGGTTTTGAGGATGCCGCGGCGCGTGGGAACCACGAGCGGAGGTTGCTCGGGCCGGTTTTCGGCCAACGAGTCGGGGGCGATGCTGACACGCTCGGAGGGCGCAGGGAAGCGCACGGTCCAGCTCGATTTCATTCCTTGTCCTCGAGTGGTGGGGCCGGTTCGCCTGGGAGCGAAACGGCTGGGTCATGTTGCTCGTCCGTGACCACGTCATCCTGACGTGGACTCGAAGCTCGGCAACTGCCCTGAGGTTGGTCTCGTGCGGGAACTCGACCAACCAGGCAGGTCCGAACTTGGGCAAGGTCCTGGCGCGCGACCTTGCCTCTGGGGGCGGGAAGATTAGGCGAAGGCGTCCGATGGAGCAAGATCAGTCTTACCACCAGGATGCGCGAAATGGTGCTAGCAGTTCCTGGCGTACCGGCGCGTCGAGTAGCAGGCACATTCCGTGTTCGCCTGCCCCACAAAAGTCCACAGCCTTTCCGTGTGCCGTTCGCCCGAAGCCTCTCCAACGGTCAGCGACGCAAACTGAGCGGCACGGCGCTAGTGCTGAAAACGCTAATTCCGTTCCGCAATTCCTGCTAGCAAAGTTAGCCGAAACGCGGCGCGAGCGGACTGTTTTATTGGGTTTACGATGACGCGAACGAGATGTGCTAGCACATTCTGGCGGAACGGAATTAGCGTTTTCAGCACTAGCCGCCGGTGGCCCCATGTTTCGCTCTCCCCATCACATGCGAGTTGAACGTTCTAACCCGTCGCCGACGGAAACGAACGTCCTAGGGATGCTCGAACCGTGTACTACCGGCGGCTAGCGCCTGCCGCTCAGATCCGGAGCCGCTGGCGTTTGCTCCCTCGCCGGTGAAAAGATCACAGCCTCTCCGCGTGCCCTCCGCCTGTTGTGGTGCAGGCGTCCCGCCTGCCATGAAGTGGGACCGATGCTCCAGCAGGCGGGACGCCTGCACTACAAAAGAGTCATCCATGGTCCGCGATGCCTCTCCCACCCAATCAGCGGGACCTGTCTTTTTCGTTGACTTCGTTCAGCGAGCGGAACTAGAACTGACCGATGCATGACACCCCTTCCCTCGACTCCTGCCGCCGGTAGCACCCCGCAAGTCGCGCCCCTGATTGACCCCCGCGCGCTGATGCGGATCAAGAGCCTGGAGCTGCGCGCCAAGGCCGTGGTCGAAGGCTTCTTCAATGGACTGCATCGCAGTCCCTATCACGGCTTCTCGGTCGAGTTCACCGAGTACCGCCAGTACACGCCGGGAGACGACCCGCGGTATCTCGACTGGAAACTGTTCGCCCGCAGCGACCGTTACTACATCAAGCGGTTTGAGGACGAGACGAACCTGCGATGCCATCTGCTGGTCGATCAGAGCCGCTCGATGGCCTACGGCAGTCAGGGTTTTACCAAGGCCGAGTATGCCTCCACGCTGGCCGCCACGCTGGCGTATTTTCTCACGACGCAGCGCGACGCTGTGGGGCTGGTGACGTTTGACGAACAGATCGTTGAGCACCTGCCCGCCCGCTATCGACCCGGCCACATGCGGCGGCTGATGCTGTTGCTGGAACGGGCGGCCGGCGGCGCAGGGACCGATCTGGCCGCGCCGCTGCAGCGGATCGCCGAGTTGGTGAACAAGCGGGGCGTGGTGGTGCTGATCTCGGACCTGCTGGCGCCGCTGGAAGGGCTGGAAGCCAAGCTCGGGGCACTCGTTTCTCGGCGGCACGAAGTGGTGGTTTTTCAGGTCCTCGATCCGGCCGAGTTGAACTTCGACTTTACCGAGGCCGCGCTATTCGAGGATGTCGAGACCGGCAAAGATCTGTACGTCGATCCGCAGGCGATCCGTTCCGAATATCTGCGGCGGCTGGGCGAGCACCTGGGCGGAGTGACCGCCATGTGCGACAAGCTGGGGATCGAGTACCACCGGTGGCCGACCGATAAGCCGCTGGAACTGGCGTTGTCGGACTTTCTGCGAGGGCGTGCCGAGCGCGGAAAGAAGGCGCGGCGATTCGCCAGACCGGCTCGCGGCGGCGGAGGAGGCGGCAAGGCATGAGCTTTCTCGCCCCTTTCTTCGTGGCTGGCGGCATCCTGGCCGTTTCGTTGCCAATTCTGTTTCACATGCTGCGGCGCACGCCGAAGGGGCGGATGCCGTTCAGCACGTTGATGTTTCTCTCTCCCAGTCCGCCGCGGCTGACCAAACGGAGCCGCCTGGAGAACTGGCCGTTGTTGCTCATGCGGGCCTTGGCCCTGTGCCTGCTGGGGCTGGCCTTTGGCCGGCCGTTCCTGCGGCAACTGTTGGAGACGCCGCTCGATGCCGGGGCGGGCTCGCGGATCGTGGTGCTGCTGGATACCAGCGCCAGCATGCGGCGCGACGATCTGTGGCCGCAGGCGATCAAGCGGGTCGAAGAGATCGCAGCCGGTGCGCAGCCGCAGGATCGGCTGGCGATCATGGGCTTCGATCGCCAGACGAAGCCGATCTTGAGCTTTGAGCAATGGCAGGCCACGGAACCCAGTGCGCGGTCAGCGTTGGTCGCCGAGCACTTGAAGAGCGTCACGCCGGGCTGGAGCGGCACGCATCTGGACGGCGCGCTGATGGCCGCGGTCGATGTGCTGGAACACGCCGACGGTAAGCAGTCTCGCCCCGCAGCCGCCCCGCGTCAGATTCTGCTGGTCAGCGATCTACAACAAGGGAGCCGCATCGAGGCCCTTTCCACATTCGAATGGCCCAAGGGGGTCGACGTCGTCATCTCTCCCCTGCCTGCGGCCAGCCCGACGAATGCCGGCCTGCAATGGGTGTTGGATGCCGAAGCGGCCGGCACGGCTAACGAAGAACGCCCGCGTGTCCGGGTGACCAACGCGAACGATGCCGCCCGCGAGCAGTTTCGCTTGAGTTGGGAAGGGCTGACGCCGGCTGGAGCCGTGGTGGAACCGGAAACGAAAGAGCAAGAGGAAGAGGTCGGTAAGAAGGCCGACGCGAAGGATGAGAAGGCGGAACGCGACGGCGCGATCGACGTCTACATTCCGCCCGGGCAAAGCCGCGTGGTCCGCGCGCCGCGCCTGCCCAAGGGCATGGTCGCCGATCGCCTGGCCATTTCGGGCGACGATCATCCTTTCGACAATCAGGTATGGCTCGTTCCGCCGCGCTACGCCCGGCATACTGTGTTGTACGTAGGTCCGGGAAGCATCGCGGACTCGAAGTCTCCGCTCTATTTCTTGAATCTGGCCTTTCCTGAAGCGCTGGGGCGATCGGTCGAAATCCTGGATGTCGATCCCGCGGCCGACGGACATCGCACGCCGGCCGATGCGGAAGTGGCCGAGTGGCACACCGCCCCGCTGGTGGTGGTGACCGGCGCCTTGGGGGATTGGGCCGACGCGGTCAAGCAGCGGCTGCAAGCAGGCGGTACGGTGCTGTGCGTGCTGAGCGACGCCGAGAAAGGGGCCACCACGCGCGGCGCGCTGGCCACGCTGCTAGGCGTGACCGACAGTGACCTGAAGGTCGAAGAGGCGACCGGCGGTAAGTACGCGATGCTCTTGGACATCGACTTCCAGCATCCGGTCTTTGCTCCCTTCGCCGATCCGCGCTATGGCGACTTCACCAAGATCCACTTCTGGAAGCACCGTCAGTTGACCTTGCCGGCCTCCCTGACCGGGCCGATGCCACGGGCGACCCAGGTGCTGGCCCGTTTCGACGACGGCTCGCCCGCGGTGGTCGAGTGCCGCGTCGCCAAGGGGCGCGTGATCGTGCTGACCTCGTCGTGGCACGCGGCCGACAGCCAGTTGGCGCTGTCGTCGAAGTTCGTGCCGCTGGTGAACGGCATTCTGGACCACAGCTTGCAGGCGCCTCCCCGCTTGCCGCGGTACGAGGTGGGGGATCGCGTGAACTTTGGGCGGGCTCAAGCGACTCAATCCAGCGAAGCTGTCGAGAAACGGCCAACGGGCGAGGAAGCCGAAAAAACCGCCACGCAGGCCGAGAAAACCGTCGTCGCGGAACTTGTGGGCCCCCTTCGGGTTCAAAAGCCGGACGGCAAGCTGGTCGAACTCCCGGCCGGAGCCACGAGCTTCGACGGCACGGACCAGATCGGCATCTATCAGTTTCAGGCCGGAGACCAGCGGCAACCGTTCGCGGTGAACCTGGCGGCGTCCGAGAGTAAGACGGCTCCCCTGGCGGTCGAGACGCTGGAAAGCCTGGGCGTGCGGCTGGCCAAGCCCGAGGATCTGGCCACGCCGAAGACCGTTGAGGAACGGCGGCAGATGCAGGCCCGCGAGTTGGAACAGCAGCAGAAACTGTGGCGATGGTTGATCGTGGCGGCCTTGGTGCTGCTGGTGGCCGAGACCTGGTACGCCGGGCTGATCGCCCGCCGACAGGCAGGATCTGTCGCGGCGGCCCCCGGGGTGTGATTAAATAGAAGAGCTACCTCTCAAATCTCAGATTTGAAATCTCAAATCTTGATGCCTTGAGAACGTCACGTTCTGAGTCCGGAGGGACAGCATGAACGAGCGTCGCCTGAACGAACATCTGCAAAGCGTCGCCAGTCGCTATCGGCAACTCGCCCGTTGGCGATGGCTGACCGCCTGCTGGATTCTGCCTGCCTTGGCTGGCTTGGCCTTGGGCGTGATCGCCTGGCAGGTCTCCGTTCGTCCGTCTCCTTGGGCGGTGACCACGCTGGGTGCGTTGGCCGTGTTGTCGGCCTTGGCGGTGCTGTTCGCCACGCGAGTGGTCGGCCGCAATAGCCGCTGGGTCGCGCAGCAGATTGAATCGCAGCATCCCGATCTCGACACGCGCTTGCTGGCGGTGCTCGATCAGCAGCGGCTGTTCCCCACCGGTCAGCGTGGATTCCTCGACGATCAGGTGCTGGCCGAAGCGATTGCGCACAGCAAGCACTACCATGGCTGGCGCGAGACCGTCCCTTCCGGCCGCTTGCGCACCGCGCACCTCATGCAAGTGGCATCGCTCGCGTCGCTGGTGCTGGTCCTGGGCGGGCTCTCGCTGTGGACCGTGGGGGCGGTCCCTGGATTGCCGAACGAAGATCTGGCCGGCGTGCTGGCCGCAGCGGGGACCGTGTACGAAGTGGATATTGACCCGGGCGACGCCAGCATCGAGCGCGGCAGCGACCTGCTGGTGATGGCCCGCTTCAAGGGGCCGCTTCCTCCGCAGGTTTCGCTTTCGTTCGCTTCGGCCACACCTGCGGTCAGCACCACGGGCGAATCGCCGGCGGTCGATCCCAGCGGCAAGGTGCAGGCCGCGCCTGTTCCGCCCGCCAGCGGCCCTGCGCAGATTGCACTCTCGAAGAGTCTGGACGATCCACTCTTTGGCGGCCGCATTCCCGCGGTGACCGGCGACCTGGTCTACCGCATTGAGTTCGCCGGCCAGAAGACCCGCGACTTCAAGGTGACCGTCTTCGACTATCCCGAATTGGACCGCAGCGACGTCCGGCTGGCGTTCCCTTCCTACACGGGCCAGGCCGATACCGTGGTGGAAGACACGCGACACGTGACCGCCGTTGAGGGGACTCGCATAACGCTGCTCTGTCATTTGAACAAAGCGGTGGCCACGGCAAAGTTGGTCCCCGTTCCGCTGGAGGGTGTCGCCGCGCAGGAAACGCTTTCGCTGGCCCCCGAAGCGGGCAAGGAGCGGCTCTATCAGACTTCGTTCACGCTGACCGAAAGCCGCCGCTACCGCGTGGAGCTGGTCGACGCCGATGGGCGGAAGAACCGCAATCCGCCCGAGCTGGTCTTCAACGCGGTGCCCAATCGCCCGCCGGAGTTGAAGCTGGCCTTCCCTGCGCGCGATCTGCGCGTGTCGCCGCTGGAAGAGCTGGCCCTGGAGGCCAACGCTTGGGACGACTTCGGCCTGAAGGCCTATGGGCTGTCCCTCACGGTGGCAGGCAAAGAGAAGTCGGTCGAGTTGGGCCAGGCGACCGCTGCCAAAGAGAAGACCACGGCCAGGCATCTGGTTTCCTTCGAGGAACTGAAGGCCCAGCCGGACGAGCTGGTCTCGTACTTCTTTTGGGCGGAAGATATCGGCCCCGATGGCAAGACCCGTCGCACGGCGAGCGACATGTTCTTCGCCGAGGTGCGGCATTTTGAAGAGATCTTCCGCGAGGGGCAGCCTCCTCCCGGTGGTGGTGGAGGCCAAAGCCCCGAAGAGAAAGACGCCGAGAAGCTGGCCGAACTGCAGAAGCAGATCATCAATGCCACTTGGAAAGTGATCCGCCGCGAGACGGCCAAGACCCCCTCGGGCGAGTTCGCCGGCGACGCGACGGAGATCCACACCTCGCAGGAGTCGGCCTTGAAGATGGCCGGCGAGTTGAAGGGCAAGCTCCGCGATCCGCAGGCTGTGGCCCTGATGGAAGCAGTCGAGAAGCACATGCGTGAAGCGATCGAGCGGCTGAAAGAGACCGCCGAGAAGAACGACCCAGGCACGCTGCCCGCGGCCCTTCCACCGGAGCAGGCCGCTTATCAAGCGCTCCTCAAGCTGCGGGCCCGTGTGTTCGTGGTCATGAAGGGCCAACAGAAGGGCGGAGGTGGTGGCGGCGGGGGCGGTCAGCAGCAGGCTCAGCTGGACGAGTTGGAACTGAAGCAGGAGGAGAACCGCTACGAGACTCAGCAGCAGGCGCCGGCCAACGAGACTGAGGCCCAACGCGAGCAGCGCGAGGTTCTGAATCGCCTGCGCGATCTGGCCCGTCGCCAGGAAGACGTAAATCAGAAACTGAAGGAACTACAGGCCGCGCTGGAAGCAGCCAAGACACCGGAAGAGAAACGGGAGCTGGAGCGGCACCTGAAGCGGCTGCGCGACGAGCAGCGGCAGATCCTGCGCGATACCGACGAGCTGAAGAACAAGACAGAACAGCCCAAAAGCCAGTCGCAGATGGCCGAGGCCAACAAGAAACTGGAAGAGACCCGCGAGCAGGTGCGTCGCACCTCCGAGGCCTTGGAGAAGGGGCAGATTCCGCAGGCCCTGAACGCGGGCACGCGGGCCGAGCGCGAGCTGGATCAGCTTCGCGACGACTTTCGCAAAAAGACCGCCGGGCAGTTCCAGGATCAGATGCGCGAGATGCGGGGCGACGCTCGCAAACTGGCCGAGCGCGAGAAGGAACTTAGCGAGCAACTGGCAGGCAAGCCCGAGCCAGGCAAGCAAGGGGAACGCAAGTCGCTGCGCGATACCGAAGAGAAGCAGAACGTGCGCGAAGGTTTGGCCCAACAGCAGGAGAAGCTCGGTGACCTGATGAACCGCATGCGGCAAGTCACCCAGGAGGCCGAGGGGAGCGAACCGCTCCTCACGCGACAACTGTACGACACGCTGCGCAAGGCGGGCCAGGATCGCCTTACGGAGACGTTGGGCGCAGCCGGGCAACTGGTCGAGCGTGGCCTGACGCAGGAAGCCTCGCAAGTGGAACAGAAGGCCCGCACGGGCATCGACGATCTGAAACGCGGCGTCGAGAAGGCAGCCGAAGGCGTGCTTGGTGACGAGACGGAGGCCCTAAAGCGGGCTCGCGCGGAACTCGATCGCTTGGCGCGAGAAATCGATCAAGAGATCGCCCGCAACGCCCCGGCCGAAGCTCGGGCGCGCTCAGGCGATCAGCAAGCCAACGCGGGCGAGCAGCCGGGCGAAGGGAAGCAGCCAGGCAAACAGGGGAGCGGCAAACAAGGCCAAGCCAAGCAAGACGCAGGGAAGAATCCCGGCGAAGGCAAGGGCAAAGGCCAGGAGAAGGGCGAAGGCGAAGGGAAGCAAGGTCAAGGTGAGGGGAAAGGCGAAGAAGGAGAAGGCAAAGGTCAAGGAAAGGGGAAGCAGGGCGAAGGTGAAGGAGAAGGGAAAGGCCAGGGGGAGGGGAAGGGTAAAGGACAAGGCGAGGGTAAAGGTCAGGGAGAAGGTGAAGGCAAAGGAAAGGGCGAAGGAAAGGGTCAGGGCGAAGGCGAGGGGAAAGGCCAAGGAGAAGGGAAGGGTAAAGGCCAGGGTGAAGGAGAAGGCAAGGGTAAGGGGCAAGGCAAAGGCAAGGGACAAGGTGAAGGAGAGGGCGAAGGAGAAGGGGAGGGGAAAGGTAAGGGCAAAGGCAAAGGCAAGGGATCAGGCAGTGGTGAAGGGGGAGAATCCGAAGGCAACGAGCCGGGCAAGACTCCCGAGCCTGGACAAAAGGGCCCCACTGCGCTCACCAAGCTGCCACGCGGCGGCGGCTCGAGCAGCCCCAGCGGCAGCGCTGCCGGCAGCGGCCCGCATGGTCCCATCACGGGGCCCGACTACCGCGACTGGACCGATTCGCTCCGCAACGTCGAAGAAATGGTCGACGATCCCAAGCTACAGGCCGAGGTCGCTCAGGTCCGTCAGCGGGCCGAAGCGATGCGGGCCGAGTTCAAGCGGCACTCGAAGGACCCCAACTGGGCGGTCGTCCGCGAGTCGATCTCGGACAAGCTGGTCGAGGTGCGCGACCGCGTCTCCGAGGAACTCGCCCGCCGGCAATCACCCGACGCACTGGTTCCTATCGACCGCGATCCCGTCCCCCGGCAGTTCTCGGAGATGGTCCGCCGCTACTACGAACGGCTAGGAAACGGGCCATGATGTTTCCGGCGTTGGCTGCGTTCCCTCTCGCTGCGCTGGTGCTCGGCGCTCGCGAGTGGCTCCTTCCCGCAGGCGTGCTGCTGGCAGTCGCACTGGCCATGCTGGCCTGGGGCTATGCGGGTGCGTCGACTTCGCGGCAGGTGCGGTTCGCCGCCCTGACGCTCAAGGTGCTGGGGCTGATCGCGCTGGCGGCCTGTCTGGTCGAACCCTTGTGGACTGGCGATCGGGCCCGACCTGGCGAGAACCTAGTGCTGATTCTGGCCGACAACAGCCAGAGTCTCGAAATCAAAGGGATGGACGCAGCCGCCAGCCATGGCGAGCAGTTCCGCGAGATCCTGACCCGCAACGACTCTCCCTGGCAGGTTCGCCTGGCGCAGGATTTTGAAGTCCGGCGATTTCAGTTCGACAGCCGGTTGCTGGCCACGCCCGACTACGGCTCGCTGGCCTTCGACGGCCGCAGTTCGTCCCTTAACTCCGCGCTGCGCGGACTTGTCGAACGCTTTCAAGGCCGGCCGATTGCCGCCGTGCTGTTGCTCTCCGATGGCAACGCCACGGATCTGACGAACGGAGAGCTCGACACCACGGCGCTGCCGCCGGTCTTCCCGCTGATGCCGGCCGCCACGGCTGCGGCGCGCGATGTGGCGGTCCGCGATGTCTCGGTCAGTCAGACGAACTTTGAAGACGCCCCCGTATCGATCCAGGCCGACGTGATCTCGGCCGGCTATGCTTCGTCTCCCATCGTCTGCCAGTTGGTCAATCCCGAAGGGAAAGTCGTCGAAGAGCAGACGCAGAACGCGACCGCGGGAGCCGAGCCCCTTACGTTCCGCTTCCAACTCAAGCCCGACAAGAGCGGGCTGTCGTTCTATAAGATCCGCGCCGCAGCCAAGGACGAGCTGGCCGCGTTCGATCGCCCGGCCGACTCGCGCGAAGCGACGTTGGCCAACAACGGCCGGCTGGTGATGGTCGACCGGGGCAAGGGTCCGTACCGCGTGCTGTATGTCTCCGGCCGGCCGAACTGGGAGTTCAAGTTTCTCCGCCGGGCGATTGAGGAGGACGCCCAGGTGCAGCTCGTGGGGCTGATCCGCATCGCCAAGCGCGAGCCCAAGTTCGAGTGGCGTTCGCGGCCGGGCGAATCGACCAACCCGCTGCTGCGCGGGTTCACCGACAGATCGCCCGACGAGGCCGAGCGCTACGACCAACCCGTGCTGATCCGCCTGGGAACCAAGGACGACGTCGAGTTGCGCGGCGGCTTCCCCAAGTCCGAGGACCAGCTCTTTGGCTACCACGCGGTGATCGTTGACGACGTCGAGGCCGAGTTCTTCAGCCGCGACCAACTGACGCTCCTCTCGCGATTCGTCAGCGAACGTGGCGGCGGGTTCCTGATGCTCGGCGGGCAAGAGTCCTTCGAGAAAGGTCAGTATGTCCGCACGCCGATCGCCGACCTGCTCCCCGTCTATCTCGATCGCGGGCTCGACCGGGCGGGTTCGGCCGGCGGTTACAAACTGTCGCTGTCGCGCGACGGCTGGCTGCAACCCTGGGTTCGTCTGCGGAAGAACGAGGCCGACGAAACCCGCCGGCTCGACGAAATGCCCGAGTTCCTCTCGATGAATCAGGTGCCGGGCGTCAAGCCGGGGGCCATGGTGCTGGCCACGGTGAACGACGTCGGCCAGCGGACTCTCCCCGCGCTGGTGGCTCATCGCTACGGTCGAGGGAACAGCGGCGCATTGCTGATCGGCGACCTTTGGCGCTGGCGGCTCAAGTCCGATCCGGAGAATCAGGATCAGGAAAAGGCTTGGCGGCAGATGGTCCGCTGGCTGGTCTCCGACGTGCCGGGCCGCGTCGATCTGGAAGCCCGCGAAGATCGACGCCAGCCGCACCAGCCGGTCAAGCTGTCGGTGCGGGTCCGCGACCCGAAGTACCAGGCGCTCGACAACGCCACCGCGGCGATCACGGTCGTTTCGCCCGACGGCGCGCGGGTGAAGGTGGACAGCGAGCCTTCGCTCAGCGAGCCGGGCCTGTACGAAGCGACCTATGTGCCGCGGCTGACAGGGGCTTATCGGGCGGAAGTGGAAGTGACCGACGGCTCCGGCGCCGAAGTGGCCAAGGCCGAAGCCGGCTGGACCGCCGACCCGGCTGCCGACGAGTTCCGCTCGCTCGCGCCCAATGTGGAGCTGCTTTCGCGTCTGGCCGCCCGCACCGGCGGCGAGACGATCCCGCTCGATCACTTGGGGGCATTTGTCGAAGGGCTGCCGAATCGCAAGATGCCGGTCACGGAGCAGTCGCTCTATCCGTTGTGGCATACTTCGCTGATGTTCCTGTTCGCTGTGGGATGCCTGGCTGGCGAGTGGGGACTGCGGCGCTGGAAGGGGTTGCCATGAGACACCTCTTCACCGTCACTTCCGGTGCGATCGCGAGCCTGATTCTTGGGCTTCCCTGGGCCTCGGCTCAGCCGCTTCCGGAGGAAACCGCGGCGACTCCGTCCTTGATTCTCGTCGTCGGCGCACCCGGCCAGGACGAGTACACCGAGCAGTTCTCGGCCTGGGCTGCGCGCTGGCGATCGGCCGCCGAGAAGGCAGGCATGGCCGTCACCGGCATCGGCCCCGGCGCGCTCCGCGAAGGAGAGACCTCTCGAGGGAATGCCAGCGATCGCGACCGCCTGATCGCCGCCTTGAAGGCGCAGCCGACCGAAGGAGCGGAACTGTGGCTGGTCTTCATCGGGCACGGCACGTTCGACGGCAAGACCGCCCGCTTCAATCTGGCGGGTCCTGACTTCACGCCAGGGGAGTTGTCTGAGTGGCTCAAGACTTTCCAGCGTCCACTGGCGATCATCAACTGTGCATCGGCCAGCGGCCCTTTCGTCTCTACGCTGTCGGCCCCTGGGCGCGTGGTGATCTCGGCCACGCGCAGCGGCAACGAGCAGAACTTCGCCCGCTTCGGAGAACACCTGTCGAAGGCCCTGGTCGAGCCCGAGGCTGATTTGGACAAAGACGGGCAGACCTCGCTGTTCGAGGCCTGGCTTACCGCCTCGCGCGCGACCGCCGAGTTCTATCGCGCGGAAGGGCGACTGGCCACCGAGCATCCGCTGCTCGATGACAACGGAGATCTGCAGGGCACCTCGCCCGACTGGTTCCAGGGGATGCGGGCGGTGAAGAAGCCCAAGAGCGGCTTGGTCGATGGAACGCGCGCCCACCAGTTCCATCTCCTTCCCAGCGCTCAGGAGCGCAAGCTGCCGGCGGCACTCCGCGAGCGCCGCAACGCCTTGGAGCTGGAACTGGTCGGACTGCGCGAGCAGAAGGGGACCTTCGCCAACGAAGACGAGTACTACACCCAGCTCGAGAAGCTGCTGGTTGAACTGGCCGAGCTTTATGAGCAGGCGGGGAAGTAGCTGGCTGCTGCGGCGCGGAAAGTAGCAGGCTCCGCGTGCCGTCCGCCCGACGCCTGTCCAAGGGTCAGCGACGCATACTGAGCGGCACGGCGCTAGCCGCCGGTGACCCCAGGTTTTGCTCTCCCAATCGCTTTGCGAGTTGAACGTTCTAGCCCGCCGCCGATGAGAACGAATGCCCAAGGGATGCTCGAACCGTGTACTACCGGCGGCTAGCGCCCTGCCGATCAGGGAGATGGCGGACGGCACACGGAGTGGCTGTGATTCTTTGTGGTGCAGGCGTCCCGCCTGTTGGAACATCGGTCCCACTTCAAGGCAGGCGGGACGCCTGCACCACAATGGGCGGACGGCACACGGAGTGTGCCTGCTACCATACGCAATGCTCCCCAGCCGCTCACGATTTGCTCGCTTAACCCCATGCATCGCGTTATCCTGGCGCGTCTCCCCTGAAGAACCACCACGCACGGAGGCCGCCGATGCCCATCGCTCCCTCTCCCCGATTGTTTCGTGTTGTCGCCGATGGCCCCCTGGCCCCGGCCGTGACGCAACCCGTCGAAGGCAAGATCGAATGGCTCCCCTGGCAAGTCGCCTTGGAGGGAAGCCGGGAACCGGTTGACGCTGTCTACACGTATGGCCATCCCAAGCTCGATGGGGCCATGCTCGACCGTCTGCCTGGCGTAAAGGTCATCAGCAACTACGGAGTCGGAGTCGATCATATTGTGCTGGCCGATGCGCGGGCCCGCGGCATCCCCGTGGGAAATACGCCCGGCATTCTGGATGGAGCCACGGCCGATATGGGCTTTGCCCTGCTGCTGGCCTCCGCCCGGCGGTTGATCGAGGGAGACCGCTACGCCCGCGGGCCGGAGTTCACCACCTATGACCCGGGCTACATGCTGGGGCGCGAGGTTCACTCCAAGACGCTGGGCATCGTCGGTCTGGGGCGCATCGGCCGGCAAGTGGCCCGCCGCGCCCGCGGCTTCGATATGAATGTCTGCTACTTTAATCGCCATCGCCGGATGGATGTGGAATACGAGATGGGCGTGCGTTACGTTTCGTTCGACGAACTGCTGGCGGCCAGCGACTTTATCATGCTCACCTGCCCACTGACCGACGCCACGCGGGGGCTGATCGGCCGCGAGGCTTTTGCCAAAATGAGGCCCGGCGCCACGCTGGTGAACATCTCGCGCGGACCGGTGGTTGATACCGAGGCCCTGACCGAAGCCCTGCAATCCAACCGGATCGCCGGCGCGGCACTGGACGTAACGGACCCCGAGCCGTTGCCGCGCGAGCATCCGCTGCTGAAGCAGCCGAACCTGACGATCGCGCCCCACCTGGGGAGCGCCACGATCGAGACCCGGCAGCGGATGGCCGAGATGTCGATTGAAAATCTGCTGGCCGGCCTGCGCGGCGAACCGTTGCCGCACGAAGTGAAGTGAGTGAGTGCTGCTTCGTCGTTGTTTACAAACCTTTCGAATGGATCAGGTCGAAGGGATGGCGCGGGGGTTCTGGCCAGGCTGGTAACTCTTTGGGTTGAAACTCGTTTTCTATGGTCGCTAAGGAACTCGATATTCCCCGTTGAACGTTATCGCCGTCCGCGTTTTGTCCGAGGCCCTAATGGTGCGAAGCCTGGGAGGCAGCCCCAGGTCTGCGATCCCTATTCTTGTTCACCCTTGGCGCCTGCTGCGGCGAAGCCGCAGCAGGCGCCAAGGGGGATGGAAGCGATATGGGCTACGTCTACCTGGGGCTGCGCCCCAGGCTGTCATAGTGCGCCCCTTCGGGGCTCGATGCAGCGCCGGGGCGGAGTTTCAACCCGAGGAGTTACTAACCCTGCCGTTTTCTATGGGTGCGCTGCGAACCTCGATATTTCGCGCACTTCCGGAAGGTTGAACTCAGCGCGGGCGCTTACCTCAGCGCCGGCGCTGGGGTCAGCGCGTAACTTTGCGGGTTGAACTCGTCCCATCGCACCCTGCCGTGTAACTTTGCGGGTTGAAACTCAGCGCGGGCGCTTAGCTCAGCGCCGGCGCTGGGGTCAGCGCGTAACTTTGCGGGTTGAATTCGCCCAATCGCGCCCTGCCTGTGTAACTTTGCGGGTTGAAACTCAGCGCGGGCGCTGAGCTCAGCGCCGGCGCTGGGGTCAGCGCGTA
>Ga0335394_10003278_pt1 | contig 18350 bp, 14 predicted proteins | sample MAT03_FD_205741 | JGI IMG/M metagenome (GOLD analysis project Ga0335394, IMG submission 205741) | Freshwater microbial communities from Lake Fryxell liftoff mats and glacier meltwater in Antarctica - MAT-03 (spades assembly) (version 2) ... | reverse complement strand
CGCACCAGGCCGGTCAGCGCTTCTTGCATGATGTCCTCAAGATCGGCTTTCGGCACCATGGTGCGGATGACCCCGACCATGGCCGGCGTGACGGCGCGCAACAGCGCTCCGATCGCGGACTGGTCGCCCTGGGCAGCCGCTCGCGCGAGCTGGGCGAGCTCGTCCTGGCGGGGCGGGGGCAATATCAGGCACGCAAGCATCATCGGCGGGTTGTTCCTTTTCCGTATACCCGGAAGCCGGGAACGGAAAAAACGATCACGTCCGGTTTGGCGCCTCCCATCCCGCACGGCGCGCTCGATCGGGCGCCGGCGCGCGGCGGCGGCAAGGGGGCAAATTGTGCGTCCGGCGTTGTCGTGGTTTGGCCCACGTCTGGCTTGCTGAGCAGATCCTGAGCCGGATCGGAGATCGTTCCGCCCGCACCGCCTTCGCCCGGCTCGACGTCCGTCATGATTCCACCAGCGCCGCCGGAGCCACCCCCGCCGGACGGATCTCCCGCGCACCCAGCACCAGCGCGTCGATGGCCATCCCGATCGCCGCGCGGTGTGGCCCGCTGCTCATGCCATGATCTCAGCGAGCGGTCGCGTTCCGTTGGCACCGAAACGGGTGTCGGAGATTCCGAATCCGTTCTGGATCGAGACGAACAGATCACCGATGCTACGGCCACCCTGGGGGCCGAGGAGCGGCCGGGGGAAGGTGTACTTGGTGTAGCTGATGTGCTGGCCGAGGCCCTTGAGCGTGCCGCCGAGACCGCCCATCAGCAACACCGGAAGATCCCAGTGGTTGTGCCGATCGCCGTCGGCGATCTCGCTTGAGAAGAACACGCAGGTGTTGTCGAGCACGGTCTTGCCCTGGCCATCGTCGATGGCGTCGAGCTTGGCGGCCAACGCGGCCACCTTCTCCACTTGCCAGCGCCCGATCTTCCTCAGCTTCTCCAGATTCGCCGGATCGCCCATGTGGTGCGAGATGTTGTGATACGAGCCTCCGGCGCCCAGATAGGTGTAGTCGCGGCCGCTGAAAGACGAGCTGATCATGAAGGTGATGACCCGGGTGGCATCGCAGCGCAACGCAAGCACCATCAGATCGGTCATGATGTCGACGCCGGCCCGAAACTGCGGCTTTTCGGGCGGCCGTTCGGACATCGCGCACTGGCCCGCCACGCCCGATCCAGGACTCGCGGTCTTCTGGATGCGCAGCTCGAGCTCGCGGACCCCGGTCAGGTATTCATCCAGCTTGATCCGATCGAGCCGCGCCAGCCGCGCGGACAGCGCGCTCGCCTGCCTGGTGGCGTGATCGAGCACGCTGCTGCGCAGGGCCCGCCGGCGCTGGATATCAGCATCATTGGCGCGGGGGTCGACACCCGCGAACATCCGATCGAAGGCCACCGCCGGGTTGTACACGTTGGCCAGCGGGGTGTTGTTGGCCCATGAGATCCCGCGCGAGAACGAGCACGGAGCCCCGTCGCAGGATCCCGCGCTGATCGACGGCTCCATGCCCAGTTGCAGCGACGGCAGCGAGGTGCACGCCCCGATCCGGGCGGCGATCTTCTGATCCAGGCTGGTGCGTTCGGGAACGTTGCTGTCGGCGCGGACCTGGGTCAGGAAACACCCCGTCCCTCCGGCGTGGTTGCCCAGCATGCCCTTCGCTTGCGCAACCATCTCGTTTTCCAGACCACTCAGGATGATCGACTTGGCCCTCACCGGCGCGAGCGGTTCGAGCAGCGAGGGCGCGATGTAGCCGGCTCCCGTCTGCTCCGGCGTCCAGTGTGGCATCACGAATCCGTTGGGCTGGTACCACGCGACGAACCGCTTACGCGGCGCACATTCGGCCGCGCGCGCCCGCCGCGGCAGATGCCCGAGTGACGCCAGGAACGGCAAGCCCACCGTCACCGCGGCGTTGCTCAACAGGGACCGTCTCGATGGATGAAAAGACATGCTGCTCCTTCGTCACGGTTGCGCGATCTCGGCCCGCCTGGTGCGAAATGCCTCGGAGGTCACGATGGCCAGCAACAGCGCTGGGAGCGTGCTGTCGGCGCCACCCACCCGCGCCACCAGGCCGGCGAGATATTCGGCGCCGTCCTCGCCATCGAACGGACGCCCGAGGCCGTAGGTGGCGAGTTGCTGGGCCACGCAACCAGCGAACGCGGCGTCGCCGGCCACGAGCTGGCCGAGTTCGCGAGCCCCGGTGAAGCTCTGGCCGTCCGGCATCTCGCCACTCGCGTCGATGGCGACCCCGTTGTCCTGCGTGCGGTAAGTGCCGATGCCATCGAAGTTCTCGAGGCCGAATCCGATCGGATCGAGCAGGTTGTGGCAACCGGCGCAGGCCGGGTTGCTGCGATGCTCCGCCAGGCGATCGCGCAACGTGGTCCCGTCGCCCTTGGTCGGCACCTCGAGCGCTTCCACGTCGGGCGGCGGCGGTGGCAATAGGCTGCACATCAGCTGATGCAGCACCCAGGCGCCGCGCTTGACCGGCGAGGTGCGATCGGGCGGGGAGGTCACCAGCAAGAAGCTGCCCTGGGTGAGCAAGCCACCGCGGGGGGTACCTGCGAGCGAAACGCGCGCGAAGTCGCCGCCGCCGGGTGACGGCACGCCGTAGTGCCGGGCCAGCCGATCGTTGACGAAGGTGAAATCCGCCATGAGCAGGTCGGCCACCGTGGCGCCGTCTTGCACCAGCGCTCCGAACAGCCGCTCGGTTTCCTCCTTCATCGCCGCGCGCAGCGGTTCATCGAAGGCCGGAAACACCGATGAAAGCGGCGCGAACTCCTCGATCGAACGGGTGTACAGCCATTGGCCGGCGAAATTCTCCGCCAGCGCAACCGCCTTGCCGTCTGACAGCATGCGCTCCACCTGCCGGCGCAGTTCGTCGGTGTCACTCAGGCGATCGTCGTCGGCCGCTTCCAGCAGTTCGTCGTCAGGCATGGTGGCCCACAGGAAGTAAGAAAGGCGCGCCGCCAGTTCGTGGTTCGAGATCGGCCGGGCCTCCGTGTCATCGAGGTCGGCGTCGTGCTCGACGCGAAAAAGAAAATGCGGCGAAACCAGGACCGCGGTCAGCGCCGCCCTGCGGCCATCGTCCGGCTGGCTGGTCTGCGTTCGAACCTCGTCGGCGAGGGCCAGCAGATCCGTGACCTCTGCCTTGACCGGCGGACGCCGGTAGGCGCGGCGCATGAAACCTTCCAGCACCCGCGCGAGGCAGTCATTTCCCGGGTCGTCGCACAACAGGATACGGGCGCGCTGTTCGTCGTTCGCGGGCCGGGCCAGCAGTTCGTCAACCAGCGCGCTGGCCGCGCTCTCCATCAATTCGAGGTGAACCGGCGAGGTGTGAACGGCGGCTCCGATAGTATCAAACCCGTGATCCACGTCGTCGCCCGGGAACTTGTCGGCGGGCCGCAACGCGGTGCCCAGAAGATCGCGAACCGTGTTGTTGTACTCCGTCCGGTTGAGACGCCGCAGCATCACGCGCCCCCTGTCGAGGGACGGCGCATCGGCGGCGGTGGCTCCGCCTTGACCACCGCCCCCTTCGCGGTTGCTTCCGGAGGTACCCGCGGAGCAGCCAACCAGCGCGCAGAACAAGAAACTCCAGCCGGCTGCTGTGGAGCGGTTCCTGCGGGATGTCGTCGCGCGTTCGGACTGCATGTTGGTCGCCTTTCTCCCAGCACTCCCGTCCCCCACCCTGTAACCGCCGCCGCCCGGATCGATCACTTTTCCGATCCGATTGACAGCTCCGCCCAAGCAATCATTCTGGCGGCAACTTCACGACGCGTTCAATCCACTGCGTTGACCCACACCGGGATCTACCGTCGTGGTGGATACGCTGCCCCGCCACCTGGCGGTAGCTAGCAAAACCGTGCGCGCGCACCGCCGCCTCCGTCGCGTGGCCGCCAGAATGTCCGTTTTGCCTTCGGTCCTCGATGCCCGGGTCAGCTTTCGCTCAGGATCATGTGGAGATTGCCCCCGTTGCTTGCGTGCAGGCACCCTGTCTGAAATGCTTGGAGCACGACTGCTGGACCCATGCGTGCTGATTTCAGGAAATATCCCGACGAGGAGCCATTTTTCCTGGCCCTACACCGGCACGTGCCGCGCTTGGATGGCGTCTGGCACTACCACCAGCAGTTTGAATTGGCCTACATCCTCCGGGGACAAGGCGTGCGTTACGTGGGGGATTCCATCGAGCCCTTCGTGCAAGGCGACCTGAGCATGGTGGCCGCCCAGGTACCGCACACCTACGTCTCGTCGTCAACGGTACCCGACGCGACAAGCGAATTCGTGGTTGTTCACTTTACCAAAGAGATCTTGGCGGGCGGGGACTTACAGCACGCCGCCCTGGGCGACGTTAACCAGCTCTTCTCGGCGGCACAGCACGGCGTTGTATTCGACGAGACAGTGCGTGTTGAGGTGGCCGAGCTGTTAACGCAGATGCCGACCCAACGTCCCTTGCAAAAGCTTGCGACTTTCTTACAAGTTCTGGACGTTCTCAGTCAAGCGTCGGCAGCCCATCGCAGGATTCTATCTGTGGCAGGTGTTTCTGCATCACACTTGCGTTCAGAAGTGCCGTCGGCGATCGAAACGGTATGCGATCATCTGACGAAACACTTTCGGCAAGCGCATTCGATAGCCGACGCGGCCCGGATGGCCGCCATGAGCGAGTCCACATTCATCCGTTCGTTTCGCAAGGCCACCGGCCTCACGTTCGTACAATATGTCACCGAACTGCGCCTTCGTCGTGCTCTGCACCTTTTGGTAGACACCGAGCTTTCGATTTCCGAGGTGGCGGCGGCCTCAGGTTTTCCTAACGCGGCCTACTTTTCGCGGCGGTTCTCTGAACAGCGAGGTGTGACTCCGGGCGCTTTTCGGAATCAGTCGCGGCTTGCGGGTCGTCGGCGCAGTAGCGAATAGGTCGCTTCAAGCCAGCACAGCTTCCACGACCTTTCCGTGTACATCGGTCAAGCGATAGTCACGGCCCAAGAAACGGTAGGTCACCTTTGTGTGGTCGAGCCCCAGACAGTGGAGGATCGTTGCGTTGAGATCGTGGGCATGGACCGGATCGCGGACCACGTTGTATGAGAACTCATCGGTTTCTCCGAATGAGTGTCCGGGGCGGATGCCGGCGCCTGCCAACCACACCGTGTAGCAGCGCGGATGGTGATCGCGGCCGAAGTCAGTTGCGCCGGGCCTGCCCTGGCAATAGGCGGTGCGCCCAAATTCACCGCCCCACACTATCAGGGTGTCGTCCAGTAATCCGCGCTGTTTCAGATCTGTGACCAGGGCTGCTGACGCGCGATCCGTATCAAGACATTGTCGTCCGTGACGGTCCGGCAGGTGCTCGTGGGAATCCCATCCCCGATGAAAAAGCTGAACACAGCGAACATCTCGCTCGGCTAAACGACGTGCCAACAGACAGTTATGTGCATAGGTGCCCGGCTTGCGGGCTTCCTCGCCGTAAAGGTTGAAGGTACTTTGGGGCTCGTTTGAAATGTCGGCCAGATCCGGTACCGATGTTTGCATGCGGTAAGCCGTTTCATATTGCGCGACTCTGGCGGCTATTTCGGGATCATGCACCGTGTTTAACCGTTCCTGGTTGAGTGCCGCGAGATCGTCCAGTTGGCGTCGACGTGCCGCACGGCTGAGGCCCGCAGGGTTCGACAGATACAACACCGGATCGCCGTCGGAACGAAAGCGCACGCCTTGGTGTGCGGAGGGAAGAAAGCCGGCGCCCCAAAGTCGATCATACAAAGGCTGATCGGCATGCGGGGAGTTGGAGGCCATCACCACATAGGCCGGGAGATCTTTGTTCTTTGTGCCAAGCGCGTACGAAATCCATGCCCCCAAACTGGGTCGCCCCGCCAACTGAAATCCCGTTTGACTGAAGGTGATGGCTGGGTCGTGATTGATTTGCTCTGTGTTCATCGATTTGATGAAACAGAGGTCGTCTGCGATCTTTGCTGTAAAGGGCAAAAGATCGCTCACCCACGCGCCACTTTTCCCTCTTTCCTTGAACGTCGCAGTGCTGCGGACCAGGGGGAAGCTTTGTTGAGACGCCGTCATTGACGTGAGCCGCTGACCTTTTCGCACAGACTGAGGCAAGTCCTTTCCGTGCAATCTTTCCAGCATGGGCTTGTGATCAAACAGATCGATCTGCGAGGGTCCTCCGGACTGAAACAGATAGATCAAGCGTTTGGCACGACCCGAAGGTGCTTCCGCTCGTACCGGCCGTGTGCCGGCTGCCAGGGTGACGCCCGTACTGCCTGCAAACTGCAACAGACTGCGGCGTGTGAACGATGTTCTTGAAGGGTCAGACATGGGGCTAATTCCGCGTGAGAGTTTCGTCCAGATTGAACAGCAGCAAAGCCAGGCTGGTATATCCTGCAGCCAGCACCGGGCGGAATGCGGTGGCCGAAAACGCTTGTGCGTCACCGCGCTGATCATGAAAGTGAGAGAGCATGGTTAGAAGGTGTTTCGTGGCGATGGTTTGTTCTGTCGTCGAAGGCGATCGCCCAACGATCCGTTCCCACAGGGCGCGCACACGGTCTTCGTTGGTGCGAAAAGGCTCGGCCAGCAACGTTTGGCTCAAGCGCTGTGCGGCTTCCAATGCCAACGGCTCATTGAAGAGAGCCAGGGCCTGCAAGGGAGTGTTGGTTTGCCCCCGGCTCACAACGCAGGTGTCGCGGGTCGGGGCATCGAAGGTGCTGAAAAATGCGGGCGGGCGCGTGCGTTGCCAAAATTGATAGAGACCTCTGCGATGCCCGGAGGTTACCGATGGCCCTCCCGACCGCAGGTCAAGCAGCTCACTGGTGGAAAGCACCTGATCATGTAGAGCTTCAGCGGGAAGGCGTACGCGGGAAGCGTAAGCCAGCAGGTGGTTCTGCGGATCACGGTCTCGCAATTCAGTCGGGGCATTAGACGAGCGTTGATAGACTTCCGTTAGAATCAATGATTTCACCAAGCGCTTGACATTCCAACCGTGTTCCATGAAGTCGACGGCCAGCCAATCAAGCAATTCAGGATGGGAAGGCTTTGAGCCTTGCGCACCAAGATCTTCGACCGTGGTCACGAGACCGTTACCGAAGAGCATCTTCCACAATCGGTTCACAAAAACGCGGGCCGTGAGCGGATTGTTTCGTGAGACCACCCAGCGAGCCAGATCCAAGCGCGTTGTGCCGACACTTCGTTCTGGCGAAAACGCTGACGGGACGCCTGGATCGATCTCTTCGGTGGGACGATCGTATTGACCGCGGGCTAGAACGAACGTTGGTCGTCGCTCCTTTCGGTCCTGCATGATCATGGTGGTTGGAAGGGTGCTCACGAAGACGTCGCGCCGAGACTGGGCTTCCATGCGCTGCCGGTACGCGGCCCGTACGGCCGTGGGAGCGCCGGTGTTCAAGTAGCATCGATGCAACTTGGCGTGTGCTTGCGGTGATAGCTGAGAAGGGCTCTTCGCGATGAGCTGCGCAACGGGCTCTGCCGCTGAAAGCTCCGCCACCTCATCATCCGTAAGCACGCGTTGAAAAAGCTGGAGGTCATCAAGTCGTCCGTTGAAGCCCGGCATTTCGGGCAAAGCGTTGATGACCAAGGGATCGCGCTTATCATCGGGGCGCAGATCCACCGTCACAAGTTCGTCAAAGTCGACGTCGGTTGTGACTGGCAGGCCATCAAGAGAGATCGAGATCCCGGCGGCGCGTTGGCTGCCATCGTAGCGGATGGTGGCATGGTGCCATTGCCTCAAAGCAAGCGGCGCTCGGGTGTGCACACGCAGGCTGTCGTCCAACCAACGGCTTCCCAAAGCAAAGCTCAGCTTTCCGTTCTGAAGGAAAGCGCCAAAGCCCGCGCGCCATGATGAAGCGTTCTCCGAGGACATGCGCCCGAGGATGGCGCCGTCCACCTTGGTTGGGTAGATCCAGAACGACAGAGTCACCCGATCGCGCCCGTCGATCCGCATGGCTGGGCCCAGGCGAACAGGTTGTCCGTTCTCAAGCGAAAGGGCAGTATTGTCGACTCCCGCTGAAAAGGCCTCAGGAACGGCGGCTTCTGCTGGTGTTTCGCCGGACACCGCTTCAACGTGGGAACCATCAAAGGCAAAGCGACGCAGGAGATCTGCAATGGGCGTGGTGCAGACAGTTGTGTTGGCAGAGCGCCAAGCCGCAAAGGCAGAAGGCGTGTCAAGCTGACGAAGGCGTCGCTCTGCTTCCGAGAGTCGTTTTTCAAGTCGGCTCAGGGTCATTTCCTGCTGCGACGTAGGGGCCAGCATGAAGGGCGGTATACTGGAACCACCGGATCGTCCGCGCTCCTCAACGTTGTTGAAGTAGGCGAAGAGTCGATAGAAATCCTTCTGGCTGATGGGATCGTATTTGTGATCGTGGCAACGGCTACAACCCAAGGTCATGCCCAACCACACCGCGCCCAGGGTTTCAACGCGGTCGACGACGTATTCAACTCTGTATTCTTCCGCAATGATTCCTCCTTCGTCGTTGGTGCGGTGGTTGCGATTGAAACCAGTGGCGATCTTTTGGGCCGTGGTCGCCTTGGGCAACAGATCTCCCGCCAGTTGTTCGATGGTGAACTGGTCAAACGGTTGGTTGTTGTTGAAGGCATCGATGACCCAGTCGCGATAGCGCCACATTTGGCGGTCGTTGTCCTTTTGATATCCGTTGGTGTCCGCATAGCGAGCGGCGGTAAGCCAATCTGCGGCCATGCGTTCGCCAAACTGAGGGGAAGCCAACAGACGATCAATCTCGCGCTCGAAGGTCGGCTTCTGGGGCGCGTGTTGCAAGCGGGCGCGCGCTTCCTTGCTTGGGGGCAAGCCGGTAAGATCAAGCGTCGCTCGGCGCAACAGAGTTTCCCAGGGCGCAGGCGGCAAAGGCGCAAGGTGTTCCCGTTTCAGGCGTTCGGAAACGAAGGCATCGATCGCAGAGCGCGACTGTCGCGACACCTTCGCCTTTACGGGTGGCACCAGCGACCAGTGCGGCTGCCAGTGAGCGCCCTGTTCGATCCAGGTACGCAGTCTTTCTTTTTCGGCGGCTGACAACTGTCGCGCCGCGTCGGAAGGAGGCATTGCATCGTCGGCGTCATGTGCGGTGATGCGTTTCCACAGTTCGCTGGTGGCCACGCTACCGGGCACCACAGCGCGATAGCCCCCAAGATCCGTGGCAACGCCCTCGGGGGTATCCAGGCGCAGCCCTGCCTTTCGCTCGGCCTGGTCTGGTCCGTGACAGCGAAAGCAGGCGTCTGAAAGCAGGGGGCGAATGTCGCGGTTGAACTCGACGTCCGGCTTTGTGGCGGCCCGCGCTTTTTCACCCCAACACCAGGCCATCGTCGTGAGCAGCGCGAGTGGCAAGTAGGTGTGGGGGCCGGGGCGGAACAACATGACAAGTAAGCCTACCCCGCGGCCATTTCACTTTCCGTTCAACGATTTGCAGAATCCCCGCGCCAGAATCAGCGGACGGCACCGTTGGTCGTCAGGTCCTCAAGGGCGCGACGACTGCCGAGATGTCCTGCTCGCCGTGTCCCCCGGCGATTCCCTGCTGGAACAAACCGAGTGCCGCCTCTGCGGTGGTCAGGTTGATGGCAAGCTTGCCACCTTCCGCAATGGCGTAACCGAGATCCTTCGCCATGAGACGCAACAAGAAGTTCGGCGTGAAATCCGCAGTCGTCATGCGTGTGGAAATCGTTTTCACGAGCGGGCTCCCCGGAGCCCCGCCGGTGAGAATCTCCAGAGCCGGACCGCGGTCAAGACCGCTGCGTTCAATCATGACCAGCGCCTCGGCCAGCGACGCGATCTGAACGCCGCAGACGAAATTATTGATGAGCTTCATGAGTGCCCCGCTGCCCGATGGGCCAAGGTGGGCGATGGACGTCCCCATCGCCGACAACACCGGCCGGGCCCTGTGCAATGCGGAAACGGAGCCGCCCACCAGAAATTTCAGTTCCCCGGAAGCGGCCTGCGTCTTGCTCCCGGTGACCGGTGCATCGAGCAACTCACAGCCGTGGCGCGCGGTGGCGGCTGATAGCTCCTGGATCCACCCGACGGTCACCGTGCCGCACTCGATGCTCAGGGTGCCCTTGGCCGCGGCAGCCAGGGCGCCGTTCTCGCCGAGCCAGAGGCTGCGTGACGCGGTGTCATCCGCCAGCATACTGACGATGACGTCGGCCGTCGCCGCCGCTTCGGCGGGAGAAGCAGCGATGGTGGCCCCCTCTTTCCCGAGCGCCATGGACTTCTCCGCGTTACGGTTGAAAACCGTCACGGGAAATCTTTTGGCAAGAAGCTGTCGGGCCATCCCGCAGCCCATGATGCCAAGACCGAGGAATGCGATGCGTGGGTTGCTCATGAGATCATTTCCTTGGTCGAAGACGTGTCATTCGATCACGTCGAAATTTCTCAGGCTGTCCTCCTTGATCGTGAGGCCAAGCCCGGGCGTGCTCTCATTCAGATCGATGTGGCCATCCACCGCGAGCGGTTCACCGTCGAAACAATACCAGAAGAGTTCGTTGCCGACTTCGACATCCACCTGCGGAAAGAATTCTGCCATGGGCGAGTTCAAGCTGGCCATGACGATGTGATAGTTGTGCATCTGCCCGGCATGCGGAATGACGGGAATCGAATGCGCCTCGGCCAGCGCGGCGATCTTCCTGGCTTGTGTCAGGCCGCCGACGCGGTTGGTGTCGAACTGGATGTAATCGACCGCTCGCGCCTCGATGAGTTGGCGGAAACCGTACAGCGTGAATTCGTGCTCGCCGCCGGCAATAGGCACACGGCCGTGTTTCTTCAATTCTGCGTACCCGTGGATGTCATCCGGGATCACCGCTTCCTCCAGCCAGCGAAGGTTGAATTCCTCCAGCCGCGGAATCATGCGCTTTGCGTAGTCCAGGTTCCAGCCCATGTAGGCGTCGGCCATGATGTCCACACCATCGCCGACTGTTTCGCGCACTGTGCGGACCAGCTCGAGGTTCTTCAGCATCCCTTCTGCTCCGTCGGTCGGGCCCCAGCCGAAACGCAGCTTCATGGCCTGGTAGCCCTCGTCTTTGTAGCGCTTCGATTCACGCGCGAGTTCGTCGAGCGGCGTCGAGTAGAGGCGGCTGGCATAGACCGGAATCTTCGGCTTCGTCCGCCCCCCCAACAAGCGATAGACGGGTTGTTTCGCGGACTTCCCGAGAATATCCCATAGTGCGATGTCCACAGCGCTGATCGCCGCCATGCCGATCCCTTTGCGCCCGAACGCAATGGTCTTGCGATACATGTGCTGCCAGAGAAACTCGATGTCCCACGGATCGGCCCCGATGAGCAGCGGCTTCAAATAGAGGTCGATCACCTGCTTGGTGACTCGCGGCGAGAGCGCGGCGTTGCCGATGCCCACGAGCCCGTCGTCGGTGAAGATTTCCATGATCAACCAGCTATGGAAGGTGAAGGTGCCCATCGTTGACCTGGTCAGCATGGGTGAAACCGCGTCCATCGGATTGGTGCAAAAATGCGGTGGCAGCGGCACGGTCTTGCCCCGCCATTCAACGACACGGGTGCGAATTTCTTTGATTCTCATTTGGGTTGCCTCCTGGGAAAAGTAAGTGGTTGGATCCTGGGCACAACGATACAGATCAAGATGAACGCAAGAACGTGGAGCGAGCCGGCGATCAGCAGCACCGGCGTGTAACTGAAATTGTGATCGCGCAGCCAGCCCGCGATCTGGCCGAGGACGATGCCGCCCATTGCTCCACCGAAGCCGACGAGGCCTGCCACTGTGCCGACGGCGCGGCGAGGAATCATGTCGGTCGGCAGGATCATCACGAGCGTGGACCAGGATTGCTGACCGAAGAATGCAAGACTGAAAATGAAGATCACCAGTGCCATTGAATCGACGACAGGTACGAAAAGAACCCACGGCATGAACGCCGCGCTGATGCCCAGGGCGAGCTTGCGTGATCGGTTCACCGAGAAGCCGTTCCGTAGCAGCCAACTCGACAAGCCCCCGCCCACCAGACAGCCGACGCCCGAGGCCGCGTAGGGAATCCAGCCCACGCTGGTGGCGGCGTTGAATTTCAGCTGGAATGTCTCGATCAAGAACTTCGGTAGCCAGAACATGTAGAAATACCAGCCTGCGTCGGACAGAAACTTCGCCCCGATGATCGCCCAGACCTCGGGGTGTGCGAGAAGCTGGGAAACGGGAATCGACTGCGTTTCGTGGTCATCTACCGCTGCGGAGCTCGCAAGAATCATCGCGCGCTCCGCATCACCGAGCCGCGGGTGCGTTTCGGGTGTGTGATAGTCGCGAACCCACCACAAGGTCCACGCGAGTCCAGCGACCCCGGAAAGGATGAAGACCCAGCGCCACGGCGCGAGACCGAACCAATCGACATGGTTCAGGACAACCAGGATTAACCAGGGAGCGGTCACCGCACCCAGCGCAGTCCCTGCGTTGATGATGCCCATGGCCATTGATCGTTCGCGTACCGGAAACCACTCCGTGACAACACGGGTCGCCGCCGGGAATCCACCGCCCTCACCCATGCCGAGCAAACATCGGCTGGCGAGCAGCATCACGAGGGCGAACTCAAGCCCGAACACCGCAGGTCTGCCGTAGTTGCCGGCCAGGCCCTGACTTGCGGACGCCAGCGACCAGAAGACGATCACGATCAGGAAGCCACGGCGGGTTCCGAGGCGATCGAGCAAACGTCCGCCGCCGATGTACATCACGCCGTACGCCAGCAGGAACGCCGAGTCGAACAGTGCCTTGACTTGGTCCGAGAACGGATAGTCCTGTTGGATCTTGCTCAAGGTCCACGGAAGCGTCTGGCGATCGAAGTAACTCAACGTGATGGCCACGCACACAAGCATGGCGATGCGCCATCGGGACGAACCCACGGCCGACAATGAGGGTAAGGGGGGCATTTACAGTTTGACGTAGTGATATATCACAACCAGGCGTCGATAAGCGATGAATCTGTAGCCTCATAAAATATGTGGATTGTCAGAATTACATCTGGCAGCGTCTCATCCACAACTGACAGGTCAGTTTCCTGGCACGGGTCCAGTTCGATGAACAAGAAGTCCACCACGAAAGCCGTGCGTGAGCCCATGCACTCGCTCGCAGAAAGGGCGTATCTCGAAATACGCAAGCAGATCCTGAAGGGAGAACTGCCGGTGGGTATGGCCCTCGCACGGCGAAAACTGGCGGTGGTGCTGCACATAAGCGTGCCGCCTGTCAGCGAGGCCTTGCAAAGGCTGGAGCGGGAGGGCCTCGTCGAGAGCAAGCCCCGTGTCGGCACCCGCGTGCGGATCCCGACGCGGCAGGAGATCGAGGAGCGGAGCTTGCTGCGCGAAGCGTTGGAGACCCAGTCCGCGCGGCTTTTTGCCGAGCGCGCCACGGCTGCCGAGAAGGAGGAGTTGCGCAAGATGGGCACGCGCGTGGATCAACTTTATGCGGCCGGTGAGCAGTGCGCCGACGACCGCGAATTCCTCTTTTCGGTGAACACCTATCACATGAAGTTGCACCTTCACATTGCGGAATGCGCCCGTTGCCCGGCGCTGCGGGTTGCCATCGAGAAGGAGCAGGTCCTGATCTTTAACTGGCTGCACGACACGGCGGTGCAACGCAGATCCCTGGCCTCGGACTATCACGCCCGCCTGACCGAGATCCTATCGTCATGCAGCCCGGGCCAGGCCGGCGAGGCCATGCGCGAACATATCCGCCACGGCCTGCAGGAGGTGCTCAGCGGGCTCAAACAGATGGCCGAAACGACGAACGGCTGGCGTCACAAGAAGACCCGGAGACGCAGCTAGTGCGAATCGCGGGCGTGGGTGTCCTGGAAAGCCAGGGACAAACGGGTCGGGTCATGGCCTGGAATGAATCTGTCGCGAGCGGCGCCATGAAGGATTCTCTGGCCATTCCAGTTCAAGGAGCGTAACGCCTTGCCGGGCAAGGGAAAAGGTCACCTTGCGATGGCCGCCGGACGACTTCATGGTGTGAGTGTCAACGACGGTGGTGAGTCGGCTGGCTTTCTCCAACGCTCTGACTTGGTCCGCGGTCGGAGCTTGCGGGGAATTGATGGCGAGCCACGCGGTGAAGGAATTCGAATGCGTCTTGTCGATCAGTGTGCGGGTGATCTTCGGAGTGCCCGCCGGCGCGCCGCCAAGGTCAATCGTGATCGCGGCGTCGGGCCCCGCCAGGTCATCGTCATGATAGTGCCAGGCCAACACGGTGATTCGCCCTCCGGATCGTGCGGCGAGGGCGGATACATCCGGCTTGTCGCGGACACCTGATTTCAATATGTCCCCCAGTGGCACCGCGGCATCGCTGTGCACAGGAAGACGCTGGCCGTCCATGCGGGCGAACATGCGGAAGACATTGAGCACGGGCTTGTCGATTCCATTGGTCGCCAGCGATCGGAATCCTGCGAAATACGGCTGGTCCTCGAACTCAAATGCCCAGGTCAGCGCCCCCTCCAGATTTACACCGTGCTGTTCAGCCAGATCGAGCTTCCGGGGAAAACTTGCCGCCGTATAGCTGGAGTACATCGTGCCATTCCGATAGGCCAGATTGGCGCCCTGACAGGCGGCGCATCCCTCCGGATCGGACTCACCAATGACGATAGGCGTGCTCTTGAGTTCGGGATGCTTCCCGATCACCGCGAAGGCGCGATTCACGTCTCCGAGCTGGCCGGACATGCCCATGCGCACGTGACCGTCGACCTGACTGGGACCTCCCTTTGCGTGGAACGAAATGAAATCGAGCGGCGTGCCCTTTTCCCGAGTGGCGAGGTTTGTGCCGTTCAGGCTGTGGTCGAGGAAACTCTCCAGAAAATCCCCGCCGTCGCCGCCAGCAAGGTCCGGGCCGCCGACCTTCGCCATCGGTATCGCTCGGCGCACGGCGCGGATAGCGTGGTCATGGAGCTTAAAAAACTCCTGTCGGGTTCCGCGCCAGTAGCCGATGTTCGGTTCGTTCCATGTTTGCCAGTACCACGTGAGTACCTCCTGCTCGCCGTACCGGTCCAGGCAGTGCTTCGCCCACTGATAGACCAGCTCTTCCCATTTTGCGAAATCCTTCGGTGGATAGGCCCAGCCGGTAAAAACGTCGCTGTACTTGGCCGTGGGAGTCCAGTGGTGGCGGTAGGGCTCCGGCTTGACGGAGAGCGCCTGTGGCATGAATCCGATCTGGACATACGGCCGGACGCCGCGGGCGCGGTATGTATCGAAAATCCGGTCGACGATTTTCCAGTCATAGACAGGATTTCCCGCAGCATCCTCCGTGTAGGCGTTTGTCGATCCCCACTTGAGTCCGTGCGTTCCCTCGCCGGTGACGAGCAAGCTGTGGGTGCGGAAGAAGACCTGGTCCTTCTTCAGTTCACCCAACTCACCGATGAGTTCGCTACCGTGTTTCATGTACGCATAGTTGGGTTCATCGGCACCGAAAAAGCGCCAGATCGGTTTCAGCGGCCCGCTGGGCTTGGCAGCGTCGATCTGAATCTGGACAGGGAACGAATCAGCGCGCGCGGCGGTGGCGATCCCGAGCGTTGCGGTGATTACGGCAGAGCAGCGCATTAACGTTTTCATGTGGGGTGAGCGAAACAAGGCTCTGGTGAGTACGTGAAAGTGCTTGTTCATCAGTTTTGCCTGGGAGTTCATCCGTTCACCGTGAGGTACGGCGCGGCGCCCGCCTGGCCGTAGTAGCCGTGGCCAAACGTCGTGATCTTGAGACCGAATGCCTTGCCGACATTGGCGAGAACCGCGGTATTGCGGTTGATCTTGATCTTGGGATCGACGAAACTACCCTCCGTTCCGAAATCGAGCACCCGGTTGGTCTTGTAAGTGCCGCCCCCTGATCCGATGAGCAAGTAGACTTGATCCACACGTTTGTCCTCATCACCGGAGTCGTGCCAGCCGCGGCCTTCGTTGGTCCCGGCGAGCACCACCGTGTCATCGAACACCTTCAGCACCTTGAGCCGGGTCACCAGATAGGCAAGCTGCTGGAGGTACCACTGCTCGATCGCGAGGAAGTACGGATCCTTCGAGGGCCGATCGTGCGTCCAGGCGTGGTTAACGTCTTTTGAGATGCCAGCCTGGACTTTCTCCAACCACGGATACTTGAGGCTGCCCATCGAGAAATTGCCCTGCAGCGACGCCACCGGAGTGAGATCGCACGAGAAGGCCAGCGCGATCAGATCGATCTGCGCTTTCATCACCTTGTCACCCAGCGTGTCGTTGGCCGGGATGTTGAAGTCTTCCGGGTTCAACGCGCCACAATCCTGCGGCGCGCTGATGTTGGTGATGTCGATCTCCAACGCGCGGATGCCTTCCAGGTGATCGGTGAGTTTGCGCTTATCGTCGGCGCCGAGGCCAACGCGCACATCCTCGAAATCCGCGCGCACCAGATCGAGGATCGATTTGCGCCGCGCATACGCCTCGGCCAGCGCCGTGGTGCCTGCTGTGCCACCGGTCCGGCCGGCGAACAGGGTCTGGAAAACCTTCTTCGGATCGTTATCGGGAACGATCACATTGCGGGAGCCCGAGAACACCATCCCGTAGCCTATCGAATCGCCGCCCGCTGACGGCGCGGAGCAACCGAGTACCAGCGAACGGAACGGTGTGTGGTTGAGCGTCTTCGCGATAGCCTGGTCGAGCGAGATCGAGTAGCCATCTTTCCTGTCGCCGCCGGTGAAGGTGTTACCGGTGCCGTCGTGGTGCCCGCTGGCGCCGCCCCACTGGTCGAAGCCACGCAGGATCAGCGTATCGGCCTTGTGCGGCTCCATCGCCGCCATACGTGGCGTGAAGGTGAAGCTCGATTCCTTCACCGGAGGCGCGCCCTGCAGCGTCTTGGTGCCACTCGCGGTGTACCACCAGTGAGGATACAGGCCATGCGGAATCCCGAATTGCACGTAGCGCTTCGGCCCCGCCGCGAACGCCGGACGGGTTTGCATGGCGCTCAGCAAGGGCAACCCCACCGCGATGCCGCCGCTCCCGCGCAAAAACGTTCGACGATCAAGAATTTTCGGCATCAGTTTCCTCCAGGGCGCTCAGCAAGTCGTCATTCATGAGAATCGTCAGGTATTGATTCGAGGTTGATTCGTGGCACCCGTGTCTTGCGCCGGTAAAACAAGCCGCCACTCTGCCAGCGGCTATTTTTTTTCGCCCGCGGCCAAGGGCGATACCGCAGACCACCAGCAGCAACGTTGGCCAGCCCATCGGGCCGGCGTTCTGGGAAATGGAACAACCGCCCGTGGACGCTTGCTCCGCAGTGGTGGTGCCCGGGTCTCCCCCAGCTCCGGCGCCAGGGTCCTCCTCGACGGTCGTCGAACCGCCGGCGCCGCCCTCGCCGCTGACGCCGCCGTCCGCCGTCGAACTGCCGGCGCCGCCCTCGCCGTCCGCTTTCGTAATAACAAAATCTCTGGAGTTCACTGCGCTGTCCAGCATGTGTGGGAATCTGGGGTCGTTGAGGTTGTGAGCGTTTTGCACCATCAAGGCGATGGACTTTACGGTCTTACTTTCGCTCAGGGTCAACGGCCCAGTGTAAAGCAAGGAGCTTGCGCTCGGACGTGTACCATCCAGGGTATAGCGGATTTCTGCCCCCGTAGTTTTACTACTCATTGTCACTGATACTGAAGTTTCGTACGAGCCTCCCGATGGACTCATCAACGCCGCAGCAACAGTTTTCAGTGTCGACAGAACCAAGTAGGTCAAGTCAGTACCGCTCCTCGGAGCGCTCGAGTCGGGAAATGTATAATTTATACTGTCTGTTTCGCCGTTTGGAGTCACAACTCTCATTGAGTAGACAATGGGATGAAGACCAAGTTCGCTGACAAGCTCATTCTCGATTAGAAAGGTAATACTGGTGGGAGTAACCTCTGTTATTAAATATTTATTTTTCGGGAATTCAGCTATCTGCTGAGGAGCAGCCCCTTTTCCATTAACTCTAGAATCGCGGTATGAGATAATAATCTTTGATGCACCAGTCAGATTTTGTCCTTGCAGTGTAGCTATTGATACACTCCACACGTGTAGCTCTATGAATAAGCTTGAGATGGAAGGCTTTGTGGTGACCTGAAGTATTGGATGCAGTGGAGGCATTACCGTCCAAGCGCCAGGACTCGCTGCACTTCCTTCAGCCGCCGGAACCGGCGCTGCAGCCGATATGCCGGCCGCACAGGCGAAGACGAGGCCGAGGCCGATCATTACGCCCATTGTTCCGTACTTCTTGCTGTTCATTGTCGTAGCCCCCTCGTATCCGCAGCTGGCGAAAGCGATCACACTCATCGGTTGCCCCTGATCGTCGCCCCGCCGAGCGGTGCCTCGAGGATCAGCCGCGGCACCACCCCGTTGAAGGAAGGCCAGTGGTACCGCCTGCGGGTGGAGTTCTCGCAAACCTTCGGACCGAGTTC
>Ga0335394_10003276_pt1 | contig 18355 bp, 16 predicted proteins | sample MAT03_FD_205741 | JGI IMG/M metagenome (GOLD analysis project Ga0335394, IMG submission 205741) | Freshwater microbial communities from Lake Fryxell liftoff mats and glacier meltwater in Antarctica - MAT-03 (spades assembly) (version 2) ... | reverse complement strand
TCAACTTGCGCTGGATTATTCTCACGGTCGTCCGTTGAGTAGTAGCCCTCTCTTCGAGTGAAATGGTTCGGTCTCGTCTCAAGTTATATTGGAACTCACAAGAATGGCGCACTGCACAGCAGCCTCGATCTCGATGCGAACCGTCTCGTCTTGCTGGATCGCGTCGAGACGAACGAACAAGAAACCGAGCAAATACCATTTTGATTGACAACTGAATAGCATCACCAGAAGTGGCTTATCAAAGATAAGCCACTTTTTTCGCGTTAACCCACCATCCCCAGCCTGGCAAGCCCCCCGATTGAAAAACTTACTATCACAAATCGAATCACTTTCCCTCTCACACAACGCCGCCGCGACGATTATACGATGCGAGGGAACCCACCCTCAAGCACCGTCGGGCAGGTACGCTGGCACTACCTTGCAGGCAGTACCACCGAACCACCCGCCTATCCGCCTGCGGATTGCTTGACGGTTCCCCCTTCTGCATCGTCCCGCGTGATTGAGCGTTGTGCTCAGCGCGCTGGCGTATCCAGTGGTAACAGAGGGAGTAACCTCATGCCCGATTCGACTATTCGCAAAAGTATTAAAGATCAGATTCGTCCGTTCCCGCGTGTTGCAACCTATCCGACTTCATGGGCAGGTGCGCTGACTTTTCAGCAGATTTACGACGATCTGGCGCACTATGTGACCAACGTCATGAAAGGCAAGGGCATCCACCGCACCAACTACCTGCCCGACTGCATCCAGCATGGGTTCATGGCGCTCTGGCTTGAACTCTCAGAAAACAAAGACTTTCTCGCACAGAAAACCCGCCAGCAGGTGGTGTTTTTCATTTTGGCACGCTGCAAAATCTCCACGTTGCGCTACTACGACGACAAGTTCGACAGCCTTGAGGCGCTGATGAGTTATGACTGGCGCAATACCTGGGATGAACAGACCATCACCGGGTTCGCTGCACCGAGCGGCTGGTGGAACTCGGTTGAGCAGTGGGCGACGTGGGCAACCGACATCGACATCCGTATTGACGTTGAGCAAATCATGCGTAAGTTGGCAGAAAAATACGCTGACTCGTTCAAACATCTGGTCGCGCTGTATGCGGTGACAACGCAGGTTACACGCAAAAACGCGGCAGCACTGGCGGGTGTCACGCCCTGGAACTGGCACAAGACCTACGCAGAACCGATGCTTCAGGAAGTTCGCTACGAATTCGCACAGGTGTTTCTGGAACGCCACAGCTACACGCTGCCAGAGCAGCAGCCCACCGAGAATCGGAACAATGGGCAGTTCACGTCGCCCTATACGGATTGGCGTGAGCGGTATCAGCAGGGGCATACTGAGCCAGCGGAGGCACTGCTGGCTCAGTATCGCCACACCGTCTGCATCGCCGGAGCGATCCGGGCGCAGATGGATGGCAAGACCTACCGCCAGGCAGCGCTGGACATCGGGCGCAATCCAAACACGTTTCCCAAATATATGAAGCGTGCTGCGCGGATGCTCTCAGCAGCTTATGCTTGACCGCAACCGTCCTGGCTGAGACGTTAAACCAGCCATATATTTTTTGCGACGGATACTCAATTTCACAGTTGAGAAGCTTAATCTATAATTACATGATGTCGCTCACCTAAGAAAGCAGGTTGTATGTCGAATGATTTAACTTTTTTTACCAACGAACCGAATGCGACCCTTCTGGATCGCTTTAAAGCAACACTCAAAGATGTTCAATATTTTGATATTTTGGTGGGATATTTCCGAACCAGCGGTTTCCATCTTTTGCAGGAAGCCTTTGCAGATATTGAAAAGATTCGCATCCTTGTTGGATTAAGCGTGGATCGTAAAGCTTTTGAGATTATCGAAACGGCATCAGGGCAGATGCAACTGCCATTTGAGTCAACAAAAACGACGAAACAACAGTTTGAGAGTGATGTCGTCGCAGAAATGGAAGTCTCACCTGACGAATATGCGACTGAATTGAGCGTGCATAAATTTATCGAGATGATCCAGATCGGCAAGCTGGAGATCAAAGCTCATCCCAGTCACAACATTCATGCGAAAGTCTACATCAGCCGTTTCCATGCGGATGACCGTGATTTCGGCAGGGTTATCACCGGGTCGAGCAACTTCAGCTACCCCGGTCTTGTCGGTCAATCTGAGTTCAATGTTGAGCTAAAGAACCGTACCGATGTTGAATATGCGCTCGACAGGTTCGATCATCTCTGGGGAGAAGCTGTCGATATTTCTGCTGAATACATCGATACAATCAACAAGCGCACCTGGTTGAATGATCAGATCACGCCTTATCAGATTTATCTCAAATTCCTATACGAATACTTCAAAGAGGATATCAACCTTGATGAAGAATTTGATAGTTATCTGCCAGATGGCTTTATGGAGTTGAAATATCAGAAACAGGCAGTCATTTCAGCCAAGAAGATTCTAGACAGCTATAACGGCGTGTTTTTGTCGGATGTGGTCGGTCTAGGCAAAACGTACATCTCTGCCCTGCTTGCTCAGCAATTACCCGGACGTAAGCTGATTATCTGCCCACCCGTGTTGCAAGACTACTGGCGCGAGACATTCTTCGAGTTCAACATCGGCGGCACGGTTGTGGAGTCGATGGGCAAACTCGATCATATCATCGCGTCTGGTCATGAGCGTTTCGATTATATTTTCGTCGACGAGGCACATCGCTTCAGGAACGAAGGGACGCAGGGATACGAGAAACTACACCAAATCTGCTGGGGAAAGAAGGTTATTCTCGTCTCAGCAACACCGCTGAACAATACGATTTCAGATATTTACGCCCAGATCAAGCTATTCCAAACACCCAAGAAAAGCACCATTCCCGGTGTGCAGAATTTAGATCGTTTTTTCAATGGTTTACAGCGGCAAATTGAAAAAGGGGAGAAAGGGACACCCGAATACTTTGCGACAGTCAAGGGTGTTGCCAAAGAAGTACGTGACAAAGTGCTAAAATACATTATGGTGCGGCGTACCCGCAACGAAATCGTGAACTATTTTGCTGATGATGTTTCCAAACAAGGGCTGTTCTTTCCCCAGCTTGCAGACCCACAGCGTATTATCTATGAATTTGATGCAACGACAGACGTAGTATTCAACGAAACGATTGAGAAGCTTAAAGACTTCAAATACTCACGCTATATGCCTTTGCTGTACATGGAACGGCAGCTATCTGCTTTTGAGCAGCAGTCACAGCGCAATGTTGGCGGTTTCATGAAGGGTATCCTTGTGAAGCGGCTGGAGAGCAGCTTCCATGCGTTCAAGAACACATTGCGCCGTTTCATCGAGTCGTATGAGAAGTTCATCCAGATGTTCGATGATGGTACGATCTACATCAGCAAACAGGTTGATGTTTACGATCTGTTGGAGCGTGATGATGAGGAAGAACTACTGCGATTTGTTGAGGAAGATAGGGTCACAAAGTATCAATCAAAAGATTTTGTTTCCTCTTTTCGTGACCACCTGTTATTCGATTTGGAACTGCTCCACGAAATTCAAGACCTGTGGCAGGACATTACCGACGACCCGAAACTAAACCAATTTACTTCTGAACTGCGCCAGCACCGTTTATTGAAGAACAAACAGGTGATTATCTTCACCGAGTCGAGCGAAACTGCTGAATACTTGTACAGTAACCTGGAAGAAGAATTTCCTGGCAAGGTGCTTGAATTCTCCAGTAGCGGCGGGATGATGAACGGTGTAACGATCAGCAAGCCGGTGGCAAGAAGCCTCGTGCTCGAAAACTACGATCCGCGCCAGCGCAATCCAAAAAATGACATTCGTATCTTGATTACAACTGATGTGCTGGCAGAAGGTGTCAACCTGCACCGTTCCAATATCGTCATCAACTACGACCTGCCCTGGAATCCGACGCGGGTTCTCCAGCGTGTTGGACGTGTAAACCGTGTTGGAACCGCCCATCATGATGTTTACATTTTTAACTTCTTTCCGACTGCTCAATCAAGCCGTCACCTGAACTTGGAAGATAACGTCAAAACTAAAATACAGGCGTTTCATGATATGCTCGGTGAAGACGCACGCTATCTCAGTGATGAAGAAGACATCACTCAACACGAGTTATTCGGGGATCGCCTATATAAGCGGCTGAACACCAAAGCAACCTATGAGGGGGAACCGGAAGAGCGTTCTGAACTGGCATATCTCCAAGAAATCCGCGATATTCGTGACAAGAACCCGGAACTGTTCGAGAAGATTAAGCGCCTGCCCAAGAAAGCCCGCACCGGGCGCAAACTGCCAGAAACTACCACCGCTCACCTCGAAATGATTGCCCAGGAACAGGTGGTCACTTTCTTTCGCAAAGGGATGCTAAAGAAATTCTTTTTGGCAAGCGAACAAGGTACATTGGAACTCCCCTTCCTCGATGCGGTTGACCTTTTGCAGGTCGAAGACAAAGGCGAAGTGGAGAACAAAAAGACCCGAATCAAAGTTCCACAGTATTTTTACGATCTGCTTCAACAGAACAAAGAGGCTTTCGCAGCGGCGGTATCCACCGCTGATGACGACCTGAAACCCGCTAAAGGTGGGCGCTCTAATGAGACAATTGTCATCAAACTGCTCAAACAACTTGAGCGGGAGCAGCGGTTGACTGATGATGACGAAGACTACCTGAAGGCTGTATTGAGTGCCTTTGAAAACGGCATCATTCCAGCGAAAACCAGCAAGTCAGTTAAAGACGCGATTGAGAAAGAAAAGACGCTGGATGCCGTTCATATTCTCAGCATTTTAAAAAAGATCATGCCCGACAATATCCTGTATGCTCAACCGGACACGAAACAATCTAACCAGCCGAACGAAGTGATCTTGTCGGCATACTTACTGGCGCAAAGCGAATAATCTTGGAGTAGTTGCATGGACAAACAGCAAGCCACCACGCTGATTAGTAGCACCTTTGAAAAAGCTTTTGATGAGCCGCAGTACCTGCGTTTTCTGCGTGAGTTGTTCAATGGGCAGGTTGACGAGTCCGCAGATCGCAAAATTGATCATTCGGGCAATCTCATTCCGAATGCTTTCAAGGGGCATGTGCGGCGATATAAACGTTTAGGTACATATACCGATCCAGCAGGCGAGCCAATCGACCTGTTGGTAGTCTATCTTCACCAGGACAACTCGCTGGATCGTGCGCGTACTATGCAGCGTAATTTCGCAGCATATCATCTGAAGCAGCGCACAGCCGATAATGCGGTGATTGCCTACGTGTCCGATTCTCAGTCCGATTGGCGCTTTTCAATGGTGCGCCGTGAGCCTGTTGTAACATTCAGTGAGGCAGGCAACCTGATCTCAAAGGATGAACTAACACCCGTGCGCCGTTATTCATTCCTGGTTGGGCAGAATGAGCGCAGTCACACCGCGCAGCAGCAGCTTTTCCCTATCCTGATGGATGCTAAGCATGATCCGACACTCGATCAGTTGGAAAATGCCTTCAACATTGAGACGGTGACAAAGGAGTTCTTCGAGCAGTACAAGAAGCTGTTCCTGCAACTAAAAGAAGAGCTTGATCGTCTGACCGCCCAGAACCCGCGTGTGCTGGCAGAGTTCACACAACAGCAACTGGACACCACCAACTTCGCTAAGAAGCTGTTGGGGCAGATTGTGTTCCTGTACTTCCTGCAAAAGAAGGGCTGGCTCGGAGTCCGTCAGGGCGAAAACTGGGGCGCGGGTCCCAAGCACTTTATGCGGGAGCTTTTTGACCGCAAAGGTGTCGCTTATGACAACTTCTTCAACGATGTTTTAGAGCCGCTGTTCTATGAGGCGCTGGCACTTGAACGCCCTGATAACGTCTATCCGCGCCTGAACACCAAAATCCCATTCCTGAACGGTGGTCTGTTCGAGCCAGTGGGCAATTATGACTGGCGCAGCATCGACATGCTGATCGACAACACTGTGTTTAAGGCGATTTTCGACACGTTTGATCTGTACAACTTCACCGTGCGTGAAGATGAGCCGCTGGAAAAAGAAGTCGCTGTTGACCCCGAGATGCTCGGTAAGGTGTTTGAGAATCTGCTGGAAGTGACCGATCGCAAATCGAAGGGTGCATTCTATACCCCGCGTGAAATCGTGCATTATATGTGTCAGGAGAGCCTGATTAACTACCTCGCCACCACGATGGGCGATGCTGTACTGCGGGAAGACATCGCCACCTTCATTCGCTTTGGCGAACTGGCGGTGCAGAACGACACGGCGAAAGAAGCGGGGACGGTTTCCTATACCTACCAGATGCCGGAATCCATCCGCACCCATGCCAAAAAACTAGATGAGGCGCTGGCAAATATCAAAATCTGCGACCCGGCGATTGGCTCCGGCGCTTTCCCGGTGGGCATGATGCAGGAGATCATCAAAGCGCGCGAGGTGCTGACGACTTATCTGGGCAGCAGCGCTGACCGGACAACCTACCACTTCAAACGGCAGGCGATTCAGGAGAGCATCTACGGTGTGGACATTGACCCCGGCGCGATTGATATTGCCAAGCTGCGCCTGTGGCTGTCGCTGGTGGTGGACGAGGATGATTATCACCACATCAAGCCGCTGCCGAACCTCGACTATAAGATCGTGTGCGGCAATTCGCTGTTGAGCGTGCAGAAAGACCTGTTCAATTTAGAATTGTTCCAGAAGCTCGAAGCCCTCAAAACGGCTTATTTCGACGAGACCAACCCAACAAAGAAACTGGAACAACGTGCTGAAATTGGCGCGATCATTACCCAACTGACGGGCGACCACAGCCAGTTTGACATGCAGATTTACTTCAGCGAAGTGTTTCATGGCAACGGCGGCTTTGATGTAGTGATTGGCAATCCGCCTTACGTGCGGCAGGAGCGTATCAAAGCCTACAAGGAGGATTTGCAAAAGCACTATCCCGCTGTCTATGCGGGGACGGCTGACCTGTTTGTGTACTTCTACGCGCAGGGATTTGGCATCCTCAAAGAGCGCGGCGTTCTGACTTTCATCACACCCAACAAATTTATGCGGGCGAATTATGGCAAAAAACTGCGCGACTATCTGGCGAGCAAGACTTGCCTGCAAACCCTGATCGACTTCGGTGATTTGCCCGTATTTGATGCGACAACCTACCCCATGATTACGATTGGTCAGCGACAACTACCCAATGGGAATAGCATTCGTGTGCTGGAAATTACCTCAATGGATGCCATCACAACGCTGCACCATGCGGTAGACCGCGCCTACGAACTGCCGCAAAATACGCTTTCCGGCGACGGTTGGCAGTTGAGCGACCTACGCACACGCGCCCTGATGGGCAAGCTCAAAGCGGCAGGGAAACCATTGGGTAAGTATGTGGAAGGCAAAATTTACTATGGCATCAAAACAGGCTTAAACGAAGCCTTCATCATTGATGAGGTCAAACGCGCCGAACTGATCGCCGCCGACCCCAAAAGCGCCGAAGTCATCAAACCCTACCTGCGCGGGCGAGATATTAAACGCTGGCAGGTTAATCATGCTGATTTATACATCATCTCGATGGATCAAGATTTCGAGAAGTTCCCAGCTCTCAAAACACACCTCGAAAAGTTCAAAGAAAAACTTAGCAATCGAGCTGGTACTCAAGAATGGTATGAATTACAACATAGAGGGGTTGATCTGATCAATTTTATTGAATCTCATAATAGAAAGATTGTATACCCTGACATTTCCTCGGTTCCACGTTTTGCATTTGATGCAGATTCGGCATATATAGGTGATACATCTTTTACTATTTTGGGGGACGAGTTTATTTTAGGTATCCTAAACTCAAACGTAGTTCATTTCTTTTATAATAGTATCGGAAGCCAGATAAGAGGCGGATATTATCGTTTCAAAACTCAATATGTTGAGCAAATCCCCATCCCCACCCCGCCGGACGACCTGCGCGAGAAAATCGCTATGCTGGCTCGCCGCTGTCTGGATGTGGCGAAGGATAATCCCGCCGCGCTTCCCGCGCGGGAAGCTGAACTCAACGCGCTGGTGTATCAGGCATATGGGCTGGACGCGGACGACATCGCGCTGATTGAGGGCAAGGCATGAAACGTGAAGCGTGAAGCAAAACTGCTACTTGATAAAGCAATCTACTCGTTGTTACTCAGTGTCGATCACTTCAACAAAGCCTCAGATGTAGGGCGGGTGGGAAGGACAGTATGAAGTTACCGCATCTTGAAAATGCCTATGTGCCAGAAGATAAAATCACCCTTTACCTGCTGAACTTACAGCATCCAAAAGGACGTGGTAAAGCGAAATTTTTTATGCAATTTTGGTTTTCTATGGCACAATGGAAACAACTGGCGGAGGCACTCTTGCACCATGCTCAATCTCATGAGGTGGTCAAAATCGAGCAAACGCCATTCGGTATCCGCTATGTCATTGAGGGCGAATTAGAAACACCCATTGAACGAAAACCACAGGTGCGCGTTGTGTGGTTCATCTCAACAGATAGTACCCAACCGCACCTTGTGACAGCCTATCCATTGGAGGGTGCAGATGATTAAAGAGTTTGAACAAGTCGTAATAATCGAAGATTTATCTGAATACGATCTCAAAGCAGGTGATCTGGGTACTGTGGTGATGATTCATGGCGATCATGCAGGCTATGAGCTAGAAATCTTCAGCGCGGATGGTCGCACACTAGATGTCGTGACGGTTGAGGCTTCGCAGGTGCGCCCGGTCAGCCGCCGTGATGTGTTGCATGTGCGCGAACGTTCCGCATGATGAAAGTCTAGTATGATCGTGAAGGGGATATTCTGGAAGTGATTTTTGAAGATGTTCCCGCCATGATGGAGAAAACAAGATGATACAGGAATTTGAACAGGTCGCACTGGTTGTTGACGCACCGGAATATGGGTTTGTCGTCGGGGATGTAGGGACTGTAGTCGATATTACGACTGATGGCAAAGGTATCACCGTCGAATTTTTCGACTTTGTTGGCAAGACCTTAGCCATTGTACCTTTGTATGCGTCTGATGTACGCCCTGTACAGGTGAATGAAGTCATGCACGCTCGTTCGGTGAAGTCAGCATAGGTCGAAGCGTGATGAATGAACTTGAGAAGGAAATTATAGAGAAATTCCACCAACTGCAACCCGCCGCTAAACAGCGGGTACGGGCGTTAATCGAACAAGAAATTGCCTCAGAAGTGGAACAGGTTAATACAACAGCGTTCGATTACGCCGCTTGGTTCAGCAGTGTCGAAGCGGTACGCGGGCAGATACGCGCCAGTCGTGGAGATAAGCTGCCTACAATGGATGTGGTCGGGATGCTGCGTGACATCCGCGATGGTGAGGATGAATGACTGTTGTCGTTGATGCCAACATCCTGATTGCTTTTGGGCTGGCGGATGAACCTTTGCACACGCAGGCGAATCAGATTCTATCCGCATGGCAGACCGCCGGAGAACGGCTCACAGCGCCGCGCCTGTTTCGTTCCGAGATTACGGCGGTGGTGCGAAAAGTGGTGTATCAGGGGCGTATGACCCCGGAGCAAGGACGCACCATGCTGGCGCAGCTTTTGATCTATCCAGTAGAGTTTCATGAAGATGATGCGCTTTTAAAAGAAGCGTATGAACTTGCTGTTCGTTTTAATCGTCCGCGTGCCTATGATAGCCAGTACATGGCGCTGGCAGATCGTCTCCAGTGTGATTTCTGGACAGCAGATGAGCGGTTGGTCAACAGCACTCAGGGGCAGTTCAGCCGCATTCGCTGGCTCGGTAGCTGGACATTACCAACTCCGCCTACCCCCTGAAATTTTCCACACTCCTTACCAAAACTACTAACCCTAAACTGTAAAACTCGTCAGGTCTGCTGATCTGACTTTGATATGCTGGTCGCATCGGTATGACGACAAGGATAACCCGATGAACAACCAGCATTTTTTATTGACACAGCCCGAATCGGTAATTTTGACTCGCGTTTTGCCAAAATTGACGGGGCAAAACTATAAAATTACACCTTTTGAGCAGGGTCGGCGTGCTAGGCTGAACTTGTTAGTATGACGAGGAGATTTATCATATGACCACCCAACTGAATTCCACCCTACCTGAACGACAGCCTAAACGAGCGTTGATGTTCAGCATTCGGCTCACTGAGGCGGAACAAGATGAGATTGATGCACTGGCAAAGCGGCTCAATCTACCCAGTTCGTTTATGGCACGTCATTTCATTTTGGAGGCAGTTAAACACCATAAGAGCCAGTTCATGCAGGAGGCAGCCATTGAAGCCTGAGCGTCTGTCAGATGAACAACCGCATACGCCTGAAAACGATGGTATCAATCTGCTGTCGCTGTATCGTTCCATGCTTCGCATTGTTGCGCGGTTGGACGAAAGTGAGTACACTGAGGGTAATTCGTTGTTGCGCCAGATCGAAGTGCGGAAACACTCCAATCTGGCTGACCCGGCAAGTGATGAGGTCACATTGCAGGGCTGAGTGCATTGTAACCCAACGCGCTCTGTCTTGTCGCATCACTTGCACAGGACGGGGCGTTTTTCATTTTGAGGAGACGAAGAGAATGCCCAAATACCGACGTGCGGAAACGCAGCAGATTGACCCCTATCGGCAACAGCCACTACCTGTGGATCGCCCTGCCGCGATTTACTATCGTCAGTCGTCCGATGCCCAGATTGGCAATATCAACACTACGCTGCAAACAGTGGATATGTTTGAAAGCCTCGTTCGTCAGGGATGGGCGCGCGACAGCATCGTGATGATTGACATGGATGCCGGGATCAGCGGCTCGAAGAAAATCAGCGAACGTCCCGGATTATCCCGGTTAATGGAACTCATTGAGAATGGCGAAATCGGGCTGGTGGCGGCGCAGGATGTTGACCGCTTCTTCCGCGATGTCACTCAGATTCAGACCAATATCTTTATTGATGCCTGCAAACGCAATCATGTGCGGGTGATGACCCAGCGGACAGTGTATGATTTCACCCACCCGACGATGGGTGTATACGATATGAAGAACTTCCGTGAAGAAGCACAGGCAGCCGCCGATTATCTAGAATATCACATTCGCGGGCGGCTGGGACGCAGTCGTGAATATCTGGTCGATCAGGGCTTGTGGTCGGGGCGCAGTGTCGCCTTTGGTTATATGGTCGATTTGCGCCAGAAACTGCCCGACGGAACACGCAACCCCACCTACAAAAAGTATGTGCCGTTTGAACCCTGCGCGGCAGTCGTGCGGGCTTACTTCGCAATCTTCAAGCGTTTTAACCGCAACCTCAAACAGATGTGGGAATACGTCGAGGAACATGGCCCATTCATGCCTGAAAACGTCTACGAACTGGTGCCGGATGGGTTCAAAATCAACATCATCGTCAAACATCACTCGATTCACACCGGACGGTTGATGCACTCTTATTCTGGCTTGCAGCAGATGTTTACCAATGTCGTCTATCTGGGTCACTGGGTCAAGAAGGGTGTGATTCTGTACTATCACAATCATGAAGCGCTCGTTAATGAAGATGACTTTATGTGTGCTTTCAACGCGCTGTCGGACGTGGACTTTCAGGGCGATCCCAACCCCAACTACATGCCGCAGCGCCCCTTTGTTCGTCATGACCGGGCGAAGCGCGGCTGCCAACCACCCGTGTATGCGGGGTTGATCTTCTCGGATGATGTTCCCGGTACGCCACACCGCCGCATGTACAGCTCCTATAACCATATCAATGACAACTACGGGTATGAGCTGACTAATCTTCGCAGCCAAATGGTATTCAGGGTCAAAGCGGATTGGTTGGATGGGGCGATTGATCGATTACTGCTAGAGCGGCTGGAGGCGACGACATTGGACGAAAGCGCCTAGCAGTCCGCATTAGCAAGCACGCACCGCGATGGTTACGGGGAGATGCGTCGGATGGAAAGCGAAATCCGCAGCACGGAGCGTGCCAAAATCGCCATCATGGAGAACCTCAAGACCTTACAGAACCCGGAGATGGTACGGCAGCTTCAAGCCAGTTACGAAGCGAATGAGCGCACCATCGTGCGTTTGACGGCTGAATTAGCTGAATTTCAATCAGGCAACCGGCAGCGGCAGTCACTGCTGGATATGCGCCCGGTTCTGGCAAAAATCATCACCAACTGGCAAGCAGTCCCGGCTGAACATCGCCGTGAACTGTTCCAGGCACTGGCCTACCACGCGAAAGTGGCTGAGCTTGATCGGCTGAACCGCCGCATGACCATTCACTGGCGTGATGACAGTAGGTCGGACTTCGATTTTCGACGTGGAGCAAAGCGCGTTTTCTGGTCGGAGGAAGAGCTAAACCAGATGCGGCAGATGGTGGAGAATGCCGTTCCGCAGTGGCAAATCCTGAAAACATTCCCCGACTGCACCTGGCACATGATTGTGCTGCGCTATTTCTACCATTTCGGGGAAGGCTCGTTCGCAAAGGTGTATCAGGGTGAGAAGAAGTATCCCTACAGCGCCTACTGGAAAGATACCGATGAATACAAGATGGAGCAATCCGCTTTTCAAATAAATGCAAGTTTGAGCGTTTCTCGTGACGGTCCAACCGCTCTACATAAATGTTGCGGCTGATGCTGTGCAGTTCGCGTTTCCACTTCTCGACCAGATGCGGTGGTGCGACAATCAGTACCACCTGATCGTCCCCGATTCGACCACGCAGCTTTTCGATTACGCCCGCTGCCATCGCAATCGCTGTTGAGCCACCCATGAGTGTCTATTATTGCGTGCCTTAGGGTTCTTTTGACTCCACTCCTCGGCAATACGATTGAATAAACCTACTAGAAAAATTCCAGAGCCACAGGCAGGATCTAAAAACCGAAGTCCTATCAGAGAGGGACGATCACTTAATGCGATATCTAATACTAGTTCAGCAAGAAACCTTGGCGTGTAGAAAGCCCCTTGCTTCTTATCTGATGGCTTCAGAAATCGCTCGTATATCGCGCTCACGGTTTCGATGGGAATGACACCAAAATCATACGGCCAAATAGCTCGTTGACCAGTAATTACATCTGTTCCATAGAAGAAATTTTCAACTACTCTTAGGTGATCTTCAGACAGTAAATTCGCTTCTGCATCAAGATCATCGCTGAATAAGTCTCCATTGAAATCTTGAGCAAGCTTGTGGAACAGGCGATACAAATACGTCTTAGCAGTGGAAAGAGGTCTTAAGCTAAGTATATCCCGCAAGTGAGGTAGGGCAGAAAGCCCTAAACGTTCTAAATAGCTCGCTCCAATAACCTCGCGGTCAAACAAATAGCATGTGAATACTAAGCGACATAAAAAAGCATCTAAATCCTCGTCAGTTGCTTCGTCTGTAGCAATAGCCGCAAGCTGCTCACGTGTTGCTTGTAAATTAGTGAGTAACGATTGATCTACTCTCTGATTTGTATCAAACGATTTTGCATGTTTACGAAAAAACTCACCAGATGCTACAGCAGGCAAAAACTCTCGAAGAGCCTGTGATGCTCGATCAAGCGTAGTAACAAAACTTGGATTCTGCTCAACAGCATCTTCAATGTTGGACGGATGAGCAAGAGCGGAGTAAACCTGTACTTGGGAAGATGAAATAATCACGAGAATTGCAGCGCCGCCATGATTCCAAAAGCGACGGTGAAGTTCTGAGATACCTTTTACTGTAATGTGTTCTACAACCTTAAAGTAGACAAGAGGAGTATTTTGATCGCACCAAACGCCATCCAGATCAAGAAGATCGAACGCACGACGTACGACATGAGCATATGATACCGGAGCATCACGCAAATCAATGTCATCTTTGTTGGCAAAAAAATTAGGCGAATTTGTAGTATCGATCCCAAATTCACCTTGCCAGATTATGTTCGGTATAGCGTTCATGAAATGGCCTTCTTTTCATTTGTTGACGCTGCACCTAATTGCTGAAAATTCATCGGGGTCATAATGCTCGCTGATAGCATCGAAAATTTAGCAGCATCGTGTTTCACGAATGTATCCTGTATGCATATCCTATGCAGCAACATGAGCATCGTGATGATTGGGAGACTGTGTATTAAGCAAATGGTCGGTGTTCTTTCGGGTTTCCCCCATAAGAAGTTCCATGACTATCCATAAAACCTGTTGACCACCTGAATTCAATGCATCAAAAAGGAGATGCTGTCTCTCCTCGGTTTCGCACAATATCAATATCGTATGCTTGTCAGGTATAAGACTAAAATTTCGGTATTCTGGCTTTCTTTCCATAAATTCATCAAGGTGCTTAATAGCCTTGCGAATCTTTTGTATAGACCATCCAGCTTGCTGAAGTTGTTTTATGAAATGTAGCCGTACTAAATCATCAAAGCTGTATAACCTTCGAGTTCCAGATCCGTTTGACTGGTGTAGGCTGGGCACAAGTAATTTGCTGCTTGCCCAATAATCCAATCGTCGCACAGAAAACCCGGTTACACGAGACACTTGAGCCGTAGTAAATTGGTCAGCTACTTTATCCATAGGACACCTTTGGTGAAGCGTCGTTTAGTCTATTGTGCCACATTAAACTACAAAAGTAAATATTTTTGTAGTTTGGTTGCTGTTGAAAATAACTACTGATGACCAAATATTCCGGTCAATCAGGGGGCTGACTGGTTGACCGGTTTGACCACTTTGATGGGTTATTTGGGCGTAGCGTTTTCAATCCGTGGGACATCATAGCGCTGCATCATATCCAGCACTTCGCGCCGCTCGATGGCGTAGAGTTTGCCACCAACATGATGTTTGCGCCGTGAATTGTCAATAAGCTGCAATCGTTTCAAGATATGCCCGATCCACTGGGCGTTCCCCATGTCTTCGGCAGACTGTCCTAAGAGACTACGAATCCGCTCACGTAAATCTGTCCCCTTCACCCAGATAATCTCATCTGCATTCTGCGTGAGTAGCTCCAGTGCCTGCAAGACTGCCTCTTCGCGTTCATTGAGCGACTTGCCTTCGCTGATCTGCTCATCCCATTCCGCTGCATTGGAAATCGCATCTAGCAGTCCGATTACACTGCCCTGTTCTTCAAAAAAGGCTGCCAGTGCGACCAGTGGCGACCACAGTTCGCCGGAACGATTGTGGAGTTTGTGTAGTTCGGGACGCCCAAAGTAATTGCGATACACCGCCTGAAAGTGCGTCAGTGCCAATATATAGAGTTGGTGACGCAGGAACGCACCATCGAAATCCGGTGGGAAGGACGGCATCTTTTGCGTGGTACGGCGCATCGGAATGGCGATACAGCGGCTGGCGAGGATGTCTTCCAGACCCATGATGGCTGCCAGAATCTTGGGTGAATACACATCAAATGCCTGCGGTTTCAGATCGTCACCCGTGACACGAATGGCGGGCATTCCCTGCTTGTAACCGCTATTGAGCAACTGGCGGATTTGCTGCATTCCGGGGTCTTTGGGATTGTGATAGCGTTCCGCTTCATCAATGCCAACCGTGCAACTGGTCTGGTGAATCAGCCGAAACATGCTTGGTCCCGTCGGGTCGGATGTAGTAATCATGTTGAACGCTAATGGCTGCAACACCCGCATCACGGTGCTTTTGCCGCTGTTCTTCGGTCCGTTCAACGCCAGATACGGATAGGCGGGAAACATCGTGTAGAAGTAGGTGCCAATTGTCCACAGCGTCAGCAAGCGGCTCTCGATATCAGATCGGAAATCCACGTAGGTCTTGAATAAGTCGTGGATAGCGGCAAATACCGCACCGGGCTGGATGGTCTCGCCGTCCAGATAGCGTCTAATATCGGTGTAGCGCCAGCGCATCAGGAACTCAGAGCCATCAGGTATGACTTTCAAGGCGACTTCCTGATTGCTGATGGTGATGATTTGCTCTTCCGACAAACGACGCAGTTCGCGGGTGCTGGTGACGAGATAGGGCTGCGTATTGAGTTTGTTGTCCTTTGTCCGCTCAATCACCGACACTGTGACCATCGCTACATCACGCCGAAAACCCAGCGCCGGAGATAGAATCGGGATACTGTCGCTCAACACTTCGGGCATATCTTCTCCTTCTGCTTGCTCTTTCTGAGATTGAGCCGCTTTGAACATCTCACTAAAACTGCGTCCCTTCACCCCAATCTTCGCCATCAGGGTCTTAAATTCCGCTAGTGCGAAATCGTCCAATCCGGCGGCATGGGTGAACAGCGCACGAACAGCATCCTGCCTCGCTAGTCCTTCTAATGAAGCGACCTGCTGGACTTCAACTGCCAGCCAGCTTTCCGCCTTGTTGAGCAGTGCCAGTGCGTCCTCGGCTACAGCCCCTTTTTGCAGCCACTCATTCACATCTTTCACTTCGGCTGGCAGCGATGGCAGGTAGGTTTCGCCTTTCAGCGTCAGGGCAAGACTGCGACTTTTGGCGCGGGCATCGTCGGTATTGTCCAGCGCGACGAACAGGCGGGGATGTGCTTTCAACTGGTTTAGTAGTTCATCCGCTGCCTGCATCCCACCGAGGGCAACCGCTGCGATATCCCACTCCCCAAAGGTGATGGCATCCGCCTGACCCTCGACGATGACAACCTGTTCTGCCTGTGGGCTATAGAGATGATTGTAGTACGGCTGGCGCTCCCCAATGATGTCGCGGGGTGGGTTGTAGTGCTTCTTGTCTTCGATGCTGCGTCCGCTGAGATAAGTCAGCCGTCCTTGTTGCGTATGGATGTAGATAATCATGCTGGGTGGGAATTTCTGAATCACGGTTCGCCAGTTGTCTGGCAGGTTTAAGTCAGCCAGCAGCGGACGTTTATCCTGCGGCATGTAACCAAGCCTTGCCGCTTTTACAGTGGATAGCTGCCAACCACGCTTGTCGGTCACATAAGTGAGTGCGGCGGGGGTGATCAAGAGCGTATCGTGCAGCCGCTGCATAAGCTGCCGTTCTGCCCAAGCTGATGACTGCTTGAAATTAACGTTTTCTTCTAGTGTGATCCCCGCACGCTGCGCCAAATAACGTACCACTTCCATGAATTGGGTCGCATCACGGTTATTCCATGCACCCAATGACAGCAAATGCCGTCCGACAAAATCAAATACATCGCCATGTTCGCCGCGTGAATTCCAAAAATATATGCCGGTATTTGGCACGACCACAAAACTGTCATGTTCCACGCCGATAAAGCGCGAACCGGACTTTTTTAACGCGAATTTCTCCGCGATCACTTCCTCAATGGGATTACGGGAGCGCAGATGCTCCAGATCAAATGTCATCTCCAAAACCTCCGGGTAGCAAGCAAAGTCGAATAAAGGTCGTGTTAGAAAAACACGACGAAGGGTCAAAAGTCAGTTGCAGGAGATTGGAGGTTGTGATACATTGGGAGTGCTGAGTTCGCCAATGTATCATCCGCCTGCCGCCCACCCGCCTTGTGTGAAGTGGGCTTTTCCTTTTCTAGGGTGGACTACGATTTCGTTCAAACATCACATTTTCTCCAAAAGGTATACCTGGGTATACCTTCTCTACTCTGTCAAATAGCGTTCGGCATCGGTAAGTAGTTTTCTCATAGCTTGTAATCTGGCACGAGCCAAATTCGCATCACCTTCCTGACGCATCATCGCCTGTGCTAAATCCTGAGCTGAGGTGGTATTGCTGGCTTGGGCAATTTTTGCCAACTTGACGGCTGAGGCTGGAAGATGCTCGATTTCATCATCTTGACTTCTGGTATCGAGTCCATCCCCAGCACAAAGTTCTTTGACGTGTTTGCTTGTCAGGTTAAAGTCAATGATCTGGCGAACGATTTCTGCGTGAAACTCTGTAGGCAGTGTTACCACATAACGCAGTTTCTTTTCATCAATGTTGTGGCGGTCAGCCAATTCCATCGCCTCATCTGACAGTCGCAAAAGCGTCTTGTAATGATAGAGATGACCTTTATCAATACCGCCCATCGCCGTAAGAATTGACTCGGTGTATTCCCGTTTGCCGCGCAGGTCGAGTTCCAGTGCCTGACGGTAGAAATCATTAGGCACTGCGGCAGAAGGAATCTCATACCCATGCACCGTTAAGAGAAGCAGGGCAGCCTGCCGCGCCATTGCTATCGCTGACAAACCACTGCGGGCAGTATTCTCTTTTGCCTGCCGAAACACTGATGACCGTTCTGTGGAAATGATGATGCAAGGGATCATGCCATCACTGTTGTAGCCAGCGATGAAGTCGCGCAGCAGCCACGTTGCCCAGTAACGACGTTCACCCGTCTCGATGCGAAATTGCTGCGTCACGCCCTGTGAAACATCGACCACTGTCAGCGGATTCACCTGTCCATCGTCACGGATGGTGATGGCAAGATTGACCAGATCATGGAGCAGTTGCTCTTCGGGCGAGAGATGCACCGATTGGTCTTCATCTCCTTCATCGTCAGGGTTAGGCAGCAGTTCCAGTACGTTGTTGAAAGGTCGCCCTCGCT
>Ga0335394_10003273_pt1 | contig 18361 bp, 14 predicted proteins | sample MAT03_FD_205741 | JGI IMG/M metagenome (GOLD analysis project Ga0335394, IMG submission 205741) | Freshwater microbial communities from Lake Fryxell liftoff mats and glacier meltwater in Antarctica - MAT-03 (spades assembly) (version 2) ... | reverse complement strand
GCGCAGCGAGAGAAGCTGATGAAGCTGGCGCATTCGAATACGACGGAAGTGCGTTTGGCGCGACGCGCCAGCATCGTGCTGCTGGCAGCCGACGGGCTGGACAATTATCGGATTGGCGAAATGCTCGGGGTTGGCCGCATCCAAGCGGGACGCTGGCGTGAACGCTACGCTGTGGGCGGATTGCCCGCCATCACGCAGGATTTGCCGCGCGGCGGACGCAAGCCCAAGATTGACCCAGCCGAGATTGTGCGTTTGACCACGCAGACCAAGCCGGAGGGTGCGACGCAATGGAGTACGCGGACGCTGGCGGCGGTGGTCGGCGTCAGCGACACCACGATTCAGCGTATTTGGATGGCACACGGCTTGAAACCGCACCGGGTCAAGCGCTTCAAGGTGTCGCGCGATCCCAAGTTCGTCGAGAAGCTGGAAGACATCGTTGGTCTGTACCTGTCGCCACCCGAACACGCGCTGGTGCTGTGTTGCGACGAAAAGAGCCAAGTGCAGGCGCTCGATCGCACCCAGCCCGGCCTGCCGATGAAGCCGGGCCGTGCCGCCACCATGACCCACGACTACAAGCGCAACGGCACCACCACGCTGTTTGCCGCGATGAGTACCCTCGACGGCACGGTCATCTCGCGCTGCGAGCAGCGCCATCGGCATGTCGAGTGGCTCATTTTCCTGCGCCAGATCAATCGTGAAACGCCGCAAGATAAGTCCCTTCATCTGATCTGCGACAACTACGCCACGCATAAGCATCCGAAGGTCAAGGAGTGGCTGGCCAAGCACCCGCGGTTCCATGTGCATTTCACCCCTACTTCGGCATCCTGGCTCAATATGGTCGAGCGCTTCTTCCGCGACATCACCACCGAACGCCTGCGCAACGGCGTGTTCAACGCCGTCAGTAACGCTTCCCTGCGCACGTCTTCGTGATAAATGGCGAGTAGAAAAGTAGCGGTCGTCATCCTTGGGCGCAGCTAGCAGGTCCTGCGTCTTGGCAAGTGTTGTGTCGAGATAAGTGGGGATTTCATCCCGGGAGGGTAGAGGCAGCGTCCCGCGAATGAGGTATTTTGATCATCCTACAGTCTGATGCGCTTAAGATTGTTACGAAAGCATATCGCCGAAAGGTCGACGATGTCTTTCAGCTTGCCCTGTGCTTGGCGACGCTACGCGTATAAGCACCACTCAGCTCAATGCGCCTATGATAAAGCTTGGAACGCTTGAATCGGTTCATGCGTGACGGTTGTTACCGGGTTCGGATTACTAGGCCGTTTTCTCGAGATCTGCAAAGGCTCAAACGCGGCCGCAACGATCGAACTTGCGCGGGCGCCGCTGTTGTCTGAAGCATCGGAGTTCGCGTGTGACGGCGTTGCTACTGGCGCCTCAGATCGCAACTGTGAGAGCGATTGCCAGGACGTGGCGCTTGACCGCGCGCTGGCCGACGGGAAAGTGCGTTGCTTACCAATCCCTAGACTTCGGGCGCGCTGCTCGTTGCGTGGAGGCAATCGACAAAGTCCCTAGAGTTTTCAAAGATCAGGGGTTAACGCATGCGATGCTTGTCGGAGTGGTCACGAAGGGCAAGCTGAGCGTAAGCATGCGCTGACGCGAGTCTGGACAGATTCTGGAGTTTCTGACTTATGCATTAACAATTCAGCCGTTGAACGCGTTGCGCTGTGGGCGGCTGCACCTTGCGCCACTAACACTGCGTCGTCGTCAGCTCATTGGGCTGCCGGCGTATCGATTCAATCAACATTTCCAACAGATTCCTCATGCTCTCATTGCGTCCGTTCCTAGCCGTTCAGATACTGCTGCTGAGCGGTCTGCTCGTTGCTCCAAGCCTCACTGCCGCACATACCGTTTTGAAGGCCTCCACGATTCCCGACGAGGCGGGTGTTCAACAATCGGCCCAAAAACGGAAAGATGACACCGTTGGAAGCCAACGCATCCGAGACTCGGCCAGTATGGTCAGGAGTGGTCCTGGAGCTCGTCCGCCTTGAGGGTGTTTGCGAGCAACATTGCGATGGTCATCGGTCCAACGCCACCTGGCACGGGGGTTATCCAGCTTGCTCGCTGCCGTGCCCCTTCGAAATCGACATCGCCGCTGAGCTTGCCTTCCGTCGTTCGATTGATGCCGACGTCGATTACGATTGCACCTTCCTTGATCCAGTCGCCCATAACAAAGTTTGCCTTGCCGACGCCGGCCACGACAATATCGCCCTGACGCACGATGCCCGGCAGATCTCGGGTGGCCGAATGGCAAATCGTCACGGTGCAGCGTGCCATCAACAGCTCCAGCGCCATCGGTCGTCCGACGATGTTCGATTGACCGATCACCACCGCATGCTTTCCAACTAGATCCTCACCGGTATGGGCGAGCAGCTTCATGCAGCCGTACGGGGTACAGGGTCGCAGTGTCGGCATCTTGAGCGCCAGGCGGCCTACGTTGTAGGGATGGAATCCGTCGACGTCCTTGCGCGGATCGATGCGCTCGATGACGCGCTCCGTGTTGATGTGCGGTGGCAGCGGTAACTGCACGAGGATGCCATTAATCGCGGGGTCCGCATTCAGGGTGTCGACTAGCCGCAATAGCTCATCCTCCGCGATCGTCGCGGGCGGATCAAACGAGAAAGACTTCATGCCGACCTCGTCGGTCATGCGACGCTTGTTGCGCACGTAGATCTGTGACGCGGCGCTTTCGCCGACCAGCACGACGGCGAGTCCAGGTGGCGAATTGCGTTGCGCGATGCGTGCGGCCACCTGAGCGCGAACCGTGTCAGTCACCTGCGCGGCGAGGAGGTTGCCATCGAGAATGCGCGCAGTCATATCAGGTGCGATGTCAACCTTGACATCAAAAATGTCGGTATGTGTTTCATGGATTCTCCTCCTTCAATCGCATCGCTGGCGATGAAACAGCAATTCTCTAATTCGTGTCGAAGAAGGGGCAGCCGCCTCGGAGACCTGTTACCATGAAAAGCAATAGGCTGATACCCATGAACACGTAAGCGACACGATTAAGTTGAGTGAGCCACGTCGATCGCGCGTTGCCACGCAATTGTAGGATTAATCCCGCAAGTGACGCGACTCCTCCCAAGACAGCAAAGGTAATAACCACCGACTGGGAGATCTGACAATTCATTGTTTCCGCGGCTCAGGTATCCATTTCGCGGCTCGATGACATCGGCGATCGAGTAGTTATCAACGAGAGTACCCCAAGTGTCGAATAAGAGAGTTGCCATGCCTTCCTCTTAATGAGACTGAATGATCGAGACGACGGTCGAAACGCCAGATCATGTTCCGCTTGCCTACCGCTAAAGTCTGTAAATTTATCGACAGGCGCGCGGATCCGAGGTATTCCGCGTTGAAGGGCTCCGCTGGAACGCGACGTGTCGTTTCCGGTGTGGTTTCGCGCCAGTCGGCTTCGGCAAAAGGTCGCAGTCCGTGCGATTTGCGCATATGTGTAAATAACTATACAGATTGCGCTGGACTGGCCACGCATCATACCCATAGGCTGGCGTTGTACCTAAAACCCAATGTACACCGTGGGTTGTGATGAGAAGCGGGGTCAAGATTGCGCGGGACCGGCGGAAGGCGTATCGGGCAGAGCAAACATAATTCTTAAATCGTCTCCGTGCCGTCCCTTAAAACTTAGAGTCAAAAACATAGGCAAATGGAGGAGAAGACATGATACGTTTCGTCAGATCGAACGCTCTCGCACTGGCGATAGCCAGCTTGTTGTTAACTCCATTCGCCGCGCAATCTGCCGATCCGGTGAAAATCATCGTCGGTTATCAGCCGTGGTTCGCGGGGACCACCACGGCCATCATCATTCGCGCCACCGAGATGTGGAAGCAGCATATGCCGCCCGGCGTGCAGGTCGAGTTCCAAGCTAGCCTGCAGGGCCCGGTGATCATCAACAATATGCTAGCCAACAAAATGCAGATCGGTTACCTGGGCGACATGCCGGCAATCGTCGCAACTACCAAGGAAGAGATTGCCGACATCAGAATGGTGGGGGTTTCGAGCTATTCCATGGGGCAGAGCTGCCACCTACTGATGGTGCGCAACGATGCGCCGCAATTCAAATCTCCCCAAGATGCGGTGAAGTGGCTCGACGGAAAGGTGGTCGCTGCACCTAGAGGGGGCTGCACCGACCTGTTCTTCCGCAAGGTGATGAAATCCGAGAACATCACGCCGAAGGAATACCAGGCTCAGGGGGCGGAGACTATTGTGACCAATTTCCGCGCCGGCAAGCTCGATGGCGCGGTGCTCCCCGATTTCCCAATGTCGTACATCAACAACATGGTCGGCCAAGGAGTCGCGCGGCTGGTCGCCACGGGGTTCACCTACAAAATACCGGACGCAGCGATTATCGTAATGCGTAAAGACTTCATGGACCGGAATCCCCAAATTGCTAAGGCGTGGCTGAAGACGGAGATGGCCGCGCAGCAATATATGCTCGACCCGAAAAACTGGGACAAGATTGCCGAGATGGCGGCGGCGCAAAACCAAGGTTACACCAAGCGCCAGACTTGGGTCTCCAATTTTGCGGCCCTACCCCCGGAGCAAGGAGGCGGACCGGTGCGTCAGGAGTTCAGGTTCGTATTTGATGACGATGTACGCGCAAAAATACTCGACGGCTACAAATTTCTGAAGGAAATCAAGGTCATAGATGTCGACGCGCCGCGCGAGGGCGCAATCGATGATCGGCTTGCCCGCGAGGTGGCCAAGGAGGCAAAGGTCACGTTACCGCTCGGACAGATCGCGGGCGAGTCAATAGAGCGCGCGCCAAAATAACTGTATCACCGTGGTCGTACGCCGCGAGAAGGTCTGGCGCCGCGGCGTGCGACGATTGGCGCACGATGCCGAGGCTGGTCCGGAGGAGGCGAAGAAATGTCAAGCACGGCTGGAGGGGCGAGCCTGCGCGCAAGGGGCACGACGCTCGGCGGGCGCTTGAAGGCGAGCGCAGTGGATGCGTTAAACTTCCGGGCGGGGCGCTGGTTGCGCAGCTCCAAGCCCTATCTGGCGTTGCTGGGCTTTGCCCTGTTCCTGGGATTCTGGTACTACGCCGTCGAAGTGGCGCGCCTGCCGCGGTTCAAGGATTTGCCAGGTCTCACTGTTGTCGTGCGCGAGTGGCTTAGCCGTAGCCCCGTGTACGGGCTTTCGATCTTCACCCCCGAATATTACAAGCACATTCTAATCAGTTTGGAACGCGTCGGTTGGTCATTCTTGGTGAGCACTCTGGTAGGCGTCCCGCTCGGCCTCTTCCTCGGCTGGTCGCGAACCCTAAAGGAGTTCGCGTTCCCGATATTCGAACTGTTCAGGCCGATTCCGGCGCTGGCGTGGATTCCCATGTCCATCGTGCTGTTTCCGAGCACCGAATCGTCCATCCTGTTTCTTACCTGCATTGCACCTTTCTTCGCCACCACGCTGAATACGATGCTTGGTGTCGAGTCTATCGACAGCGCCTATATGCGCGCAGCGACTTGCTTGGGCGCAAGCCGGTGGCAGGTATTCCGCCACGTCATCGTACCTGGCGCAATGCCATTCATCTTCACCGGCTTGGAGATTTCAATGGGTCTGTGCTGGTTTTCTCTAGTTGGCGGCGAGATGTTGTCGGGCAACTATGGCCTAGGGTACATGATCATCGACTCTTTCATGAACATCAGCTATCCAAACATAGTGATCGGCATGGCAACCCTGGGCGTGGTCGGCTACGCGACCAGCGGAATGGTACGCATCCTTGGAAACTACATGATGCGGTGGCGCATGCGCGAGCTCGCCTTGGGAGGCAGGTCTTGAGCGCCGTACCGCACGGAGCGCCAGCGAGCGCGACACGAGGAGCAATCCGCATCAGCGACGTCGTGAAAATTTACGATCCTAACGGCGCGGCGGTGATGGCCGTGGATCATTGCAGCTTGGATATCGCAGCCGGGGAGATCTGCATGATAGTCGGGCCGTCAGGCTGCGGAAAGACCACCTTGCTGAACGCGATCGCCGGGTTCCACGAAATTACCTCGGGTAGTATCACCCTTGACGGAAACGTGTTGTGCAACGCCGCCAAACCAAAGGCAGACCCCGGCTCGGACCGCATTGTGGTGTTTCAGAACGGCGCATTGTTTCCATGGAAGACAAACCTAGAGAACGTCAAATTCGGACCCGCGATGCGGGGCATCATGTCGAAAGCCGAGATAACAGAAAAGGCGCTCGGTATGATGGCCGACGCAGGCTTGGCAGGTGTTGAGCAAAACTTCCCGGGCGAGGTTTCCTCTGGTATGCGCCGGCGAGTCGAGATCGTGCGCGCGCTGATGAACGATCCCAAGGTGCTGCTGCTCGACGAGCCCTACCGGGCGCTCGATTCGCTCACGAAATCGGTGATGCACGAGGCGCTGCTCGAAATCTATTACAAGAACAAGGTCACTATCTTCTTCATCACCCACGACTTGGAGGAGGCGATTTTCCTTGGGCACAAGGTGGCAATCATGACGACACGTCCGTGCAAACCGAAAAAGGTGCTTACGATCGACATCCCACATCCCCGCGACTACGGGGTGCTCACCTCAAAGCGATTCCGCGAATTGATGGAGGAAACAGAGGAGATCGTGCACGAGGAGGCGCTAAAGGCGTTCGAGGCGGGCGAGCGTGAAAACTGATCGCGCCGCGTCCTTAGGGGAGGATGCCTGCCGTGGCGGCTAGCAAGGGCATCAGCAGGCTGTTCAACCGGAAGCTATATCGGGGGTTAGCTTCGGTCGTCTTGTTCTTCGTTCTCTGGCAAGTCTTGGCGAGCCTAGACAAGCTCCTCGGCATCGATTCGCTGCGCTCGACAGTGATTCCGCCGCCTTCGGTAGTATTTAAGACTTGGTGGTCACTTTTGCTCGACCCGAACTACGCCAAGAGCTGGTACCTGAGTGTTAGCCGGGTCCTTGCCGGATTTCTCGCCGCCGTGCTGCTTGGCATCCCGCTCGGTCTGCTTATGGCGGTAAGCAGCAAGTTTTATCGCACCGTCTTCCCAACTTTCGAGGTGCTGCGCCCGATCCCGCCGTTGGCGTGGGTGCCGATTTCGATCATCTTCTGGCCGACGCAGGAGTTGTCGATTACGTTCGTCACCTTTCTGGGCGCTTTTACGACGATTGTTATCAACGTCATCGGCGGTGCAAAGTCGATCGACATGCGTTACTTTCAGGCCGCGCGCTCGATGGGTGCGAGCAATTGGGAGATCTTCCGCCGCCTGATCCTGCCCGGAACCATTCCATCGATCGCTGTCGGGGCGGAGGTCGGCATGGGCATCACGTGGGCGGTCGTGGTCGCCGCTGAGATGATTTCCGGCGGCGGCAGTTCTTTGAGCGGAGCAGGCGGGGGCTTGGGCTACTTCGTTTGGAATTCGTACGTCGGCGGCGTGTTCCCCCAGATCATCGTCGGCATGTTCAGCATCGGCATCGCTGGTTACGTGGCAAGTTCGGCGATCCGAAAGATCGGCAAGCTAGTTACGCCGTGGCTGCAAACGCGGTGACAAAGGAAGGAGGATGAACATGCATGGTGCGGCGCGGGCTGAGGTGCAGCCGGTCAGGGCAATCGCTTCCAGCGGTGCTGCGATTCAGGTGTGCAACGTCACCCAGGTGTACGGGGAGGCGCACCTCGCAAAGACCGTGGTCGAAGATTGTTCGTTCGAGATCGAGAAGGGCAAGCTGACCGTGATGGTCGGCCCTTCTGGCTGTGGCAAAAGCACTTTGATCAGACTGATCGCCGGCTTCGAGAAGCCGACCAGCGGGCAGGTGATCATGGAGGGCAGGCCCGTTGACGGCCCGGATCGCGACCGCCTGGTGGTATTCCAGGAAACCGCCCTGTTTCCGTGGATGACCACCTACGATAACATTATGTTCGGGCCTCGCGTGCGCCACGAAGTGACTGCCGATACGCGCGATGCGGTTGATCGGCTGCTAGACACCGTTGGCCTTAGACAGTTCCGCCACAAGTATCCGACGCAGCTCTCCGGCGGCATGCAGCGACGTGCGGAACTGGCGCGTGCAATGATCAACCGTCCCCACATGATGATCCTGGACGAGCCCTTCCGCGGACTGGATGCGATGAGCAAGGTGCTGATGTGGGACTACTACGCGCGCCTGTTCGAGGGATCGGAACGCACCGATTTCTTTGTCACCACCGATATAGACGAAGGAATATTTCTCGCCGACAGGATCTTCATCATGACCAACAAGCCGGCACGGGTGCGGGCGATATTGGAGGTCGACTTGCCGCGGCCGCGGAACCTGTCGGACATCGTGCAGAACGACCGTGCGAACGCCATTAAGATGGAAGCTTTGTCGCTATTGCACGAAGAGGCGATGAAGTCGTTCACGGGTGGCAGCAAGGCAGCGACTGATTTCATCGATGCGTACACGCGCCGCTTTGCGGATGAAAAGGGAGCTTCCACGAGTGAGTAGGGGGCCAATGAACGTGCGCGCATGCATGAAGAAGGGCAGATGACTAAAACCGCGAAACACTCCCGGTTGCTCATACTTGGCTCCGGGCCATCGGGATACACTGCGGCGGTGTACGCGGCGCGCGCCAACCTCAACCCCGTCTTGATTACCGGGGACGCGACCGGCGGGCAGTTAATGACCACCACAGAGGTGGACAACTGGCCTGCAGACGCAGAGGGGGTACTAGGCCCCGAATTGATGGAGCGCTTCGCGCGTCACGCAACGCGTTTCGGGACGGAACTGGTCCACGACCAAATTAAGTCAGTCAATCTCGCGAAGGCGCCATTCAGGCTGATGGGAAGCCGCGGCGACTACACCTGCGAGGCTTTGATCATAGCCACTGGCGCCTCCGCAATTTACCTCGGGCTTCCTTCGGAGCAAGCCTACCTGGGCAAGGGTGTGTCAGGCTGCGCGACCTGCGACGGATTCTTCTTCAAAGACGAGCGCGTCGCCGTGGTCGGCGGCGGTAACACGGCGGTCGAGGAAGCGTTGTACCTTTCGGGAATTGCCAGCCACGTCACCGTGATTCACCGGCGAGACGAGTTTCGCGCTGAGCCCATCCTGGTGGACAGGCTGGTCGAGCGTGCCCGCGCGGGCAAGGTCGAGATACGCTGGAACCACGTGCTTGACGAAGTTCTGGGTGACGGCAACACCGTGCGCAGTCTGCGCATCCGCCACGTCGAGAACGGGGCGTTGACCGAATTCGGCGTGCAAGGGCTATTTGTAGCGATCGGGCACCGGCCCAACACGGAACTGTTCGCCGGCCAGCTCGACATGCAGGATGGTTATATCGTGACGCTAGGCGGCAACGGCGGCAACGCCACCGCCACCAGCGTTCCTGGCGTGTTTGCCGGAGGAGACGTGCAGGACCACGTCTACCGGCAGGCCGTCACCAGCGCTGGTTCCGGCTGCATGGCAGCGCTCGACGCTCAGCGCTTTCTGACCGAGTCGCATGCCGGCAAGTGGGAAATGGCGGCAAAGGCGGCCGTGCACGGACATAGTTCGTAGGGTGGGCGGCATCGCGAGACTTGAGCGTGCAACGCAAGCACGTCGCGCGATCTCAAGCTCGACATACAGGGGCACACGAGGATCCGTGCGGATGCGACCGCATTCGCACTACCGCAATGCGTCGCGTCGTCACGGCCACCGTTTCCCGTTTCCCCGCGCCCACGGATGCGTTGCCAATGTCCTTGCACGGTGACCCGATGGCGGCTGTTACACGTAAAGCTTCACTCCTCAACATTGTCGATTCGCTTCCTTGGCCCGCATTCCTCGTCAGCGAAGCAGGAAAGGTAACGCACCTCAATGCGCAAATGAGGGCGCATGGTGCCCGGCTCGAGGGGAGGGCAGACCTTCATGTGCGTTGCGTATTCCCTGAATATTATGACGCCTTGCAGGGCGAATGTCCGTGGCTGGTCAGTCAGGAGGCGGACGTTGTCGTAGTACGGGGGAATGCGCCTGTCCGGGAGAAACTGTGGTTGCGCAAGCTTCGCGCCGGTGCGGTCTTGATCATCGTAGATCAAACGCGCCTGCATGAACTCGAGAGCGGATACGCGCAGAACGCGCGTCTCGCCTCGATGGGCTTCTTGCTTGCCAGCATCTCCCACGAGATTGGCAGCCCGCTCTCGGCCATTAGTTCCGTTACCCAGATCCTGCAATCGAAGCACGGCGTCGCCAGCGAAGTGCGTCAGAAGGGGATAGCGCTAGTCGCGGACAACGTGCGACGCATGCTACTGATCACCCGTAAGCTGACCAGCTTTTCGCGCGTTTCCGACCCCGTTCGCCGCGAGTTCGCGGTGGACGACTCCGTCGAGGAGGCGGCGCTGCAGTTGCGTTACGACAGCCTGGGCGAAACGGTCTCCATTGACCACCAACGTGCACCTGACGCCGTCATCCTCGGTCATCAGGACGAGTTGCAGCAGGTTTTCTTCAACCTGTTCCTGAACGCCGCGCAGGCCATGAGGGGGCGAGGCAGCATCGTGGTGGTCACCCGGCGCGGCCCGTCCAACCAGATTTACGTGACAGTCAGAGACACCGGTCCGGGTATCGAGCCAAAGAATCTCGGGCACGTCTTTGAGCCGTTCTTCACGACAAAGCCGGCCGGTGAGGGGCTTGGCTTAGGACTTGCGATAAGTAGCGAGATTGTCCATGAGCATGGTGGAAAACTCACCACGAGCGCGAGCGCGCACGGTGGCGCGACTTTCCAGCTTCAGCTGCCGTCCGCGCCACACCGTCGACACGCGAGATTATGAGAGCGTCGAACCCCAGCAGTCGCTCGCAGTCTGCCGTGCGAGTCCTAGTGATCGACGATGACCTCGGTGTCCGCGAGTCGATCGAGTTATTGTTGACGTCGAAGGGTTATGCCGTTACGCATGTCAGCACCGCCAGCGAGGGTATCAAGTGGGTGTTTACCGGCCGCGTCGACCTAGTCGTCACCGACATGCGCTTGCCGCACGGAAGCGGTCTGGACCTGGTCGCAGCCGTCAGTTCGTCGCAAGAAGCAGTGCCGGTCATCGTGATGACCGGCTATTCGTCGGTCGAGACCGCGGTGCAGGCCCTTCGGCACGGCGCGGTCGACTACCTAATCAAGCCCTACAACAACGAGGAGTTCATCTATTCGGTCGAGCGGGCCCTTTCGGAACGGCGGATGCGGCGAGAAAACGCTATGTTGAAGCGTAACCTGCAGAACGTCTTCGAAAGCAAAGAGATCATCGGGGAAAGCATCGGGATGAAGCGGGTACTCGACCTGATCCGAAAGGTGGCGCGGACCGACGCGACGGTTTGCATCAGCGGGGAGAGCGGCACCGGCAAGGAATTGGTGGCCCAAGCGATCCACAGGGAGAGCGCCCGCGCGGGCGCCCCCTTCGTCACGGTGAATTGTGGCGCGATTCCTATCGAGCTCGTCGAGTCCGAATTGTTCGGCCACGTTAAGGGATCGTTTACCGGAGCGACGACTACTTCGGAGGGGCTCATCATGGAGGCTCACGGAGGCTCGCTCTTCCTTGACGAAATCGGCGAGCTGCAGCCGAGCGTCCAGGTGAAGCTGCTGCGCGCTCTTCAGGAAAGAGTGGTTCGTCCGGTGGGCGGCAGGGAGTCCATTCGTGTCGACGTTCGCTTCATCGCGGCAAGCAACAAGGATCTCAAACAGGCAATGGCCAGAGGCGAGTTCCGTGAGGACTTGTTCTACCGCCTGAATGTGTTCAACATCCACGTTCCGCCCCTACGTGAGCGCGAAGGCGACGTCGCCTTGCTCGTGCGATACTTCATGAATCACTACAGCAAGAAGATGGGCAAGCGAATTCACCAGATGGATGGCAACTTCAAGGCCTTCGTGAAGAGGTATCACTGGCCGGGCAATGTGCGCGAGCTGCAGAACATGGTAGAGCGGGCCGCCATTCTCGCCGACTCGGATGTCCTAAGCTACGATGATATGTCGGACGGCCAGCAGTCGGCCCCTGATCTGGCGAGTGGCGCCTCGATCGACGGACAGCCACTGACCGTGGAAGACTACATGCGCGAGATTGTCAAGCAATACCAATCCACGCACAGCGAGATCGAGATTGCGCGCATGCTCGGTATCGGAAGAAAGGCCTTGTGGGTCCGGCGCCGCCGCTGGGCGATGACGCGCCCCTTGCTGGGCAACAAGACGAACGGCTAAGAGATACGCCGCGGCCCCATTCTCCTCCCAACGCTCCATTCGCCCCCTGACGGGTCGCACGGGTCGCCGACGACGAAGGTTACGTCGCGGGCACCGTGTCCACTGGGCGCCCAGCCGCCCGCTAGAAGTGTGTCATGGCGCACGTGCGGTGTGTCGTTGCGAAACTTCGCGCCGCGTTGATCAGTGGGCAGCCATTGATTATCCTAAAGAAAAGCTCGGTGCGGCCGCGGAATGCAATTTGCTTGAGTTAGAACTCGGGCAACTCAACATACGTTTCACCCCAGGAGGACACAAAGATGGCTGATGCCGCAGTGCCAGCGAAGCGAAAGAAAGTCACGATTCCGATGCTCATGGAAAGAAAGAAGAACAAAGAGCCGATCGTGCAGCTCGCCGTATACGACTACGAGAACGCGATCATCGCAGACCGCCTCGGAATCGACATCCTCTGCGTCAGCGATACCGGCGGCATGGTGTTGTTCGGGCACGAGAGCACGACCTCGGTATCGTTTGAGGAAGTGATGTTCATGGCCCAAGCCGTGAAACGCGGATCGCAGTACGGGTTGCGCATGGTCGACATGCCGTACATGAGCTTTCATCTGTCCCCGCAGCAGTCCGTCGACAATGCGGCGCAGTATGTCGCGAAGGCGGGCGCCGAGGTGATGAAGTGCGAAGGCAACGTTCACCACGCAAGGAATATCGAGGCGATCGTGAAGGCCGGAATACCGGTGCAGGGCCATATCGGAATTTGCCCGATGCGGATGCCGCAGCTAGGCGGATTTGCGGCGCAAGGGAAGACCGCCACCAGGGCGAAGGAATTGATCGAAGATGCGCAGGCGTTCGTCGATGCGGGCTGTTTTTCGATCATGACCGAAGTTGTAACCACCGAGGTTTCGCAGTACCTTGCCGAGACGCTGACGGTGCCCGTGATCAGCCTCGGCTCCGGAAATACTTCGGACGGCGTGCATATCATCGGGTCAGACCTGTTCCATCTTTACGAGAAGCATACGCCCCGACATTCCAAGATCTACTGCGACCTGGTGCCGATTCTGGAGAAGGGCTACAGAGAGTACATGGATGACGTCAAGAACCGGCGTTATCCAGGTACGGAACACACCGTGTACATGAAGGAAGATGAGCTCGCGAAATTCAAGGATATGGTCGGGTGGAAGCGCTGAGATGACCGGTGCGGTCGCGAAGCTGGCTGGCTCGAGTAATCTGGAGATCCTAGACCAGGCGCGTTTTTTCTCAACGCTCACCGGCGCGCAGCGGGACAGGATCGCGCGGATCGCGAAGCTCGTCGACTACCCCAGCCAACGCGATATCTACAAGCTGGGAGACAAGGCTGCGTGCTGCTACGTGCTCGTGCGGGGCGTCGTGCGGTTCAAGCTGGAAGCGGCTGGCCGTTCGACGTCCGCGGGGGACTTCATCCGTAGCGGGGACCTGTTCGGATGGTCGGCGCTTGTGCGAAACGCCCAGCGGAGAATGGGCACAGCGACGTGCGTGGCGGCTTGCTCGGTCCTCACTATCGACGGCGACGAGATTTTGCACCTGATGGACCGAGACACCGCGATGGGCTATGCGGTGATGGCCCAGGTTAGCCTGCTCATGACGAGCACGTTGACCGCGCTTGCCGCGGGCTGAGGTCGGCGCGTCCTCGCTGCCGCCGCGTTCGCCGTTGGTATCAAAATCGGCGGCGTCGGAATCGGCGGGATTTTGCTGATCCCGGCCCTGGCGATCCCTGCCAAGTCGTCCATTCATGACGCAGGCGCTACGGCATTCTTTACGTTCACCGGTGCGATCAGTACGTTCATGCCTGCGCGACGCGGAAGCACCGACTGGGCCGCGAGCCGGGGCGGCATCTGCGGCCGCCTTAGCGTTAGCTTCCTTGGAGCACACATGAACTTGCTCGCAGAGGCGCTTGTCCTGGAACGCATAGCGCGATGATCACGTTCGCCTGGCTCAACGTCCTCATTCCGCTGCGGCGCTTCGCCACCGCGTATCGCGGGTTGCGAAGTTGGCCGCTGCTGCTCCCGGGGGCGATGTCGCCGGATTCGGCTCCTGCCCTATCGGCGCGGGGCCCGCTTTTCTCAGTGCCGATCATGCTCATGCTCGGATTTTCGCCGCTCATGATCATCGGGGTAAGCCAGGTACTCCAGATCGCTTCCGCGACCTCGCCTCTCGCGCCAATGTTACGTAATCGCGCAGTGCAGCGGCGTGGCTCTGCATCGTTGCCGGCCTGTTCATCCTCCAGCGTAGCGCTTAGCCAAGCATGCTGAGCGCCTGGTTCGCCGAGCGAGGCGTCGCACAATCAGCGCTGGCGCACGGAGGTGCGATCGCCCTGCGATTCACCGACTTCCGGGAAGAACATCTTGCGACGCGCCGGAGCGCGGGGTTGTTCGATTTCTCCTTCATGGGCGGATGGGAGATCGCCGGGCGCGACGCCCTGGCCTTCCTGCAGCGGCTGCAGATCCGTGACTTGCGGCTGCTTGCGCGCAGCAGAATCGCGTACACGATGCTGTGTCGCGACGACGGGAGCGTCTTCGTCGACGCCACGATTTGGTGCCACGACGCTAACCGTTACTGGATCTTCACGGGGCGCCGTTCCGATCATAGCCACCTTACCATGGTCGTCTCGGGATTCGACGTAAACGTGACCGCGCTGTTACCCGGATTAGCGGTCGTTGCCCTGCAGGGTCCATCGAGTTTCGGGCTCGTCGAGCGGATGGCATCGGGGGCTGCCGCCGGGCTGCCTTACTTCGAATTTCAGCGCATCCGGATCGCGCGCGTCGACGGCTGGATTGGAAGGTTGGGGTACACGGGCGAGCTGGGGTACGAGATTCTGGTACATGCAAACGACGCCGTGATCACCTGGACGCGAGTTATCGAATCCGCGGACCCCGGCGTGGTATTGGAGTGTGGTTGGGAGTCCGACGTGATCCCTATTTTAGGGCTCATCAGGAAATCGAGTGGGTGATTCTGGGTCATTTCAGAGTTCGGGGAGCATGCAGGTGAGGATCTTGAGTCGCAGATATTCCTGGTCACGCAGTCCGTACGCTCGGCGTTGGATGACGCGAATCTTGTTGTTGTGTCCCTCGACGAATCCGAGTGAAACCTTGTTCTCGGGCTTGCAATAGGCGGCGATTCATCCCAATGACGCTCGATCATCTTGGCGAACTTCTCGTAGGGCTCGAGTCGCTGCCACTTCAGGCTCGCACCAGCTGTCGAAGAAGCGCCGCGCCCAGGCCTCGCGCTCGTAGTCCCGGAGCTGGCCGAAGGACTCCTTGAGCAGGTAGGCCGTGTTCAGGCGCTTGTTGGCTGCCAGGAGCTTCCTGAGGTTGACGCGACCGGCTGCCGTGAGGTTCTCCCGGTGCGACAGCAGCGTGTACTTCTGGCCCTTGATGAAGCTTCGGTCCTTGCCGGAGAGCCTCGCATACCCGGCCTTGCGCACCTTGTCGAGCGCCTCGCCCAAGTGCCGCATGATATGGAATTTGTCGAACAGGATCGCCGCCTGCGCCGCGTGCTCGTGCGTCGCGTTGCGAAACGGCTTCCACATGTCCATCACCGCCAGGCGAATGCCGCCGCTCTTCTTCCGCCCGAGCTGTTCGTAGAACATCCCCATACTCTTCTCGGAGCGGTCCTCGCCGCCGAACCAGATCGGGCGCCTTCGAATCAGGTCGCTCACCACGATGCGGTAGGTGTGCCCCTTGCGAATCGAGATTTCGTCGATGCCAATCGCCTTGGGACCCGGTGTTCCTGCCTTGGTCAGCTGCGCCTGCATGTACTGCTTTTCCAGCGTCTTGACCGTGTCCCAGTCGAGGTTGAGTTCCTTGGCAAGATCCTTGATCGTGGTCGAGCGGAAACGCCGGCCCACGTAATGGGCAAAGCGCTTGGTATAGAACGGGTTATCGGCCAGGAAATCGAGCCGCTTGCGCTTCACCTTGCCACAACTTCGGCACTGCACGCGCCGAACCTCGATCTCGAGATAGATGCGCGTGTCGCCGCAGGACAGATCGCGAACCTGACGCGTGCGTCGGTCGTACCAGCCCATGTGCGCTCGACCGCAACAGCCGCAGAGCGTTTTTTTGAGCGTCGTTCAAGGGTGATGACCCGGGCCTTCGGATCGCCGAAGATGCCGCGCACCATGGGTTGCGGACAAAAACCGGGGAAGGCATACGTATCCCAAAGCTGCCGCGCTCGCTTCTTTGAGGTAGCCATGCAAACATGTTCGCAGTTTCCACCGACCTTGAACATGCCCCAAAGCCAGCATCCACGCCGCTTCCGGGCCGATGCATGCCCTCAGACTACCCACACAACTTCCTGAAGATCCTATTTTAGTAGCGGATCGATTTAGAGTCGGCGGTTGAAATTCACGATGTTTCCGATGCCGTGCGAGCGGCCAGCCGCGCCGCATAGATTGCCGGCGGCAGTCCGCCCAGATCCTTCTTCGGTCGATGCTCGTTGTAATCTGTGCGCCATGCCTCAATCAAGTCGCGGGCGTGGGCCAAGCTGGTAAACCAAAGCTCGTTCAGGCATTCATCGCGCAGCCGCCCGTTGAATGACTCGACATAGGCGTTCTGGTTCGGCTTGCCGGGTTCAATGAAGCGTAGGGCCACACCGTTTTCATGCGCCCAGGTCAGCATCGCCTTGCCGCAGAATTCCTTGCCGTTGTCGGATCGAATCACCTTGGGTAGCCTGCGCTCGTGCTTGAACCGATCCAGAATGCGCGCCACGTAGGAACCCGAGATGGCTCGATCCGGCTGAATCGCCACCGCCTGATGCGTGCAATCGTCGACCACCGTCAGGCATTTCAGAGTGCGCCCCGTCGGCCAGGCGATCGAACACAAAATCGACCGACCACACTTCATTTTTCCGGCTTGGTCGCAGCAACGTCTGCCGATCGGCCACCGCAATCTTCTTGCGCTTGCGCCGTTGCACCATCAACTTCTCTTCGCGGTACAACCGCCGCATCCGCTTCACGTTGACCGCCAAGCCTTCATGCCGCAACCGTAGATGAATCATCCGATAGCCGTAGCGGGTGCCTCTTTGGCGCGGCGCGATAGACACGCTGTCCGGGAAATACTCGGACCTGAACACGGAGAGCCCCGTTACGGATTACGATCGCGCATGCGCAGCGGCTTGGCCGGGTCGCGGCGTACTCTCTCTCGGCGATTCCACCGCATTGGTTCTTTACTCAGAGTACGACGAACACACTTGGCTTGCCGATCAGAATATTGTGGCATCGGGAAGCTGGTTGCCCGAACCTACGAGGCTCAATGAAGCAACATGGGGCGACGTGCTCCAGTGGCAAGTGAATCACACTGACTATCTGCTCATGAACTCGGCGTCTGACGGCGCAGGCGCCCTACGCGAACATGACTTCATGCCGGTGCAACTTCAAGCTGGTCCCTGTGTAGTCGAGTTCGCGTTCGTCGAGGGTGAGTATCTTGGTTGCTTTCATAGGCTCACGTTCGGGAGTGCCAAGAGTGCGGCCTAACCCTGCGCTCAACCGGACGGGCCGGCACGTGTCTTCAACTTGGCGAGCGCCGGCGCGGCCCGCCGGTTAGCTTGAACGTTAGGCCACTTTCCCATGCGAACCGGCAAACTAAATTCAAAACTCATACTACTTGCCATTTGGGCGAGTCCCATTCTGGTGTTTGCGCAAGCACTGACATCTCCGTTGCAATCCACTAAGTCCTCTGTTTGGATCACACGCATTGATCCACCGATCGCCGTTACGTTAGTTCCCGGAACCAGCGTTCGATTTTTGATTGAGGCTGAGTACACGCTTACGGTCCCCGAAGGACGCATCGTGATTTTCATTCAAAGTGCCGAAACCGGAAACGCTCGTATCGTCTCAGAGAAGAAGTACGTTTCAAGCAATTCAGGCACCGTGTCCTTTTCCATTGACGCAAAGATTCCCCTCACAAGAACCGTTTCCGTTATTGCTGCCCTCTATACTGACTACGGCCAATCTTCAACTACTGCTGACAGTCGTGTTTTTGAAGTCGTTCGCTCCCCACCGAAATAGTGGCCTAACTAACCCGGCGGACAACTCGGACGCGCCGTTTAGGGCTTCGTTCTTGTCAGCAATGACCGGCGCGCCGGCTACCTCGTTCGTTAGGCCATACTGCAGTGGCGTCGGTGTACGTTTGTGCATATAATGAGGCGTGCAGTACGAATGGGACACCGCCAAGAGTCGTGCGAATCTCGCCAAACATGGGATCGATTT
>Ga0335394_10003268_pt1 | contig 18379 bp, 16 predicted proteins | sample MAT03_FD_205741 | JGI IMG/M metagenome (GOLD analysis project Ga0335394, IMG submission 205741) | Freshwater microbial communities from Lake Fryxell liftoff mats and glacier meltwater in Antarctica - MAT-03 (spades assembly) (version 2) ... | reverse complement strand
AGTTATATGAAAGAAGTCTACCTAACTCCCTTCCTAGAGGTTATTATTTCAAAGTCCACCTAACACCCCAGACAGGGGGAGTTGGATGTACTTTGTCTGTCTAATTAGATCGTTAGACTGCTTAGATTGTCATTAGGGAAAAAGTTGAGAATTTTTGAGTGGGACGCGATTGCAAATGTAGTGAGTAATTTTAAACAGGAGTTTCAAAATGCCAAAATCCAAACCAACTTCTTCGGGTAGAAAGGCGACTGACTCACACCATAATCAGAATCAAGAGCCAAATTCGAGTGACGAATCATGTGATGAGTTTGAACGCCCTAATCCATGTGATCCAGAAAGCAAGAGTGACGATTGCGATTGCCCAAAGATACCCGAACCACGAGATATACCCAAGAAGCCAGAACGACCGAAGCCCCGTAAGGATGACTGCTGTGAGCAATTGATCGGGCTTCTCAGTAATGTTCCAGGTATTGAAATGCCCAAACCGAGGAAGCCCAAGCAGCGGCCAGAGCGGAAGGTTCAAGCCTTGTGCGATTCAATCGGTATTGTCGATACCATTCTTCCTGCTATGGCAGTCCTATGGGGAAGACATCGATCAGGAGAAGAGGGTCGTAACGATTTTGAGGGGCAAGTCAAGACGATCTTTGCCAACATTGACGAAAAGCAACAAGAGGCAATGGATGTAGCCTTTGCTGGTTATGAGAAATTACGTCGGAGTGGTAAGGGCGAATGTCTCTTCAATGATTGTTTGGCAGACGCTGGACGAAAGGGAGCGATTGAACGATTTTGGTTTGCTGAAGAACTTTTGCGAGAAGGGCTTAAGTTTGCTGGGCAGACTGTGTTTAAGGGATCGGGTGGCGTTATTGGGCCTGGTCAAGTACGACTCTGGGATAATGCAGTTTTTCGTGGCCCAAATGGTAGCGGTGCCACAATTTATCAAGGACCTTGGCCTTGGCTGACGGCGATCTGTCCAGACACCTCAAGCTATGAAGAGTACGGAAATTTAGAAAGTTTCAGACCCGTGCCCGGTGGTTCACATGTATGGCAGAATTACCAATACGCGCAGACTTGCGACTTCAAGCCCGACTCGTCTGGCAAAATTCAGGCAAGTTGCGAACGTCAGCATCCCCTACCTGCATCTCCCGGAAGTTTGTTTGGGAACGATTGTGAAGGTGGATCGAAGTATACAAAAGCAAATGACTGTCTCCGTATCCCTGCTCACCGACCGGGTGGTTCGCTCAAACTTAAAGGTTTTAATTTCATTACACCGTCGGTGAAAGTCCGCCTCAGATTAACAACCGATCCCAGCCTTGTAATTGAGCAAGACTGCATTGTTTGGGGTGATCGTGATACGCCTGTCAAAGATGCGACGGATCACTTCATTGTTGACGAGCGGGTCAACGACTGGATCGATGTTCCGATTCCTTCCAGTCACCCGACCATTCCAGGTGCACCGCTGCCAGCAGGTATTTACGAAGTTTCAGTTATCGTCGCTAATATTACGAACGCTATTTACGATAGTAGTACGCCACCAGTTCTAGTCTCAAACAAACTTCTGCTTCGGATCGAGGCAGACCCGAATATTCGTTACCTTCTCTGGAGTGAACGTGGACGCTGTAACCGTGAAACACCTGGTTTGGGCGACGATGAAATATGGTGGGATGCCTTTGTTGGACACATTATTCCTAACTCAGTACCTGTCCCATCCAGTGGGGCATCAGGACTAGAAATTAGGAACCTTGATCGTAAATCATTTCCTCGTGGTCCTTGGGAGGATATGGACGACGGTGAGTCCGCAGGTTCCTACCGTAGTGACATTTTTGGCCCTGCTGCATTTGAGCTTTACGGTGTTGCGGTCATTGCCATGATTGGGTTTGAAGTCGATAGCGAGTCGGCAGCTCGCGACCAGTTGCAAGGGTTCTGGAATGCCTGGGGGGAGGCTTTGACGAGTGTTGTAGGAGTTGCCCTTGGAACTGAGGGTACAGCTACCGGACTTGCAGGTCTTGCAGCAAAAGCTGGAATCATTACGGCTAAGCTTGCCTTTTCCGTCGCGCTCATAGCCTTAGCTGTTATAGCTGCAATTACACTGATTGGCACTGCTCTTTGGGCTGCTTGGGCACCAGCAGATCTAATAGCACTGGACATCTTTCACCTTGATGCGCTTACTGCATGGGATAACACAGACCCCAAAAAACCACTTCCATCTGAAACGCAACGCCAATTTGCTGATAGCAATGACTCTGATAACCTCATTACTGTTACGGAACGTGCATTGCCCAAGCTGTATAGTTCTGGCGATGCTGCCGCAACTTGGATTCAAGAAAATCAGTACGATACGCCGGAAGATGGTGAGGATGCTAGCTACACCTTGGAATTCCGCTTTTCCAGAAGCTAATAGCTCTTCATAGTGATAAGTGTGATCGCAGATATCCGATAGCTTAGGTCAAAGAATACGATCCAGCAACCTCAAAATTGGTCTATTTATGCGATCACATCCTAACAACCCGGTTGGAGCGGACTGGCAACCTTGATCGGTTTTGTAACAGAGGTTACTTGCAACCGCTCAACCGGAACGTTAACCCTCATCACCCTCAATCTTTTATCCATTACTGCTCCCATATTTTTAGGTGTTTTTGCCCAGGTAAACTTTTAAGACATTTTTCAGAGATTTTCTAAAAAGGGAAGACAAAGGATATGGACTCTCTAATTGATCAGAAGAACAGCAGTCTGTAAAGTATGTCTAGTCAACCGCCTTCGCCTAAACAAGTAAAAATTGAACAGAACAGTGTAAAAGCCCTTGATTCTTCAAAGGATTTAGGAGATGGAAATTTATCAATAGTTGATCCATCACAAAAATTAGCTGATTCTCTAGAACGACTCAAACTGTGGTTAGACCTTGGTAAGTTTGTATTAGGTAGTGTGATAGTAGGTATCTTCACTGCCATCATCAACGCTCAAATTCAATACAAACAGATCGCACTTAATCGTCAGCAAATAGAACAACAACACTTAAGTCAGTTTATTGAAGAAGCGATGAGCGATCGGTTAATTGATAGAACTCGCTTTGCAAAATACTTTGCAACATTAACTCTCTCCGATGATTTTCGCAGTCGTTGGGAGCAATACTATGAGCAGTTGGAGGAAGAGCGCATTACAAAAGAAGAACGACTCGCTGCGATCAATGCCGTTCTCCCTGAAGAACGAGTAAGAGCGAATAGCACTGGAAATAACGAAAACCTTAGTGCGCTTCTTGAAGAGAAAGAAGCTCTTGAAGGTGATGTTGGAGCTATTGCTAGAGTTTTCTCCTCTCAGGAGCAGTTTTGGAATGATGAGAAACTCGATAGTCCTATTGTAGAGGAATCCAGTTTTACGTGGCGGCAGGCAATTGTTGCTAATGGTAATGTACGAATTCCCACAAGCCCGGAGGTAGTAGAAGGTATTGAGCAAATGGCAGCTAAACTACAAGAAATTCAAGCCAAATTTGACCAACCCATTAAAATTATCCATTGGTATAGACAACGACCATTCAATGATGCAGTTGGAGGGAGTAGAAGAGACTCTCACCATAGCGGCAGTGGAGTAGATATTCAGGTTTCAGGATATACAAGTAAAGAGTTAGCTGAACAACTAAGTGATTGGGATGGTGGTATGGGAATTCACCCTGAATCACCGGATGTTCTTCATCTTGATAATGGATCTAAACGTAGATGGAGCTTATAGTGGACAGGTAAGAATTCTCAAAGCAATGCTAGTTATTGACTTAGTATCAAGCAATAGTGCAGTCACAAGGTCTAACAATTCGCTTGGAGCGGACTGTCGCAAGATCTCGGTGCATTGTAAAGGCATTTGCGGCGGGTTAAGCGAACCGTTATGTCATCTAGGTGCGATCGCCAATCTCACCGGGTACGTTACGACACCCCCGACTGGTTCCCTCAGCGTTCCATAGTGAAAGACGGCGGTTAATACCAAGCTGCGATCTCTGAAAATGTACAGTGGGCGATCGCTCAGGAGGCAAAATCAAACAATTGCTGTTGGCGATCGCAGCTTAGGCATATGATCCAAACCAAACGAGCGCCTGCTCAGAAGCTCAGTGAGCCATAATAAATTAGTATCTCTTTGCAAAAGAACTAGAACAATGACCGAATTGCTCGAACAAGCGATCGCTCAATTAAAAACGTTGCCTGCTGATGAGCAGGATGCGATCGCCTGTTATTGTTGAAGTCTATCATTGGGTTGGTTGATCCTGAGTTGAAGTGAACTACAGCCATTTTTGGTAAATTAGGCTAATAGGAATGGCTAATAAGCAAATGATCTGTGTATCCTACTATGTCTCTCTCTCAATTACTTCCTGTTGTCAATCAACTGTCTCATCAAGACAAACTGCGACTCATCCATTTTCTTCTAGTAGCGGTAGCGAAAGAAGAGGGTTGTGAACTAGACGCAACTGACAGCCAACAACAAGAAGATGTACTACTAAAGCAGTTAGTATCTACGGAAGCAGTTGTGTGGTCGCCTTATGAAGCACATGAAGCTGCTCAAACACTTTCAGATCTTTTAGTAGCAGCAAGGCAAGAAGGTAATGCTTGACGGTAGACGATTTTCTTTTACCGAACGTACTAATAATCTCGGTCTGTCTAGCACCTTGCCATATCTACCAATCACACTGACATACAGAAATCATTCTGTAGAGGCAATGGCTTTGCTAGACACAGGCGCAAGCGTCAATGTGTTGCCCTACGAGGTTGGTTTAAAATTAGGGGCAGTTTGGGAAGAGCAGACAGTTGCTATTCAGTTGAGTGGTAATTTAGCCCAGATGGAAGCTCGAGGGTTGGTGCTATCAGCTACCGTTGCTGAATTTCCCTCTGTTTTGCTTGCATTCGCCTGGACACAATCACGAGAAGCGCCGTTAATCCTGGGTCACATGAATTTCTTTGCAGAATTTGATGTGTGTTTCTATCGTGCTGACTTTGCTTTCGAGTTGCGTCCGAGGGCAAAATAGCGGCATCCGTACAGCCAGCAGCCCAACACTGCGTTGGTGCGGACGGCACAGAGGTTATTGATAGGAGTTCGAGGCTGTCTGCCGCCGCACAACTTTACCGTTATGTCATCTAGGTGCGATCGCCAATTTCGCAGGGTACGTTACGGCACCCCCGACTGCTTCCCTCAGCGTTTCACAGTGAAAGACGGCAGTTAATACCAATCCGCGATCTCTGAGAATGTGCAGTGGGCGATCGCTCGGCGCTAACTTGTCAGTTCGCAATCGGTGCTTATCGGGGCGATCGCTCTCAGAGTAGCCATCTACCCTGTCATAATGGACTTCAACACCACCGACACACCTACCACAAAGCCTTCTAGGTCAATTAAGTAGACTCCCTGATTTAGGAACCATTCCGATGCGAATCACCCTCGAAATCCCCGATCGCATTGCTGCCCAACTAACTGACAAACCCGAAACTCTAACTCAGCGCTTCCTTGAAATCATTGCCGTCGAAGCCTACCGTAAAGGCTTAATTGGTTCTGGTGAAGTCGGTCAACTATTGGGTTTTGCTTCCCGGTGGGATACTTATACCTTCCTTCAGCGCGAACACGCCGAACCTCCTTACACCGAAGCTGATTTAGAGGGCGATCGTGCCACACTGAAGAACCTGCTGCCCTGATCATGCTTGTTGTCTCCAACACCTCACCCATCTCCTATCTGGTTGTTACTCAGAACATCGATCTTTTACCTCGTCTGTTTGAATGCATCTTTGTTCCTGAAACAGTTCGAGATGAACTTGCTTCACTCAAAGCTCCACCCGCTGTACATCAGTGGATTGCATCACCTCCTTCCTGGCTAACTATTCACCCAACTGCAACACAGCCTGATTCAGACCTACTCAAATTAGATGCAGGTGAATGTGTAGCGATTTTACTTGCCGAAAGCCTAAAAGCCGATCTCATCCTACTTGACGATCTTGCAGCTCGTCGCCTAGCAGCCGATCGAGGACTTTCTCTAACTGGAGTTCTAGGTATTCTAGATCGTGCCGCTAGTGAAAACTGGATTGATTTTGCGGTTGCAATTGAACGGCTTCAGCAAACTAACTTCCGAACTTCGACAACAATTGTGCAGACACTGCTACAAAAACACGCTCAATCAACCAATTTCTAGAACAGGCGTTGCTGGATGTCTGACTTGTCAGTTTGCCCCAGACGAGATCTTTGAGAATGTGTGGTGAGCGATCGCTCAGGAGGCAAAATCAAACAATTGCCGTTGGCGATCGCAGCTTAGGCATATGCTCCAACCCAAACGAGCGCCTGCTCAGAAGCTCAGTGAGCCATAATAAATTAGTATCTCTTTGCAAAAGAACTAGAACAATGACCGAATTGCTCGAACAAGCGATCGCTCAATTAAAAACGTTGCCTGCTGATGAGCAGGATGCGATCGCCGCTCATCTCCTGGCTGAGTTAAAAGATGAGCAGGAATGGAAAGCTCAGTTTGAATCTACAACAGATGCTCAGTGGGATCAGATAGCGGAGCTGGTACGCCAAGAGATTAGTGCTCCCGCAGGATAGCTGATCCTAAGCCATCACGGATGTCTTCTAGAGCAGGGAAGTCCTCTTTCCAGGTTCCGGCAAGCGAGTGAACCACCTCTGCCCAAGGAACTGGAGCTACGGGTTGGTTGGGTTGGTTGGAATTTAGGTGTTTAGCCCGAATAAATTCGACGAACGTTAAAACCTCGCTGGCTTGGTTTTGGGGCAGAGCTTTAACGAGTTCGTAAATCTGTTCGGCAATAGTCATAATTAGGGTTCCAGCTCAGTAGTCCAACCTAAATAAAATAAAAACCAGACTCTAAAGCCCCTACATTACCTGCTGTGCTCTCGGCATGGGGTTTACGTAGCGCACCAGTTCCTTCAGTAGAACAGGTTCTATTCCCCTTTTCTGCAATGCTAAAGACTATACTCAATCCTACAAATAATTGGTGCGATCGCCAATTTCGCAGGGTACGTTACGACACCCCCGACTGCTTCCCTCAGCGTTTCACAGTGAAAGACGGCAGTTAATACCAATCCACTATCTCTGAGAATGTGCAGTGGGCGATCGCCTCCCAACGCATGTAGGGAAAAAGCATTTCGCCAGTATCTTTGAGCTTATTCAAAATTGTTCTGCGAAATGCTTTGCCCTGCTCTACTCAGTTTTATGCAGCCATTGCTTGCAACAGCGCTTGCCCCATCGCCGTGCAGCCCACCAACTGCATCCCTGCCGACATAATGTCACCCGTGCGATAGCCTTGGTCGAGCACAGTTAGAACAGCGGCCTCTAGACGAGCAGCGGCATCGGGTTCGTTTAACCCGTAGCGCAGCATCATGGCGGCACTGAGCACTTGAGCTAGAGGATTGGCCTTATCTTGTCCGGCAATGTCGGGAGCAGAGCCGTGGACGGGTTCAAATAGCCCCGGCCCTGAAGCACCCAAACTGGCAGACGGCAACATCCCAATACTGCCCGTGAGCATAGCGGCTGCGTCGGACAAAATATCGCCAAACAGGTTGCCCGTCACAATGGTGTCGAACTGCTTAGGACTACGGACAAGCTGCATTGCGGCATTGTCTACATATAAGTGGCTCAGCTCTACATCAGGATACTCTGCTGCGAGTTGGGTGATGCGATCGCGCCACAGTTGAGACACTTCCAGCACGTTGGATTTGTCCACCGAACACAGCCGCTTGCTGCGCTTGCGAGCCGCCTCAAACGCTACCCGACCAATCCGGTCAATTTCTGATTCGGAATAGACCATCGTGTTGACTCCGCGCTTTTCACCCGTTTCGCTGGTAAAAATGCCACGGGGCTGCCCAAAGTAAATGCCCCCGGTGAGTTCTCGGATTACCATGATATCTACCCCCTCCACAATTTCGCGCTTGAGGCTGGAGGCATCAATGAGCTGCGGCAAAATTTGGGCTGGGCGCAGGTTAGCAAACAGTTCTAGTCCAGCTCGTAGCCCTAGCAAGCCGCGTTCTGGACGCACATCGTTGGGCAGGCTATCCCACTTGTAGCCCCCGATCGCCGCCAGCAGCACCGCGTCGCTGTTTTTGCACAGTTCTAGCGTATCGGCAGGCAGAGGAACGCCAGTCGCATCGATCGCGGCTCCTCCTAACAGTGCCTCCTGAAACGTAAAGTCCAGCCCAGTTTGCGCGCCAACGGCTTTGAGTACGTCTACTGCGACGGCCATAATTTCGGGGCCAATGCCATCGCCAGGAAGCAGGGTAATACGATAGTGCTTGCTCATAGATTTGGTGGATTTCTCTTGCAACCACCCATTTTACTGCCCATCTGAGCATTAGACTTCTGGCGTGAATGCTTTTTCGTGAGCGTGAATCGTTTTCCGGCTTCACCGGAAAACGATTCACGCAAGAAATCTATTAGAGATGAGACTTCTTGGTAAACAGCAGCTCTCATCTTAGAGCCAGCCCGAAAAAAGTCCGCCGCAAGCGGGCTTTTTTCAGGTATGGGACTGGCTGGCCAAACGCACGATGCTCCAAACACGCGATGATAGAAGAACCTAATTTCAAATTCTTTAGGACTGCATGACTCTCAAATATGCCTACTTCCCTGGATGCGTTGCCCAGGGAGCCTGTCGGGAACTGTATCTGTCTACCAATGCCCTCACACGAGCGCTCGGCATTGAACTGGTAGAACTAAAAAAAGCAGCTTGCTGCGGTTCTGGCACCTTCAAAGAAGATTCGCAGTTGCTAGAAGATACCGTAAATGCCCGCAACATTGCCCTAGCCGAAGACCTAAACCTGCCGCTGCTGACCCATTGCAGCACCTGTCAGGGGGTGATTGGACATGTCGATGAACGGCTCAAAGCGGCTAAAGAAAATGACCCTGCGTATCTAGCGCAAATCAACGGCTTGTTAAAAACCGAAGGCTGTTCACCCTACAAAGGCAGCACCGACGTAAAGCATTTGCTGTGGGCGCTGGTTGGCGACTATGGGCTAGATGCATTACAGGCGCGGGTGACGCGCAAGCTATCGGGTTTAAAGTGCGCGGCGTTTTACGGCTGCTACCTGCTGCGATCGCAAGATCACATCCCCTTCGACGATCCCCACAATCCGCAGTCGATGGAAAACGTATTTCGGGTGGTGGGTGCCGAGCCAATCTACTACCGGGGGCGAACGCAGTGCTGTGGCTGGCCGCTGTCTAGCTATGCCACCGAAACCTCGTTCAAAATGGCAGGTGGGCACTTGATGGAGGCGATCGCCGCCGGAGCCGACTGCATCGTCACTCCTTGCCCGCTCTGCCACCTCAACCTCGACTCTCGCCAGCCCGAAGTGCAACAGGTGATTGGCGAAACCCTGGGGTTGCCCGTACTGCACCTGCCCCAACTGGTGGCTCTAGCCCTGGGCGTTGCCCCCAAAGAGCTGGGCTTAGATCGGCACGTTGTATCAACCCGCCCCTTGCTAAAGAAATTAGGAATACCGTTCTAGACTTGTTGTTTATGGTTGGCAAGGGGCGCGCCCCTTGTCAACTATAAACAACATATTTTGAAACAAGACCTACCCGCCTACGTGGATGCCGGGACGCAACTCCGGATCGGGTTCGGCTTTGCGTAGCACCTCACGGGTGACAACCGCAATGTCCCCTTCGCCAAATAGGATAAACCGCAAGAGGTATTGAATCGGATTACCCTCTGCCCACCCAAAATAGGCATGGGGCAGCTTGCCCGTTTGATCGCGCATGTGCAGTAGAATGGCGGCGATCGCATTGGGTACAGCGGCACTTTGCGCCCGTAAAATCCGGTACGGACCCACTTCTACACCGCTAACTCGGATTTTATTGGCAAACTCTGAGGCATCGGCTACCTGAATTTCTAAGAACAGAACAGAATCTCTGGACGGAATGTGGTTATCTTCTCGAACTTCCTTTTCTTTAAACCGATATTCCTCTTCATCTCCAGCATTCAAGCGATTGGCAATTAGCCGAATTTTGTCTTGGCTGGCTTCTTCTTCTGCCAAAAAGCGCTGCGCTGTTTCATCTAATTCAATCGTTTCCACCCGCAGTTCAGTCGAACGCCAGACCCTCGAAATTAATGACGTTGCGACAATGACGGCAATAAAGAACGCAGCAATCCGAATCCCTTCAGGCCGTTCAATGACATTAGTTACCGTGGTGTAGATAAATACCAGCGTAATTAACCCAAAGGTCAAGACTCCCCGCCGAGAACGATGGCGACGCGCCGATAGCGTTACGGCAAACGCAGCCGAACTCATCAACACCAATACCCCGGTGGCATAGGCTCCCCCCTGGGCTTCCACATTGGCTCTAAAGGCGATCGTCACAATGAAGGCGATCGCTGTGTAAACCAACACCAGAGGCCGAACGGTGCGCGCCCAATTAGGAGCCATGCCATAACGTGGAAGGTAGCGCGGCACAATATTGAGCAACCCTGCCATCGCCGAAGCACCTGCAAACCACAGAATGGAAATCGTGCTTAAGTCGTAAACGGTACCAAACCCATCACCAAAATACAAATGAGCCAAATAGGCCAGAGCACGTCCATTAGCCCGACCGCCTGACTGAAATTCAGCGGCTGGAATCAACAGGGTGGTCACCAGACTGCTGGTGATCAAAAAGAAACTCATAATCAGGGCAGCAGTTGTCAACAGCTTATCCGTGTTGCGAATCCGCCCGGTTGGATAGGCGGCGGTATCGCTGCCGCTGCCCTGCACCAGGGGCATCACGGCAACCCCCGTTTCAAACCCCGACAAACCAAGCGCCAGTTTAGGAAACAGCAAAATCGCCACCCCCAACATCATCACTGGATTACCGTGACTGGTGAGCAGTGCCGTCTTCCAGTCGCTAATGACATCGGGATGAGTCAGAATATCCGCTCCCCCTACCCCGATGACAACCAGATTTAATACCAAATAGACTGCCACGAGCAAAACCGCCAAACCCACCGCTTCCTTAAACCCTCTGAGAAATACAGCTCCGAGTAAGGCAACCAAAATTAGGGTGAGGCCAACTACTTGCCCATGCAGGAAGCCGGGAACAAATGGGTTTTCAATGATGTGGGCGGTGGCATCTGCTGCCGACAGGGTAATCGTGATAATAAAGTCGGTAGCGACAAAACCTAGTAGGCAAAGGACTAGAAGTTTACCTTGCCACCAGGGCAGCAAATGTTCGAGCATGGCGATCGACCCCTCTCCATGGGGACTGGTCGCAGCCACCCGACGGTAAATGGGCAATGCTCCAAACAACGTTAGTAATACGAGGATTAAGGTTGCCAAAGGTGAAAGCGCCCCAGCAGCTAAGGCAGCGATCCCAGGCTGATAGCCCAGCGTTGAGAAGTAATCGACTCCGGTAAGGCACATGATTTGCCACCAGGGATGCTGAGAATGCCGATCCTCTTTTTCGCTCCGATCTTCTTGCAAAAGCCAGCGGATTAACTGCTTACGGTACGGGTTTTTGGGGCTAATGGGCATAGCCATCGAAAAAAATACTCCCGTTATTTTGCCTTTGGTTTTTGTCAGCGTTTAGCAATAAGTAGGTGGGCGTAATTAAACATAAAACCCTAAAAGTCTGCGCCGCCCGCTGCGCGGGCGGCGCAGACTTTTAGAATCTTGTTTTTATTTAGGTTGAACTACTTATCGCCTTTATAATGTCGCTTTTATGAGTTTATGACAGGTAGGAGTTAGAAATTGTCGCACAAATTATTCAGCCCAGGAATAAAACTGGACTGGAAATTAAAAACTGATGGTGTGATACATAGAGTGTCACACACCATCAGTTTTAGGAGGTTTGTTAGAGCAACTATTACCGGGTTAAAGTACTACCGGGTTAGCCAGGTTACATAGCATCACTCATCACTCATCACTCATCACTCATCACTCATCACTCATCACTATTGAGCTTCGGTAACCGGAGCCGAGGCATCTTGCATGAACATCGTAACGATAATGCCGTTGTTGATTCCCAGCATTACCTGAGCCCCGCGTCGTAGACCCAGACGCGTAACATCTTGAGCAGAAATCAACAAATTGCGAACGCTACCATCTGCTAGCCGAACCCGAACCGTGTCATCACGCGAGTCTATCCCAACGATAGTGGCGGTAACAGGCTCGCGAGTTTGAACGCTGACGGTACGAGACATGGTAAGAATACGATTACCATCCATATTCAGCGTAACTTCTGATCCATTTCGTAGACCCAGATTCAGAATATCTTGACCGCTTAGCAACAGGGTTCGCGAAGAGCCGTTGGGTAGGCGAACCCGCACCATGTCATCTCGCATGTCTACTTCTTGCACAGTTGCAACAATGTCAGGACGAGTATCGACCGTTACGTTGTTGCTGGTCATGCTAACAACTTGGGTTCCGTTCATGTTGAGCGTTACTTGCGCTCCACGCTCTAATCCTAATCGAATAATGTTCTGAGCAGCAAGGGATAGCGTCCGAATGGCTCCATCCGCCAACCGAACCCGCACCATGTCGTCGCGAATATCAGTTTCGAGTACGGTAGCGGTTGTGGTTTGAGGGACTTGAGCCAGGATTAACGGTGCATTTGTAGATAGACCCGTTGTAGGAAGAGCGATCGCCGTAGGTGCCACACTTAGCCCTGCTACTAGCGCTAGCATCATGCCTGAGAAAAGGTTGCGGTGCTGTGAAGATAGTTTCATGATTTGTCTCAAATTACTTTAATTGACTACGATTGATTGACACAGTTTCAAAATGGAACATTAACTGCCTGTTCTCGACCCCCGGCCTAAATGCCGTGCTGGAAGGAATGAATTACTTCCTGGTGTTGCTGAGAAATCATTCACACAAAAAGTCTTTTGAACAATTGGCTGAGTTGGTTTCCTGAAACTGTGCTTGGTTGACAACTATCAATCTAATGAGACAACCCATAATCCTCGTGAGTCTCGGCTTATTTTTGAATAAGTATTCTGTGTATTAAAACTCGTATTTCCTCAGCTCATTCTCATCTTAGACCTCCTGCACGAATGCCTTTTTGAGGGCGTGAATCGTTTCCCGGCGAAGCCGGGAAACGATTCACGCAGGAGGTCTCTTGAGTAGGCTCCACGCCCCTCATCTGGAAAACCCAAGAAGAATTGAACATGGTTGTGGCGCGCTGCACCCGTAACCATGTTCAACTACGTCAATTGTTGCTATTGAAAAATCTCCATTAATCAAGTCAGTGGGGCGTGTGCTGCAAGCTTCACTGACTTATTTATAAAGATATAGCCATAGACGGATTGGTTAGGACGGGGTGCAGGGGTGGAACCCCTGGCTGGGGGCAAAGCCCCCACACCCCCTTCGATCCCAGTGTCCTAACCTTTGTGGCGACAGCTATAGAACGCTACATGCTAGACGTTAAACCGGAACAGCATCACGTCGCCTTCTTGCACCAGGTACTCTTTACCTTCGCTGCGAACCAGTCCTTTTTCTTTGGCAGCCGTCATGGAGCCTGTCGTGATCAAGTCGTTGAAGGCAACCGTTTCGGCGCGAATAAAACCCCGCTCAAAGTCAGTATGAATTACACCTGCTGCTTGGGGTGCAAACATGCCTGCACGAATTGTCCAAGCGCGGGTTTCTTTAGGGCCTGTGGTGAAATAGGTGCGTAAACCCAGCAGGTCATAGGTGGCACGAATCAGAGACTTTAATCCGCCTTCTTTGACACCAAGCGATTCTAGAAAATCGGCACGTTCTTCGTCCGATAGCTCCACTAGCTCTGACTCTACCTGAGCCGAAACGATCACGACTTGAGCGTTTTCTTGAGCGGCGATCGCCTGTACCTGTTCTACCCAGGCGTTGCCAGTCGCCAGGTCATCTTCTGATACGTTTGCGGCAAAAATTACGGGCTTGCGGGTCAGTAACCCCAATGGTTTGATAATTGCCTCTTCTTCTTCCGACATTTCCACCAGCCGCGCGGGTTTGCCCTCGTTTAGCACCGTCAGCAGCTTGTCTAAAACCGCCAGTTCGACCTGAGCGTCTTTGCTAGTTTTTGCCTGTTTGCGAGTGCGATCGGCGCGCTTTTCCATCTGCGACAGGTCGGATAGCGCCAGTTCCAAGTTAATAATTTCAATATCGCGGGCGGGATCTACTGAACCCGCTACGTGAATAATGTCGTCATTGTCAAAACAGCGCACCACATGAACGATCGCGTCCACTTCACGAATATTGGCTAAAAACTGGTTGCCCAAGCCCTCGCCCTGGCTGGCTCCCTTCACCAATCCGGCAATATCTACAAATTCTACCCGTGCCGGAATGATTTCGACAGAGCTAGAAATCGTTGCCAGCGCCGCCAGTCGCTCATCGGGAACGGCCACAATACCCGTATTGGGTTCGATGGTGCAAAAGGGAAAGTTGGCAGCCTGCGCCTTGGCATTGGCGACCACTGCGTTAAACAGGGTGGATTTGCCCACGTTGGGGAGTCCGACGATTCCGGCTTGCAGCATGATGAGGGGTACGGCTTTAGAAGTTGAGTACTAGAGACTGTGGGTGTAGAAACGGGCAATTGACCCGGATAACACTAACCATCCTTAAACATTCTGCAATAGATAGGGGGTAAGTGACACAGCAAGTGACACATTGGCTAGACTAACTCCAGGCTTTGTGACACCCTTTCGGGCACATTAATTTTCTGGTATTGCTAATTTCAGGTATGATTTTTTTTTGAAAGGGGCGCTCTGTGCCCCTTTCAAAAAAAAATCATACCCAGATTAAGCAAGGCCAACTTTTTTACCGTCATAATCATTTTGGTAAGACCTTGCCGTCATGATACAGATGGACTATATTTAGCAAGCAAGATTGGGAGTAATGCTTTGGTGTATACCTCACAACACAGTCCGCCCAGAGCCAGTGTCGATACCCGCGTCAATAGCCGCCCAGAGCACGTAGATTTTTCGGCGCTGTTAGACCCGTCGCTCTTGCAAGCCGCCCGCTACATTTATCGTACCTACTACGAAGTGCATCCCGACCAGGTGCAGCGTCCACTTGGCGTGGCGCTCGATCGCTTTACCCACCGGGGCAAGCTGATTTTTGCGGGCAAGCCTATTCTGTTGCCTCAAGAATGCTTCGTTCCCGTCAACCAAATTGAAACAGACCTGTATTGACGTAGAGACGCGATTCATCGCGTCTAATTGCGTTTAATGTAACCGTGTCTGGGGGGGAAGACGCGATGAATTGCGTCTCTACGGGTAACCGCGTCTGAGGGGAAAGACGCGATGAATCGCGTCTCTACGGGTGGCAGATTGCGATCAATTAACCTAAATATTTGGTTAGCGCGGCGGTAAATTCTTCATAGGGTTTAGCGCCAATCAGTGTTTCTGCCAATTCCCCTTGCTTAAAAATCATGACAGCGGGAATGCTGCGGATACCAAATCGCTTGGCGATCGCCTTGTTGGCATCAATATCTAGCTTGAGTACCTTGGCGCGATCGCCATACTCGTCTGACAGTTGGTCGATCAGGGGGGCAATCAGTCGGCAAGGACCACACCAAGAGGCGGTGCAGTCTACTACTACAAGCGGCTCGGCTGTTAGCAGTGTGTCAAACTCGGTTTCGTCTTGAATGTAAGCGGCAGCCATTGAGTCTCCTGCAAAGATAGCATTGTCCCATAGCGCCGTCACCGAAAGCGCGTCTACTCAAACTGCTGCTTGGTGGCTGACCAGCGGTACAGGCTGTAGGTATTGGCGCGGTTGATTAACAGACTGGGCAGGCGATCGCCGTCGATGGTGGCGATCGCCACCATTCGCTGCCCCTGCTGCTGACTCAATTCGCTGTAGATTAGCCGCCCTTGCGCCGAAAAGATTAAGGTTTTGCCTGTGGGAGCGTCGGTTGTGGGGCTATCTGCTGGGGTTTCACTGGCTGTAGAACTTGTATTGAGATTGAGCACGGTTTCGGGTTGATTGTCTCCGGTCAGGTCGATTTGAGCTACCGACCAATCGCTAAAGCCCTCCATTGGGTCTGAAGGTGAGTCTGTCGGAGAGACAGGGGTCTCGTCTAGTGAAGACGGTGCCGGGTCTGAGGCAACGGTTAAGGGGTCGGGCAATTGTCCCGCTTGACGCAGTGCTCGGCGCAAGTTGGCCGCAAGGATAATGGCAGTAGCGGGCTGTTGCTGTTGAAGTTGCCCCAGGGTGCTGGTGTCGGGATTTTGCCACACTAGCGTGGCACTAGTTAAGCTCAGGTTAGGACGGCGGGCGCTGTCGCTTGACATGGCCTCGCCGCTGGCTAGCAGCGACAGGGTGCCCTCCCGCAGGCGCATAGCTCGAATGGTGGCCGTTACCGTTTGGGACTGAGCATCCCTGTCCCATGTCAGAATCTGGACATCGGGATTGGTTGTCCATCCTAAAACATGCCACAAAAAGCGGGGAGTATTGCGAGATGAGCGGAGGGTGGAAAAAGGCGATCGCTGCCACCCTTGCCCATCGTGAATGCGAGCTACTTGAATGCGATACCACACCTGACCGTCTGGTAGTGGTGGCAGCGCCGCCTGTTGCGGTGTAGTCCAATCGCTGGTGCGTACCGACGTGAGTGGTGTTGCCGACCCAATCAACCGACTGGGAGGGTTGGGCAACCCTGTTTGCGCCAAGAGAGTATCATCGAGCACCTCTAACACCTGCTGGGTGCGCCGATGTAGGGGACTCGTAGAATTGGCCGCTACAGATGCCCGGTTTTGCCGCTGCAACCAGGCGATCGCCGCGTCCCGTCCCTGTCGGGCATACACCACCAGGCCGCCCCAGGTTTGCAGAGAAACTCGCGTGGGTTCAACCGTTAACGCGGCGCTAATGCGTTGTTGCAGCCGATTTGAGTTGCTCTCTAACAGAGTTGATAAATCTAGCCCATCCTCTAGCGCCGCTGGTAGCTGTTGCAGTGCTTGATCCCAGCGACCGTCAATCATTTGCGCTAGCAACCGTTGGCTAGAACTGGCGCGATCGCGATCTGCTTCTCGTTTTGTAAACGCCGCATGGAGCGCCACTACCGCCATCTGATCGGCTGCCGTGGTTGACCAACTCGCTGCCCGCTGCTGCTTCACCCGTTGCAGTTGCTTCAAAGCCGGAGTCCAAAGGCCGTTTTGCGCCAACAGTAGCGCTTGCTCGTATGGGACAAGCTTCAGCGCCGCCCGGTTTAAGGCAATTAGCTCTAGCCGTTCGGGCGGTACCCAAACAGTAGGATCGCGTCCAATCACAGCCGCCACCCGATAGACCAAAAACCAAGGGTCTAGCCCTGTCGTTTGATCGACAACCAGCTCTGTGACCGTATTCTCGGTGACCGACTGCCAGCGCGGTAGCTTGCCTGCCGGACTCGTCCACGGCAGCGCCAAACTCAGCCGTCCTCGCTGCCCATCGTAGTAGCCCACATGCCCATACCGAATCGCGGTAGTTCCCCGGCGCTGCTCGCCGCTGAGTAAAAACCACATCCCTGTCCCTGGCGCATTACCCTCAATTGGGCTGAGCTGACTTAAGGGTAGCTGCCGAGTCGAGCCTCGCCCTGCTGACGTAGTCTTCGCCAGTGGTGATACGACAAACAGCTCACTGGGACCATCCACCGCTAGCCGATCTAACAGCCGCAGCCGTGCATTGTCGGGAAACAAAGCGGTTAGGGGCTGCGGATCAAGTGGGCGATAAACGCGAAGCTCCGTCAGGGCAGATAAAGCGGAGCAATTGCTGGTGAGATTGCCACAGTTGCCTGGAGGCATGAACACGGGAATTAGCAAATCGTGGGGGGATTTAGATCGGGTTGAGTTGGAGGGCGACTCAGAGGGCGACGCAGACGAGGTTGAAGGCTTCAACAGCAGCGGTTTACCCAGGATCAAACCCTGTTCTCCAGCTTCCGCCCGCAGGTCTGAAAGGCTTCTGGGAGCATCGTCTCGGATGAACACATCCGGCTTCCACTGCGGGAAAAAGGCACTTGCCCACCCTAGCCGACTGGGATTCACAATCAGCCAGAACCCAACCCATCCCCCCAGCGCCACAACACCACCGCTACCGAGCCAAAAGACTAATACCAGCAGTGACGACAATCCCCTCCAGTGTCTAGAGGGTTTGGGTGATACCAGTAACCGCACGTTGCCTCCCTCTGCTGTAGGGAACTCGTCTAACTGCTGATCAAACTCGTCATCAAAGTCGTCAAATGGATCAGAAGGCTGAGCTAGATCAGAAGGCTGAGCATTTGATGCTGGACGCGATCGCCCCTGATCTGACACCCAAACGCTGATCTTGGGACGAGGCGACTGTTCAGCTTTAGGTGCTGGAGTAACAGGCGGTGGAGTCGTTGATGAATCAGAGCGCCCCTGAGGAGAAACCCAGACACTGACCTTGACCGTGGGCTGTCCCTTTTTGGGCTGTCCCTTTTTGGGCTGTCCCTTTTTGGGCTGTCCCTTTTTGGGCTGCTCCCCTTTTTTAG
>Ga0335394_10003265_pt1 | contig 18386 bp, 14 predicted proteins | sample MAT03_FD_205741 | JGI IMG/M metagenome (GOLD analysis project Ga0335394, IMG submission 205741) | Freshwater microbial communities from Lake Fryxell liftoff mats and glacier meltwater in Antarctica - MAT-03 (spades assembly) (version 2) ... | reverse complement strand
AGTAATAACTCGTATGCGGTAGGTGGTATCCCGATCAATCTCTCGACAACGCTCACCGCCATCAACACCCAAACAGGTTGCGCGCAACCTTTAACCGTAGCGCAGCCGCCCAGCTGTGATTGTGATGTTTTAGGCACGATCAATCAACCCGCAAGCGGTGGCGACCAGGTAGTGTGCTACGGGCTCCCCAACCCGGCCCTGACCGCCGGGGTTGGCGCGAACGAGACCGTGGATTGGTACGACCCAAGTGGCGCGCCCCTACAGGCAAACAACACGAGTTACACGCCGCCCAATGGTTTGTCCCCCGGCGTCTACACCTATTTTGCCGAAACCAGGAACACCCAGACGCAATGCACCAGCGACGGGCGCACCTCCGTAAAACTGACGGTGAATGCCCTGCCCGTGCTCCAGATACTCGACACCGACTGCGCTGATGATTTTGTTTCCTACCAATTAACCGGGCAGACCGACGTGGGCAATATGGTAAGCGCTTCAAACGGCGATGCTTCGACAATTTTCGGCCCGGGCTTCTTCACGGTTACCGGCATTCTGCTTGGTGTTCAAACCACCGTCACCGTACAAAACGCGGCCGGCTGCGAGGCTTCCGTGACCGTTTTGCTGAGTTCCTGCCCCTGTCCCGTTGTCAACAACGCCATCAACAACGGCGATAAAGTAATGTGCCAGAACGACCCGCAAGCACCGGTTTTAAGCGTTTCGGTAAGCGACCCGGTCAAAGAAACGGCGGATTGGTATGCCGCAAATACCGGAGGTATTCCGATCGCCATAAACACGACCAGCTTCCAACCAGCCGCACCTGCATCCACGACCAACTATTATGCACAGGCACGGCTCAAAGTGGGCGATTGTCCGAGCCCGAGCCGCACGGCGGTAAAACTGGAAGTGAAAATCCGGCCCACCGCTGTCGCCGGCGACGATCAAAACATCTGTTCCGGGGATACCCTGCCACTTTCCGGCGTACCGGGAGGCGGGTTTGCCAATACATTCTGGATTTCCAACGGCGGCGGGCAATTTCTACCGAACAACGGCGGACTGACTGCGCAATCTTACATTCCAGTCATTACCCAGGGAAATGTGACGCTTACGCTTTTGTCCATGCCTGCCGCCGGAAGCCCTTGCCCTACCGCATCCGATGAAATGATGCTGCAAGTAAATCCTTCGCCTGTATTGTCCCTGGATTCGGTGTACTGCTCCCCCGACTTCCAGAGTTACAATGTGATATTTAGTTCCAGCACAGTTTTGTTGAATTCCAGTGTAAACGCGATAACACCCATCGGGAACAATCAGTACAAAGTGAATGCGATCGATGCAAATGTTGACCTCCAAATTACCGCGCTTAGTCCCGCCGTTTTCTGTGAAACAACGCTCAAAGTGTCTCCGCCAGACCCCTGTCCCTGCCCGGTTTTGGCAAAACCGGTGTCGCTGTCCGGCAGTAACATCACGGTTTGCTCCAACATTCCCTTTCCGGTACTGACCGTAACGGTCGGCGGCGGATTAAAAGCCATTTGGTACTTGCAGGCTTCGGGCGGTATACCTTTCCTTTCGGATGCGTTGCAATATCAACCGACCGTAGCCGATACTTTTTATGTGGAGGCCATCGACCCGCAAACCGCATGTCCCTCGGAGCGGATCGCGATCGTATTGAATGTAAAAGCTGCGCCGCAAATCTTTATCGGCCCGGATGCGGAACTTTGTCCGGGGAAAACGGTCGTGCTGACGGCCGACCCAGGAGCCGGCTATACCTACTTCTGGGCAAACAGCTCGACGGCGCAAAGTATTTCGGTGAATCAGCCGGCCACATACTTGGTGACGGTTTCGGTCAACGGCTGTTCGGCTGTCGATACTTTTGTGGTGAGCGCATTGCCCGCACTGCTGACCGATATTATTTTGATCGACACCATAGATTGTTTTAACGGTAGCGGAAAAATTGGCGTTCAGCCCAGCAACGGCACGCCGCCATACCTGAGCTATGTATGGTCAAACAGTTCCGGGTTACCCGAAACCACTGTTTCAGCCGGCATCTATTCGGTAACGGTTACGGACAGCGGCGGATGCACTTCTACGGACGTCTTCACGGTCGGCCAACCGCTCCAGATTACAATTTCCAGCCAAACGATCCAAGGTACGCAAGCCGGACAGGCCACCGGTGAAATTACGGTGAATATGGCCGGCGGAACGCCGCCTTACAATTACCAGTGGCAGGTGCAGGATTCCATCTTAAATGGGCAAACACTTAGTACGATTGATTCTCTGCCTTTCGGCAATTATTTTGTTGCCGTTACCGACGCCAACGGCTGTTCTTTTACGAGCAATGCCTTGATCATCGGCCTTGTTGCTACGGGCAATCCTTCCGAAGCAAACCTGGTACAACTGTTTCCGAACCCCAGTACAGGACGGGTTGCCTTGCTGTTTCAACTACCCGAAACACAAAATATTGAAGTGTGTGTGCTGGATGTTTTGGGGCGCGAGATACAGAGGGCCAAGCCGACCCGCTTGCGCGAAGGGCGGATCGAATTTGACCTGTCTTCATTTGCCTCAGGCCTTTATTGGATGAAAATCCGGATCGGCGAAACGATGTTAGTCCGGAGCCTTTCGTTAAATCGTTGATAACCATGCGGAAAGTCCTTATCGTTCTATTATGCGTTACCTTTGGATGCCTCAACCAAAAGTTGGAAGAACTGGAATTTTTGGAGGTTCATACCGAACCTCCAGCTGCTAAACCTGTCGATATCGGGCAATTAGCCTTGGTCGGCCGATTAGGGACGCCTAGCAGCGCAGCGATAAAGGCATGCGGTTTTGCCTGGTCCGAATCTGCAGATTCCCTATTCACTTGCCCGGCTTGCCTTCGAACCATACCCGCCGACCCGCCGGTAGCGGGCGAGTTGAGTTTCCAGGCGCCTTTTCAGATAAAACAGGGGCAGACCATATTTTTTCGCGCATTCGCCCAATTCGAAAAAACAGGCTTGGGCGTCCGAACGGTCTGGGCAGAAGAAGTAGAATCGTCCAAACTAGACGACATCGTGCGGATGACGGATAAGCCGACGCGGATAACAAACGACACCGCTTTTGTCTGGGGCGAACTCAAAGGACTCATAGCGCTTAGTGAAGACGTGTTGGCGCATGGGCACGTTTTTTCAAGCGAAAATCAGCTGCCAGCCATTGCCTCGATGGATTGCGACTCCACCAACCTCGGCGGGCGCAATGACGATGGTTTTTTTGTCAGTAAAATAAAGGGCTTGCGTTTCAACACCACTTATCACGTCCGCGCCTATTGCATCAGCCAAGACCACCGCGTTTTTTACAGCGAAAAGACAGATACATTCCGGGTAAAGGACGGCTGGACGTATGTTGGTATATTCCAGGGTTTTCAGGATGGCGCAGCCATTGGGGTCAATGGTAAAGCGTACGCCGGTTTTGGCTGCAACAACATCGGAACCTGTCCGGCCAACGATATTTCAAACGAGTTTTGGCAATTCGACGGGCAGAACAGCTGGCAACTGGTGGCGCCCTTTCCAGGGGCTCCGCAAGGATTCGGGTTCAGGCGCACCAATACCTCGGTTTTTACCATCGGCGATACGATCTACACTATTTTCGGCGAACGAAACCCAACCGGGAGCGGCTCCGGGTTGAGTGCGGTCACGGATTTTTGGAAATATGCCATTGGCAGCAATCAATGGGTCCCGGGGCAGTTTCCCTCGGATACGCTTTTCCGTTCCGGCGCGACGGGTTTTGTGTTGAATGGAAAAATCTACGTCGGTACCGGGCGGTATTACCCGGGGGGCAGTAAAAAATACCGAAACGACTTTTGGGAATACGATCCGCTCAGCAGTATCTGGCGGCCGGTGGCCGACCTGCCCCTGCGCTACAGCGAAACCGATTTGCAAAACAGCTATAACCTGGGCCGATCGGAAGCCGCCGGTTTTGCCTGCGAAGAAACCGGCTACGGTTACGTCGTCGGTGGCGAGTACGCCGGTATTCCCTTGCGCGACTGCTGGCGTTTCACCCCCCCATCGATGTCGCCCGACACCTTGGGACACTGGGATTTAGCCGGTTTCTTTCCGGGGCCCGGACGTACCGACGCGGTTTACTTCACGATCGGGAAACAGGCGTACTACGGCACGGGATATAACCTGACGGAAGGCTATCTGTCCGATTTCTGGGAATTTGACCTGTCGCTGGAGCAATGGCAGGAACGAACGCCGTTTCAGGGCGGATGGCGACGGCAGGCCCTGGGTTTTTCTATCGGCGAATCCGGATATCTGGGTACGGGCCTGAGTATAGAAAAAAACATAAACGGCCAGGGGTTCGATGAGAAAATAAAATCCGACATTTGGCGGTACATTCCTATAAATCAATGAATTATGAAGATATTTTGTTGTTGTTGTTTTCTATTTATTGTTTGCCGGCCGGCCTTCGGCCAAAATCTTTACCCCGTAAAGCAAGACACCGGTAGGTTTTCTTTTAAAATATCCGTTTTGAACAGCCAACTTGCCCTTGTGCCCATAGGCGAAACGGATTTGTTCAGAGACAAAAAGGATTTCCCGGCCATCGTCGCTGTTCGGCTCGAAGGGGCTGACCTGGTCCTGGAGTATCGGCTGAAAAAAAACAAAGACGATCTTACCTACAAGATTGCGTTGGGTCTGCAAATGCCCGACAGCACTTACGTGACGCCCCCGGAGTACGAACTTTCCTATGAGGCCGGGGCCGGCGGTACGCAACGGTTAGTCTGGTTGGATATGGCTGAAAATTTGCCGGATTTTACCACGACGTATACCTTGCTAACCTATCGCTCCTTAATGGGCGCTGTAAACTGCGAGGGACTGCGCCCCACCTTTACGCTAAAAAAGAAATTGCCGCACTACGCCGCAGGCGGGGTTGGCCTGGCGCTGCTGGGGCTCGGTCAGGTATACCGCAAGCAGCGCGACGATTATTACGCCGATTACCAAAGGCGATGGGTAGAGGGTTTACCGGCCCCGGAGCCCTCGGGTAATCCGTACGAAACGGCACTCGAAAAAGACCATTCGGCCCGTGTGGCTACCTGGACAGGGGTTGGGATTTTGGCTGCGGATGCCTTGCTTTACGCCTATAGGGCGGTGCAAATAAAGAAGAAACAAAAAATGTATGACAAGTTTTGCGGGCAGAAGACTTCCATGCTGAGTAGTCCGCGGTTCATGCTTTCTCCGACCGGCGGTGCTAACGGAGGCTGGACGGCAGGGATCTCCCTTGCGATATGTGGGAAATGACCGGTTCTATATTCACCAATCGATTGAATTAAAATGAAATATCTGCTTTTTTTGCTTTTCACCGGTAGCAATGTTTACTTCCTGGCTGCTCAGAATACGCCCCCGTGTTACCCGGAGTTTCGCAGTGCAGGGGTCGAGTTGATGCGGAAAAAAAACTACGGCGAGGCCATGAGCCAGTTTATAGCCGCTTTGGTGTCGTGTAAAGATTTGCCGGCCGATCACGATTTGGGAACGCTTATCAAGGACGCTAAAGAAACGTGGATACGCGAATTGCAACAGTCCGCAGAGCGGGAACATAAGGCCTATCTGGCGGCTCTGGATTCCAAAGATGCTGCGGAAAAAGCCCAGCAGAATGAGAAACTGGCGCGGGAAGAGGCGATAAAAAACGCGCAGGAGGCTTATGCCCGCGGAATAAAAGCCGAAGCGCTGCGACTAGCCTTGCAAGCCGATATCGAGCGGGGGAAAGGGCAAAAATCGGATGCGATGCTACTGGCCTGGATGTCGTTGCAGATGTCGGGAACCAACTTGCCGCAATATGGTATGAGGGCTTTCAGCGAGGCGGTACGGGATTCATTTTCAAACGTGTTTTTCAATAGCCCCACTCCGGTGGAATCTGTTCGCTTTTTACCCAGCGGCCAAAGGGTTCTTTTGCAAACCGCAGATCATTCGTTTTTTATCGTAGCAATCGGTGAAAAACCAGGCGTAACCCAATTGCCCGGCAATATTGCCGCAGTGATTCCGGCCAACCGGCATGATACGCTTTTGGTTTGGGAAGGCGGTGGCGCCCAAGCGCGTTTAATTGGCCCCGACGGTTCAATTCTTGCCAATCTTCAAGGACACAACGATGCCATCCGCGATGCGTTTTTTAGCGCCGACGATGCACAAATCGTGACTTGTTCCCGCGACAAAACCGCCCGGGTTTGGAATTTGAAAGGTGTTCAACTACATGTTTTACAGGGACATGCTGCTACCATTCAGGATGTAGGCGGTATTTCACCGGGCGCCGCTGTTTTTACGCGATCGTCAGACGGCATCGTAAAAGTTTGGTCGGCAGAAGGCATCTGCCTACGCGAAAGATTTGGCAAGGACGGTGCATTCGCACGGGAAGTGGCAACAAATGTCAATTACCCCGGATTGGTTATCCGGTTTGCCGACGGTAGCGCCGGGATTTATGAAACAGGGGGCAAACCGATCAAAGAACTTGACTGCATGACCGACCCCGTCAAGGGTATTTCATGGGCCGAATCACCATGGATCGCCATACATACGGCAACGGAAGTCCAAATTATGGATTTTCAGGGAAATGTTAAGGTAAGGTTTCCACAACGCGCGAAGATCGGAGGACTCCGCCTGCTCGGCGAGCATTTATTCGTTTGGACGGACGATAATATGCTGCATCTGTACAACTTAAGCGACGACCGGAACCAGTTATTCGTCGGTCATCAGGCGGCAATTATTTCGGCTGATTTGTCGCGGGATGGAAAAAACGTACTAACAACGTCCAAAGATGGTACGGCCAAACTTTGGGACCTGGAAGGCAGGGTGCTAATCGAATGGTCGCTCGGAACCCTGGAACCGGTTTCCGCCCTGTTTTCACCGGACGGACAATACATGATGCTATCTTCAAACAGTGGAAAATCCATGTCCCTCTCTCCCTTGCCATTAGACATTTATCAAACAATAATACCAGATCAGGTATTTCAATCGGCGGCACTGCCAAAACTCATGGAGCAGTATAACATTCAGTTTGCCGAAGTATTACGCAACGGGAGAAACAAGCAGTAGGGCAAAAGGGGATACGTAGCGATCTTTAATTTTTCACTACACCTCTTCGCCATGCACCACCAATATCGGTAAATCCGTCCCCTTCGCTACCTGATTGGTAATACTTTTATGCAGGAAATTATCCCAAAAACCGCGGCGGTGCGTCACAAAAACCAGCAGTTCAATATGGTGGTAGAATGCGTAATCGTACAGCGCTTCCGGGACCTGGTCGCCGACAATTTTGACAAATATATAGGGCCGGTCAGGGTGTGCGGCGTCGTAGCTCATCCCGAACAGATTTTGCTCCAGTTCCAGGTCTTTTTCACCGGCCGGACCCACGTGGACAAAATGGAGTTGTGCGTCAAAAGGCTGGGCGAAGGACACCGCTTGCCGAATGCGCAGGCCGTCAAGCGAGTCGAAATTGCTGGCATACAGGATGTTATGCAAACCCTGAAATTCCGCGTGGGGTGGTATCAGCAGTACCGGGCAATGGGCATTTTGGGAAACGGCCGTGGGAATTGACCCGAATAACTTTTCGGCGAGCGCGCTTTGCCCTGTGGTCCCCATCACCAGAAGGTCGGGCCGGGTGGAGTATTCCTCCAGAACAATATCAGGAAAGCCAAAGAGGACCTTGGAGTGCACGGACACGACGGCTTCCGGTGTCTGAGCGCCTGCTGCGCTTGCCGAGGGCTCATAAACAATCCCAATCTTGGTAAGCGCTTTTCCGATAAAATTGTCCAGCTCCACTTGCATGGTGCGTTGGTAACCGGAGAGAAAACCGGATGATTGCTGCTCTTGCCCGTTGAAAATGCTATCCATTACGTACAATACCTCCAGGCCAGCCCCGATTTTTTGGGCGATGTGCCATGCAAAGCGAAAAGCACTTTCAGCCCCCGCGCTGAGGTCCACAGCCACAGCGATGTGGATGTTGCCGCTTTCTCCGCCTTCGACCTTACCGATGCGCGATGAGCTGGACGGCACGACAATGGGGGCTGTAGTTTTCATTTCAAATCTTTATTTTGGTACACCATACTGGGATCGGCGGGCTTTTCTTCGGCCAACGCTTTCAGTAAATCAAAGGGGGTTATGATGCCGACCAGTTCGCCGTCGTCCACTACCGGAAGCGCGTGGAAGCGGTTTATAAGGAATATTTCGAGGGCGACATTCAGTCGGTCCGTTGATTCTACCTTGCCCATCCGCGTCGTCATAATATCCTTAGCGGTGGTTTTGGAAAGTCGATGTTCATTGATGAAACGGTCGTCGGAATAATGAGAAGCGCCACCCATAAAGTGCTCAAAATCGGTTTTACTAATAATTCCAACGATTTCGCGGAAGCGTACAACCGGGATATGGTGGAATGGATGTGTTTCGAAAATGGCTTTTACGCTCGACATGGACTCCTCAGGATTGACGGTAACCAGGTGTTTGTGGTCGGTCATAAGGCTGGAAATCAGTGCAAAGTTGTTCATGGAAGAGTTTTTTTTATTTGTTCGCTACAAAGGTGGGAATTGATAAATTGCCAGGGAATGACGCTTATTACGTAAAAAAGTGATTAGGATCAATTACGGCTGCGGCGATTGTTGTTTATTTGCACCACCATGAAAAAGATATTGATCATTGAGGACAATCCGGATGTCCGCGAAAACCTGGCAGAGATCCTGACCTTGAGCGGATATGAAGCCTTTACGTCGGAAAACGGCCTGGCCGGTGTGGAGAAGGCCCAGGCGGAACAGCCAGATATTATTCTCTGTGATATCATGATGCCCGAACTTGATGGGTTCGGCGTACTGCATATTCTGAGCCGGCAGGCTAAAACGGCCGATATTCCCTTCATTTTTCTCACCGCCAAAGCCGAAAAAGAAGATTTTCGCCGCGGGATGGCCTCCGGCGCCGATGATTACATCACCAAGCCATTCGACAAAGCCACCTTATTGCAAACCATTGAGACCCGCCTCGGAAAATCCGAACGGCTCCGCGCCGCCTCTGCTCCATCCAGCCCTTCCCTCGACCATTTCATCGACGAAGCCCGCGCACTGGATGCCATCCAGCGCCTGTCGAGCAATCGGGAGGTGCGACATTACCGGAAAAAAGACCCCATTTTTAGAGAAGGCGAATATCCGCGCTGGCTTTTTTTCCTGGAAAGCGGCAAAGTCAAGATATTTAAAACCAGTGAGGATGGTCGCGAGCTGATCGTCAAGGTGGTTCAGGCCGGCGATTTTATCGGTTTTCTGGCACTGTTCAAAGAAGATAAATACCCGGAGAGCGCTACCGCTTTGGAAGACACCACCATCAAACTGATCCCCAAAGAGGACTTCACTGCGCTTATTTTCGGCAACCGCGACGTGACGGCCCGTTTCGTCAAAATGCTGGCCAGCCACATTGCAGAACGCGAACAACAACTCATCGAGCTGGCTTATAACTCGGTGCGCAAACGGGTGGCCACCGTTTTGGTGCATCTCCACGACCAGAGTGGTCCGAACATCCATCTGTTACGGGAAGACCTCGCCTCGCTGGCCGGCACAGCCAAAGAAACCCTGGTTCGTACCCTGACAGACTTCAAAAACGAGGGTTTGGTGGAAGTGAAGCAAGGTTTACTTATGATTTTAAAAATAGATCGCTTGCGGGTTTTGCCGAATTGAGGTTTAAACCGGCTTGCCACCCCTCAATGACACTCCAACCCAGCCTTTGGTACCGCAGATTCAAACAACGACACATCCAGATGCAGCCCGCGTTGCACGACGATTAGCCCTGCCAGCAACAATAAAACCGGCTGCACCCAGCGAATTCGCCGGCGAACAGACACGCTGAAGGATCGACCTAAGAGGGTGGCGCTGAGCAGCAACGGCAAAGTACCCAACCCAAAAACGGCCATAAACAGACCTCCTTCCGCCCCGCCAGCGGTTGAAATCGCGCCGGCCAGAGCGGCATACACCATACCGCAAGGCAACAATCCATTGAGCATTCCCAAGGTAAACATGCCTCCCGAGCGGTGGCGCCGAAGCAATTGCCCGATGTGCGCCTTTACCCAGCCTGTCAGACGGCCGAAGCCCGGTAATGCGGTCACTAATTGTTCGAAACGCCAGGCAAACAGCGCCATCGCCAGCAAAACAATACCCGCTCCCAGTGCCAGTATTTTTTGCAGACCGGCTAAGGCGATTCCCTGGCCCAACAAGCCGAATCCCAAACCCAGCACCGCATACGTAAGGATTCGCCCCGCATGGTATACCAGCATCCGGCCCAGCACCTGCCGCCGCCCGGTCGCGTCCAGCGGCAAGGCAAGGAGCAATGGCCCGCACATCCCGACGCAATGCAGGCTGCCGGCCAAACCGATGATAAATGCGGTGAGCATCGTGGTCATGGAAGGAGGAGCCGCGAGGCTTCAGTTTTTGGTGATTATGATAGCTGTTTCGTAAAAATACGGCATTCCGTCGGCGGTTTTCCAGTCCAACTCCACGTGCCAGCGGCCTGTCGGAAGCGTGGCTGCCGGAATATCCAGGCTTGTAGCATTGCTGATGTCTATAGAAAAATCGTCTCTCGTCGTAACGGAGCGATAGCATTTGGCCGTGCCGCTCGCCGCCGTCATGCCGGCCGGGAATTTCACCTGAATACTGTTCGATCCAGCCACGAAACTCACCCCCGGCAGCACCGCCAATGCGGCCGTATGTTGTTTTTTCTCCAGACGAGCCTGATAATCCAGGTCGAGGGCATAATAATCCTGCTGCATCAGTTGCGGCTTATGGTAGGTGGATCTCACGACCGCAAACACCATACTTGCTGCAAAGAAGGTAAAAAATAAGGCGATACCTGTACCCCAGTTGAATTTCATAATCAATCTTTTTTTTAATGATGAATGATGAATGATGAATGATGAATCTTTTGATCCGAAGTAACTGATAGTCAATATTTTAAATTCATCATTCATCATTCATCATTCATCATTCATCATTCATCATTCATCATTCATCATTCATCATTCATCATTCATCATTCATCATTCATCATTCATCATTCATCATTCATTTCCCCGGCCCCATAAAATTCGTTTCTACCTCATCTACTTTTTTACCGTCGGCTAAAATGTCAATGTGGATATGCGTTTTTCGACCGTTCAGCAGATCGGAAGGCATTTCCACAAAGAACGCGCCCTCGATTTTGCCACCTTTCAAAAGCCTGGTGGGGTCTTGCCCGACGAATTTAATCTCTTCGCCAGGGGTGGTGGCCTGAAATTTTATGTTCAAATCCTTCGTGGATTTATTGATGATCATATAGGTATACAGGTTCGTCAGGTGGGTTTCATCTTTTTGCTGATATAACTGCCCGGGCGAACGCAAAATGATAGTCTCCACGATGCCGCGCCGGGAAAGCAGGAATATATTCAGCACCAATAAAGCCAGCAAAACGCCGCTGTAGGCATATACCCGGCCGGTAAAAATTTTGCGACCGCCTGTTTCGATACCGGTCATGGAATCGTAGCGGATCAGGCCACGCGGCCACGATAGTTTATCCATTACCTTGTCGCAAGCGTCAATGCAGGCGGTGCAGTTGGTGCATTCCAGCTGCGTGCCGTTACGAATGTCGATACCCGTCGGGCAAACGGCCACACAAAGATTGCAGTCGATGCAATCGCCTTTACCCGCCGAAGCCTTCAGGGCATAAGAGGGTGCGCTTTCTGCGGATGAACCCGCTACGGATGTTTGAATTCGCCGAACAGGGTCCCCATCCGCCAGGTGCGTTGCATCGCCGGCTGTAAATACTGCTCTGTGTGCCGCCTGCCGTGTGCTGTCTGTCGACTTCAATTTCCCCCTCGGCTCACCCCGAACATGATCGTACGCAACGACAATGGAGTCTTTCACCAGCAATACGCTTTGCAAACGACCGTAAGGGCAGATTGTCGTGCATACTTGTTCGCGCAGGCGAGCAAAAACGCCGTAAAAGAGACCGGAAAATATCAACATAGCGGTAAAACCGCCAAAGTGTTTTTCCAGGGGGGCCTGCATGATATGTATCACCTGGTCCATCCCGATAATATAGGCCAGGAAAAAATTGGACACGATCACGGAAATGGTAAAAAAGATACTGTGTTTCAGCACGCGCTTCTGGATCTTTGCCGTGGTCCAGGGCGCCTTCTCAAGTTTACGCTGTTGGCTTGCATCGCCTTCGATCAGGTACTCGATTTTACGGAAAAACATTTCCATGAACACCGTTTGGGGGCAAACCCAGCCGCAAAACAATCGCCCGAATACCACGGTAAAAAGGATGATGAAGACGATAAAGGTCAACATAGCCAGCACAAACAGGTGAAAATCCTGGGGCGTGAACAATAACCCGAACAGGATGAATTTTCGCTCTAATATATTGAACAACAGCAATGGCTCGCCTGCAACCTTGATAAAAGGCAGCGAGAGAAAAATGGCCAGGAATACCACGCTGACCACGGTACGCGCCCGGTAGAAGCGACCCGAGGGTTTCTTCGGGTAGAGCCAAATGCGTTTGCCCTCCTGATCTACTGTGGAGATATGGTCGCGATAATCCTCAGTATCTTCCTGTTGCAAAATTTCAGATATCATCATCATCTTCGAATAGTAAAAAATTGGGGGCGCTGCCTTCATTCAGCCTGGCCCGAGAGCCAAACCAAAATCCGGCAGCGTTGGCGTAATGTATCAAACCGTATGTTGCTATTTCATACCCGCTTCTTTCGCACCCGAAGCAGGGGCTGTAACGTCCTCTTGCCAAATGGTACCCTGAGGCGCTTTGGGATTGGGCGGGTTGGCGCCATTCAACGTTAAAATATAACTCCCCACTTTTTGCATATCCACAGGCTTTAACTGTGCCTCCCAGGAAATCATACCTTTTTCCGGAACACCGTACTTAATGGTTTTAAAAACGTTCTTGATGCCGCCGCCGTGAATCCAATATTCATCGGTAAAATTGGGGCCGACAGTTCCTTCACCATTCTGGCCGTGACAGGCAGCGCACAGGGTTTTGAAAATCGTGGCGCCCTCGCCCAGTGCAGCGACATCGGTCAGGGCAATGACGCTGGATTCGTCCACGGCATTGGCTTTACTCGCCAGATTGAGCGCCTTCTCTTTTTTAGCGGCTTCCATATCCATATTATACGCTTCCGCAGCCGAGGGACCGTTGCCGCCCCAGTGGTAGAAATACATGTAACCAAAAGCCCATACGATGGTGATTACAAACATATTGACCCACCATGGCGGCAGGCGGTTGTCTAACTCCCGGATACCGTCGTACGCATGGCCGAGCATAATGTCGGCTTCACGTTCGATGGGGACTGCGTCTTCCCAGTACTTTTTGCGCAGGCGTGTCCAGAAAGAATCTACCGCCGGAGCAGCGACCTGCGCTATTGCTTCGGGCTGCACGACGCCGCTTTTGACGTCTTCCAAATGCATGAGTTTATTGAACAAAAACTGATTGACATTGACGAGGTAAAAGATGGCCACAATGCACAACAGCGCGCCGGTGCCGATCAGGATATAAGTCATCAGATTGGCCAGCAATTGGGTGCTATCGCCGGGTGTAGCAGTAGCGGCCGGCGCAGTTTGGCTCCAGCCGGCCTGGCTAAACAATAACAGCATTAAAATGCCGGGTAAAAATTTTCTAATTGGTGTCATGATTCAAAAAATTGAAAATCCAGCGTATGTATCTTTTTTCATGAAGGTGAAAAATTGGGTGTTTTTATTCTTCTAATGGAAGATTGGCCATCTTTTGAATTTCGTCTTTCCGGGATAAAATCGCCCGGATAACTGCCAAGCAGAAGGTGCCGAAAAACAACAAGAGGGTAGCGATGCCAAACCATTGGATGCCGTTAACCGATTGAAGCAGGTATTTGTACATGATTTTGTTGTTTAGGTTGGTTTGGAACGGTTTAGACGGGTTTAGAAGGGTTTAGAGGGTTTAGAGGGTTTAGAAGGTTTAGATGGTTTAGGAGGTTTAGGAGGTTTAGAGGGTTTAGAGGGTTTAGGAGGTTTAGGAGGTTTAGGAGGTTTAGGAGGTTTAGAAAAGACATCCATTTTGTTGAAATTCAATGATTTGCGAATAACGTTCTAAACCTTCTAAACCCCTTCTAAACCTTCTAAACCAACTTATGCCTTATTGCCCCGCCGCCGGCTTGATTTTTATATCCGTGCCGAGCCGTTGCAGGTAGGCAATGATTGCGACGATTTCCTTCTCTTCCAGTTGGGTTTCTTTCATGCCCTGATCGGCGAGATTTTTCGCTATGGTCCGGGCTTGTTGCTGTGCATTACCGATGGCCTCGTTTTCAAAATTGTCCGGGTAAGGCGTGCCAAGTGTGCGGAGAACAGCGATTTTAGACGGCAGATCGGATAAATCCAGTTGATCCTCGGCCATCTGCGGATATGCGGGCATAATGGAACCTGGCGACATCGTAGTCGGGTCGATCATGTGGTTGAAATGCCAGCTATCGGGGTACTTATTGCCTTGGCGCATGAGGTCCGGCCCGGTGCGTTTGCTTCCCCAGAGGAAAGGCCGGTCGTATATATATTCGCCTGATTTCGAGTATTCGCCGTAGCGTTCCGTCTCGTCGCGGAAAGGCCTGATCTGTTGGGAGTGGCAGCCTACGCAGCCTTCGCGGATATAAATGTCGCGGCCGGTCAGTTCGAGCGGGGTATAAGGTTTTACGGTCGAGATTTTCGGCACCTGGCTTTCAATGAACACCATCGGGAGAATTTGTACGATACCGCCGATCGCTATTAACACGGTGCTCCACAGCAGCATCTGCATGGGGCGTCTTTCAATCCAACGGTGCCAGTTCGTGCCGGTTGTCGGCGCTTGAACCAGATGGCGTTCCCGCGCGGGAGCCTCCGTGGCTTCATTCGCTATAAATTCCCCTTGTTTTGCGGTTTTAACCAGGTTGTATACGCCAATTACGACACCGACGAAATAAAGGGTGCCGCCTACTATACGCATGGCGTACATCGGGATGATCTGCGTCACGGTGTCGAGAAAGTTGCCAAAGGCGAGCGTGCCTTCGGGCGTAAATTCTTTCCACATCAACGCCTGCGTCCAACCAGCCCAGTACAAGGGAACGGCATAGAAGACGATGCCCAGCGTACCCACCCAGAAGTGGGTATTAGCCAGTTTGGTAGAAAACAAGGTCGTGCGGTACATACGCGGCCACAACCAGTACAATACGCCGAAGGTCAGAAAACCGTTCCAGCCCAGAGCGCCTACGTGTACGTGCGCAATCGTCCAGTCGGTAAAGTGGCTGATGGCATTCACCGATTTGATCGAGAGCATCGGCCCTTCGAAGGTCGCCATACCATAAGCGGTAACGGCCACTACCATAAATTTCAACACGGGATCCTGCCGAACCCGGTCCCAGGCGCCGCGAAGCGTCAGCAGTCCGTTCAGCATACCGCCCCAGGAGGGCGCAATCAGCATAATGGAAAAGACGGTGCCCAGCGATTGCACCCAGTCGGGCAAGGCCGAATAGAGCAAATGGTGCGGTCCGGCCCAGATGTAAATGAAGATCAACGCCCAGAAGTGAATGATAGACAACTTATAAGAATACACCGGGCGGTTGGCGGCTTTCGGCAGAAAGTAGTACATCATGCCGAGATAAGGCGTGGTCAGAAAAAAGGCCACCGCATTGTGGCCGTACCACCATTGCACCAGCGCGTCCTGCACCCCGACAAATATCGGGTAGCTCTGGGTAAAACTTACCGGGATCTCCAGGCTGCGCACAATGTGCAACACCGCCACGGTCACCCAGGTCGCGATATAAAACCAGATGGCCACGTACAGGTGCTCTTCACGCCGTTTGAGGATCGTTCCGAACATGTTGACGCCGAATATAACCCACACCACGGTGATGAGAATGTCGATCGGCCAGATCAACTCGGCGTATTCGCTGCTGCTGGTCAGACCCATCGGCAGGGTATACGCTGCGCAAAGGATCACTACCTGCCAGCCCCAGAAGTGAATCCACGACAATGCGTCGCTGAACATCCTGGCTTTTAGCAGGCGTTGGAGGGAATAATAGATACCCATAAACAGGCCGTTGCCGACGAAGGCGAAAATTACGGCGTTGGTGTGCAGCGGACGCAGCCGCCCGAAGCTCAGCCAGGGACCGAAATTCAGATTTGGGTAGACGAGCTGACAGGCCATAATTAAGCCAACCAACATACCTACCAGCCCCCAGGCGAAGGACGCTACCCCGAACGCGCGGGTGATTTTGTTGTCGTACTGAAATTGTTGAATGTTACTCATTAGGAAAGAATTAGGCCTTTACTGTTTTTCAGAAGGTGGATCGTGCTGCGGATCATCAAGCAGGATACGGACCGACGGCGTGTATTCGTCATCAAATTGCCCTGAACGAGCCGCCCAGAGATAGGCCAAGAGGAAACCAACTGCGATAAGCAGGCTGAGCAAAATGAGAAAAAAGATGATTTTCATGACACCGGAAGGCTCCTTAATGAAACCCGGTGCAAGATTGCCTCAAGGCAAGGGCATGGTTATTGACGAAAATCAAGAGAGAAATTGATTTCAATCAGAGGGCTAACCAGGATCAGTAAATATCCCGTCAATGGCCCGGTAAACGCATCAAAATTTTATGGACTGCCGACTTCTCTTGCCGGCTCGATTATGATTCGACTTCAAACTCGACCCAAAACTCGCTGCCTTTGCCCTCCGCACTGCAATAACCCAGTTGTCCACCCATCATCTCGGCGTATCGCTGGACGATGTACAGCCCCAGACCGGTTCCCTGGATGTTTGTGGAATTGCTCGCCCGGAAAAAACGCTCGAATAAATGCTTTTGATCGGCCTCCGGTATGCCGATGCCTTCGTCGCGGACCATAATCCGGGTTTTGTGTTCGCCTACTACGGACTCGACCGTTACGAGCGTATTTTCAGGCGAGTATTTTACGGCGTTGGAGACCAGATTGACCAGGATGTTTTTCAGTAAACCGGCATCCAGACAAACGGTAGATACGCCGGTATGCACGTATTTGAACGATTGACCTGCTTTGAACAGGATTTTCAGATCCTGGTGTACGTCATCCACGATGGCTGGCAGATGCAGCGCTTCGAGTTTTGCCTGGATGCGGCCTTCTTCCAATCGACCCAGGGATAAAAATTCGGTCAGAATGGTATTGAGGCCATTCACCGCCGTCCGGATACGCTCGGCGTGTTTGTCGACATTGGCCACGTCTTGTTTTTTATTGTACAAAGAGACCAATTCAGCGGAAGAAAGCACCGAGGTCAGCGGCGTGCGAAACTCGTGCGAGGCCATGCTGACGAAGCGACTTTTGAGCTCGCCCAGTTCGCGTTCTTTCTCTAAGGCGGTGGCGAGTTCATTTTTGGCCTGTTGAAGTTCTTCGGTGCGGGCGGCTACTTTCGTTTCCAGGTCCTCGTTCAAGTCGCGCAGGGCTTCACTGAGCTTTGAAAGTTCCTGTTTTTGTTGCAGAATAGAATTCTCATAATTTTTACGCTTGGTATTATCTACGATAAAAGCCACAACGAACTGGCCCTCTACAGAACGGAACGGACTCAAACTCACTTCCACCGGAAACTCGGTCCCGTCTTTTTTAAGACCATGAAGGTCGAGGCCCAGGCCCATGTTGCGTGGATGCGGGTTTTCATGATAATGCAGGCGGTGCGTTTCGTGGTGGGTGTAGCGGGCCGGAATCAGTGTTTCGACCAGGTTTCCAGTGAATTCCCCGGCGGCATAGCCGAACAATGTCTCCACCGATGGATTGCCCATAACGATCTTTCCTTTTTGATCGACGAGCAAAATACCGCTTGATGCATACTGGAACAAGGCTTCAAACCGGCCTTCCTGCTGTTGCTCGGCCTCCCGCATGACGATGAATCGCACCACGAAAAAGGCTGCGGCCCAAAAACACAGGACTGCCGGAAGCCGTTCGAGCAGTATTTCCTGCAAAGGGGCATCCCGGGGCTTTAGTACGGCTGCAATTACAGTTAAAGTGGTGGTCACGACCGCCAGTAGCAGCACATCACTTTTCTCCCGAAAAAAAACAGCCAGAAAACTCGCCAGCAGATAGGCATAAACAAGGTCGAACTGCCGTGGCAGCAGTAAATCAAAGGCAAAAACGGTGGCTACTAATATCCAGATGAAGCGGGCCAGGTGGGTATTGCTGTGGAGCATTAACATGTGGCGAAAATAGAATAAACCTCGTGATTTTAGTCCATTACGGTCTTATTCGGCCGGTCTTTTTCATGCAGCAGGCGCATGGCGCTCCAATTGCCCATACCCACGCCAAACAGCACGATGGAAACCGAACTCATGGGCATCAAAATCGCGGCAACCAAAGGCGAAAGGTTACCGCTGACGGCAAAACCCACCCCGATCATATTGTA
>Ga0335394_10003263_pt1 | contig 18396 bp, 18 predicted proteins | sample MAT03_FD_205741 | JGI IMG/M metagenome (GOLD analysis project Ga0335394, IMG submission 205741) | Freshwater microbial communities from Lake Fryxell liftoff mats and glacier meltwater in Antarctica - MAT-03 (spades assembly) (version 2) ... | reverse complement strand
ATCAGCGGTGAGCAACGCCGACTGGGCCTCCAAGAGCTCTGCCCGGAGCTTCTCGGCAGCCGGCTTGTAGTCTTCACGGCTTAAGGTTCGGCCAAGCTCAGCAGTTTCAAACATTTAGGATCCTTTTTTGGGTAAGGGGTGCGGTCTTGCTTCTGCCACTACGCGATCGAAGTCGGACACGTACTCGGCGTCTTGTTGCACGCGAAAGACATCGAACTCGGTCTCCGCTTTGAGCTTCGCGGCCAGCGCGGAGACCTTTCCGTTGTCGGCGAGAATCGGATAGTTGGACAGTTCCAAGAACCGATTCAAAAACTCGGCCCACTCCGCCATCTTCATCACGACGCCGCGTTGCGCGCGATTCTCGGCGAGATCTAGGTACGCCGACACAACGCGGTTCAACTCGCTGGCCTCTTGCTCGCTCAGGTAGTTCTTAGCGACGGTGACATCAGCCTTCAGGATCTTGCCGCGCGGAGCCTGTTTCCACGTCGTGAGCCCCATGAGCAGCGTGGACGCATCCGCCGCACCCGCGATGCGCTCTGCGGCGGTTTGACCGGTGATCGCCCAATGCAGCTTGTTCTGAACGGTGGCGAAAAAATCTCCGGTGATGGGCGCCGCTGGATCGTAGTCGGCGGAAAGGGCGTAGATATCCGTCACCTTCTGGTAGAAGCGCCGCTCGCTCGCGCGGATCTCGCGGATACGCTCAAGCAGGTCTTCGAAGTAGTCTTTGCCGAAGACGCTTTTGCCCTGCTTGAGCCGCTCATCATCGAGCACGAAGCCTTTAACGATCAGCTCACGCAACACCCCCGTTGCCCAAATACGGAACTGCGTGGCCTGGTAGCTGTTCACGCGGTACCCGACCGCGATCACGGCGTCGAGGCCGTACCACTGAGTCTTGTAGTTTTTGCCGTCGGCTGCAGTTGTTTCCAAATTGGAAATAACTGCAGCCCGCTCCAACTCCCCGGAATCGAAGATGTTCTTGAGGTGCTTGGTGATCGCTGGCACGCCGACTGCGAACAGCTCGGACAGCGACCGCTGGGTGAGCCACACCGTCTCGTCCCGCACCAGGACGCTAACCTTCACCTTGCCATCAGGCGCGTTGTAGAGGAGCAGGTCGCTCGCGGCCCGGACGATCTTCGAGTCGGTCACGCGGTCGCCTCAGCCTGAAGCTTGGCCTTGAGCCAGTCGTGCTGCGCGAGCCAGGTATTCAGTGATAGCAGCGGCATCAGACTCCAAGCGTCGCCATCCTATTCCGAAGCCGTCACATCCTCAACACTTGTTCAGCGGATGGTGCAGCGATTGCTTCGCGGTCGGCCGTCTTTCGGGGCTCTTCGCCCGGGCTAGGTCGCCTGTGGTTGTGATGAACGCAGCAACGGCAGCTTCGAAGTTTCGATATTCCACATTGCATCTTGCTTCTCCCGTGACCACTCAGCTTGCATTGCGTCGAGCGTATTGAAACCCGGTTTCGGCTTCACAAGACTCATAACGCCTTGCGCGGTTGCTCCCCCCGGCCTGATGCACGTACCATTCTCGATCCGGTGGACAAGAAAGCCCTTTCAGAGCGGGACATCTGCACGAAGTACATCACGCCGGCAATCGTGATGGGGGGCTGGGACATGCTGTTGCAGGTGCGTGAGAACGTGCACCTGACGAAGGGGCGTGTGATCGTGCGGGGAAGGCTCGTTTCGCGCGGTACGGCGAAGTTCGCGGACTACGTGCTCTACGCCAAGCCGAATGCCAACATCCCACTGGCTATTGTCGAGGCCAAGGACAACAACCACGGCATTGGCGATGGGATGCAGCAGGGGCTCGGCTACGCCGAGATGCTCGACGTGCCGTTCGTGTTTTCGTCGAATGGCGACGGCTTCTTGATGCACGACCGGACGGGGCAGAGCGCCAAGGTTGAGCAGCAGCTGACAATCGAGCAATTTCCGTCGCCGGAGGAGCTGTGGCGGCGGTATTGCGCATGGAAAGCGCTGACGCCCGAATTGGAGTCGATCGTCACGCAGGACTACCACACTGACGCCGGGGGCAAGGCGCCGCGCTACTACCAGGTTAACGCAATCAATCGCGTGATCGAAGCTGCCGCAAAGGGCCAGAACCGCATCTTGCTCGTCATGGCGACCGGTACCGGCAAGACCTACACGGCCTTTCAGATCATCTGGCGCTTGTGGAAGGCCGGGGTGAAGAAGCGCATCCTGTTTCTCGCCGACCGCAACATTCTCGTCGATCAGACCAAAACGAACGATTTTAAGCCCTTCGCCGGGGCGATGACAAAGATCACGAATCGCAAGGTCGACAAATCCTTCGAGATCTACCTGGCGCTCTATCAGGCGATTTCGGGCGCGGACGAAGAGAGCGACCTGTTTCGGCAGTTTTCGCCCGATTTCTTCGACTTAATCATCGTTGACGAGTGCCATCGCGGTAGCGCCAGCGAGAACTCGGCGTGGCGTTCGGTGCTCGATTACTTCTCGGCGGCCACGCAGGTCGGACTCACCGCGACGCCCAAAGAGACCGCGGACGTTTCGACGACGCATTACTTCGGCGAGCCGGTCTACACGTACTCTCTCAAGCAGGGCATCGAAGACGGCTTTCTCGCTCCCTACAAGGTCGTGCGTATCGATCTGGACAAGGACTTGGCCGGCTGGCGCCCCGAGAAGGGCAAGCTGGACAAACACGGCGAGGAGATCGAAGACCGCATCTACAACCAGCGCGACTTCGACCGCACGATGGTGCTCGAAACACGCACCGAGGTCGTCGCTAAGAAGGTGACTCAGTTTCTCGCTGAGACGAACCGCTACGACAAGACGATCGTGTTCTGCGAGGACATCGACCACGCCGAACGCATGCGCGTGGCGCTCGTCAATGCCAATCCGGAGCTGGCTGCCACCAACCGCAAATACGTAATGCGGATCACCGGCGACAACCCCGAGGGCAAAGCTGAGCTCGACAACTTCATTCACCCCGAGGAGCGATATCCGGTCATCGTCACCACCTCGAAGTTGATGACGACGGGAGTCGACTGCAAAACCTGCAAAGTCATCGTGCTCGACCAAACGATTCGTTCGATGACCGAGTTCAAGCAAATCATTGGTCGCGGCACGCGCATCGAGGAAGACTTCGGCAAGCTCTACTTCACGATCCTGGACTTCCGCAAAGCGACCGAGCTGTTCGCCGATCCCGATTTCGACGGCGATCCGGTCCAAATCTACAACCCCAAGGGCGACGCTCCGATCGCTCCCCCCGACGATGACTCAGTCGTGGACGGCAGTGGCGGTCCGATCGATAGTCAAGATCCGCAGGAGCAGGTCGTCGATCCCGATGGGCTCGTCCCGCCCGGTGGAAACGGAGCACCCGGTGACGATTGGGCAGCCACAGGCCAAGGCAACAACGGCGAGAACGATAGCGCCAATCCCGGGGGCAAGCGCGTCAAGTACGTCGTCAGCGACGTACCGGTCTACATTGTGGCGGAGCGCGTCCAATACTACGGCAAGGACGGCAAGCTCGTCACTGAGTCGCTGCGCGACTATTCCAAAAACGCCATTCGCGAAAAGTACGCCAACCTCGATGCCTTCTTGAAGACCTGGAAGGCGAGCGATCGCAAGCAAGCGATCCTCAAAGAGCTGGAAGAGCAGGGCGTCTTCTTCGAGGAGCTGGCCAAGGACGTCGGCAAAGACCTATCGGCATTCGATCTGGTGTGCCACGTGGCCTTCGACCAGCCGCCGCTCACGCGCAAGGAGCGGGCAAACAACGTGCGCAAGCGCAACTACTTCACCAAGTACGGCGAAGCCGCCCGGGCCGTACTCGAGGCCCTGCTCGACAAATTCGCGAACGAAAACGTCGATGATATCGAGAATATCGGCGTACTCAAGGTCCAGCCGCTCACAACACTTGGCACGCCGATAGAAATCATCCAAAGGTTCGGCACCAAAGACGACTACGTCAAAGCCGTTCTCGATCTCGAGGACGAACTGTTCACCGCCTCCTAGTTTTCAGCAGAACACACCATGGCCATCGGCACGACCATCAAGACCATCCAAGACATCATGCGCAAAGACGCCGGTGTGGATGGCGACGCCCAGCGCATCAGCCAACTCGTTTGGATGATCTTCCTCAAGGTGTTCGACGACCACGAGTCGCAAAAGGAAGCACTCGAGGACAACTACCGCTCACCGATCCCGGCGCGCTTGCGTTGGCGCTCCTGGGCCAGGGACTCGGAAGGCATCACAGGCGAGCTGCTGCTCGATTTCGTCAACAACGATCTGTTCAAGACGTTGAAAGAGCTGCCCAGCACGGGCAAGAACGCGGCCATCTCGGGCGTGGTGCGCGGCGTGTTTGAAGATGCGTTCAACTACATGAAGTCCGGCACGTTGATGCGCCAAGTGATCAACAAGCTGAACGAGGTCGATTTCAACAAGAGGGCCGATCGCCACGAGTTCGGCGACATCTACGAAAAGCTGCTCTCCGACCTGCAAAACGCCGGAAACGCGGGCGAATTCTACACGCCTCGCGCCGTCACCCAGTTCATCGTCGATCAGGTTGACCCGAAGCTGGGCGAAACGATCCTCGATCCCGCCTGCGGCACCGGCGGCTTTTTGACCTGCGCGATCGAGCACGTGCGCAAGAAGTACGTGAAGGACGCCGACGACGAGGAGAAGCTGCAGGCGAGCATCCGCGGCGTCGAAAAGAAGCCGCTACCGCATTTGCTCTGCGTTACCAACATGATGTTTCACGGCATCGAGGTGCCGTCGAACATCCGCCACGACAACACGCTGGCCCGCCCCTTGCGCGACTACGGGCCGAAAGACCGCGTCGACGTTATCGTGACCAATCCGCCGTTCGGCGGCATGGAGGAAGACGGGATCGAGAACAACTTCCCCGCGACGTTCCGCACGCGAGAGACAGCGGATCTGTTCTTGGTGCTGCTGATGAGCCTGCTCAAGCCCGACGGGCGCGCGGCACTCGTGCTTCCGGACGGGACGCTGTTCGGCGAGGGCATCAAAACGCGGATCAAAGAAAAGCTGCTGGAAGAGTGTAATCTGCACACGATCGTGCGGCTGCCCAAAGGCGTGTTCGCGCCGTACACGAGCATCAAAACGAATCTGCTTTTCTTCACCAAGGGCGAGCCGACCAAACACGTTTGGTTCTACGAGCACCCCTATCCCGAAGGGGCCAAGAGCTACTCGAAGACCAAGCCGATGCGCATCGAGGAGTTCGCTCCGGAGAAGAAGTGGTGGGCGAAGCGCAAGGAGAATGACCAAGCTTGGAAGGTGTCGCTCAATGACATCAAGACTCGCGGGTACAACCTTGATATTAAGAATCCACGAGCTGTCGACGATGGGCCGGGCGATGCGGATGAGTTGCTGAAGCAGTACAAAGAGGCTGCGGCGGATGCGGCGCGGATTCGGGATCAGTTGAGGGATGAGTTGCGGGCGGCGCTTGAGGGAGCGCGGGCGTGAGCGTTCAGATGCCGTTGTTCGAGACGGGCCGCACTTCGCAAAAGGCTCCGGCTGCGGGCGCCGAAGATGTGGCAAACAGCGCCTTTGGTGTCGACACCTTCATTGCCAACCTCGAAACGCTCGCCAATGCAGCGGGCGGTACGGCGAGCCTACGCCGATTGATCCTTGATCTCGCGATCCATGGGCGCCTTACCTCACCGACGTCGCTAGCCGGAGCAGGCGACGGACCGTTCCCAATTCCCAACCACTGGGCGTGGGGACGAGGTGCCGACGTGTTCGCCTTCGTCACGAGCGGCTCTCGCGGTTGGGCTGCCTACTACGCTGCGGATGGGCCCATTTTCCTCCGGATCGGCAACCTGGACTACGAGACAACCGACCTTGATCTGAGAAATGTCCAGCATGTGCGGCCCCCGCAAAATGCGGAGGGGGTCAGAACGCGAGTAGAAGTTGGGGATGTCCTGATCTCGATTACGGGTGATACAGGCATGGTTGGCCTAGCGCCGCCAAATCTCGGTGAGGCCTACATCAACCAGCATATCGCGCTCGCTAGACCGAGCGCCAAAGCGTGGCCGGCTTTCGTTGCCCGTGCCTTGACCGCCCCATCGTTGCTCGGGCGGTTGCAAAGCGCACAACGCGGCATCAAGAACAGCCTCGGCCTGGGAGACGTTCGCGGACTGGCAGTCCCGCTGCCACCCCTCGCCGAGCAGAAGCGCATCGTCGCCCGAGTCGACCAGCTCATGGCGCTCATCGACGACCTCGAAGCCAAGCAGACCAAGAAGCGCAACCTCAGCACCCGCTTCACCAAGGCCTCCCTCGAAGCCCTAACCACCGCCGAGTCCCCCGAAGACTTCGACACCGCCTGGAAGCGTCTGCTGGAGAATTGGGACACGCTATTCCCGTCCTGGGATTCGATTTCTGCGGCGCGAAAATCTATCGTGGATCTTGCCATCCGCGGCCGTCTGGTTCGGGGCACGTCGCTCGTCGCAAAGCCTGCTGCTGCTCCAGAGCAGGCCTTACCGGCGCGAGATATCCCGTTTACCGCGCCGGCATCTTGGAAGTGGGTTCAGCTCGGTTCGGTGTCGCAGCTGATCAACGGTGACCGGGGAAAGAACTACCCAAACAAGGACGAGTACGTTGAACGCGGGATACCATTCATAAATACTGGGCATATCCGACCCAACGCCACTCTTTCCTCCGACTCCATGCACTATCTCACAAGGGAGAAATTTGATTCGCTGCGATCGGGCAAGGTTCAAAGAGGCGACTTGGTGTATTGTCTGCGCGGTGCCACTCTTGGCAAGACAGCGATTATCCATGACTATGATGAAGGCGCGATCGCATCGTCGCTTGTTATCATACGCCTCGCGCCCGGGTTGATACCAAAGTTCGCATACTACTTCCTCGTTAGCGACGTCGGACGAGGCCTCATTCGTAGATTCGACAACGGGTCTGCGCAACCCAATCTAGCGGCAAACAGTGTCAAATCGTATGTAGTTCCAGTTCCTCCTTTGTCAGAGCAACACGCGATCGTCGCCAAAGTCGAGCACCTCATGAAACTCTGCGACGACCTCGAAGCCCAGCTCCGCCGCGCCGAAGATCGCGCCTCGAAGCTAGTCGAAGCTGTCGTCCAGGAGATGGTGGCGTAGGTGAGCGCAATGTGGAAGGCTCGCTCGGATACTGACCCGCCAATGGGACGTTGCCGCCGCCTATCCGGAGCTCAAACATGAAGTTCGCGTACGAGGACCTCAGCTCGGCACAGTTCGAAGACCTTGTGGTTGCGATCTGCCAGTTTGTTCTTGGTGCTGGTGTACAGGGCTTTGCCGCTGGCGCGGACGGCGGACGGGATGCCAAGTTTGTCGGGACCGCAGAGCTCCTTCCGAGCAAGGCGGACCCATGGATCGGGACCACGATTGCGCAGGCGAAGCACACGAATGGGTACAATCGCACGTTTTCGGACACTGATTTTTTCAGCGAAGCCAACTCGGACACCGTGCTGGGCAAGGAGCTGGCGCGAATCAAGAAGCTGCGAAGTGCGAAGCAACTAGACCACTACATCCTGTTCGCTAACCGGCGCCTGAGCGGAATCGCCGAGTCCAAGTTGCGAACCGTGATTTCCAAAGAGTGCGGACTCCCTGAATCCTCGATCGGTCTGTATGGCGTTGACCAGATCGACATGTGGTTGAAGAGGTTCCCAGGGGCGGCTGACATAGCCTCCATCGACCCGATCGATTCTTCGCTCATTGTCGACTCGGACGAGCTTGCGCTCGTGGTTGAGCACCTGGTTGATCACCTCAAGACGGCGCCGATAGCCCCGCCTCCGCCGACTGATCGCGTGTCTTACGAAAAGAAGAACGCGCTCAACAACATGAGCAAGGACTACGCGAAGGAGCTGCGAAGCCGGTACTTGAAAGAGACTCAGCAAGTCAAGACGTTCCTGGCTGCTCCGGAGAACTCCGTACTTCTCAAGGCATATGAATCCGCCGCCGATGAGTTTCAGCTGCAAATCGTGGCCAAGCGCAAGGACTATCAGTCCTTCGACGAGGTGATCGATTACTTGATTCGGTTCCTTTTCGAGCGCGACCCCGTGCTCCGTACCAACAAACGACTCACGCGAACGGTGGTATTCTACATGTATTGGAACTGTGACTTAGGCCTGAAAGATGATGCTGAGACCTAGCAAGCACTCACATCCTGATCGCACGATCGTCAACGTGTCGATGCTCCTGCTCGCTCGTCTGAAGACACGCAGGGTGGAGGGCTTCGACGCGCTCAAGAAGTTCGTGAAGAAAAGCGTCGTCGGCGGCGACGTCTTATTTCTGCCAGCGGTGAACCTTCTGTTCCTCCTCGGCCTGATCGACTATCGACCGAAGACCGACGCCTTCGAGTACGTAGGGGCAAATGCGACTGTCTAGGCTGTACAGTAACAAACCGAACAAGTTCGTGCCCGTCGTGTTTGCGACCGGGCTCAATGTAGTCCTTGCTGAGATCCGTCTCCCAGAGAATCGGAACAAAGACACACACAATCTCGGCAAGACCACGCTCGCTCGCATCATCGATTTCTGTCTGCTCTCAGGCCGCGACCCAAACTTTTTCCTTTTCAAGCACGCAGATCTCTTCACGGACTTTGTATTCTTTGCTGAAATCGAGCTAATCGATGGCTCCTTCATTACCGTTCGTCGACCCGTCGAAGAGGCGACGAAGATCAGCTTCAAGCGGCATGACACAGGGAACAGGGATTTCAGCGACTTGCCAGATGGCGGTTGGGACCACGCATCGGTTGGCTTCGACAAGGCGAAGCAACTGCTCGACGGCGCGCTCGACCTCCGGGATTTGAAGCCGTGGCCCTACCGGAAAATCGTCGGGTACTTGCTACGATCGCAAGACGATTTCCGCGACGTGTTCCACCTAAAGAAATTCTCCGGTAAGGACGCCGCTTGGAAACCGTTCTTGGCGCATGTGCTCGGCTTCAACGCCTCGCTCATCGTCGATCACTACGCCAAGGAAGAAAAGCTTACGAAGAAAAAGGAAGAGGAATCTATCATCGAGCGTGAGCTCGGCGGATCGATTGGCGACATCAGCAAGATCGAGGGCATGCTCCTGCTCAAGCACAACGAGGCGCAAAAGAAACAGAAACTCCTCGACGCATTCGACTTCGGCCAGGCTGACAAGGACAAGACGAAGCTCGTGGTCGACGAACTGGACGGGCGAATCGGACGGCTAAACGCCGAACGCTACTCGCTTTCGCAGAGCAAAAAGAAAATCGCGACTTCGCTAGAGGACGAGGAAATCCTGTTCGATCCAAAGAATGCAGCGGAACTCTTCGGCGAAGCCGGTGTCGTCTTCGGCGGGCAGATAAAGAAGGACTTTGAGCAGCTGATCGCGTTCAACCGAGCGATCACGGAGGAACGCCGCGGATACCTCAAAGAGGAGCTGGCAGAGATCGAGACCGAGCTGAAGCGCGTCACTGTTGAACTCGTTGAACTCGGTAAGCGTCGTGCTGAGACGCTTTCCTTCTTGAGCGACTCCAACGTCTTTACAAAATACAAGCAAACCACCGACGAAATGGTGGTTCTACGCACTGAGATCGCGTCCCTCGAGCGACAGCGCGGTTTTCTTCATCGCCTACAGGAGCTGCGCACGTCCATCCGTGAGCTGGCCGACGAGAAGAGGCGACTGCAAACGCAGATTGAAGAGGATGTGGAACGCGAGAACGCTAACGCGACAAGCACGTTCTCAGCGATCCGCATCTACTTCAGCGAAGTGATCGAAGACGTTATCGATCGGAAGGCGCTCTTGAGCGCCGCGCCGAACACGCGCGGCCACATTGAGTTCAAGGCGGAGATTCTCGATGATACCGGTAACTCCACGAGCGCGGACCTTGGATTCACCTACCGAAAGTTGCTCTGCGTGGCGTTCGATCTTGCCCTCGCCCGCGCTCACGTTGACGGGAAATACCCGCGTTTCACGTTTCACGATGGCATTTTTGAATCGTTGGACGACCGGAAGAAGCGAAACCTTCTCGGCGTTATCCGCACGTACGCAAAGCTGGGCATTCAGCAGGTCATCACCATGATCGACTCTGACCACCCCGCGATCGCCAAGGACGAGGCGGCCTTCTTTGAGGACTCAGAAGTCGTTCTGCGCCTCCATGACGAGAACGAGACGGGCCGGCTGTTCAGGATGGGAACATGGTAGGGGCCTTGGGGCCGATGAACTGGCGTCGTGGCGAACGAACGCGGCACTTCCCAGCACGCGCCAGCATGGAAAACGCCCGCTCGAAACTCGTCGAAGCCGTCGTGCAGGAGATGGTGGCCTAGGTGAATGCAATGTGGATGATTCGTTCGGGTCGCGGCAGCGAGCACGTCGAAGCCTTTTTGGAGCACGGTATCGTGGCGATCAGCTGGTCCGCTCTCGGCGCCCTTTCCCCCGCCACCAAAAAAGATGAGCTGCTGCGGCAGTACGCTGTCAGTTACCCACAGGATCGCGAAGGCCGCCGCATGGGCGCCGTCCTCTCCGACTACGAGTGGCAGCCCAAACCGATTGAGGACTTGCCGCACACTCGCAGGTTAAAATGGACCCACGAGGTCGCGCGCGACGTACTCAGCACCGGCACGCGCAACACGCTCGGAGCCATTCAAACCCTCTTCAAGTTGTCGACCGACGCCGCCCAAGACCTCACCAGCCACGCGCAAGAGCGCGGTCGTGTCCCTGCAGTCGTGCCAGCTGCGCGCGCCGCTGAGCCGATTGCGGAAGACGAAGAAGCCCGGTCCGCTTTGGTCAACGAATCGATCGAAAAAGCCGACGACTTCATCGAGGATGCCATCAGCGAGCTCGACTGGCAGCAGGTCCAAGACCTCGTCGCCGGCATCCTGCGCGCCATGGGCTACCGCACCAGCGTCAGCGAACCCGGACCCGACCGCGGCGTCGATATCCGCGCTTCACCCGGCGACAAATGCCTCTATGTCTCCACCGGCGGCTTCACCAAAGACGCCTACTACGAAGCCGAACACGCCGCCGTCGCCACGACCCTGATCACACTCCCCACGCTCCGCCGCCTCCTCGTCGACTACTACGAAACCCTCGACACCGAGACCCGCGCACTCGTTCCACTGCGACGGCTCTACTGGCCGGATGCGAGGAAATAATGCGCGTGCAGGAGATGGTGGCGTAGTGAGCGCGGATGAACAGGACGGCGCGCCGGACGCGCTGATAGTCGTGCCGGCGGGCTACGCCGAGTGGCTGGCTGACGTGAAAGGCGCGCGTCTACGCGGCGCAGCAGCGAGCAGCGCTGGCCGTCAATGTCGAGGTCATGCAGCTTTATTGGCAGCTCGGGCGCGACATCCTCGACCAACAGGGCCGGGAGGGCTGGGGCTCGAAGGTCACTGACCGCCTGGCCCACGATCTGAAAGCGGCCTTCCCCGAGGTCAAGGGCTTCTCGCCCCGAAATCTCAAGTATATGCGCAGATTTGCGGAGGCGTGGCCGGACCAGTCATTTGTGCAGCAGCTGCTGCACAAATTGCCGTGGTTCCACCTCTGCACGCTCCTCGACAAGCTGAAGGACCCGGCCCAGCGAGACTGGTACCTGCGGGCATCCATCCAATACGGCTGGTCCCGCAGCGTGCTCGTCATACAAATTGAGACCAACGCCCACCAGCGCCTCGGGCAGGCGCTCACTTCGAGCTGCACCTGCCGAAGCCGCAATCCGACCTGGCGCGCGAGAGCTTGAAGGATCCCTATCGCTTTGACTTTCTCGTTGCGTGCGGCGCGGGGTGAGCAAGGTTGACCGGGTCATGCGGATTCACCCTTCCCTCAATAGTAACTTTCGCGAAGAGGACACCTTGCAGACCGTTGCTACAGCGAGGCGGGCGAGATAACGTGCGCGGCAACCACGAGCTGCGAAGCCGTGGAAGTGATCAGAGGGTGCAATGTACGAATGGTTGGCGATCAACAGCCCCGCGGATTTGGCGCAGCTCAAGAACCTAATTCCGGGCGAGTACGAGCCGGCCAAGGTGGCGGACAAGCTGGCCATTGGGATTTCAGGCGCAGTCAAGGGCGTCTTGATCGAACGCTACTATGTCGACAAGGACTACCGCAGCACCTACTACAACTTCTATTCGAAGATGGGCATGCGGTACCGGACGGACTGTATTCGCCTGCACTTCTTTGATGAGACAGTTTCGTTCGAGCAGCCATTGCACCGACTGCGATGGAGCGGATCACCTAATCCGCTCCAGGACCACTACTTCGGGTTCATGGTGCTTCGTCCCACTGGGATCGCGACAATCGGTCGGAGCGTTGTTTCTCCGGACGTGCGGAGCGGTTGCAGCGGATTCATTGTCAGCGCCAAACACAAGGTCCATCTGCTGGGGTACACGCTCACGGTCGAGGGATTTCCGTCGATGGACCAGCACATCGACATCGCCGTTTGCGCGCACGTCGCTTGCTGGGCGATCCTTCGGCACTACAGCGAGCGATACTTCACTTACTGCGAGTTCCTTACCCACGACATCACGATGATGGCGCAGCACTTCGACCCCGGCGGGCTCGTGCCATCGCGAGGTTTGCAAGTCTCCCACGCCGAGCGTGTCTTCCAGGAAGCCGGCACATTCCCGGTGCATGTGACGCGTTCTAAGAGTCCCAGCGGGGCGGCGGTAGACGGGTCATTCTATCGACAGCTGGGCGCGTATCTGGAGTCCGCGTTTCCTCTTTTCGCGGCGATGCACGACAAACGTCATGCGGTCGCGGTCGTCGGTTACGAGTGGCGCCAACGGGTGAGCCCCAGGAACGGCGGCGTGAGGTATGCGTGGGACGAGGTCGAGTCGATTGTCGTGGTTGACGACAACCATCTCCCATACCTTTCTGTTTCTGCCACTGCGGGGTCCCCGTACTCGGCGCAGGACATTGACGCCTTCATTGTGGCCCTACCGGAGAAGGTCTTCTATCCCGCGGATGCTGTTGACAAGCTGGAACCAGCACTCTTCAAATTCGGAGCCCTCTTGGGGCTTCCTGCTAGGGAAGACACAATCCTTCGTTACTTCATCACGACGGGCTCGGCTCTTCGCCGGTTCGTTCGGGAGCACGAGTCTGAGTTTGATCCGAAGCTCGTCGACGCGGTTATGGTATTGCCGCTCGCCCAATTCGTGTGGATTGTCGAGTTTGCAACGGAAGCGCAGTGGTCTGCCGGTCGCATCACGGCACGCGCGATCATCGACGCCACGGCAAGCCTCCGAGATCCCACCCCACTTTGGCTGTTTCACGGCCAGACTACCGCGATCGTCTTCGATCGTCAGAAGCCGAACGACTTCAACGGGGTCGGCGTCCTGGCACTCTCAGACCCCGGCCATGCGGGGTTTAGCCGGATGGTCCAAAACTTGCGTTCGACTCAAACGAAATGAGACCTTGACTCGGAGTTCGTGGAGCTGATCTATGGAAAGGAAGGAAAGCAGCCAGATGAGCAGCAGCAACGAGAAGAGCCTGTTCGAGATGATCGAGGGGTTGACGCCTCTAGACCCTACCTTGCTCGCCGAATTCAAGGACGAGATGACGCGGGAGGTGATTCCCGAGATCGTAAAGGTAGTGGAAGAACGCCGGCTAGCCGCAGCCGAAAGTCGTGAGTGGCAACTGAAGTGCTAGCTTGAAGAAGCCGGCCCATAGCGCGCTCCGCGACGAGAGCCTTGAGTACCAAGTCGGACTTGGGCTACTTGCGCACCTTTCTAAGTTTCTCGTAAGCAGTCCTGAGAATCGCCTCGACAGCGGCAGCCGACTGCTCGTCCAGGTTGGGGTCGCAGCGCAACAGGGTCGAGATCTGTGCGAACGCCTCGGGGCGTTTTGCCTTGTAGGCTGCGCGCACGAAGTCAGACGGATTTAGACCCGCCCAAGCTGACAGCACGGCGAGACTTGCGGCATCAGGGCGGCGTCCCTGGGCCATTCTCGTCAGGGTGGAGGCGCTCACGCCCGTCTCGACGCCGACCTGTTTCCAGGTCTTCGATCGCGCTGACACCGTCGCCTCAAGGGCCCGATAGAAGGCGTCACCGTCGAACCCCTTTTCATCACCAGCCAATTGGCGCGCTCCAAAAATTGCTAAGTCGCAATTGACTTCCTAAGTAGGTCATGGGATAGCTAGTTGCAGGTTAGCAATTTTAAACCGACCTAGCAAGGAGGAAACCATGGAAACCCAGCAAAATCACGAGGACAAGGACCGAGACAAGAACAAGGTCACCGTGTCGGTCAATGAACAGCCCGTAGAACTGCACGGGCGAACCGCCACTGGCGCCGAAATCAAGACCGAGGCCATCCGCCAGGGGGTGCATATCCAACAAAACTTCATTCTCCAAGAGGAGCTTCCGAACGGCACCAGCCGAATCGTCGGAGACGGCGACGAAGTTCGGCTGCGCGAGCATCTGCGCTTCACGGCAATCATGCCGGACGACAACTCGTAGGAGGAGACTTCCATGAAGGTCGAAGTCACAATGGCCATCGATGAACTAAAACGACAGTTCAGCGACTCGGCCTTCATCATTCGAGAGGATGGTCAGGGTGGCGCGTACGTGGTCATGGAGCCGGTTCCGATCGGCTCGCGCTACACGCCCGCTTCCACCTGGTTCGGCTTTCACATTGCGGCCCAGTATCCATACAGCGATATCTATCCGATCTTCATCGGGGCCAACGTGTCCCGCATTGATGGGCAGGTTTTCAATGCGCCCGTGACCGCAGGGCATCACTTCGAGGGGAGACCGGCCCTTCAGGTATCGCGTCGCAACACTACCGCGCCGGTTCGCGGGCAGAAGGCGACTGGCAAAGTCCTCAAGGTCTTGGATTTTTTGGAGAAGCTTCCATGAACGATACCTGCAACCTTCGGATCGCGCGTTGCGACTTCGACGCGCTCATGAGTCACCTGTTCCCGGGCGACCGGGACGAGCACGGTGCGGTGCTGTTGGCAGGTCTTTCCGAGAAACACGGTCACCTCGCCCTGCATGTTCGTGAAGTTCATCTCGCTGAGGAAGGCACTGACTACATCGAAGGCAAGGTTGGGTACCGCGCCTTGGCGGCAACATTTATTCACCGTTGCATAACGCGCGCTCGCGATCAGCGACTGGTCTATCTCGCCGTTCACAATCACAGTAGCGACGACACCGTTGATTTCAGTCGGATCGATCTCGAATCTCACGAACGTGGGTATCCGGCGCTACTCCAAATTGCGCGCGGAATGCCCGTCGGCGCACTGGTATTCGGGCACCGATCCGTTCAGGCCGATGTCTGGCTTCCCGGGGGGCGACGAGTGAAGCTGGACCGCGCGGTTGTCGTAGGGAACACGGTTCAGCGGCTCTTCCCTGCCAGGAAGAAGATGCTAGCCGACGTCGCGGACGTCTACGATCGACAGGTGAGGATGTTCGGTAAGGCCGGCCAAACCGAGCTGGTCAACGCTCGTGTCGGGGTTGTCGGGCTTGGCGGCATTGGTAGCTTGGTTGCTGAGTATCTCGCACGAATCGGCGTCGGTGACTTTTGCCTTGTGGATGATGATCGAGTCGAGCCATCCAACCTGTCCCGAATTGTCGGGGCATCACAGGTCGACGCCCAAGAGGGCACGCCGAAGGTTGAGGTCGCGCGTCGTTTGATCGAGGGAGCCAACCGAAACGCGCGCGTTCAGCTCGTCATTGGCGATGTCGCGAATGAATCAGTCGCAAAAACGCTAACCTCCTGCGACTACATTTTTCTCGCTGCCGACTCGATGCGGGCCCGCTTGGTATTCAACGCGCTGGTTCATCAGTACCTCATCCCGGGCGTTCAGCTGGGCTCGAAGATTCGTTCTGCCGCCGATGGTTCGCTCTTGGACGTGATGAGCGCCAACAGGCCAGTCCGGCCAGGCCAGGGGTGCTTGTGGTGCAACCAGCTGATCGATTCGCACCAGCTCGCCAAGGAAGCAAAGACCGACGACGAGCGGAAGAACCAGGCCTACGGAGTCGAAGAGGCCAACCCGAGCGTGATCAGTCTGAACGCGATTTCCGCGGCGCATGCCGTGAATGACTTCCTCATGGACTACCTCGGTCTCCGTGCTGATCGCGGCGCCCTATACTACGAGCATTTCCATTTCCTGAATCAGGTTCGCACTCTCGTCCAACCTCGGAGAGATGATGATTGCCCGGAGTGCTCGCGTTCAGGGGCGCGATTTGGACGCGGAGATGGCATTGAGCTGCCGTGCAGCGATGGATAAGCACGTCCGGGGCGTGACCACTCGCCCACGGTCGCGGTGCGACGTCGCGTGTAGTGCCTCGCGCTGTGACGGCGCGACGAGGCCGAGTACGCCGCCCAACGGGCCGGCCCCTCCCTGGCGTTCAAACTTCCCGGACGGATTCAGGTAGCTCGCCGCCCTCCGACGAGCTCGGAGATACCGTTTGTGTCACGACGAGGGCTGTGGCTATTGCACTCGCACGAAGGCAGCCGATTGCACTGACAAAGATCGCCCACCCAAACGCAGGCGCCCTGGGTGCAGTGTGCGGCCTTTCCGGGCGGAGAGCGCGCACACTCTCCACTGCAGCCGTTGCCGCTCGCCGCCCTACATCCACAGTCGGCGGCGCCTGTGGCACCTTCCGCTCGGTGGTGCTTCCGGAGCAGCCGGCCGCGAGTGCCGCCATGACGAGGAGGGTCATTTTGTGTCGTCTTCTTGTCCTTCTTGCAGACGCAGTTCGTCGACGGCAGGGTTGCTTGGGAACCCGACCTGAGGCTTTGATGCCTGGACGGCGACGGAATGCCTCCGTCCGCGCTCGCCAAGCTCGCGCCATCTCTCCTTTAAGTCGCTCCCTCGCGGTGCCTAAGGATGCATTGGACAGCTGCTGGGTTGTTCGGTAATTCTCGGCGCACGAGCCCAGCTAGGGCGAGGCAGCGAAGCATGGTCCTCAAAGAATTCAAGAATCTCACCGTCACGGGCGAGCCGGCTGCCTGCACGAAGTTCGTCACACAGGTTTCCGACCAACTCACGGAAGGTTGGCGTCGCGCCAAGGAGCTCGAAGAACGCATTTCGGGGAACGGCAATCTCGCCTGCTTCGCTTGCGACGTCGCACCCGATCGTCCCGCCGCTTCGCTCTGGATGGCGTCGAGCACCGACGGCGCGCTGTACGTGAGCAACGTTGTGCCGGTTGGGCAGCACCAACTTCAGTACGACGAGTACAACGCTGTCCTGGACGACTTCGCGAATCGCTTTGCGCAGACGGCCGCCGACCAACTTGGCCTGAAACTCGTCGTCACCGACGGTGTGCTCCGAATCGAAGACAAACTCTCGGAAACAGCGTTCAAAGCGCTCAGGCGATTTTCATCGAGCGCAAATCGTTCGACGGGTTCATCGCACCCGATGGACGCAGAGCGTTGGTTTGAGTTTATCGCGCTGGTTCACAAGGAAAGCTCACCCCTCTCGCCTGATGACCTGGGGCGCTGGTTGCGCAACGAGGGCTGGGATGACGACCAAGCGTTCCGGTTGATCGTCGAGTACGAGCAGTTCTGCAGTCTACTTCGTTTTTACGATAGCTCGCGATGAAGCCTCCCGCAGTGCAACTGGCCCAATTGCCGGCGTCGTGCAATCCGCCGGGCGTCGCGGTGCTGTTTCCGGACACCTGCGCGCTGCTCGACATCGTTCGATTGTCGACACGCGGGGACACGGCGCATATTCGACGTGAACTCGCCGCCATTGCTCAAGTCATTCAGAGCGCGACGAGATCGCCACCACTGGTGATGATAGTCATTGCTCCGCCGATCATGCGCGAATGGGACAACAACATCGGCAAGGTCTTGAGCGAAACAGACAAAGTAGCCGCACAGTGGCTCGCACAGGGGGAGCGGTTCGCCGAAGTCCAGGGTCGATCTCAAGATGCAGTGAATGTTCAAGCGTGCACGTCGTTCCTATCCGCCGGGGCTTCGCTCAGATCACTCGCTGAATCAATTATCCACTGCGCGATTGAGATAGCGCCCGACGAGCCCGCCTTGGCCCGGGCAATGCGCAGAATCTCGATGGCGCAGGCGCCGGCACGGAAGGGCGAGCAGGCAAAAGATTGCATGGTGATCGAGCATGTCCTGGCCGCGGCCGGTAGCCTTAATTCGACAACACCCGCTCGGAAGGCGGTTTTCCTGTCTTCAAATACGTATCCGATTCACCGAGCCGTGTAGCGGAGGCGTGCTGACGGCATCAATGTAGCGGGGTGAACAAAACTGCGTTAACCGGCCGGGGTTTGCTGTTCAGGCGAGCCGCTCGTGTCGAGAGGCTCGACGGGGATCTGGATCGGGCCAAGTTCAGCGAGCAGGGCGATAGGATCGAGTCTTGCGAGGGTGCGTTTCCAGAAGAGGGGCGCGAGTTCGAGCATGCGATCTTGGGGCCAAAGGGGCACCAGACGAATCAGGCACCGCAGGTATTCCTCAGGATCGATGGCGTGCAGGCGTGCGGAAGCGACCAGAG
>Ga0335394_10003260_pt1 | contig 18402 bp, 17 predicted proteins | sample MAT03_FD_205741 | JGI IMG/M metagenome (GOLD analysis project Ga0335394, IMG submission 205741) | Freshwater microbial communities from Lake Fryxell liftoff mats and glacier meltwater in Antarctica - MAT-03 (spades assembly) (version 2) ... | reverse complement strand
TGATGGCTGTTTTTGCCATAGAGATTAAGGGGTATGGTTTGTTTGTTTACTACATTTCCAAAGCGATCAGCTTCTACCACGCTTAAATGGTTGTCATTAATATCGATTCCAATGGCTCCTAGTTTTTCATTGGAAATAATAGGTGCAGGTTTTGTATCTACGCTAAGAAATATTCGCCAGCCCTTTTCATCTAGTTTAAATCGATAGCACAGGGCTTGTTTAAACTTAAGTGCTGTGATAATTTCTTGGTGACCGTGGGGAAATCGAATATTTTTTATCCAGAAGTACTTGTCTGCTTGTTGCATACAATTGGGTAATCGCAAGCGTATATTCAAAGAAGTGTCTTCTTGTAGGAAAGCGGTACAAGATTGATTGCCATGGATTTCGTCTTTGGATCCAAGGACAAAAAATTCGGAACTCCTGCTTTTTTGCCAAGCTTGCTTCCATTCTTCCCGTGAAGAAAATCCATTCTCTTTTAAAGAAAATTGTGCGCGAAAAAGGCGTTTGGATCCAAAACAAAGGCGGACTCTATTTTGAGCCTTGTCTGTTTTTAGTTTTTCAAGTTTAGTTTTTAGATTGTTTAATAGTCGTTTTTTTTGATGAATTGTAAAAGGATTTTTTATCTTCTTTATTTTTAATTCCAGGCTTTTAATTCTCTCGCCAAGATCGATGACTTGCATGTCTCTTTTTTCTTTTATGGAGTCTATCTTTCCTTCAAGAACTGTTTTACAGGCATTATATTGTCTCCCTGTAATGCCAAATCGTTTTAGAAATTCGCGTTTACAAGCATTGGAATCAGCATTGGGGTGGAGCTTTTTAAAAAGCTGGTGTTCGACTTGAGCAAAAAGCTCTGCGTAGGATGAAAAAATGGACAGAGAGGCACAGTCTAGGCTGATCCGAGTTTCGTAAGTGCGGATGGAATCTTTCATAAAGACTGTGCTGCTTCCTGAAGGGTTTCTATGAGTTTTTTATTTTTATGACTTCTCGCTCCATAAAGTCTTGCAGAAAAAACAGTGATAATCTCTAAAACATCATTAACGAGATCATCTTCAAAAGTGGAGTCTTCTGATTTATTAATCAAAAGGACCTCTACACCAAACTGCTCGCAAAGAGAAAAAACAAGCTCAGCTCCAAATCTTAATAGCCGATCTTTGTGCGTCAATACTAAACGCTCGATATTTCCTAAGCAAATCCTTTGAATAAGTTTTTTGAGCCCTTTCTTAGAATAATTTAGACCAGACCCTAAATCTTGAATAATTTCAAACTCCCACCCACGAGCAGCACAAAATGAGGAAAGCAAGTCAACTTGCCTTTTTAAATCATTTTTTTGATCGTGACTTGAGACTCGCGCATAAGCAACGGTCTGTTTTTTAGAAACGCCTTTCAGTGGAAACTTTCCAAGAATCTTATTTAAGTCATATCTTCTATGACCACGAGGGGTTCTTTCAGAAGAAATTTTCCCAGCAGCTTCCCAGCGCCTAAGAGTATCTTTTGAAACACCTAATTCTATTGCTAATTTTCCAATGCTAATCTTCATACTAAAAATATATGCATAAATGCATATATTTGCAAATATTTTCGTATATTTTATTTAGCAGCTACTAGCCCCGCAAATACTTCCGAAACTTTCACTTCAATATCAATGACTATTAGCAGGTGATGACTTGTGAATTATAAAGAGAGTTTTAGGAATCCAAGAATTTTTTAAATAAATTTTTATTGGTTATTTTGGGCTGATAGGTGACTTGTTTACCAAAAAGTCTTTTTGTAGAGCGGTTTTCGTTCTTTTTCTCTTCAACTTGTTCAGAATACTCTTGGCCTTGCTTATATGCTTTTAAACGTTTTGAGCGTCTTAATTCATCATCTAAAGGATCTATCATAACTATCCTTCTTGTTTGATTTGTTTTAAAGCCTTTAACTTCTTCATTCTCAGGATTTTGAATTTCGTATAAAAAACCAATAGGTGGTTTTGACGAATCAAAAACTTGCATAACTTAAAATCCTTTTTATTTAATTAAAACAAACGGTTTTATTTAAATTAAAATAGAATTACAAAACATAATACATTTAAAAAATCGAGTTTGTGCAACTTAGAAGAAAGTTATTTATTTCTTGACCCAACTGCTGGAATACGGCCATTTTTTTATTTTTTGACTTCATTATTTTCCTATTTTTTCACTTAATACGGCCAACATACCTTAAATACGGCCAATTTTCAAGCTTTTTTGGCCGTATTAGCAGGAATCAGCCATTTTTTGGCGAATACGGCCATCTATAAATTGAACTGAATTTGCGCAACGGCCTGTTTCGTAGTTTCAGATCATCAATCTTTGTAGTTATTTACGTATTCAGTTCCTATGTACTAATTGGTCGAAGATATCTGTGGATGCCATCTTAAGTTAAGCTCATCAATTTCGGATTTATCTCCCATTAAAACAGAAAAAAAAAGACGATTTTCATGCATTTTTGGCTCCGAATGAATTGCGCCTAACTTGTCATTTGCTACGATAAAAAAAACACCCTCTCCTTTTTCTGGAGACACAGCCTTGCTCAAATCCAAAAACTCACTTAAAAATGCTCTGTCATTCCAATGACTAATAAATAGATCTTGTTGATCAATCGGCAGTTTATACAGTAAGGTTGAGCTGCCTTTAAGAGTTGCGGCGAATTTAAAAACAAGTCCAGGGTATGGATATGGACCATTTAAACCGTAGTATGCACCATCTATATGCCACCGAGGAATATCAAAAGCAGTAGTGGGAGTTGAAGCTCTAACACATACCCAGGCACTGTTCTTGTTCGAAGCTTTTACTAAGTTTTGTACTGATCTCGAAATTATATCCGTTATCACCCCTACAACGCTTTCATCGTTATTCCCAATGCTTTTCAAAAAGGCAGGCAATTCATCCTCAAGAAGATGCAGGTTTCCAAACCGATCATATTGCACAGAAACATCGACAGAAAGTTGATTGAATTGTAACTGATCGATCAAATCAAGCTCATCATCTGTCAATCTTAGATCCATACAGATAAAGCGATTCTCCCCTCCTAAAAGATTAATTTTGTTGGTCATTTCTTCTTCGATACTTAACTCAGTTGCTGTAATCTGCATTAGAGAAAATCCACATATAAACATTAAATAGTATGATATTTTTTTCATAATAACCATTAATAATAAAGATTTTAAGATAGCCTTCAAAACCAAGGTCGAATTTGTCGATTCTATTCATTTTTTCCTTAGATCTTTTTTCGACTTTTCATTGTGTGCAACAGCTGTTGCACAATTTACCTAATTTTTCTGATTTTTTTCTTTAAATTGAGTCCGTATATTTTTTTCTATTTGGTCTATCGTTACAAATCCGAAAGCAATAGGGGTTGCTTTACGACTTTCAGGCTCTACAACATAAAGAGCTGGATATATCGAAGCTGACATTTTGGTGGAAATGCCGTTATCCTTTTCAGATTCAGGGAACAAATCCAATATGGCTCCATCAACTGATATAGGGAAGACTTCCCATTTGTATATCCGACAAAAGTTATCAACAACCTTCGCAAAAGCTTGAGAAAACTTATCTTTTCCTTCATAGAAAAAAATTAATCCATTTTTAGCAGCAAGACTGCTTATTAGCTCTTTTGTTTCTTCTGCTTCTAACTTTTTTTTGATTTGGATGCCATACTGAGAGACTGGATGGGCTACAGTTCGGTCTAAGCTTGGATTATTCATCAGTATATGAGACCAGACCATGCCGAACTTAGCAGATTGATCAATCCATTTTTTTTGATGCTCCATATATTCGCTAATGTTCTCTTCGGTAGGATTCAAAACAGCTAAAGCAAGCTTCTCTTCCAAATCTTTTTTTATCTCAAAAAGGGTTTCTGAGGCAGTGGGTTGCTTAACTTGACTAGTAGACTCTTCGGGAGCAGTTTCCTCCTGTTGTTTATCTTCATACCAAGCCCATCCTTCGGCTTTACCGTCCAACCATCCAGCATAAAGAGTTGAGGCAGGCAATAGAAATGCAAAATTAAAACTATAGATGCAAAGCAACCAAAATGAATATTTTCTGTTCAATTATGAAATCCTTCAATCAAAGTTCAGCCATTTTCTCTTTGAATCTTTTTTCCAATGAGTCTGTCTTTTCTTTTAGCTTAGATTCTTCATGCTGCTGAACTAACATGTCAGTCATAGGCAATTTTTCATACGCTTCAGAAAGGTTCAGCTTTGTAAAATCAAGCTTAGAAATTTCATCAATATTCAATCCTCGACAATCAGGATGATTGGGGCTCCCCCACTCAATTCCCAATTGCTCATGTGCCTGTTCTTGAAACACTCGCGCAAGCTTTGTCGAATAACAACAAAATATATGATCTTTTCTGCTCGTCCAAAGATCTAAAATTTTCTCTTCAGTAAAGCCTAAATAATAGCACAGGCCTTTATCTCGCATATCAGATAATGCAATCTCATCAGCATTGCAATGGCTTAACTTAAGACTATTTAAAAGGCCTCCAAAAGAAAAACAACAATCGTAGGTCAAGTCCGCGGCAATTGCTTTACTGCATTTGAATGCATTTCCCTTAAATATTTGCAGTTGATTTGAATCGATTAACTGGGAATTTTCCATATCTTGTTTAATAGCCTCAAAGACATTCATAGTGGTGTAAACATTCGAGAAAGATGTGTTTGGAGCGTATGCAGTTTCCCATTCATCTTGATTGGATCCGAACGCTGAAGATGGACTTAGATTCGAAATACTTTTCTTTACACCAGAAATACACTTATATGTTAGTTCCCAAAGAGAACAGCCATAGTCAGTACTTTCAAGGCATTTTTTTGAAACCAATGAGCAGTTACTACTAGCTAAAAACTCACAACCTTTTTTGCGTTCATATTTGCAAAGATAATTAAATTGTTCTTTCCAACATTGTCTAAATACTTCTTTACCCTCAATTTGTCTCGTAGAAGCTTCCTCTAGGCATTCTTTATCAATGTATGTACATTGCGGGCTATTTACTAACTCATTCCCCTGATCTACTAGCCATCTATCGGCCTCCTCAACCCTGGCATCTTGAACTTTTTTCTCCTGGAGCTGGGAGGCTGTACATGTTGGAGCATCATCGCGATGCGACCAACTACTCTTAACTTTGTAGTATTTTAAAGCCCCACTTCCTTTTTTTATTTTTACTTTATAACTTGCAATCGTAGGATCGGCTGAAAGCTGATTCTCTTGTTTTTTTGCATCTTTCTGAGCATCTTCTTTCCAATAACATTCTTTTGTTCGCCAATGACCTAAACAAACCCTTACGTTCTTTTTGACTTCAGGGTAGGATTGAAAAGAAACTGATAATTTTTTAACTAATTGCAAGGGAAAAGGCGCTCCCGTTTCAAAACATCTCTCTAGGGTATAATTGGATTGTTCTTCTATTACCGTCTCTAAATGTTGATCTGTCTTCTGAAAAATTTCCTCTGATTTCTTCAGAAAATAATCTTTTGGATCTAATAAATTATTATCGTTGAGATTTTGCTGCACTTCTCCTTCAAGCAAATTCGAAATTTCATTTAAGGGTATATTTTGCCTTTTCAGTTGGTCTTTAGCTGTGCTTGCATCAAAATCTTGTCCTTTTTGATCGAATGGCTTCAATTCATCTATTTTTAGGCCACTGATTTCTTCCCATGGTTTTGAATTTGTCTCTTTGCCAAGTTTTAAGCCGGCTTTCTTAGCATCTTCTTGGGAACCATAGAGACAAAAAGGCAACATAAAATAAATATAAGTTATTAAAAGCTTCATTTTGTGCTTATTACACCCGCTTTTAATGCGTCAAGACAGCATTGTTTTTTTGTCCAGATCAAATAAACAAAGTCCTCACCTCCATAAGGAAAGCTTTTTCCGCTTCCCCATAATACATCACTTTTTCCTAGCGGATGACAGGGACCACTTGTTTGAGGAATTGGGTAAACTAACTGAGTTTTATAAAGGCTTTTTTTAATGATCGGCATAATCTTAGCTTCGCAAAAATCATTCTTACCAAAACCTCTAACCAAACTTAAGCGATGAAGTTTAGCAATCACACGATTGACAAGTAACGAGCTGGCCTGAATACCGCCAATATGTGTAGCAACACATCCATTGAGTGGATAAAGAGATCCTTCACATCCAGCACACCAGAATAACTCGTCCTTTGGGTGATCTGAAGAAGAGCGGATACAGTCTGCCACACAAGCCAACTGAGCTAAGGGATTCGCAAATAACGAGGCTTCGGGTTGTAAAATGTTAGAAAGTTGATCATCATTCCAAGTGGGATCAAACTCACTCATGTAAGCCATATCTAGATCCCCTTTCTGAACACATAAGAAATCAGTAAAAAGTTCCAAGAGATCTAATACAGGATATTCATACCAGTGCACTTGATAAAAACTATAACTTGTCATTGTTTCAGAAATATTACCCAGGCTTCCTCGATTTTTTATATTTTCAGACCCAACTGAAATTCCCCCTAAGCCTATAAGTTTATACGCATGCCTAGTGACATCAACGAGTTTAGTAGGTTCCCAAAATGTAAGAGGCAATCCAGCTCTAGGTGGAACCCCAGGACAGATGCAAGCACGTTGATTATAGTGTGAAAAATCTTTAGCGTTTGGCGTTACATTCACACCGCTAAAAGTCATTGGGAAAAGGCACTCCCAGCAAATGTCTGTAAAAGGATTAACAAAAGATGATTCTTTAGCATTCATGATCGCAATAAATGAGAGAAAAAGAAAAGAGTACTTAAGCATTAACAAAATCCCCTGATTTTTCCTTTCATAGCTTCTTTCTCCATTTCATTTTAAATCTCAAAAAATTCAGAGAAATCGATAATATCGTTAAACATTTCGCTTTCCTTTACAGATTGACTAACTCCATTGACGTGGACAAGAACAGGCCTAATTGAAAACCTCTTAGGAATTGAAAGGTTTATGATCTTTTTCTCCACCTCTTCAATCACGGAGCTTTTTATTTCAGATGCGCTGAATTTTATTTCGCATATGTAGAGTGTGTTGTGTCTAGTCTGAATCATCAGATCGATTTGACAACCTTTTTGACGTTGCGTCGCTCTTTGGAAGAATGGACCTGCATTAGTAATTTCCAGCAAATCGATGCGTAGTATCTTACAAATGCTTTTCAGGTTGTTTATAACAAGATTTTCGAACTGTAACCCCATTATAGATTCCCAACCGGGCATATGCATGAACGATTTTGATTTAAAAATATCCTTTATGATTCTGTCTTTATTTGGTTCTATGTATCTTAAATAAAACCTGAGATAGTTATCTTTTAATCTAAATTTCTTAAGACGTGATTTTGACTTTGTAAATAGATTCCATGTGCAGTCCTCTTGAACGAATCCAGCTAATGCAAGATTATCTAAGCATCGAGATATAAAACCGCTCTTTTCCAAATCAAGTTTCTCGCAAATCTCATCAAGAGAAAGGGGAGCATGTGCAAGAGTTTTTACTATGTTACTGAATGTTTGAGCTTTGTTTGAGAATAGATCAGAGAAAATTTGCTCAAACTCACGAAATAATAATCCCTTTGACTGAAAGCAAAGTCTGTGAATATTGTCCTCTGCAGATTGAGAGGAGATGATTTCTTCAAGGTATTTTGGAACACCGCCCGTAACAGACAACACTTTGAATTTCTCGTATGCACTAACCTTATTTCTCTGTGCTCCCCAGAATTCACAGCTTTCAGATATAGGAAGCTCTTGTAATACCATATCTACAGACACTCTTCCTACAAATCCAGTGCTCTTAAGAATATTTTCCTCTATCCAGCTGGATACAGATCCACAAAGAATAAGAATTAAATCTGGATTCTCAGAGAAATGTAGATCCCATGCAGTTTTTAGCTGCCCCAAAAAATCAGGATCCTCAGAACCCATCCAAGAGATTTCATCCAAAACAATGACAATTTTTCGTCCCTTGGCCTGATTTCCGATAAATGTGAAGTGCTCAATCCACTCAGATACTTGTATTTTAGGCATGTTCAGATTCTGAGCTATTTGAACTGAAAATGCGTCTAATTGTCGTTGTTTTGTAATGTGAGGGACGGGTGGAAGCCCAGAGAATACCCAACTCTTTTTGCCTGATACGAATTCCTTGATTAGCCTGCTTTTTCCAATCCTTCTTCTTCCTCGAATCACAACCATGCTGGCAGATTTTTTTTTGAGTAATAGCTCTAACGATTCTAGCTCTTTCTTGCGTCCAATAAACTTCATGTCATTCTTATGATGAAAAAATTAAGCAACAGCGCCTACATCACAAGAATGACAAATGTCAATCATATGATGCAAAGTTAAGTCATGATCTTACATCATAAGAATGACAAATGTCAATATTATAATGTAAGATCAATTAGACCTAAGGGGCAATAACTTAGGAGCTTAAATAACCTCTTTAAGTAAGAAACACATTGCAGCTCTGTTTTCCATTTGATTAATCTATTTTTTCGAAGTAAATGCTGTCCTATATTGCATTTGCACGGCTTCAACTTAAAAAACGTCTTTCATTCCAATAATTATCTTCGCCACCAATAAACAGTATCCATCCCTCCTACAGTATTTTCAAATAGCTATGAGCATTTGGATGTAGGGTGTAAGAAGAAAGATTTCGTTTAAATTCTAATGTCTTTCTTTTTGGCATAACTATAAGTTTCGAAGTATCCAGTATTTAAATTTCCCGATAATTTAATTAATTTTCTTTCTGCCAGATCCTGCCAGATTCTGCCAGATCTTTTCTGATTTTGAGAATTTATACATTATGATGGCTCCAGCATTATTGAGAATGAGAGCTTTCTACCGCTCAAAAAATATTACGAAAATATATGCAAAGCATGTTTAAGTAATAACGTCAGCCGAGCAGCTCATCTGACGATTCGTGTGCCGGAATTTCGCCGACAACTTTTGGGGGTTCACATCACATAAGCCGTTTTATGAGGGCTCATGGATCGATTTTTTATCGCCCGAAAGTGCGCTGCAAGCGCCACTGAGAGTTTCTTACCAAGCTTTTTCCAAAGTGTCCATACGTGCTCAACCCGATTCCTTACAGGTACGGGTAAGGCGACATGACCACCTCTGCCATCAGGGATATCCGTCAAGCGTGAAGGTAGCTTCTCAGAAAATCTTAAACTGCGGCGCGCTATCGTAAGCGCTGCCGCATGATGAATAGACAATCCATAACGTTTGGAAAATTTCACTCTTCCAATTATTGAGGTGTAAGCCGGGTTGACTTCTTTGATTTCAATCCCAAGCTTTTGAGCCCTTGATTTAATATGAGTTAAGATGCTGCTGTAAGCGAAAGAAGAAAGCATTCTCGCGTAGGAAGAACACCCCTCCTTTAAGATTCTTTTTTTCTGTTGGAAATTTAGCTTCTCTAAGACAATCGGCTTTTTTGCTTCTTGTGCTGATTCCACAATCTTTTTACACGCATCTCCGATCAGCGCCTTACTTTGATGGCTGTTTTTGCCATAGAGATTAAGGGGTATGGTTTGTTTGTTTACTACATTTCCAAAGCGATCAGCTTCTACCACGCTTAAATGGTTGTTATTAATATCGATTCCAATGGCTCCTAGTTTTTCATTGGAAATAATAGGTGCAGGTTTTGTATCTACGCTAAGAAATATTCGCCAGCCCTTTTCATCTAGTTTAAATCGATAGCACAGGGCTTGTTTAAACTTAAGTGCTGTGATAATTTCTTGGTGACCGTGGGGAAATCGAATATTTTTTATCCAGAAGTACTTGTCTGCTTGTTGCATACAATTGGGTAATCGCAAGCGTATATTCAAAGAAGTGTCTTCTTGTAGGAAAGCGGTACAAGATTGATTGCCATGGATTTCGTCTTTGGATCCAAGGACAAAAAATTCGGAACTCCTGCTTTTTTGCCAAGCTTGCTTCCATTCTTCCCGTGAAGAAAATCCATTCTCTTTTAAAGAAAATTGTGCGCGAAAAAGGCGTTTGGATCCAAAACAAAGGCGGACTCTATTTTGAGCCTTGTCTGTTTTTAGTTTTTCAAGTTTAGTTTTTAGATTGTTTAATAGTCGTTTTTTTTGATGAATTGTAAAAGGATTTTTTATCTTCTTTATTTTTAATTCCAGGCTTTTAATTCTCTCGCCAAGATCGATGACTTGCATGTCTCTTTTTTCTTTTATGGAGTCTATCTTTCCTTCAAGAACTGTTTTACAGGCATTATATTGTCTCCCTGTAATGCCAAATCGTTTTAGAAATTCGCGTTTACAAGCATTGGAATCAGCATTGGGGTGGAGCTTTTTAAAAAGCTGGTGTTCGACTTGAGCAAAAAGCTCTGCGTAGGATGAAAAAATGGACAGAGAGGCACAGTCTAGGCTGATCCGAGTTTCGTAAGTGCGGATGGAATCTTTCATAAAGACTGTGCTGCTTCCTGAAGGGTTTCTATGAGTTTTTTATTTTTATGACTTCTCGCTCCATAAAGTCTTGCAGAAAAAACAGTGATAATCTCTAAAACATCATTAACGAGATCATCTTCAAAAGTGGAGTCTTCTGATTTATTAATCAAAAGGACCTCTACACCAAACTGCTCGCAAAGAGAAAAAACAAGCTCAGCTCCAAATCTTAATAGCCGATCTTTGTGCGTCAATACTAAACGCTCGATATTTCCTAAGCAAATCCTTTGAATAAGTTTTTTGAGCCCTTTCTTAGAATAATTTAGACCAGACCCTAAATCTTGAATAATTTCAAACTCCCACCCACGAGCAGCACAAAATGAGGAAAGCAAGTCAACTTGCCTTTTTAAATCATTTTTTTGATCGTGACTTGAGACTCGCGCATAAGCAACGGTCTGTTTTTTAGAAACGCCTTTCAGTGGAAACTTTCCAAGAATCTTATTTAAGTCATATCTTCTATGACCACGAGGGGTTCTTTCAGAAGAAATTTTGCCAGCAGCTTCCCAGCGCCTAAGAGTATCTTTTGAAACACCTAATTCTATTGCTAATTTTCCAATGCTAATCTTCATACTAAAAATATATGCATAAATGCATATATTTGCAAATATTTTCGTATATTTTATTTAGCAGCTACTAGCCCTTGATGGTGCAACAGTTTTTTCAGCATTATTTCACGACTTTCATCTGGACAACTTTTATTGGGATTACACCTTGTGCCTTTTTATTAACCTCAATGAGAACAGGGCTATGATGATGCTAGAACCAAAAAATTCTTGGGCGTTAAATTCATTTTTTATGGATCTACACCATCTTTAGAATTATTTTTTTTGAATTTTTTCCATATAATTGGCGCTAAAGCTATTGTACCCAATAAGAGTAATGCAATTTTTATGTGTATATTAAAAATTGTATTTATTGAGAAAGCTTCATTATTTTCTAGGATTTTTTGTAAGCCTCCTCCAGCAAGTGTAAAAACTAAAGTGCCTGGAAAGATCCCAACTAAGGTCGTCCACACAAAAGTGATTAATGACACTTCAAAGAAAGCAGGTGCAATGTTGACAAGCCAAAAGGGAAATAAGGGAACAAATCTCAAAAAGAGTAAGTAGCTGACAGCATTTTCTTGAAAACCTTTTTCCATCTTTTGTAAGAATGGGCCAGCTTTTTTCTTTAGAATGTCTTTTAATGCAGTCCGAGCGGCCAAAAAAATAAAAGTTGCACCGCATGTAGCTGAAAAAACGACATAAATTGTACTAAAGGGCTGTGGGAATAAGTAACCACCTAAAAGAGTTAAAAAAACAGCGCCAGGAATAGATAATGCGGCTGAGATAATATAAACAAGACAAAAAGCTATAGGTACAGCAACAGGGTGTATCTCTACAAATGTTTTTAAACTTTTATGATACATGCGAAGATAGTCAAAAGAAAGATAGTGATAGACTCCAGAAAAATAAATGGAAGCCATGCCTACAAAGATGATGAGAATAGGTAAATACTTTACGATATTCTTATTCATTTTTTCCTTTTGAAAATTGGCAAAATTGTTTGTGTTAACCACAAATCGGCGGCTTTTCTTATTGCTCCGCTATATGTGGGATAGGGGTGAATAAGCGCTGAAAGTTTGCGTAGTGGAATACCTGCATACATGGCCAAACTAATTTCACCTAACATTTCTCCTGCTCGTGGTCCAACTATTGTGCAGCCAAGAATTTTACTGCTCCATTTTTTTGTCACAATTTTGACAAAGCCCTCTGTTTGACCTGCGGTGATGGCTCTATCAACTTGGCTAAACGGAACCGTATAGGTTGCGATGTTATACTGTTGACTAGCTTCTTTTTCTGATAATCCAATGCTGGCAACTTCGGGTTCAGTATAGGTAACGCGTGGAATAGATTGATTTTTGTCGATTTTCTTCTTGAAAGGAAAAGGAAGAATTAGCGAAGTAAGAACACTGCGAGCTTGATTTTCTGCCCAATGAGTAAAAAAAGGTGCACCGATGACATCGCCTACAGCCCAGATGTGAGACTGATTAGTTCGGCCATAAGCATCTACTGGAATGCCTTTATCAGTATAAATTACACCAGCAGCCTCTAAATTTAATGATGAAACATTAGGTTTTCTACCGACCGATACAAGCAATGCTTCGGATTCAATTTTTTTTCCATTATCAAGCAAAATCTGGAATTGACCGTCATGATAAGTGACTTCCTTTACACCTGTGCCTAAATGTAAAGACATGCCTTCCGATTTAAATTGATTGGCGATAACTTCTTGTGTACAGGGTTCCTCTTTATTCAGTAGTTCATTATGAGAATGAATGAGTGAAACTTTTGAACCTAATCTTAAAAAAGCTTGGGCAAGCTCGCATCCGATAGGCCCCCCTCCAATCACGAGAAGACTTTTGGGGATTTCTTTGAGTTCAAAAATAGTTTCGTTTGTGAGAAAGGGTGTTTTATCAAGTCCCTTAATTATTGGGATAAAAGGAGAGGATCCAGTTGCAATGGCTATTTGCTTAGCTCTAATAATTTCATCATTAACTCGTAAAACGTAAGGTTCTTCGAATTTGGCTGTACCGGTTAAAGTCTCTAAACCCAGCTTTTTCAAAGCCTCCGGATCTTCATGAGAGCGAATTTCAGCTACAATTTTTCTTATTCTGGAAAGAGACTTACTAGCTTCTATTGTTTGAGAAGAAGCTTCGACACCAAGATCTCTGCCTTCTTTAATAGATGCTGCAGAATTGGCTGATGCAATTAATGATTTACTCGGAATGCAACCAAAATTTGTACAATCTCCGCCATAATTCCCTTTTTCAATAAGGAGAACTTTTTTTCCAGCTTTAGTCGCTCCGATTGCAACGACTAATCCTCCGGCACCAGCTCCAATTACTACAAGTGGATAAGATTTCGTATTTGAAGAATCTATCATTTTGGAATAAATTTTAATGATGCTGAATCCATGCAATAACGTTTACCAGTCGGTGGAGGTCCATCGTTGAAAACATCACCAAGATGTCCCCTACAGCGACTGCATGAGACTTCAGTTTTCTTAAAAAGCCAACCTTCTTCGGTTAAAGTGACATTTTCAGGACAGATGGGTTGCCAAAAACTTGGCCATCCAGTACCAGAATCGAATTTTGTGTTAGAGCTGTAAAGTGGAAGTCCACACCCCGCACAAACATAGATCCCTTTTTCCTTATTAGCATGATAAGCATTTTTGAATGGAGTCTCAGTTCCACCTTTTCTTAAAATGGCGAACTGCTCAGGCGTGAGACGTTCTTGCCATTCTTTTTCGGATAAAACCAATTTTTTCCCATCAAATCGGTACTCAGGTAAACAGTCCTTTTCTGCAAGATCTGTTTTTGATTCACCAAAAACTTGAGAAGGTCCTTGAAATATAACTAAGATGCTAAAAAACAGTACCATGAAATTTTTCATCAAAGACTCCTTAGTGGCTTTAAATTTAAAATTTGCTTTTTAATACTACTTGTCAAGAATAAAAAAAAACAAAAGGAGATATTTATGACAAGAATTACCTATAATTTTTTGTACCTAATGACATGTTTTTTTGCTTTTTTTGTACAATTCGCTCAAGCGGAAGAAAAATTAAACGATGGTGACAACTATGAATACGCGACATTTGCAAGTGGCTGTTTTTGGTGCACGCAGCATGACTTTGATCAAATTAAGGGAGTGGTATCTACAACAGCTGGATATACCGGAGGAGAAAAAGTGAATCCTTCTTATGAAGAAGTTTCATCAGGTGGAAGCGGTCATATAGAATCTCTTCAAGTCAAATATGATCCGAAGGTGGTTAGCTATCAGGAACTTTTAGATTTCTATTGGCTCAATGTTGACCCAACGCGAAATGATGGTCAATTTTGTGATAAAGGAAGTCAGTATCGACCAGTGATTTTTTATCACAATGAAAATCAGAAAGAGTTGGCCGAAAAATCAAAAAAGCAATTGATTGAGGCTAATCAAATACGTCCTATATTAGTTGAAATTTTACCTGCAAAAATTTTTTATCCTGCGGAAGAATATCACCAGGATTACTATAAAAAAAATCCACTTCGCTATAAGTTTTATCGATACAATTGCGGGCGAGATGCGCGGTTGAAAGAAATTTGGGGAACGCCTAAAATTTAAAAGAATGGTCGTCCATTACATTGACATATAGTTCAAGGATAAAACTTTAGTTGATGATCATAGCAGATTGACTGGATTGAACAAAACCGAGCGCAATCCTGCCTCTTTAGGGGCAGGATTAGCGGGAATTGGCCATTGACTACTTAATTATAATCCCGATTGCTTGTCTTTGACTCTCTTTCGGAAGGAGGCGTCAAAAAAGAAAGTAGAAGCCCTTGTGGCCTAAACTGGAAGCTCGGCCCATTTATGGGCGAGTCGTTCACTTAACTTGCTTGTATCACTAGTCAAAGAGAGTTTATAAAAAATGATTGATAGTTACTATCGACAAGCGTATCAAAAAGTATGCGTCGAACCCATCTTGCCTTTTTTTAATAGGCATTCTCCTCAAACACTTACTCTATCAAGTTGCCTTCTAGGTCTAATGATTTGTCCTTTGGTCATTTTTAATTTCCCTTGGATTGCCTTTCTTGCATTATTGTTATCTGGTTTTCTTGATACCCTTGACGGATCTCTTGCACGCTATTTAAATCTTGTCACCTCTAAAGGTGCTGCCTTAGATATTGTTTGCGACCGTATCGTAGAACTTGCTGTGATCATAGGTCTTTTCTTTGTAGATGCCAATGTCCGCGCCCTTCCAAGCTTAGTAATGCTTGGTAGCATTTTGCTGTGTATAACAACATTTCTGGTCGTTGGCATATTTGTTGAAAACCCATCGATGAAAAGTTTTTTTTACAGTCCTGGTCTTATTGAGAGAGGAGAAGCCTTTATATTTTTCTCTATCATGATTTTATTTCCTTCTACCTTTATGGTTGCCGCATATCTATTTTCAGCTTTAACCCTTTTTACAGCAATTTTTCGACTTTGGGAATTTATGAAGCGTTAAGCGAGAAATCTTTATCTAAATTGTTAATATTCAATACTTGATAGAGAGGATGTGCCTTCGTTTAAGGATGTGTTCCTTGAGCCATTAGTGAAAATATTGAGCTTAATGGGAAAGTAGACTATAAAAAAAATTATAACACCTCAACGAACGAAGATGTTATCCATGGATTGATATCCTTAACCCAATTTGAAGGAGAATAGATGAAAAACATTATTTTGAACACTTTATTTTCATGTTGCCTTTTGACTGTTGCTTCGAGCGCCTTTGCAATGCCAATGGACAATAATATGTCAGGAAATTCCTCTCAAATGATGATGAGTGATATGGGAATGGGAATGACAGAAAATGACATTTACCCCAATTTGAATAGTCAAGAGAAAGCTATGTATGATCAACTTAATGCCCAACAAAGAGCTTTTGTTATAAAAATGGTTAATATGGGTCCAAAAATCCAAATGATGCGTGATAAAATGATGGATGGTCAAGGCCAAATGCAACAAGATCGTGGCATGAACCGTGGCATGATGCAGCAAGATCGAAATATGTATAACCAGCGTTAGAGATAAAGAAAGCCTGGAAAGATCCAGGCTTTCTACAATCAAAAAATTTAGAAAAAAAAAGTAGATCTTCTCACTACTTTTAAGATCTGTAATACTAGTTGAAAGAAGCCAGTAAAATACTGGCGCATTCCCAATATTTCCTGCATTAAGTATAATGGTTTTTGAGCTGAGTTCGTTACTTAGAGCTATAACTTCGGCTATTTCAATCCTAATTGTATGATAAGGGCTGAAATGCGTAATATCGTTACAACTAAGTTGACAAAATCGAAGATTATTGAAATAATAAATGTAATAAATATTTAGATTGATTTATTTTTCTATAGCTCTTTTTCTGAGAAAAAAACTACTTGGATTAAAACTAATCTCAATACAACTCACCCTGGGGCTATTCAAAAAGCTCTATTTTCCATTTTAGGAAAAATTAATTGGATCAAGAAAACTATCTTTCGGATCGATCCTCAACAATCGACTCGATTATTAAACCAACTACGGGCTCAGATTGAACGGTCCCAAGATCATGAAATGATTAAGAGATTTAATACTGCTGTAAATAAAGCTGGTCAGATTAATAATCAAATTAATGTGCAACCTATAACTCTCCCCCCTGCCCCAAAGGTGGGGGTCACAAAAGCCGTAGATCTTATTCAACGTTCAGGTATTCCCAATGTTGGAAATAGTTGTTTTTTTGCTTCCGCTCTTCAAGTGCTTGCGCATTTTCCTGTTTATCGAAATGCTTTTGATCCTCAGCTCAGTCCATTAGTAAAACAAGAAGATGAAACAGACCTGGAATTTATTGAAAAACAAGCTATTCAGGAAGAAATCCATCTTCTACTAAATAAAATTATTGCTGGCGATAAAACATTGGATATTCAACCAACTCGAAAAAAAAATTGCTTCATTGCAAGATAAAAAAGGTCACGACGGAGGCGATGCGACTGCGGCTTTCAAGGATATGCTTGGGCTGGTAAATTTTCAATCAGATGCTTATAAGCTAACGTCACTAGGGTGGGAAATCTTAGAACCTTGTTCCGAGGCTGAGGTACAAGAGGTAGGCAAAGAAGTGGAAGCATTCTTGGTTGATTATCAAGAACCTACAGACGCCTTCATTCTCACTTTTAATGAGCAAGATAAGCAAGTCAGTCTTCCACATTTATTTGAGAAGCAATATCTCAATAAAGAACAACATTTTGGAAATCTCTCAGATGAATTCCCATTGGGTGAATTTACTGTAAAATTGAAAAGTGACTTGTCATGCCTTGAAACAGAGACTCCCTTGATGATTCGATTTGCGACAAAAGGCCATGATCCTTTTTTTCCTCTTCTCCCTTCGATCTGGACGCCGTCTAATTCCTCACGTTATCAACTTGAAAGTGTTCTAGTTGCAGGAACTGGTCATGCCACTGTTTTTCATCGGGACAAAGATGGAACTTTTGTGTGCTTCGACGACGGTGCTGTCTCAAGGTTTTCTGAAAAAGAAGCCAAGAAAATTTTTGACAACCATGCTGTTTCAGGGTTTTATAAAAAATTGCTCTAGCCTGTCTTATGCCATTTAAATAGCACCTTCTTTCCTTTTTTCTTATTCACATATACACCTAAAGGATCAACTCTTTGAGATCACTGAGTTCAAGGATTCTAAATTTATCGATAAATAGATAGACAGGAAAGCAAAAAATCAGAAAAATAATAAAAATATATTCCAGAGGATAAAACAAATGAGCGAAGGAGATAAAAAAAAAGAGGTCAAAAATCTTTTGTTAGTGTTTGGAGCGGCCATAGGCAGTGCTGTGTTTGGCATCCTTTACATCATTTATTCCACAAGTGGGCCGGGAAATTACACTCTCAGTAACATTTTAATCTCCCCTGAAGTCATTCAACGCTTTAGTTCATTGTCAGATAAAGAGCACAGCAAGCAGCTTCCACCTCTTCAATTCAATCGCATTGATTTATCTTTTTTTAATCCAACGACGCATCTTTGGGAAACTAAAGAACTTTCACGAGAAGACTATCAAAAACTGTACACATTAATTGCGTCTGATAAAAGCATTGATCCTCCTTCAGATGCCATTAACGCCTTTCGCCAACCCCCTCCTATAAAGCTGATTATTCAAATTGAAGAAAAATCCACCAAAAACTTTACCTCCCTTAAAAGTGTCTTCCAAGAGGTTGATTTCGCAGCTCAAGGCGATTTTTTTCGTGTGCAACTCCGGGAGCAAGGTCAAGACCCGCAGCAAGCGTATTTTTACCATCCAGCTATCTACCAAACTGTGATCAAAACATTGGTGGGTCAGCATGACTGAAGGGCTCTTTCTTTTTTTAGGTACAGGCGGCTCGATGGGTATTCCTGTGGTAGGATGCCACTGTGCTGTATG
>Ga0335394_10003259_pt1 | contig 18404 bp, 11 predicted proteins | sample MAT03_FD_205741 | JGI IMG/M metagenome (GOLD analysis project Ga0335394, IMG submission 205741) | Freshwater microbial communities from Lake Fryxell liftoff mats and glacier meltwater in Antarctica - MAT-03 (spades assembly) (version 2) ... | reverse complement strand
TCGTCCGCTTTTCCGAGACGGGCCAGGGTGAGCGTGCGGTACTGCAGCACGGAAGCCGTTGTGATCTCTTTGCCAATCAGAAAATCCAGATCAGCAAGGGCAGCGTCCAGATTGCCAAGTTGGTAATTGGCGGTGGCCCGTGCCTCACGCACCTGCGGATCATCTTGTTTCTCCGGCGGCAGTTTTTCGAATTGGGCCAGCTGCTGCCGGAATTGTTCCATGGGATCTGCCAGTTTTGCCGCAGCCGCCGCGGCTACGTCCCATTGCGGCTGATGCACAAGTTCAAATCCGGCATAAGCCGGACGAAGTTCGGATGGGGCTCCCTGATTCGACAAGACAGCCGTGTAGTGCCGCTGGCCATCAGCATCGGTGCGGACACTGATCGTGCCTTGTGCGTTGAAACCCTGTTGCGTCAGTTGTGTCTGTGCGGCTGTGAGTTCCGTTTCGCTCAGATCAATGAGCACTCGGCGTTGCTCGTCGGCTGATACGGGTTCAGACCACAGGGCGACGAATTGGGGTTCGCTGGCAGGGTCGCCGGACGGGAGTGCGGCAAGGTCGGTAAGCAGCAGGCCCTCTTTGGCGGCGAGTGCATCAGGTGCGGGGAGTTGGGCTTTGGTGACGGCGGGTTGAAGTTCCCAGCGACGGGTGTCGCGGGTCCAGACGGCGGCGACCAAAGTAGCAGGCACACTCCGTGTGCCGTCCGCCGTATTCGCCGTTGATTCAGGAGAGGCTGCTCGTTGTTCCGGAACTGCTGACAGTGGCGGAGAGGCTGCGGCACTTGGAGAGTGCCTGCTACTATGAGGGCGAACTCTTGTCGGGCGGTAGCCGGAGGCGCGAAGGGTTTCGGCAACTTCCAGGAACGTGTCCCAGGGCATGTCCTGGCAGAAGGCAAAGCGTGCGCTAATCATTCCATGGGCAGCTTCGATCTTCGCTCGAGCGGCTGCGGAGGGCTCCGTCCAGGCGGGATCGGGAGGAGTGTCTTTCCAGTCAGGTTCCAGCCGGCGCCCCAAGATCGCCTCCATGTTCCTTACCGCTGTTTGCTGATGCTGCTGAAGAACCGGGAACAGCAATTTGTCCGAAACCGGGTCCGCGGCCAGAACGAGTTCCGTCAACACGTCCGGATCCTGTGCGGCATAATCCACCAGCAATGTCGTGGCTAAGGTCTTCGCCAGTTCGCCGCGAGTCGGGTCCTTGAAGATCTCGCTCAACGCAGGCACAATTCTGCTGGCGACGGGCCGCAGCAGTTCCTGATACTGGCCCACATAGACCGGACTGACCGTGACCAGTTGTTCCGCGATGAATTTGGTGAAACCCGCATCATTCCAGGTGGCATGCGACGGATCGAAATCCGCCAGGGCGCACGCCGCATGAAATCGCTGTACTGCGGGCTGTTTTTCATCCATCGCCAGTTGCCACCACGCCGGAATCAGCTCGGCCTTGTGAGGCTTCAGTAATTCACGGACCGAGGCAAACTGGCCTGGGGCCGCTGTCAACAGGCGGTCTCGCAGGAACTCCAGCACTGACGGATCCACCGTCTGACCTTCCGCCACCAGGGCCAGACTCGCGTGCAGTTTCGCACTGGAGTCGGCTGCAGAGTCGTCGAACGCCTGTTTCAGTTGCGGGTCTGCCCACGTACGAAATGTTTTGAGATTGGTAATGCTGGTGCCCACCTGAGCCGTATCCGCCGCCAGCAGGCCTTCCACGAGCCGAGTCGCTTCCGCCTGATTTTGCTCTTCCTGCTTCTGGGCGAGCAGTTTTTCCTGCTCCTTCTTGTTTTGAGCAGCGACTTCCTGACGGTTGTTCTCAACCGTGTTACGAATCGTGACGCCGCCAAACACGATGGCGACCAGCGCAGCGAAGACAACTCCAGAACGCAGTCCGTGCACTCGTCCCGCTGTGCCCATCATCTTCCGCTGCGGCTCCGTCCAGTGTTTCGTGTCCGAAAGCAGGCGGATGTTCAGCCATTCGGTCAGCGACGGCAGGAACCGGTTTTCCGGCTTGGCATTCCACAGAGCGGAGCGTTCCGCCAGCTTCAATTCCGCCCGGCCCTTGCACTGCAAACGATTGAGACTTTGTTTTCCTGAGAAGATTTGCAGGCGCCGGTTTGCAGAGGTTGTTCACGTATATAAACTTCGTCGTCCCTGGGGTTCGGCCGCGGTGACGGGCAAATCGCAAAGTAGCCGTCACGCTCCGTCGTGACGAGCCTTGAGCTGGGCCACATGGCAAGGAGCCCCGCGCTGATAGTCCTTCAGCCCCAGGCAACGCGGCTGACTGTGGAGCCCTGCCTCGTTTGATGAATGTCGATTGACAAATGCTCATCACGGCGGAGCGTGATGGCTACTTTAGGTTGCGGGCGAAGCCCGCGCCAAGTCTTCCAGAACCGCAGGCTGTCGGGCAGGCCGTCACGATCACGGGCACCGGGCAGAAGTTCCAGGAAGAAATCCGCATCGTGTGCATCAAAAGACCGCAATCCCTTGGGCACGATCCGGATGGGCTCGTTATCAGAAGAACCCAGCTTCATGGAACCGGATGAGGCTGCGACGGAATCGGCCGACGTGGAGGCGGATTTCGGGGCATGAGTTTCAACAGTCCTGGCAGCCGCACCACCGGCAGCCACGCCGCCCGGCGACACTTCACTTTGGATCACCGTCTGCTCGGCCAGGAAGTGCCGCAGGTCTTCGGCCATGTCATGTGCCGACGAATACCGCTCGCTGGCACGTTTCGACAGCGCCTTGTGACAGATCCGTTCCAGTTCCTTCGGCAGTGTCTCGTCATATTGCCGCAGCGGCTTCCCGATACCTGGGCCTCTTCTGCCTGAGTCTGGTGGCAAGGTCGGTGCCTTCGATGAACTTCGAGACGACGTAGCAGGCGCAATTGTCCGTGCTGCCGACATCATGCACCGGAACAATGCCGGGATGGTCCAGATTGGCAACCGTGCGGGCTTCCGCCAGATACGCCTCCGCGTCTTCCGGCCTGGAGATCAGTTTAGCATGAGGCACCTTGATGGCGACCAGGCGGTTCAGCTGTTCATCGTGAGCCAGATAGACAAGCCCGAAGCCGCCCTTGCCCAAAATCTTTTCGATGCGGTAACGTCCGACGCGCTTGAGTTGTTCGCCCGCTGCCGCGTCATCCTGCGCGACAGGCTTGCCTTGGTCATTCTGCGTCACTTCGTAAGGGTTGGAATCGTTCATATTGCGGTCGCCGCCGTTCTGTTGACTTTACCGCCCGAAATGGTCTTCAACGACTGCCCACAGTTGCAGAACACATCGACGATTTTCGCCTGTCATTGATTCGGAAAACTGCCGTCAAATTAGCCGAAGCCGACTTAACTTGCAATGTTGTTGCGACTGCTCTTGTGCATCGTGGCAGTGCGTGTCCTGAAACACATTTTATCCCAGTCTTGTGGCCTTCCCCAGGAATCTGGACCAAATATGCAGTTTGTCCCAGGGGATCCTCGGAGGATTGACCGGCACCGAATCCGCCAATCGACCGGAATTCAAAAGACTGCTGGAGAATGCGAAAGGCGGGAAGTCCCAGGCAGTGCTGCTCTCGGAGCAAAGCCACATGTCTCGCGAAGACATCTTTGACGTGATGATCCACTGGCGACTATTGCGAGACGCCGGAGTCAGGATTGTCACCTGCCAACGTGGCGAACTGGACTTCAATAATCCTTGCGGGGTCATCACGGCGATCGCCGTTATCTTGCACGTGCGTCAACTGGCGGAACAGAAAAACGGAATTGCAAAAACCGGAGACTGACGTCTCGCGGCTCGCCATTTTCCGTCACCTCCACCTCGGTTGCCAGCGAAGCCCGCGCCAAGAGTCTCTTGAGATTTCCCATGCGGAGTTTGCCCGACGCGGAATCGTGTACATCCTCAGCGTGTACATCGATCGAATTGCGTGAACGGCTTCGCAGCACTGCCGCAAGGCAGACACAAGAGAAAGGCTCCGCAGAATAGACTGCGGAGCCTTTCAGATTTTCACGCACGATCACATTTGCCGCGACATCTACTACCTCGCAGCGGCCTGAGCTTCAAGTTCCTTTTTGCGGCGTTCCAGAATTTCGTCCCGCAGGCCACGTGGAACCTGGCGGTATGCGAGGAATTCCATCGTGAACGTCCCCTTACCCTGAGTCATTGATCGCAGTTCGTTCGCATAGTCGAACATACTGGACAGAGGTGCTTCGGCATTAATGACGCAGACGCCGCCGTTGACTTCCGAACCCGTGACCATACCTCGCTTACTGGAAATGTGCCCGGTGATCTGGCCCTGGTATTCGTCGGGGCATTCGATTTCCAGTTTCATGATCGGTTCCTGCAGTGCCATGTCGGCCTTTTTCAGCGTTTCACGCATACAGCCGATACCGGCAATCTTGAACGCCATTTCGGACGAGTCGACGTCGTGATAGCCTCCGTCCTGCAGTCGCATCCGGACACCCACGACTTCGTATTCGCCCAGCGGTCCTTTGACCAGGCTGAGCTGAAAACCGGCGTCAACCGGTGCGATGAATTCGCGTGGAATTCGTCCGCCACTGACCTCATCCACAAACTCATAAGCCGTCTCAAAGTTGTCCGGCAACGGTTCCAGGACACCGACGATGTGTGCGTACTGACCGGAACCTCCCGACTGTTTCTTATGCTTGTAATTGAACTCGACAGACTTTGTAGGGCATTCGCGATAAGCCACGCGAGGCTCACCGACGATACACTCGCACTTGTACTCGCGTTTGATGCGTTCGACGTAGATCTCAAGGTGCAACTGACCCATACCGGCGATCAGGGTCTGCCCGGTTTCTTCATCAGTCAGAACTCGGAATGTCGGGTCTTCGCGGCGGAATCGTTCCAGCGCCTTGCTGAGCTTGTCCGCGTCGTCCCGCTTTTTCGGTTCAATGGACAGTCGAATCACGGCCTGAGCCACGAAGATATTCTCAAGTGACAGGTGCAGGCCATCTGCGGTGAAAGTATCCCCTGAAGCACAATCGACGCCGACGATCGAGATGATGTCGCCCGCTTCAGCAGAATCGATGTCTTCACGATCATTCGCATGCATTCGCACAAGGCGACCAAATCGCACGGTACGGCCTGTTCGGGCGTTAATATACGACTGACCTTTGACAATTTTCCCCTGATAAATGCGGGTGTAGGTCAGCTGCCCGAAACTTTCGACGACAGTCTTGAAAGCCATGGCCACCATGGGAGCATCGTTGGAATCGCTCAACAGCACTCTGGGATGCTTACCATCTTCGCCGACCGGCTTGCTATAGTCGTTCGCGTACTTATCGCGGTCCGGAGGACACGGCAGAAAACGCACGACGGCGTCCAGCGCTTCCTGCACGCCCTTATCTTTGTAGGCGGTCCCCATCAACACCGGGACGATCTGCTGAGCCAGCGTTGCCCGTCGGATGACCGCGCGGACCTGATCGACGCTGACTTCTGATTCTTCCAGCAAGGCAGCCATCAGGTCGTCGTCGTGCAAGGACAACTCTTCCAGCATGTCGCGGCGGGCTTTTTCAGCGGCGGCCTGATATTGCTCGGGAATTGGTCTGCGTATTACGTCGCCACCCTTTTCGCCTTCGAAGTAGACGGCTTCCATTTTGATCAGATCGACGACGCCTTCGAATGCGGATTCCAGGCCCATCGGGATCTGCAGCGGCACGGCATTACACCGCAGCTTGTCTTTCATCGCTGCCATCACTTTCGCAGGATTGGCGCCGATGCGGTCCATTTTGTTGATAAAGGCCAGACGCGGCACGCCATAGCGGCGCATCTGACGATCCACGGTCAATGATTGACTTTGCACCCCACCAACTGCACATAGAACCAGAATAGCACCGTCCAGCACGCGCAGACTGCGCTCGACTTCGACGGTGAAGTCCACGTGCCCTGGCGTGTCAATGATGTTAATCGGATGTTCGACGCCGGTTTCTTCGTCTTTCCACTGCACGCGTGTGGCAGCCGACGTGATCGTGATCCCGCGTTCGCGTTCCAGGTCCATATGGTCCATCGTCGCGCCGCCGTCGCCACCCTTGACTTCACGCATCTTGTGGATGCGTCCGGAGTAGTACAGAATTCGCTCGGTCAACGTGGTTTTCCCCGAGTCGATGTGGGCCGAAATGCCAATGTTGCGAAGCAGGGAAATGTCAGCCATTGCAGAATGATCCTCAACGTGGAAAATGGGTACAGAAACAGTTACAGGAACCCGGGAAGTGCCGCCAGGAATCTTGATTTCACGAAAACTGTCGTCAGTCAGACTGACCGTCAAAAAATGACCTGGTCAAACTCACGAAGTTCGCCTTCCGGATGCTCAGTGCTTGTATCCCGCACGAAAAACGCACGGAGATTTGACTTTTCCCTCTTGAAAGTGGTCGCGAAGACTCACGTTTCAACAGGCTTGCAGGACCAAAGTCGACTGCAATCAAGTCAACCATCTCGCACTGCCGCTGGCTGTTTCCAATCATGCCGCAGGTTACGATCTGAGCGAATAACGACAGCAAAACTGGCAAAAACCAACCATCATCAGCGCGCACACTTATACATCTTCTCGGCTTTCGAGATTGCGGATGGTATCGACGCGGTTTGGCTTTCGAAAGAGGAAGAGCCGCGAATTCACGGAACTGGTGGCTCGTTTCCGGGGACGGGAAAGGAAAGTGGGCGAGTCATCGTTGCGGGTGTCGATGACTCGCCCGTAGGGAACGCGGGCAATTGCCGCAGTGCGATTGATGTCAGGAGGTAACATCGCTCGCCAGAATGCTTCCGGTCAAATGACTCGACCGTCCGCATTCTCTGCACATATGAAGTCAGAACAACTTCTTTTGCCCCGGAAATCCGGCCCACTGCGGTATGCTGCCGGAATTCCCACGTCGCTCCCCGGGAAGGAGGACACCACTGAGTTCCACTGATTTGCCGAGTTCCACTGATTTGCCTGTTGAACCGCCTGCAGACAACGCAGTATGCGAAAATCTCACAGAACCAGTGCGTTCCAACTCGCGATGCGGCTCAGCATCTTCAAGCAGCCCGGTATCGACTGGTTGGCTGAAACGACGGGTGCTGTCCGGCAAGTCCGTACTCGAATCTCGAAGTGGCACGTACGATTCGACATTTTGGTCTTCGGAAGATGATTCCTGATGCGCAAGTTTACGCACCGTCGCGTCGTGCGTACGCGACGCTTCGGGCACACGTGGCACCGGTGCGGCAAATGAGGCATCCCGACCAATTGTCGCAGGTTCCAATCGAGTCTCAATTTTCTTTTCGTCGTCGTCTCGCCCCTGGACATTTGCTTGAAGCCCGACACTGATGTCCGGCGTCGCAACAGGCTCTGCATGCTGTGGATCAGGACTTTGAAGGCGCACGGTCGCATTGTCCGGTATGTTGCGTGGTTTCGATAACGGAGACCTCAAGCCTGGGTTCGCCAAAATCTCCGGCCGCGAGGTTGCCTGAGATACGGACTCCGGTGAATCCTCATTCGCCGCCAGCATCTGATCGCGTGGTAATGTCAGTTTCGGCATTCCAGCCAGCACCCAGCCCTGCCAGTTGCGTTCCAATGACTCAATGCCTTCGTGATCAAAGTTTTTGCGAATCGCGTCTTCCCAGTTTGTACGTTCACCATCAGAAATGAATTTCAGATAGGCATGACGTCCCTTCTGCTGCACGAGAAAATCCGCGAGAGCATATCCCTGGGCGTACAACGTCAGCATGGGACGCTGCCCGCGGGGATATTCTTTCATCGCCAGCAGATCACGCAACGAGATCAATTGATGCTTGTTGCGAATGACTTCATTCAGCAGAGATAACTGTTTTAACTGTTCTGACCGGTGTTCAAACAACGTTGCCGCGCCTTCATCCGCCCAGCGAGGCAGCGGGCGGCGAAAATGACAGGCGAAGATCGTGTGATTAATTTCATGTGGCAGCACGGAATCAAGAATGCGTTCCAATGATCCCTGCACTTCCATTCGCCAATTCAGAACTTCGCCCCGAACGAATTGAAACGTTGTCTTCCCGCCAGCCCCCAACGCACCCTCATCCACAGAGATTCGGCAGGGTCGACTCCAGTTGGGTAGTGGCTTGCCGAGCCAGAAAATTGCGAGTTGCTGGCGATAAACTTCCGCCGCTTTGCCAACCTGTTCGGCAACTTCCGGGCGTTTGGCGGTGACCGCAAAATTGACGGTCTGATGCGTTGCTGCATCAGTCGTGCTGCTGGCAACAACGAAGCAAAAAGCCACGGCCAGACATCGCAGTGCTCGAGCGTCCATGCTCATCCTGTGCGTCCATAGAAGTTGAAATCTCTGGCAACGAATCCTTCCGTTGCCCCGTTCAGAACCGGCAGCAAATGCCGATCCAGTCCATTCTTTTGACTACATTTTCTGCCTGCGACGGAATCGCAATTCCCTTCTCAAAAAGAACTTGCGACATCCTGCAATTGTTCCGATGATCTGCCGTGGCAGACATTTGAACTTCGGCAGATTCTGCAGATGTTACATAAATTGTCGATTTTACATCCAGAGCAATCATATGAAAATTCGAAAAGCCGTCATTACGGCGGCTGGCGATCACCACGCCCGACTGCCACTTCAGACACTCGTCGATCGACGCGGTGAGGTTCGCACGGCGCTGCGGCTGATGCTGGATGAAGTCGTCGATTCGGGCATAGAAGAGGTCGCTGTTATTGTCCGCCCGGGACAACAGGAACCGTACCTCAACGCTGCCGGGCCCCATGCGTCACGACTGGTCTTTTTTGAACAGTCCAATCCGCGAGGTTACGGTGATGCGATTCTGCGAGCCCGTGAATTCGCGGCCGGTGAATCGTTTCTGCATCTCGTCTCGGACCATCTGTACCTCAGCCGCACCGAACGGCTGTGCGCTCAGCAACTGGTCGAAGCCGCAACGAAATATGAATGCTCAGTGTCGGCGATCCAGCCAACGCGCGAGAACGAAGTTGCGTTTTTCGGTACCGTCGGCGGAACTCCTTTGGCACAATCGGACAACCTGTATGAAGTCAACACGGTAATCGAAAAGCCCACGCCCACGATCGCCGAACAACGCCTGATCGTGGCCGGACAACGCGCGGGCTACTATCTGTGCATGTTTGGAATGCATGTGCTGACGCCGACTGTTCTGACGCTGCTGCAGAAATCTCTCGACGCCGCACCGACCGGACAGAACATCGACCTGAGCAGTTCATTGAATCAACTCTCCCAGACCGAACGCTACCTCGCACTCGAAATCGACGGTTCCCGCTACAACATCAGCTACAAATACGGTCTGCTGCTGGCCCAGTTGGCGTTTTCACTCAGCGGGGATGACCGTGATTTGATCCTCACAGAACTCGTCAATTTGCTGGCGGCGAAGTAGAAACGCGAAACGGCGAGCGGCAGGGCGTCAGCCCAATGGCACTCGATTTCACATAGGAAACCTCACTCTCCGAGTGAGGTAGGCCGCAAAACGCGGCCGTTGGCATTCGTCACTCAGAGAGTGACGGCTACTTTAATCGCAAATCAAGTACCATTGGGCGTCAGCTCTCCGAGTCAACCGCTCTTAGATGGATCCGGTCGACTCGGTCGGCTGACGTCCAACCGCTCGCCAGGAACGCATTCTGCATACCAAATGACAATGAACCTCCTCAACATCATTACCTCGCCTGACATCGCTGTCCGCAATCGATCGCTCGACGCAGCGTGCCTTGGCCTGTCGCTTGACGAACTGCTGCGCGAATGTCAGCAGCTCGACCAATATCGCCGAAGCTGCGACAACCTGTATGATCGCGTCCGCAGTCTCTTTTTTCTCTACGCGATTCACCGTTTTCAACTGCCGATTCAGCTTGCCGGTCGTGAAAGCGGACGCATCCCGTACGGCGGCTATGAGCACATGCTTAACCGCAGATATCCGGAAGCCATTGACGTCTTTCTGTCGCGTCTGTTGACTGACGGCCCATCCGTTTCACTCTCCAGCGCGCTGGGTGAAGCATATCATCGGCTGGCGTTTCAGACGCTGGCGGATCAGGTGCGGCGAAGCGTGCGCACTGTCCGAGGCAACCAGTGGATGTTTCGTACCGGACATCCGGCTGATGTGCCGCTGCGTATTCGTCCCGAGCTGCTGACCATCGACGAACCTACCAACAGCTATCCGATCCTGCGTGAACGCACTGCAGTCCGCATGGATTTTACGCACAGCGGCTGGAGCGATATCTTTTTCCTTGGCATGGACTATCCGGAAGGCGCGAAGGTGATTAATGCGTCGATTGATCTGGCTGTGCGAGGTCGTCACCAGAAACCGGAACCGCCGATTGATTGCAGTCTGCGCGTCATCGACGAACCTGTGCTGCGGCTCATCAGTATTGATCTCGAGGCCAAAGTGGAAATCCGCGACATCAATGAAGTCTTCGACTTCGCCCGCGATTATCTCGGCCTCATCAAAGGCGCGATCATCGCTGCAGGGTTGATCCCACCAGGGATGGAAGGTTGCGGTGGTAAGATCGCTGACGTGTTTACGCGCATGATCGGGCCGGGCCTGGGCCTGGAAATTACGAGCCGAGTTAACGATATCCCCAAAGGTTCACGACTCGCGGTATCCACCAACCTGCTGGGATCGCTGATCTCGATGTGTATGCGGGCCACCAGCCAGGTGACGGCATTTACCGGACAACTTGAAGAATCCGATCGCCGCATCGTTGCAGCTCGTGCGATTCTGGGAGAATGGATTGGCGGATCAGGTGGCGGATGGCAGGATTCCGGCGGCGTCTGGCCAGGCATCAAACTGATTCAGGGTTGTACGGCCGGTCCTGAGGATCCGGAATACGGCGTCAGCCGGGGACGCCTGATGCCACAGCATCATGTGTTCACTCAACAGGAAATCGACGACGAAACTCGTCGCCGGTTGCAGGACAGTCTCGTGCTTGTTCACGGCGGCATGGCGCAGAACGTCGGGCCGATTCTGGAAATGGTTACCGAGAAATATCTGCTGCGTTGCGCAAACGAATGGGCAGCTCGACAGGATGCGATCGGTCTTCTGGAACAGATCACAGCATCGCTCAAGGCGGGCGACATTCCGGGCATCGGCCGCGCAACGCACCGCAATTTTCACGAACCGTTGCAGGCCATCATTCCGTGGTGCAGCAACGCTTACACAGAACGGCTGATTCTGGAATGCCAGGCGAAGTATGGCACTCGATTTTACGGGTTCTGGATGCTCGGCGGCATGGCTGGCGGCGGCATGGGATTTATCTTCGACCCCGGGATCCGCACAGAAGCGCAGGTTTGGCTGCAGGCCATGATGCTCGACGTCAAACGCAGCATGGAAGCCAGCGTTCCCTTTGCGATGGACCCCGTTGTTTACGACTTCGCCATCAACGACAATGGCACGTTCGCCGAGTTGCGTCACGACGGCGGGCTGCCGAAGGGCTACCACGCGTTGATGGTTCCCGACTGGCTGCGTCGAGGCCTGCAGCAACTCACGCCGATGCTTCGCAGCGAGCTGGAACGAGTCGGCAATGCGTGCCGCGATTCTGTCGGTGGTGACAATCTGGCGTCGCTACTGATTCAGCGAATTCTGCCTTCCACGTCGAAAGAGGCTCAGCAGTCGGCGCGCCTGGAAGATCTGCTGCGAGAAAACGGCTTCGACCCGATTGCCCACGAACAACTCCGCGAAGACTTACGATCCGGTCGCCTGGGAATGTCTCAGAATCGACTGCCTGCCTCTGTCACCATCGAAGATGTTTCCCACGAAGACGTCATCGAAGCCCGTCGCGATATTCCTGCGACAGCGATTGAACTTGGCCGCGCGGCCATTGCAAACGGCGAAGTCGGAGTGATCTCACTGGCAGCCGGAGTCGGCAGCCGGTGGACTCAGGGTGCAGGTGTCGTGAAAGCACTCAATCCGTTCTGCAAAATGGGCGGTCAATGGCGATCTTTTCTGGATATCCACTTCGCGAAGACGCGCCAGGTCGCTCAGGAATTCGGAATCTCACCGCTGCATATCGTATCGTCGGGTTATCTGACCGATCGTCCAATTCGGGACGCCGTCGAAAAGCTCAACGCAGAGTTACCTGACTCGCCGAAGCGGGATTCCATTTTTCGCGTCTCCCGTGGCGCGTCCGTTGGATTGCGCATGGTTCCGACGCTGCGTGACCTGCAGTTTACATGGGAAGAGGTGGCTCAGCAGGTCCTGGATCAACAGAAGGAAAAAGTCAGGATCAGTCTGCGGTCCGCATTGATGAACTGGGCTCGCACTGCCGGCGAGGCATCGGATTATACCGACAATATTTCATCTCAGTGTATGCATCCGGTCGGCCACTGGTACGAAGTCCCCAACTTGCTGCGAAACGGCACGCTGCGGCAGATGCTGACTGATCGACCGCAGTTGAAATACCTGATGCTGCACAATATCGATACGCTCGGGGCGAACATCGACGCCGGTTGCCTTGGCCTGCACATTCAGTCAAACGCCGACCTGTCGTTTGAAGTCATCAGTCGCCGTCTGGAAGACCGCGGCGGCGGATTGGCAAAGGTGGATGGCCGAGTCCGGTTGGTGGAAGGCCTCGCAATGCCAAGGGAAGAAGACGAATTTCAGTTGTCATGGTACAACTCGCTGACCACATGGATCGACATCGATCGCCTGCTGCAGATCTTCGGCCTTGACCGCGAGGCATTGAGCAGTCAAAAAGCCATCGACGCCGCGATCCGCGACCTCGGCCGCCGCATCCCAACGTACATCACGCTCAAGGACGTCAAGAAACGCTGGGGCCACGGTCAGGAAGATGTGTTTCCCGTTTCGCAATTTGAAAAACTTTGGGGCGACATGACAGCCCTCTCCGATGTCAGTTGTTCGTTCCTCGTCGTCCCCACACTCCGCGGCCAGCAACTTAAGGATCCCGCCCAACTCGACGGCTGGCTGAGAGACGGTTCTGCGGCGTATGTGGAATCGCTGTGTGAATGGTAGATTCAGTTGCATTGCGCGGCGTTGGGGTTCACAATCGCGGAAGTGTCTGTGTCCCGCGATTCGACTCAAGTTAGTTTCCTCAGGAGTCCCCTCAGTGAATCCCTCCCAGAATTCTACGCGCCGTGCGTTTATGCAATCGACTTCCGCCATGGCCGCAACGCTGTATGTGAGCGGCCTGCCTGCGGCTCCTTCAAAGCAGGAGAAACTTCGCATTGCAGTGATTGGTTGCGGCGGACGGGGTGGCAGTAATCTGCAATCGGTGTCGTCTGAACATATCGCAGCCTTGTGCGATGTGAACGCCGATAATCTCAACAAGGCCGCTGAACAACATTCGAAAGCCCGAAGAAACACGGACTTCCGCCGCGTTTTCGATCATCCTGATGAATTCGATGCGGTTGTCGTCAGCACCTGCGAACACACGCATGCCTTTGCGACTCTGCCCGCGCTGCAGTTGGGCAAACATGTGTATTGCGAAAAGCCGCTGACGCACGGGATTTATGAAGCTCGGCGAATTCGCGAAGCGGCCGCAACCGCTGGCGTGGCGACTCAGATGGGCACCCAGATTCATGCCGAAAACAATTATCGCCGCGTCGTGGAACTCATTCAGACCGGTGCGATCGGTAAAGTTTCCGAATGCCATGTGTGGGTCGGGCGAGCCTGGGGACTGCAATCCCCGGAAGAAGCCAAGGCGCACGGAGATATCGTGTCAGTGCAGGACCGCCCGGCAAATGCAGATCCGATTCCGCCTGAACTGGACTGGGATCTGTGGCTTGGACCGGCTCCGGAACGACCTTACAACAACGTCTACTTTCCGGGTCCAAAGTGGTATCGCTGGTGGGACTTCGGCAACGGGACGATGTCCGATCTGGGAAGTCACTGGGTCGATCTGCCGTTTTGGGCTCTCAAACTGAAAGCCCCGAAAACCATTGAACCTTTCGGTGGTCCTGCGCACAAGGAACTCGCTCCGGCATCCATGCATGTGCGTTACGAATACGCAGCGGAAGGTGATCAGCCCGAGGTAGCGCTCACATGGTATCAGGGCACACATCGTCCAGAGATTCCGGCCGCAGCCAGCATCGCCGATTGGGACAGCGGTGTGTTGTTCATTGGCGACAAGGGAATGCTGATCTCGGATTACGGTCGCTACAAGTTGCTGCCCGAAGAGACTTTCAAAGACTTCAAGCCACCGGAACCGTTTATCCCGGCGTCCCGAGGTCACCATCAGGAATGGATTCACGCCTGCAAAACGGGTGAACCGACGACGTGCAACTTTGAATACGCGGGTTGGCTGACGGAAGCCAATCATCTCGGAAACGTAGCGTATCGCGTCGGCAAAAAACTGGAATGGAACGCCGCTGAAATGCGAGCGACCAATGCTCCTGAAGCGGATCAGTTCATCAAACGCGCGTACCGGAAGGGCTGGAGTCTGACGTAGTTCTCATTGACAGGCGAGCGGCAGGGCGTCAGCCCGCCGTGGCGGTTTTGTTGAATTACCATCGGTGCTGAACAATATTATCAGACTCGGAGGGCTGACGCCCAACCGCTCGCCGAAACATTCGCGAACGATACGAATATAGAACAGATCTAAACACAATCGAAAGTTCATTCATGCAGTCCCGGAATTCCAGGATCGGACTCATCTTATTCACGATCTATCTGATCGTGTACGGCGGGTTCGTGCTTCTGAATGCGTTTGCTCCTGACCAGATGGAAGCGACGCCGATCGCTGGTCTGAACATCGCCGTGCTGTACGGCTTTGGGCTGATCATCGGAGCCATCCTGCTTTCCGGACTCTACGGATTCCTGTGCCGCGAAAAATCTTCGCCGAAGAATCAGGAGCCGCGAGCATGATTCACGAACTCTCGTGGAAAGCCGTGATCTTCTTTTCCATCTTCGTAGGCTTCACGCTTGGCCTGAGTTTCTGGCTGGGGCGTAAGGCGAAGTCATCCGAAGGCTTTTTTGCGGCGCACGGACAGATTCCGTGGTTCGTCAACGGAATTGCGTTTGCGGGAGATTACCTGTCAGCGGCATCGTTTCTTGGTATCTGCGGGATGATTGCGTTTTACGGATATGACGGATTTCTGTATTCCATCGGTTACCTCGCGGGCTGGATCGTGGCCCTGTTCGTGATCGCCGAACCGATGAAGCGGCTGGGACGGTTTACGTTTGCGGATGCCCTGGATTCGAAGTTCAATTCACCGGGAATCAAGCTGGCGGCTGGTATCAGCACGCTGGCTGTGAGCATCTTTTATCTGATTCCGCAGATGGTCGGTGCCGGTGTGCTGGTGCAGCCGCTGCTGGCATTGCCGCATTGGGCGGGCGTCGTTCTGGTCGGGACTGTCGTGATTCTGATCGTCGTCACGGCCGGGATGGTCTCGACGACCTGGGTCCAGTTTCTCAAAGGAACGCTGCTGGTCTTCTTCAGTGCAATTCTGACATGGATGATTTTGCAGAAGGGCTTCAAAGTCGAGAAAGGTGGCAACGATGGATACGAATTCCGTACGCTCGCAGTCACCGCTGACGACCTGACAAACGAGGATGGATCGCTCGGAGGTCTGAGCAACGTTGACATCCTGCCGACACCCGAAGGCTGGGATAAAACAAAGCAGTCCTATGTTCATCTGCTGGATCGTGAGACGAAACGCACGACGGTATTCCATGTGGTCAAGCCAGCCACGGAAGGCGATCCGATGACATTGACAGAAGCGCAGACAGTCACAAAACTGGCTGACGGCGGACGCCTGATCAACGGACTTCCCAAGGGCACCGGACCTGATCAAGCCGTACTGCATCCGATGGGTTTTCTGAAGTCCTTGCCCGGCGGCAAGACGGAAACCGGACCAGTGTCGCCGATCGAATTCTTCAGCATTCTGCAGCAGAGCGAAGTCGTGCTGTGGAGGAACGAGAAAATCCTGCTCGCTGATAAGGTTGAGACGACTGTCTATTACCAGAAAATCACTCCAGGTTCGCAAGTGCTGCGCCCCGGCGAAAACCCGATCTTTAAGGGGATCCGCAGCGAAAAGTTTGCGGACAAGATCAACTTCCTGTCGCTGATGCTGGCGTTGTTCTGTGGCACGGCTTCGTTGCCGCACATTCTGATTCGCTACTACACAGTCAAGGATGAAAGCAGTGCCCGGCGCAGCACGATTGTCGGCATCGCCAGTATCGGATTCTTCTATGTGCTGACGTTGTACCTCGGGCTGGGAGCCATGACGAGTGGTGCCTTGGATTTATCGGACGACAACATGGCAGCTCCGCTGCTCGCCAAGAGCATGAACACCTGGTTGTTTGCGGCGATTTCGGCGATCGCATTCACCACCGTGCTGGGAACCGTGAGCGGACTCATTCTGGCCTCGGCTGGTGCGGTGGCTCACGATCTGCTGGGCAGTGCGTTCGGCGTCCGGATGAATGACGACGAGAAAGTGCGAGTCGCGAAAATCTCGTCAGTTGTCGTCGGCGCGATCGCAATTGTGCTGGGAATTCTGTTCAAGGACATGAACGTGAGTTTCCTCGTGGGCTGGGCATTCAGTGTCGCTGCGTCGGCGAATCTGCCGTCGCTGGTGATGATTCTGTTCTGGCCTCGCGTAACGCGTCAAGGAATCATCACCGCGATCGTGGTTGGCATGGTTTCCTCGCTGGGTTGGATTCTTCTGAGTGCAGAAGCCTTCGAAAAGATCTATGGTCTTGACCTGCTGAAGACCCCGGCCATCGTGCCGTTCAGCCAGCCCGGAATTGTGACAATTCCGCTTGGATTCCTGACATTGATCGCGGTTTCACTCATGACGCAGCGAAGTCAGAAACCGCGAATGGACGCGAAGGGACGCGAATAATTTGCGCGTCGATGGGTGTCCATTAAGTGATTTGTCTTCCCGGACATAATCTCGCCGGATACGCTATTCACGGTTGATGCCCGAACCGAATGGCTTTTTGGAGTTCAGTATGAATACGAAATCGTATGTAGTTCGCAGTTCTTTGCTCGTGATGAGTGCAGGAGTTGCGCTATTTGCTTCTAGTGAAAGTTGCTTGTCACAGAATGCGGAACAGAGGGAGAAAGAACTGCCCCAGGTACAGATTCTGTTGGGAGCTGAAAAACTCGATGTTGTTTCTCCGGCACTCAATGGGCAAGAGTCGGGGCCGACGGAACAACCAATGTTGCCGCCTGGAACGGAGTCACTCTCAGAGCTGCATTCGCTTGATAATCTCGGAATTGGAAGACGCAATCTGGAACCACCTTCGCGTCGGATCGACCAAAGACCGAGTTCCGAAACCACGTACTTTCGCGAACAGATCTCGCAACAGATTGATTTCCTGGCCAAACAAGGCACTGACGTCCAGCAGCTGAGAGAACTTGTTGAACGCTTGCAACTCGCGCTGGAGAATTCCGAACAGCGAACAACCCGTGACGTTGAGGTCGAAGTGATCGCAGTACCTGACAACGGACAGGAAAGACCTCAACATCCTGGACATCCACGGATTGGTGAGTCATTTACCGGACCAACACCTGCCGGGCGACCGGGTTTCCGCCCTCCAGGGTTGCGAATGGAAGGTCGGGCTCAAATGCATCAGGTGCAAGGACCTCAAATTCACCATTCGGAAGCTGACAGTAATAATGGACAATTCGCAGAAGATCGCAGACGGATCGTTGCGCTCGTAGAATCTGCTGAACGCATCACCCAGGCCGGGCTTCCGGATGTTGCTCATGGATTGCTTGAACGCGCCGAACAATTTGAGCGGGAACTTGCGGAAAAGCAGGAACGGATGCAGCAGGAAGCACGTAATCGGATGGAATCAGCGATGCGGGAACGACAGGAACACGCACGTCAGCAATCGCAACGTCACGAACACGCACGTCAGCAACCGCAGCGTCTCATGGAACACCGGCGAGAAGAAATCGAACGTGGCGAAAGCCCCGCACCAGCATTGCGCGAACTACATGAGCAGATGGAACAACTCCGTCACGACATGCACAAACTCAGTGAGCAGATGGCAGATCTTACCCGGTTAAGTTCGGAACGTCACAATCCAGGGAACGATGGTGGCCACCACGGTGATCTGGATGGCGACGATGAAGATGGCGACGAAGAAGAAGAGGATATGGACGACGAAGAAGATAGCGACGACGAAGATGATATGGATGACGACGATGATGACGACGACGATCGCAAGGAACGCGGAGAACAAGAGAAAGAATAAGCCCGATTCTTGTGCAGCTCGGTTTCGACTCGTCCGTAAGCACCCATGCACAAGTTATCGAGCATAATTCGTTTAACGGCGAGCCGTAAGCGCAGGCGAATTACAAGTCCACTGGCACCTTTTCGGCCCCACTGGCCCTGTGCCCAATGGCGTGGACTTAAGCTCTCCATCCGGTCCTGTGCCGGTGGAAGCATGACTGATCAGCTACAACGACAAGCCCCTGCGCCCACCGCCCCTCCCCCGTTTTTGCTCGCCAAAGGCGAGCAAAAACGGGGGAGGGGC
>Ga0335394_10003254_pt1 | contig 18413 bp, 20 predicted proteins | sample MAT03_FD_205741 | JGI IMG/M metagenome (GOLD analysis project Ga0335394, IMG submission 205741) | Freshwater microbial communities from Lake Fryxell liftoff mats and glacier meltwater in Antarctica - MAT-03 (spades assembly) (version 2) ... | reverse complement strand
CCTTTTCGATGTCGCCACCGCCAGCCACCGGCTTGGAGTTGACGTTGGTGATCACGTCGCCTGCCTGCAGCCCGCGATCGGATGCGTCGCTGCCCGGATCGACGTCGGTCACGACAACGCCCTTGCCATCGTCCGAGGGGGCGATCGTCAGGCCAAGGTCGGCCAGTTGACCGCTCTGGGCCGGCGCCTGCTCATCGCCGCCGCCCTGAATCGATGCTTGCTTGTCCTGGGTGGGCAGTTCGCCAAGGTCCACCTTCACGGTTTCGGACTTGCCGTTGCGCCACAGCGTCACGTCCACCGGCTTGCCGGGAGAAATGCCGCCGATGATGCGGGCGAGTTCCTTTGGCGAGGAAACCTCCTTGCCGTCAACCGCGGTGATGACGTCCCCGGCGACGAGGCCTGCCTTCTCGGCGGGGCTGTCGTCCTGGGCGTTGGAGACCAGCGCGCCCTTGTCGCCGCCGGAAAGGCCAAGTGAGTCGGCTATTTCCGGTGTGACAGGCTGTATCTCGACGCCGAGCCAACCACGCTGCACCGCGCCGTCGCGGATCAGGTCCTGGGTGACTTCGCGGGCGGTCGAGGCCGGAATGGCGAAGGCGATGCCGACGTTGCCGCCCGACGGCGAGAAGATGGCAGTGTTGACGCCGACGACCTCGCCATTGAGGTTGAAGGCCGGGCCACCCGAGTTGCCGCGGTTGACTGCGGCATCGATCTGCAGGAAGTCGTCATAGGGACCTGCGCCGATGTCGCGGCCACGCGCCGAGACGATGCCGGCGGTGACCGTGCCGCCCAGGCCGAACGGATTGCCGACGGCCACGACCCAATCCCCGACGCGGACCTTCGCATCGTCGGCGAAATCGACATAGGTGAGCTTCTTGCCGTCAGGATCGACCTTCAGCACGGCGAGGTCGGTACGCGGATCGGTGCCGATCAGCTTGGCGTCCAGTTCCGTGCCGCTGTCGGTCACGACGGTGAATACCGCGCCACCTTCGACGACATGGTTGTTGGTTACGACATAGCCGTCTTCGGAAATGAAGAAGCCGGAGCCCTGCGCGACCGGACGCGGGCCGTCGTCACGGCGATGGCGACGTTCCGAGTGGCGTCCCTGATCCTGGTCGCCCCAGCCACGGAATTCCTTGAAGAAGCGCTTCATCGGGTGATCGTCCGGGAGGTTGTCCAGGCCTTGGCCGAACATCTGCATATCACCGCCAGCGGCCGCCGGCTCGATTTTTGCCTTGACGCGAACGCTGACGACCGCGGGCGAGACGCGCTCCACCACATCCGCAAAGCCCGGCGCCTGCGGCGACTCTATGCGAACGGCCTCGGCCTGGACGGGAACGGTGACGGAGGTGATGGCGCTGAGGCCTGCGGCGCCGATAATGGCGATGGATGCGGCGGCGGCGAGCAGCTTCTTGCGGCTGGTCGAAGTTGGCTTGGGGGAGATAGTCATCGTGTTTCAATCCTCTGTTCAGGACGCTGCCTCGGCATCCTTCGGCATCAGAGATAGAAACCACCACATTACGGCGCCATTTCCGGCGAATGAAATTTTGGTAATGTTGCGAACTGAATACGCTTGGCGCAAGGCCGCTTTCAACGTCGCAAAATGTCGTCCAGCGCGGCCGCCTCGTCGGCCGTCAGTGCAACCGGTGGGGCCTTCCGCCGCGAACGCGCAACGAATACGACAAGCATTCCGCCGCACAGCAGAAGCAGCACCGGGGTTCCCCACAGGAGTGCATTGCGCATGCTTAGGCGCGGCTTCAGGAGCACAAATTCGCCATAGCGCGACACGACGTAGTCGAGTACCTGCTTATCGGTATCGCCGGCCATCAGCCGTTCGCGAACAAGGACCCGCAGGTCGTGCGCCAGTTCAGCGTCGGACAAGTCGATCGACTGATTCTGGCAGACCATGCAGCGCAGTTCTCCGGACAGTGTCCGTGCCCGCGCCTCCAGCGCCGGATCGGACAGCGCCTCCCCCGGCAGCAACGCCGCAGCCGGGCCTGACCAGCAGGCGACGGCCACCATAAGCGCGCCAAGGAGCCAGGCGCGCTTCATGATGCTGCGGCTCCAGCCTGCACGACGCGCCGCCTGCGCGAGGGCGCGCCTACCCGCAGACGCCGGTCGAACAGCGAAACGGCGCCTCCGGCCATCATGGCAAGCGTCCCGCCCCAGATCAGGGTTACTAGAGGCTTCCACCAGATGCGTACAACCAATCCGCCGTCTGCCGTCTCGTCACCGATCGAGATGTAGAGCTGGCTCACCCCCATGGTCTTGATGCCGGCCTCGGTCGTAGGCATCTGCCGGACGGGATAGAAGCGCTTCGACGAAACGATCTCGCCGTAGGACTGTCCGGCCGCGTCGATGAGCGCGAACCGCGCACGGCTCTCCGTGTAGTTCGGCCCCCGGACCGGCACGACGTCCTCAAAGCGCAGCATGTGGCCCGAAATCTCGGTTGTCTGCCCCGGCTTCATGGTGAGGATGTTCTCCGTCTGGAAAGACATGACGCCAACGATGCCGAGTGTCGTCAGCCCGAGCCCGAGATGCGCCAGCGTCGTACCGAACATCGACTTCGGCAGGCCGGCCAGACGCCGCAGCATCGTGGCGGCGGGCACGGACCCTAAGCCGGCCTTGAGCGTCAGGTCAGTCAGCGCACCAAGCACCAGCCACACCGCAAGCCCGATGCCCAGCGCGGCCAGCACCGACGCGCCGTCGATGAACAGAAGCGTTACCATGACGGCCAGAAGCGCGCCGGCGAAGGCTGTCATCAACCGCTGCGCCACCGCCAGGATGTCACCCCTCTTCCAGGCGAGCAGCGGCCCGAACGGAACCAGCAACAAGAGCGGCGCCATCAGCAGCCCGAACGTCAGATCGAAGAACGGCGCTCCAACGGAGATCTTGTCGCCCGACAGCGCCTCCACCGCCAACGGATAGAGCGTGCCGACAAGCACTGTCGCAGTCGCCGTGGTGAGAAAAAGGTTGTTCAGGACCAGCGCGCCTTCGCGGGAAATCGGGTGGAACAGCCCGCCGGCAGCCAGCGTCGGCGCGCGCCACGCGAAAAGTGCCAACGAGCCTCCGATGAAGAGCATCAGGATGCACAGGATGAAGATGCCCCGGCTGGGATCGGTGGCGAAGGCGTGGACGGAGGTGAGCACACCAGACCGAACGAGGAATGTGCCGAGCAGCGAAAGCGAAAACGTAAGGATCGCCAGAAGCAGCGTCCAGATCTTCAAGGCCGAGCGCTTCTCCATCACGATCGCGGAATGCAGCAACGCGGTGCCTGCCAGCCACGGCATGAAAGAAGCATTCTCGACGGGGTCCCAGAACCAGAAGCCGCCCCAGCCGAGTTCATAGTAGGCCCAGTAGGAGCCCATGGCGATGCCGCCAGTCAGGAACGCCCAGGCGGCGAGCGTCCACGGCCGCACCCAGCGCGCCCATGAAGCATCGATGCGTCCGTCGATCAGCGCGGCAACCGCGAAGGAGAAGCAGATCGAGAAGCCGACATAGCCGAGATAGAGCAGCGGCGGATGGATCGCGAGGCCGATGTCCTGCAGAACCGGGTTGAGGTCCTGCCCCTCTATCGGCGGCGGCGACAGGCGCGCGAAGGGATTGGATGTCCAAAGGATAAAGAGCAGGAAAGCCGCCCCGATCCAGCCCTGGACCGATAGGACGGTCGCACGCAGGCTTGCCGGAAGATTGTCACCGAACAGGGCGACCAGAGCGCCGAAGAACGTCAGGATAAGCACCCATAGCAGCATGGACCCTTCATGGTTCCCCCAAGTGCCTGTGATCTTGTAGAGCATCGGTTTCAGCGAATGGGAATTCTCCCAGACGTTTGCCACCGAAAAATCCGATCGCGCATAGGAGACCGTCAATACCGCAAACGCCAGCGCGACCGACGCAAAACCCGCCATCGTGACCGGCCCCCCGACCGCCATCAGGCGGTCGTTGCCGCTGCGGGCTCCTGCAAGCGGAACTACGGACTGGACCAGCGCCAGGGCGAAGGCCAGCACGAGTGCGAAATGGCCGATTTCAACCATTTGGCTCAACCGGCGCGGACAATCTGCTCATTGGCTCTCTTCCTGCCACACGCCCTTAGCCTTCAGGCTGTCGGCCACTTCCTTGGGCATATAGTTTTCGTCATGCTTGGCGAGCACGCTATCGGCAACGAACACGCCATCTGGCCGGAAGCTGCCCTCCGTGATGACGCCTTGCTCCTCGCGAAAGAGATCCGGCAGGAGGCCCGAATAGGCGACCTTCACCGAGCGTTCCATGTCGGTAACGGAGAATCCGACTTCGGTGCCCTGGTCGCGCACGATCGTGCCCTTTTCGACCAGCCCGCCCAGCCTGATGCGCTGTCCGGGCTCCAGTGTCGCCGTGGCAAGGTCGGCCGGCATGTAGAAATACGAGGCCTTCTGGCCGAGCGCGTAGAAGGTCAGCGCAACTGCAACGCCGAGGAAGCCCAGCGCGCCCGCGATCACCGACAGTCGTTTCTGCTTGCGCGTCATCGGGCTACTCCGCCGCCGTCAGGCCAAGGCTGTTCGCCACATCGGCAAGGCGCTTGCCGTCATCGGTGCCTTCGCCGAGTGCGACCAGCCCACGCTTGAGCGCCTCTTGCGCCTCATCTGTCCTGCCAAGCACCTGATACGAACGAACCAGCCTCGTCCAGCCTTCCGGATCGCGTGGATTCTGACGCAGCTTTTCGTCGAGGCCGGCCACCATCGTCTCGATCATGGCGTTGCGGTCTTCGTCCGACATGCTGGCTGCTTCATCGATCTGCTGCTGAGTCGGTCCGGGTGCCGCGGCAAGCCTGTTCCCTGCCTCAGTAATCGCCTGCTCTACCGCTTCGCGCCAGTTCGAGTCGGCCGGCAGTGAAGCCAGCATCGCCTGCCATGCCGTCTCGGCCTCGGCGACCTTCCCTTCCTGCGCAAGCGCCGAGGCGAGGAAGAAGCTCGCCTTGGGCTGGCCGGGTTCGAGTTCCAGCGCCCGCTTGAAGGCTTCCTGCGCCTCCACCGTGATCGCGCCGCCGGCGGCCACCGCAATAGCCTCGCCAAGACCGGATTGCCGGGCACCGTCAGCGCCTGAGAGCCGTATAGCATTGCGATAGGCGGTGACCGCCTCGTCGTAGCGTCCGAGCCGCGCATAGATCGGCGCCAGAACCTCCCAGCCTTTGCCATCGTCGGGGTTCGCCACGAGGTGGGCCTCGGCGCGGGCGACAAGCTCGTCGACCGAGCTGTCGGCGGGATTTTTGTCGAGCCGGGCCGCCAGCGGTTGCGACGGCAGGTCGGGCGAACCAGTCGCCGCGTAGATGCCCCAGCTCACCAGCGGCACGGCAAGCACGGCTGCCACGCCGATCGCCCGGCCGCTTCTGTTCAACGCGGTGCCCGTCGCAACTCCGCCGGCCTTGTCGGCTTTCAGGATGCGTCGCGCGATTTCCGCCCGCGCCTGTTCTGCCTCTGCAGGCTGGATAAGGCCGCGTTCGGCGTCCCGGTCGAGTTCGGCGAGTTGGTCGCGGTAGACTTCAACGTCGTGCGAACCGTCAATTGCGCGCGTGGGCCCGCGGCGCGAAAGCGGCAGCAGGACTGCAAGGCTCGCGCCCAGCGTCAGCAAAGCTGCTATGACCCAGAACAACATGGTGTTCAAATAGCCCCCGCCGCATGGCCTGCCAATATCGCGCCACTGCGGCGGATTGTCGAAAAGAGCGGCCGGGCATCAACAAATCGTCAAGTGAGGGGAGTCCAGCTGCCGTCCGAATTGCGGCATGCCGTTCCCCGCGCCGCCCGATTCTGACCGCCGACCGTCACGGTCTGCGTGTATTGTCGGCAATCCTGGGAGCCCACGCGATAGGGCTGGGCGGCAGCCACCGAGCCTTTCGGAGCGCCTCCGGAACCCTGCCAGTCGACTGCCTTGCCTGCCGGCGAATATTCCAGCGCACGGTATTCCGCCTGCAGTGCGATGCGCCGGGCGCTGTCGCTGAGGCCCGAACCTATCGACCCGCCAATCAGTCCGCCGTCCATGGCGGCTATGATCGTTTCAGGCGCCGCCGGGCCGGTTGCCGCGGCGGATCCCGAGGACACAGCCCCGCCGCCGCCCAACCCCACGGTCGAGCAACCCGACAAGGCGACCGCCGCAGCGACCAACGCCATTTGAATTCGCATTCATTCACCCGGTTTCGACAGCGCCGCAACTCATCGAAGCACCGGCGCTATGGTGGATATTTGGCCGAAGTTTGTCCGGAATGCCATGGGGAAGGTTCCCCTAGATCGCCGTGCGTCCTATTGGGACGCACAAAGGACGATCTAAATTATAGATTGAGCATCGGGACAATCCGAAAACCGGATTCCACTTTTCGGTCCGATGCTCTAAACGCTTCGCAGTTCCACAACTGCCCTGAGACCGCCGAGTTCCGACCGCTCCAGCAGCAGCCTGCCGCCATATTCGTTGACCAGCTCGGACACGATCGAGAGCCCGAGACCCGAGCCTGGTTTGCTCTCGTCGAGCCTGTTTCCGCGTTTCAGCACCTCGCGCGCCTTGTCTTCCGGTATGCCGGGCCCGTCGTCCTCGATGGCTATCGAAAAGCGGCGCTGCGCCTCGCCCGTCGGCGAAATCTCGCGCGCGGAGACCCAAACGCGGCCCTTCGCCCATTTCGCGGCGTTTTCCAGCAGATTGCCGACAATCTCCTCAAGATCCTCCCGTTCTCCCGCAAAAACGATCTCGCTGGGCGGCAGGTCGAGCGATATCTTCATGCGCCCGAGTTTTTCGATGACGCGCACCAGCCGTTCAAGCAGCTGAGATACCGGCGTGCGATAGACGACGCTGTCGCGCTGCGCCGCCACGCGGGCACGCTTCAGGTAGTGGTCCAGCTGGTCGCGCATCGCCGCCGCCTGCTCGGCGACAAGCGTGCCCTTTGGGCCGCCGATCGCCCGTCCCTCATTGGTCAGCACGGCGAGCGGCGTCTTCAGCGAGTGGGCGAGGTTGCCGACCTGCGTTCGCGACCGTTCAACAATGCGGCGGTTGTTCTCGATCAGCGCATTGGTTTCGTTGGCGAGCGGCTCGATTTCGGCCGGAAACCTTCCATCCAGCCGCTGCGCTCCGCCTTCGCGCACCATGGCGAGCGCGTCGCGCACCCTGCTCAGGGGCCGCAGCCCCAGCAGGATGGCCAGCGCGTTGATCGCGATCATGCCCAGCCCGAACAGCGACAGATAGGTGAACAGCCGCCGGTCGAACGTCGCGATCTCGCCCTCCAGTTCGGTGCGGTTGCCCATCACGCGGAAGCGTCCGATCCGGTTCTGCGCGTCGAGTACGAACTCGCTCTCGATCACTGTGAGGTCCTCGCCGGCCAGCCCGTCGATGAGATAGCTGCGCTGGAACTGGGCGTTGAACGGCACTTCCGATACCGGAGGCGACGGGATCGGGCTGGTCATCGAGGAGGACTTTACCTCCCCGGTCAGTCCACCCGCGACCGGCTCCACCGAGAAATACCAGCCGGAATTCGGCGCCGAAAACCTGAGATCCCCTAGATTCGGGCTGCCGGTCAGCGCGCCTTGACCGGATACACCGACCGAACCGATGAGGTTAAACAGATGCGCCGAAAGCAGACTGTCGAAGCCCCTTTCGCTGGCCTGCCGGTAAAGCGTCGAGATCACCGTCGAGATGACAATCAGCGCAAGGATCGCCCAGCCGGTGGAAAAGGCGATGACGCGAAACGCCAGCGAGCGCGGGACGAGCGACATGCCGAATGAGCGCGAGCCGGCCAATCGACGCTCACTTCTCGGGTTCGCGCATGCGGTAGCCCATGCCGCGCACCGTCTCGATCATGTCGATGCCCATCTTCTTGCGCAGGCGGCCGACGAACACTTCGATCGTGTTGGAGTCGCGGTCGAAATCCTGATCGTAGAGATGCTCGACCAGTTCGGTGCGCGAAACCACCTCGCCCATGTGGTGCATCAGATAGGCGAGCAGCCTGAACTCATGCGAGGTCAGCTTCAGCGGCTTGCCGTCGACGTCGGCCTTGGACGCCTTGGTATCCAGCCTGAGCGGCCCGCAGGACAGTTCGGACGAGGCATGGCCGGCGGCGCGCCGGATCAGCGCGCGTACGCGCGCCAGAACCTCTTCGATATGGAAAGGTTTCGTCACGTAGTCGTCGGCGCCGGCATCGATGCCGGCAACCTTGTCGCTCCAGCGGTCGCGCGCGGTCAGGATCAGGACCGGCATCTTCTTGCCGTCGCGCCGCCAACGTTCGACAACGCTGATGCCGTCCATCTGCGGCAAGCCGATATCCAGCACCACCGCGTCATAGGGTTCGGTATCGCCGAGATAGTGCCCCTCCTCGCCGTCGAACGCCTTGTCCACCACATAGCCTGCGTCCGTCAGCGCCTCGGCGAGCTGGCGGTTGAGGTCCTTGTCATCCTCGACGACGAGTATGCGCATGGGGCAATCCTGTTGGACGGGTCAGGTGCGGACGAAGGACGGCATCGAAACGCTCCCGTTTCAATTGGCGGGAACCACGAATTCCTGGCGGCGCGGGTGAGCCCCATCCTTACCAGGGATCAGCACGACAACCACGCAGACAGTCTGTCCACCCTGGTTCGCCTCGCGCACGTTCGCAAGCTGGCCACCGTTCTCGGCGGCGATCTGCTGGCCGATGCCAAAGCAGTCCGCCGCCGCGGCCGGCTGCACGCCAAGCATCCCGACCGAAAACAGGCCGTGTGCAGCGAAGCGAAAAAGGGCGCTAAACGTCTTCATGACACGCTTTCTAGCGCATCGCCGCTGAACGGGGAATGAACGATCAGCCGGATTTTCGCGAACAAGCCCTCCAGCTCACCCAATCTTGGCGTTCGCCCCCAATCTGCCGAAAATCGCCACCAGCCCGCTGATGGCGGTGATCGCCTGCAGCAGCGTGTCGGTCAGCGCTGAGTTGTCGATGCCGGCCACCGGCACGCCCACCACGCCGGCCGTCGCCGTCACGATGGTGATCAGCGAGGCCCAGATGGTGCGCGAAAGGTACCACGGTTTGCTGTCGGTCATGTTCTTCCTCATGTGTTGGATTGGTTATGAAAGCGAAAGGCGGCGCGTCGCCGGCAGGCCCCAGCCGGCCGCGAGGCTGAGCTGGCGCACGGTGACGTCGATCTCGTCGGGCGGCGCGCCGAAGTCGGCGGCGATGTCGGCGCTCGCGTAGAGATAGTCTGGCGTCGGCGAGGTCGCGGTGCGCACCACCGCGCCGCCGGCATGGGCGATCTCGACCTGATATTCCTCGCGCTCCTCGCCGAGCGGAATGTCGCTTGCGGTCCAACTGTCGGCGCCGATCCGGCCGCGCCGCGTCCAGCCGATGACGAGGTCGCCGGACGGATCCTTCTTCGCCCGCAGATGGACCGGCGACAGCGGCAGAAGCGCGCGCAGCCCGCCGGTCTCGGAATGATCGGAGAAGTTCGCGCCCGAAAAATCAGCGCCTGCGGGCCCGACGCGCCAGTTGAGCAGCAGGCCGATCTCGCCGGCCGAAAGCCCGGCCGCCTGAACCGCCTCGTTGAGCACGACGACATCGGCGCCGGCCTCGGCTCCGGATGCTGTCGCGTCGTCGGTGCCGAGCTGGCCGCGCAACAGTCCGCCAAGCTTCCAGATATCAGGCTCGATCTCCTCGGCCGACTCGAACTGGACGATCTCCCAGACCCCATTGGCCGAGCGGATGGCGATGCTGTTTGCCCCGTTCAGGAGTTGCGCGCGGCTGACGCTCGAAAACGCGCCGCGATAAAGCTCGACGGTGATGTCCACCGACCGATCGGGACGCCCGCACACGCCTGGCGGCAGCGGCTCCACCAGCACGCCGATGTCGGCGGCTCGGTCGATCGTGGCGCGCTGGGCGAAGCCTGTGTCCTCGGGCGAGACGAAAACCGCCTGGCTTTTCCACTTGCTTTGCCAGGCGGCGACGCGGAAATGTTCCTCGGCCGCTTCGCTCTCCTGCACCATCGGCAGGTCAAGAAACACCGCCAGCGGCTGCCCTACGATCTGCACCGGAGCCGTCACCGCGCCCGGATTTGCGGATTGCCAGGCGGTCGGCGCTGCGCGCACGATCTGCCGTGCCGAAACCTTGCGCACCAGCCCGTCCTCGATCTCGGTGACGAGATAGTCGACTTCCGAGTCGGGCAGGCGGAGGATCGCGCCCGGCACGATAGCGGCATTCGGCTGCGCCACGGCAAACCCTATGCGCTCGCGCCCCGCCCATGCGCGTCTCAGCCAGTCGCCGATCAGCGCCCTGCCCTGCCCGGCTTCCAGCGAGCCGGGAAAGCCGATCGCATGCTGGCTGCGGCCCGGCGCGCCCGATCTCGTCTGGTTGACCGAAACCGTCTGGTACTCGACCACAGGATCGCGGAAGCTCAGCACCGCTTCCATGGGCAACTGATGGTCGGGCGACCTGACCGTCTCCATCACCGCGTCGCGGCCGTCCGACACCATCTCGTCGATCTGTACCGTCGTCGCCTGATCGGCCTCGCCTCGAAAAACGAGCCCTTGCGCAGTCTCGATCACGGCGAGCCCGAAGAGGTCGATCAACGGATCGAGCGAAGACCGCGCCGAACCCGGCTCGTCGATTACATAGCCATGCACCGTTCCGTCAACGCCCTCGACGGCGGCGGGCGGCAGGCCGTGATCGGCAAGGATCGCGTTGATGAGTTCGCCGACGGAGGGATTGCCGATCCGCCCGTTCAGCCAGTGACCGTGGTGCCAGTTTCCACCATCGGACCACAGATCGCTGCGCAGCGGGAAGGCCGGATAGGGCCGAGCGTCCCAGGCCCACACATACAGTCGTTGCGGATCGACCATCCGTTCGCCATAGACGGTCGAGATCGGATTGTCCGTCGCCTCGAACGTCTCGCCGGCAGGGCTCCAGTGCGCATGATGCGTCGCGAGGAAACGTTGCTGCGCGATATCAGAGCGTCCGCCGCTGGAGAAGTACGGAAGGCCGCCCTCGGCCGACTTCGGATCGGCGAATATATTCGGCTGGTTGGGTCCCTTGTCGGTCGCCGGGCAGCCGAGCTCGGTGAAGAAGTACGGTTTGCTCTCAGGTGCCCAGGCGGTCGGCTCCTCGGCCTCCTCGCCGTCGATCCGGTTGTGGTGCGGCTGCGACCACCAGCTTTTCAGGTCCTTGGTGCGGAACACCCAGGGCTTTGCGAAAGCGCCGTCCGTGATCGGCGAACGGTCGCGCGAACGCCGCGCCTCGTAGGTCGGGTAGTACCAGTCGAAACCCTCCCCGCCGGCGACCGCCGCCCGCATGCCCGCCGCATCGTAAGGTCCCGCAAATCCGTCGGGATTGCCCGCCGCATGGTCGGCATCGCGCCAGTCGGAGAGCGGCATGTAGTTGTCGATGCCCACCGCGTCGATCGCCGCGTCCGCCCAGAGCGGATCGAGATGGAAATAGACGTTGCCGGTGCCGTCGAGCGGATGGTGGCCGAAATATTCGCTCCAGTCGGCGCCGTAGGTGATCTTCGTCGACGACCCGAGAATCCCGCGCACGTCCCCCGCCAGGCTGCGGAGCGCATCGACAAAGGGAAACTCGTCGTCCTCGTCGCGCAGCGTTGTCAGCCCGCGCAACTCGCTGCCGATCAGGAATGCGTCCACCCCGCCCGCCGCCTGTGCCAGCCGTGCGTTGTGCAGGATGAAGCGCCGGTATCCCCAATCATCAGGAGTACCGCTGAAGTTGATAGTGTCGGCCATCGCGTGGAACTGGCTGGCAAGTGCGTTGCCGCAGAAACCCTCGACCTGCTCGCGTGCTTGCGCCGTGCGGTCGGCGGTGCCGGACACCAGCGGCGCCGGCTCGCATGTGATGCGTCCCCGCCAGGGATAGGCCGGCTGCGAAGGGTTGCCGTAGGGGTCGGGCAGGTCGTTATCCGCAGGCACGTCCATCATCACGAAGGGGTAGAGCGTCACCTTCAGCCCGCGCGACTTGATCTCGGCGATCGCGTCCATGACGCTGCGGTCGGAGGGCGTTCCGCCATAGGCGGCGCCGCCCTCATGGGTCGAAACGACCATGGCCGAGGGGCGCGATCCTCCCGACACGGTCCACGATTTCGAGAATCCCGATCCGTTGCTCGTCGTCACAGCCGGCCGGATCCTGCATTCGCCTGCCCTGAGATCGTCGCCGAACCAGGCGACCACCAGCGCGACATGCTTGAGGTTGGGGCAGAGCATCTGCAGTTCGTCCAGCGAGGCGACAAGGTCGCTTTCGCCGAACAGGACGTTGCGGTTCACCGCCTTGGTGTCGCCTTGCCGGCGCTGCCGCGTCACCAGCGACGGAGAGAGTCCGTATTCGGTAGCCCCCGGGATCAGCGACACCGCGCGGATGTCTTTCGGCAGCGCGCCGACCGGCCGCAACACCTCGAACTGGAACTGCGGAATCCTGTTGCCGTAGTCGGCGAGCGGAAAGCGTTCCAGCACCACATAGGCGGTGCCGCGATAGGCGGGCGCATTGCCAGCGCCCTGCTTCGTCGAAATCAGCGGATCGACGCCTTGCGCTTCGAGGCCGCGTTGCACCCTCATTTCGATCGTGTTCCTGTCGATTTCGCGCCCGTCGACCCAGACGCGCCTGACGCCGGCGATCCCGCCTTCGCAGAGCCCGAAGGCGACGTTCGCGAAATAGCTGTATTCGGTCACCTTCGGCCCGGTCTTGCCGCCGGGCCGGCTCGTCGAACTCGACTCCTCGAAACGGGTCGCCCAGATCATGATCCCGCCGACGCGCGCCGTTCCATAGACGCGCGGTATCGCCGCTCCTTCCTCGGCCGTGAAGGGCCGCGCTCCCGTCAGTCTCGGTCCCTCGACGCGGCGCGTTCCGTTGATAAGCGCCTGATCGATCGTGTAGCCGGCGAGCGCGCCCGCAGCGGCGCCGAGCGCACTGCCGACCGGGCCAAGCAGGCTCCCGATTGCCGCGCCTGCGACCTGGAGGAGAATGGTTGCCATGAAGGGTCCTATCTAGAATGGGTCGGGAAAGGCGAACACACCGGCGATGCGCCGCCTCCATTGCGGCACAAGCTCCGACAGCGAGACGGTGTTGCCCTGGTAGGCGTGGACGAACTTGTTCGCCTCGACCAGGATGCCTGCATGTTTGGCCGGCAGATGGGGCCGCCAGCGAAACAGCAGCAGGTCACCGGCGAGCCTGTTGTCGGCCTGCTTTTCGCGGAAATGCCGTCTCATGGCGGCGAGGAACCTTTCCTCACCGCCTGCCTCGGCCCAGTCCGGCGCATACGGACCCGGCAGTTCAGGAAGCTCGCCATGGATCGCGCGCCATACGCCCATCACCAGCCCCAGGCAGTCGCAGCCGACGCCCTTGCGCGAACCCTGGTGCCGGTAAGGCGTGCCCAGCCAGGACAGTGTTTCCTTCGCCACGGCGTCGGCGACATCAGGACGCGTAAGTCTCATGGCACGATCGGTCCACCGTCGAATCTGCCGCCATCGACGACATAGCCATAGGCCGCGTCGTTGCCGGGCAAATGCGGGAAGCCACGGAAGTTGATTGCGTTGGCGAATTTCGCCTTGCAGGTCGCGAATTTCTTGTCGCAGCCGGCGACTACCGAAAACGTGTCGCCGGGCAAAGCGACCATCCAGCGTTCGGGCCTCAGGACCAGCGTCGTTCCCGTCGCATCCCTGCGATGTTCGTCGACCCGCTCGCTGCGACCGGCATTTGCTCCCGTGGTCCAGTTCAGCACGCCGTTTGCGAACCAGCTGGCGGCGAATTTGTCGAGCCCGCTGACGGCAAGCGTCGACGGCGCTTCGTGCGCCTCCACGGTCCCGGCGCCGGTGAATTCCGGATTGTCGAGGTCGAAAGCGCATCGCGCGTCGCCGAGTTCCGCATCGCAGGTCCGGCTGACATAGCGGCCGCTCGGCCGGTCCAGCGAATGCGCCAGGCTTTCGAGTTCGGCGACGAAACGCCCATCGGTGCGAGTGATCTTGCCGACGGTCGCATTGCGCAGCATGACGAAATCGCCCGGCTGCCGCCAGTTCACGAGAAAGGTCTCCACAGTCGCCCCGTCGTAGAGCCCGGCCGCGATGTCCTCGTCGCTGATGTCGTCGGATGACAGGGCGCCTTCGACATCCACCGTGTCGACCGCGAGCCCCAGCGTGTCCCGCGCCTCGCTGGCGCTCAGTCCCGTCTGCGGCGCATGAACTGTCGAGCCGATCGTCAGCGGCCGGTCGTGGTCGGTGTAGCCCGCCACCCAGCCGTCCCTGCGCGTCAGCCGCCAGCAATGGCAGACCGTCGTCACCTCGCGTCCGATATGCGCGGCGAGAGCTTCAGGATAGCCGCTCACTGCTGCACCTCGATCAGCGGGATCGACGGTATCTGTCCGGCCTTGAAGGCGGTCAGGCTGACCGCGATGCGTTCGGTGTCGAAGCGGACCGGCACGTCGAACTCGCACCCTGCCGTCACTTCTTCGCTAGGTCCCGGAATGCTGCCTGGCGCGAACACCACCTCGCCGGTCGCGAAGTCGAAGGTCCACTCCTCGGGCGATACCTTTTCGACGCCGTCGACAGTCACCCGCAACGTTTCCGCCACGGGCCTCGCGATCAGCCTCCGGTAGGCATCGTCTCCCTCCCCGTATGTCTTCGTCAGCGCAAAACGCGCCCGCACGCCGTCGCCCGTTCCGAGCTGCTCGTCCGTGGCCGACACGGTTTCCTCGGGCCGGCAGGACTTCATGTCGAAGGGGTCCCTGAATCGAAATGCATGCAGGGATCCCCGACGCGCCTCGAAGAACGCAAGCACATCGTACAGGTCGGCGAGCGAGCGCACCCCGGTCCCGGCGTCGTAGTGGCGCCGCGACTGCGCGAAACGGGCATTGCGTTTCTCCCGGCCCGATGTCAGCGAGATGATTTCGTTGCGTCGTTCCGGCCCACCGGTCGCACCAAATGAGACGCCCGGCGGAAAACGGACATCGTGGAAACTCGACAGTTCCGGCATGGCTGCTCCGATTGAAAATGAGGCGCTGCTGGCGAGCGCAGATCCCGCACGAATACGGCTAGAAGGTCCGCGCGCCGCGTGACACGGCTCGTGCCAGCAGGCCGGTCACCTGCGCTTCGGATTTGCGGAAGGAAGACGCATCCTGGGTCGTCACGTTGAAGACGACATTGACGCTGGATCCGCCCCCGTTTGTGGCGACGCCTAGCCGTCCATCGGCCGATCGCTGCAGCGGCAGGATTGCCTCCGGGCCGGCTTCGCCCATGACGCCGACATTTCGGCCGACAGGAAAATAGCTCGGCGAAGAGATCACGCCGCCGGAAGCGAACGGCACGACATGACCGGGCACGCCACCCTTGGCGAAGGGCAGCAGCCCCGACAGTCCCCCGAGCAGGCTGGACACCAATCCGCCCGCAAGGGATTGCAGCGGTTTCAGTCCCTGCTCCAGAGCCAGCCCGGCCAGATTGAGCCCGATCCGCCGCAAGATCTCGTCGAGATCCTTGCCGCTCACCACGGCGCTTTTCAGAGCACCGGTAAGTTGCGAACCGAAACTTGCCGAGAGCTTTTCGAGATTCTGCAGCGCATCCTGGAACGGCTGCGTGTCGGCGCTGATCCGCACCGTGACGTCTTCAGCCATCTCGCCTGTCTCCTCGCGCGTCCGGAAATTGCTGCATCAGTTCGGCGAGATCCCGGCGCGCCGGGGCGCTTGGCAAATCGCCTCCAAGCACGCTCATCGCCCGCTCCAGTTCACGCGGCGTCATCGACCAGAAATCCCTCGGCGAAAGCCGCAGCAGGCCGAACGCCGCGGCCATCACGTTGTCCCACGGAAATTCGCTGGTCGTGCCTGCGGCGGCGTTCAAGGGTTCGGCGGCTGCGCCTCGGCGCGCGCCGAACCGAAAGTCGCGGTCAGGAGGTCGGTGACGATCGCCGCGAAACCCGCCGCCCCCTCCTCCGAATGCATCGCGCCGACATCGCGATCGGCAATGTCGTTGCCGGCGCCGCGAAGGCCCGCGCCGATCACGCGGATCATGTCCAGCGCCGACAACCGCCCGCGCGCGAAGCGCTCCACCAATTGTCCGAGATCGTCGGCGGCATAGGCCGATTCCAGCTCGGCCAGTGCGCCGAGCGTCAGGCACAGCCGGTAGGTCTTGCCGTCGAGCTCGGCCGCAATTTCGCCGCGCCGCCTGTTCGCCGTCATGCCGACACCGTGAAGCTCACCGGCCCCGCGGATTCCAGCGCCACCTCGAAGGTCACCTCGCCGTCATGGCTACCGGTGTATTCCAGCGCGGTGATCTGGAAGGCGCCTTCGACTACGCCAAAGTCAGGAACGGCAAGCTGCCAGTCGCCGATCTCGCCGGCGAAGAAGCGCGCACGCATCGCGGCATCCGATTGTGCGTCCTTGAAGATACCCGAGCCGCTCACGGCCGCCCGTTGCACGCCGCTGCCCGCAAGCAGTTCGCGCCAGCGCCCGGCGGAATCCGCGTCGGTGATATCCACTGTCTGGCTGTTGAAGGCGATGCGCCTGGAGCGCAGCCCCGCGACCGTCACGAAACTACCCTCGATGTCTACCTTCAGAAGAAGGTCCTTGCCCTTCTGTGCGACCATTTTTCGGTCTCCCGTTCTTGATACTGATCGAGATTGTTGCGACGAGTTCCGACGCCGCATCCATTTGTCTACCCGGCAGGCTCCGTCACGGCGCGCAGCCGCAGCACGCCGTGGTGAACCGACAGGTCGTCGTCGTATCGCGCTTCCGAGAACTCGACCCGGATGTTGACGAGGTGGTGTGTTTCGAGATTGAGCGAGGCATCGTGCAGCGTCTCACGCGCAAGCTCGATCATCGCCAGAACCTCCCGCTTGCCCTTCGCCTTCGACCAAGCATGCAGTGTGAAGAGCTGCTCGCAGCCTTCCTCGGTCCCGGTGCTCCAGTCGTAGACAGCGCTGCGGCCGAAGGTGATGTACGGAAAGCCGACATTGGCCGGTGCTTGGTCGAGGATGCGGTCGCCTACAAGCGACCCAAGTGTTTCGTTCGCGCTCAGCGCTTCGAAGATGGCCTTCTGCAGTTCAGCGGCCGAACTCATCGTCTGCCTCCTCTGCAAAACGCTCGCCTTCGGCGGCCAGCAACGTCAGCACGCGCTCGTTGCCGATAGCGTCGCGCCGTCTCGCCTCCTGAGGGTCGTCGGCAAGTTCGTGCGCTCTCATTCGCAGTGCCCGGACCATGCCGTCGAGTGTCAGCTGCAAAGCCAGCTTCATAGCCCCGCCTCCCGCGTGCGGCACACCAGGTAGCGGCCGGAATCGTCCGGATCGTGGATCGTCACTATGTCGAAAACCCTGCCCTGCCTTACGAAACGCATACCGCTCGCAACGCCGCTCCGCCCCCGGATCGTCACTCGATGCGTCACCGTCTCGACTGTCTGGTCGGGCCCGAACACGCTGGTCGCCGAAACCGGCTCGATCCTGCCGAAAACCGTGGCGATCTCGGCCCACTCCTGCGTATGGCCGCCGAGCCCGTCCGGTACGTCAGTGCAGGCCTGCAGCGATAGCTCGCTGCGCAGCGCGCCCGGATCGACGAACAGCGCCCGCATCAGAGCCTCCGCGAGCGATGGGAGGCGACGATGCGCTCATATGCGGCCGGATAGGAGACCGGCTGGTCGGCCGCGTCGAACTCAGCGCGAAACTCATACCAGTGCCCGACAAGCAGCAGGATCGCCCGCTTCAGGAGATCCGGCACGTCCGTTCCCGCTTCGCCATGGCCGGCTGCAAAGTCGATCTCGATGCCATTGAAGATGCGCAGCGGCGCCGGCCGCTTCTCGAAATGCAGCCTCGCCGGTCGCGACAGTATGTCGAGCTGGTAGTCGGCCGGCTCAATCAGCGAAGCCTCGCCTTCCGTCCCATACGCCGTCACCGAAAGTACTTCGCGCACCGGATGCACCGTCAGCAGCGCGCAGCCCTGGCTCGGCCAGGCGTCCAGCGCCAGCCGCCAACTCTGGTCGATCAGCGCGATCCCGGTCGCCCGTTCGAGGTCCTCGCGCGCCGCGCGGATCAGCCCTTCAAGCAGCCCGTCCTCGCTGTCATGTGCCAGCCGCAGATGCGCCTTCACATCGGCAAGCGTCACCGGCTCGGCCGCCGGGTCGACGGTTCGAAAAAGCGTCATGGGTTCATCTCTGTTGGAGAAAAAGGAGCGGTCCCGGATGGAGAAACACCGGGACCGCTAAGGCCACGCCCCGCCTGCGGCAGACAGCGTCGCCGGTTTGCGAACGTTGGGGACTAGCGGGAAATCGGTTCGACAACTCGCTCCTGCGAGCCAAGTGGAGAGCGGCTTGGAGAACCGGAGCGGAGCGTACTTCAGAGCATGATCCCGAAAAGTGGTTCCCGGTTTTCGGGAGGGATCATGCTTCGAAAAGTGTCGTACGTGACCACCGGAAGCGCAGAAGACGCCCGCAGATGGCCGCAGGAGTAGAGTTTCTACGAGGGTTCAGGTGGTGCCGTA